>Ga0310691_10007020_pt1 | contig 11862 bp, 11 predicted proteins | sample 176DNAGHGlowgp2_FD_203887 | JGI IMG/M metagenome (GOLD analysis project Ga0310691, IMG submission 203887) | Sheep rumen microbial communities from Palmerston North, Manawatu-Wanganui, New Zealand - 1766 DNA GHGlow gp2 (v2) (version 2) | ecosystem: Host-associated > Mammals > Digestive system >... | reverse complement strand
AAGCGCGTACGGCGCCGCCCAACGGAGCCAGACCCGCCGGGAAGGCACGCCCTGCACGACGAGCGCCGCAAGCGAAAAAAGTCCGCCCGCGATGTAGATGACGCACGCGGCGAAGAGCGAAACGCGCGCGACCGAGCCGCCGAAGGACGCTTCGCACGCGCCGCACGAGACCGTGATGAACCAGTCGGACGCGCAGAACGCCGCGCAGGCGGCGAGGAGCCACGCCCACGCGCCGGCCGGCACGCGCCGGCCGGCGCCGGCGAGCAGGAACGCCGAAAAGACGACGAGCGCGACGGCGCACCACTGCGCCGCGGAGCAGGCGCGGCCGGCCGCCGCGCCCGCCACCGCGAGCAGCGGGACCTTGAGCGCCAGGAGCGGCGACGCGCGCGACGAATCCAGCCGCCGGAGCAGGAAGAACATCGCGCCGTTCCCGGCCATGCACATGGCAATGCACGCGACGGCGGACGGCAAGAGCCGCGGCCAGTCCGGGGGCGGCGCGCCGGCCGCCGGCCGCGCGAACGGCAGGAGGACGGCGGCGAAGAGGCCCATCAGGCCGAACGAAGGCGCCAGAAGCGTCCACGCCGGCTTCCCGGAGCCCCGCACGTACGAGGCCGAGACGACGTACGAACACGACTGCAGGAACGCGGCCACGAGCCCGATCGCGAGTCCGGCGGCGGTTTCCATGCTTCCCGATTCCACGCGCGGCGGCGGGGCCGTGCGCTAGGCGTCGACCAGTTTCGGTTCGATCCAGGCCGTCACCGCGGCGCATTCCACGCCGAACGGCAGGTAGCCGGCGAACCCGACGACCGGCATTTCCCAGATCTGGAAGCGGTGCACCCACGGCACCGCGTAGACCCACTTGGCGACGGCGTAGTAGTTCCACGTCTCCCACGCGAGGCCGCAGACAAACGCCGCGGCGGCGAAGCGGAAGACGAACGCCCAGTTGCCGTCGTGCAGGCGGTCGAGCACGCACGGCTCGCCGAGGAGGATCTGGACGAGCAGGAACGCCATGAGCGGCGAGAGCCAGAGCAGCGGGAAGGCGTACTGGGGGAAGAAGACGATGCCGCAGAGCCCGAGCGCGGAAACCGACGCGAAGAAGGCCGCGCCGCCCGCCGTGCGGACCTTCGGCTTCCACCGCATGTCGGCGAACCGCGCATCCCGGAACGGGGCGAACGTGTGAAGAAGCGCCGCCGTGGCGGTCACGGCCGGGAGGACCGACGAGAAGCAGACCGTGGCGTAAAACGTGTACTCCGCCGCCGACATCTGCGACACGCCCTGATAGTACCAGTTCCACACGTAGCGATTGAGATACTCGAAAAACCACCAGAAAAGCGAACTGGCCGGAAAGGTCAGGAGATACGGGAGCGGGTGCTCGACGAGGGGGGACTTGCCGCCGCGCTTCACGCAGAGCGCGTTCACGATCAGGATGTACCCGATCCAGAGCGGCATGTACGAAATGTGCGGCTGTATGGAGCGGCAAAAGTCAAACTTCGCCCAGCAGAACGTCCACGCGACGGCGAGTTCGGCGAGCCCGAACCAGCCCCACCACGGGAACTTCGGGCGGGACGGGCGCGCCGGACCTTCCGGTGCCGGCGTCCCCGCCGCCGCGGCCGCCGCATTCTCCGCGGCGTCGCCGCTCCGGAAGAAGGCGCGGCGGACGAGCGGGGACATGCAGCAGTACGTCCAGAGGACCATGCCGCAAAACCATTTCCACGAAAACGGGCAGCGGTGGTTCCAGAGCTTTTCGGGCAGTTCGCCCCAGTCTTCGGTGCGGGGCGGGAAGCTTTTCACGCCTTCCCAGATTTCGTCGAAGCCGCCGAGCCAGGCGCAGGCGGCGGGAACGCCGAGGAGCACCGCGGCGAGGAGGATGACATGGAGGAGTCTTTTCATGGTCGGGAGGGGGGATTGCGGGGATGCAGGCGGGGCGGCGTCACTTCCAAAAATCCCAGACGCCGCAGACGGCGATCGCGACGAGGATTCCGAAAACGGCGCCGGCGAGGGCTTCGCGGCGCCGGTGGCCGAGACTTTCTTCGAGTTTCTTCGCCTCGAACGGCTCCGTCTTCCGGAGCCGCTCGACGACGCGGTTGAGGATTTCGGCCTGCTCGCCGGCGGCGCGGCGGATCGAGACGGCGTCCGCGATCGTGATCGTCGCGAACCCGAGCGCAATCATCGCCTCGGGGGAGTCGAAGCCGTCGGTGAGGCCGACGGCCGCCGCGAGGGCGGAAACGAGGGAAGAGTGGGCGCTCGGCATTCCGCCGGACGCGGAAAGCTCCGAAAAATCGACGCGGCCGGTGCGCAGGTAGACCCGCACGAGCTTGGCGAGCTGCGCCAGCCCGCCCGCGAGAAACGCGGAGACGAACCACGGGTGCCGCACGATTTCGAGGGCGTTCAGGTCGTGCCAGTTCCTGATCACGCCCATTGCAGGGGGTGTCATGGGGCCCGACTATACCACAAACCCCGGCCGCGACACGGGCGCCGTTCCGGAGCGGGACGCGGGGCGGTCAGGTGCCGGGCTTCAAGAAGGACGGGTTGCGCGTCCACTTGGAGCCGGGACGGTCCGCGTACTGGAAGCGTTCGTTCGTGAACGCGCCCTGGACGCAGCATCCGAGATGCGGGGAGAATTCGAGGCCCGTCTTGCCGTCCAGGACCGTTTCGAGCGCGCCCGGTCCGGTCACGTAGAAAACCGGCGGCTGGGCGTCCTGCTCCGTCTTTTCGACGTTTTCGACGATGGCGTCGAAGAACTCCGCCAGCAGCGGATGCCCCGGCGCCGCCGCCATGAAGAAGTTGGAAAACCGGCGGCGGTCCCAGAGCAGCACGACGTCGCGGTTTTCGAGGATGCGTTCGAGCCGCCGCGTGAACGTGCCGTCCATGTCCACGTACGCGCCGCCTTCGCGCAGGAGCGTGAACACGCGCCAGAAATCGGCGCGCGCGGCGCCGTTTTCCAGCCGGTTCCAGGCCGCGACGGCGCGGGCCGGGGCGTTGGCGCGCACGTAGGCGTCCATCCCCGCGTCGTCCGTGAACCGGAACTCGAACGACCGCGCCATGCAGCGGTTGCGGGCGTAGTTGAGCCACACCGGAAGCGTCACGGCGTCCGTGAAATTGGTGATCCAGACGATGCGCGGAATGCCGCCGGGCAGCGGACCGTCGCGGGACGGCCCGGTCGGCGGCGCCACCGGCGGGATGCGGAAGCGCCGCGACGGCGAAACCGCGTGCAGCAGGGAACCGGCGGCCTTTGCGAGCGAGCCTTGCGCCCGTGCGAACGTGGCCGCGGCGCGCATGCCGGACGACGGAAACGGCGGGAGCGACCGCGTCCGCTCCCGGCGGACCGTGGCGCGCAGCGCCGAAGCGCCCGGAAGGACCGCCCCGTTTTTCGAGACCGTCACTTCCGCCGCGGCGACCCGCTCCTCCGAGAGCGCCACGGCGCAGATGTCCGCCGCCAGGGACTCGGCGAGGTTCCGGGGCCGCGCGCCGGCGACGCGGCGGATCCGCTCCGCGAGGTGGGCCCAGTCCACGGTCCGCCGCAATTCGTCCGTGCGGATCGCGTCGGAAGCGTCGATGCGGAGCCGGACGTCCACGCCGACGATCTGCGGCGCCGCCCGCTCCTCCGAAAACGCGCCGAGGCGCGTCGACACCTGCAATCCCGCGATTTCCAGTCCGTCGCGGGCCTTGCCTCCCCGCCTTCCGCTCATTTTCCGATTCCTTTCACGGCGACGCGCCGCACGAACGCCCAGACCGCCACGACGACGGCGAGCCCGAGCGCGATCCACCCGTAGTTGTCCGAGACGAGCGCCTTGCCGCGCGTCACGAGTTCGAGATACGTCAGGTCCTGCGCCGCGCGCCCGAACCAGCCGCCGACGGCGAGAAGGACCAGGTTCCACGCCCCGGCGCCGAGCGACGTGAAGAGGACGAACCGCCCGACCGGCATCCGCGCGAACCCCGCCGGGATCGAAATGATCTGGCGGATCACGGTCACGAGCCGGCACACGAACGTCGTGACGTCGCCGTAGCGCCGGAACAGGTCCTCGGCGCGCTCCAGCGTCGCCTTGTCGAGGAAAAAGTACTTTCCGTAGCGGTAGAGGAACGGGCGTCCGAGCTTGAGGCCGAGCCAGTAGTTCACAGCCGCTCCGGCGAGCGAACCCAGCGTGCCGACGGCGAGCGCGAGCGCGGCGTCGGTCCACGGGGAACCCGTCGAAAGCTCGCCCCGGAACGCGAGGAAGCCGGCCGGGATCATCACCACTTCGCTCGGAAACGGGATGAACGAGCTTTCCACGGCCATGAAGAAGAACACGAGCGCAAAACCCCACTTGGGGGCGAGTGCGGCGAAAAATTCGAGATGGGAGGCGAGCGTTTCCAGCATGGTCCCGGAGCGTTGGATGATCGGTTGTCGCGCTCCAGTCTACCACAAACCGCTTCTCTCCGCCGCGCGTCCCGCGCGCTGCGGAGCGGGGGTCGAGGCCGGAGCGGAGGAAGAGGCCGGAGTCGCGCGTCCCGCGCGCGAGGGAGCGGGGGGGGCTACTTCACGAAGCGGGCCGTGGCGGGATCGGCGCCGAGGCCGCGGACGAGGGCCTTGAGGCCGTCGGCGGCTTCGCGCGTGCAGACGAGCGTGGCGTCGGCGGTGTGGACGACGACGAGGTTCTCGACGCCCATCGCGGCGAGGACGTGGTCGTCCTGGGTGTTGACGAAGACGTTTTCCGTCGCCGCGAGGGCGGAGACGAGGCCGTGCACGGCGTTGCCAGCGGCGTCGGAGCCGAGATGGGCGCCGGCGCTCGGCCACGCGCCCACGTCGTCCCACCCGAAGTCGCCGCGCACGGCGACGAGGTTGGACGCCTTTTCCATGATCGCGTAGTCGACGCTGATCTTTTCGAGCGTCGGGTAGACGCGGTCGAGCGCGGCGCGGAGCTTCCTTTCGTCGCCGAAGGCGGGAAGGATGCCGTCGAGGACCGCGCGGGCCAGCTCCGGACGGAAGCGGCGGAGCGCCTCTTCGAACGTGGAGACGCGCCAGACGAACATCCCGCTGTTCCACACGAAGCGTCCGCTCGCCACGTACGTCGCCGCGGTGCCGAGGTTCGGCTTTTCGACGAAGCGCGCGACCTTGCGGAAGCCGGGCGCGGAACCGGGACCGGCGAAGGGCGCGCCGAGTTCGACGTAGCCGTAGCCGGTGGCCGGGCGCGTCGGGGCGATGCCGACGAGGCCGAGGACGTCGCGCCGGGCGCAGACGCCGGACGCGGCGGCGAGCGTCGCGCGGAAACCCGCCGGGTCGGCAATCAGGTGGTCGGCCGTGAGGATGCAGAGCGTGGCGTCCGGACCCCCGCGGCGGTGGACGAACGCCGTCGCGAGCGCGCACGCCGCGGCGGTGTCGCGCCCCTCGGGCTCGCCGAGCACGCAGTCGGGCCGGAGCATCGGAAGCGCCTTCCGCGTGGCGGGCACGAGGTCGCGCGAGGTGACGACGAGGATGCGCGAGGGCGGGACGAGCCCGCGAAGGCGGTCCACGGCGTGGCGGATGAGCGGCTTGCCGCCGAAGAGGTCCACGAACTGCTTGGGACGGGAGGCGCGGCCGAGCGGCCAGAACCGCTCGCCGCGGCCGCCGGCGAGGATGACGGCGTAGAGCTTGGAAACGGGGGAGCGGACGGCCTTTCCGGCGGGTTTCGCCTTCGGGGCGGAGGAGGACGGCTTTTTCATCGTGTTCAATCGGTTGTCTGCCGCCCGGCGATCGCGCGGCGCAGCGTGAGGGGATCGGAATAGCGGACGGCGCTGTCGGCCGGAAGCCCCCACGCGAGGCGGGAGACCCGAACCGACGGCGCGGCCTTGCGGAGACGCTCGCGGATGTACGCGGCGTTGGCGTCGCCCTCGACGTCCGTCGGGAGCGCAAGCACGATTTCGCGGACCGCGCCCGAGGCGGCGCGCGATTCGAGCGCGGGGATCGTCGTGTCGGCCGCGGAGGTGCCGGCCTGCGGCGAAACGAGGGCGCGCAGGGCGTGGTACTGGCCGCGGAAGGCGCCGGAGCGCTCGATGGCGAGGATGTCGCCGGGGTCTTCGACGACGAGCACGAGCCCGGCGTCGCGCCCCGGATCGGAGCAGATGCGGCAGAGTTCGCCGCCGCGCGGCATCACGGCGCCGCACCGGCGGCAGGAGTCGAGCCCGTCGCGCGCGGCGACGAGCGCCTCGACAAGGGGCGTGATGGCGGCGGCGCCGCGCCCGACGAGGGCGAGCGCGGCGCGTTCGGCGGAGCGCCTTCCGAAGCCCGGAAGGCGCGCCAACTCCTGGGCGAGGTCCGAAAAAGGGTCCGGCACGGCGGAACGGAGGCGCGAAAGGCGGCCCGTCACGGCAGCGCGGCGGCGGGCCGCGCTGCGCTACCCCATGAGACCGTCGAGGTTGAGGCCCTTCGTGGCCTCTTTCATGCGGCTCTGCGCGCCGTCCTTGGCGAGGTGGAGCGCCTTGTTGAGGTTTTCGGCGAGCGTGCGCTCGATCTTGTCCGTCTTGGCGTCGGCGAGGATCGACGGATCGACGATCTTCACGGATTTCACCGCGAGGTCGCCGGTGACGACGATCTTGAGGCCGGCGTTTTCGTACTCGAAGTTCATCGCTTCGAGTTCGCGCTGGATTTTCTTGACCTGGTTGCGCAGTTCGAGCGCGCGTTTGGCCTGTTCGAAAAAGGATGCCATGGCTTTCGTGGATTGGGGTTGGGATTCGAAGGGAAAAATGGCGGCCGGGCGAGGCCGTTCAGCGGACGTCGACGATCTTTCCGCCGAGGATTTCGAGCGCGTCGCGGACCGGAGGCGACGCGAGGACGCGCTCGACCGCTTCCGGCGAAAGCGGTGGCTTCGGCACCGGGGCCGGAGCGGGTTCCGGAGCGGGCGCCGGAGCGGGTGCGGCAGCCGGAGCCGGGGCGGGAGCGGGGACCGGCGGGCGAGCTTCCGATTTCTCCGCGGGTGCCGGCGCTTCCGGGAAGGGTTCGACGGTCGCTTCCGGCGGCGCGGTCCGCGGAGCGGGTGCCGGCGAAGGAGCCGGAGCGGGAGCGGACGGGACGGCCGGTGCGGGCGGAGGAACGGGAGCCGGGGCGGGCGTAGCCGGGGCGGCCGGAGCGGGCGCAGCCGGGGCGGCCGGTGCCGCGGGGGCGGCCTTTTCGAGGGCGGAAATCTTGCGAAGGATGGTTTCGAGATCGACAAGTTTCGAGGCGCGGGCGCAGCGCACGAGGGCGGTTTCGACGATCGTGCGCGGCGAGAGCGCGCGGCGGAGCGGCTCGTCGAGCTTGATGAGCTCTTCGGCGATGGAAAGGACCGCCGTCGCGCCCGCGAGCGGGGCCTGGGCCCGGAGCGTCTCGCGCTGGCCCTCCGAAACGTCGAGGCGGGAGACGTCGCCGCCGAGTTCGATGCAGAGCAGGAGGTTGCGGAAGTGGTCCACGAGCTCGGCGACGAGGCGGCGCAGGTCCTTGCCGGAGGCGTCGAGCTCTGCGATCGCCTCGAAAATGGCGGCGACGTCGGAGCGGAGAATGGCGCCCGCGAGGGCTTCGACCTTGGCGCGGGCGACGAGGCCGAAGACGCCGAGGACGTCCGTTTCGTCGATCTTGCGGCCGGTGAAGGCGATGATCTGGTCGAGCGCGGATTCGGCGTCGCGCATGCCGCCGTTGGCGCCGCGGGCGATGGCGAGGAGGGCGTCGTCGGAGACCTCGACCCCCTCGGCGTCGCAGATCTTGCGGAGCTGGCCGACGATGTCGGTGTTGGAGATGCGCCGGAGGTCGAAGCGCTGGCAGCGCGAGAGCACGGTGCCGAGCACCTTGTCCGGCTCGGTCGTGGCGAAGATGAACTTGACGAATTCCGGCGGCTCTTCGAGCGTCTTCAGCAGCGCGTTGAAGGCCGAGGCGGAGAGCATGTGCACTTCGTCGACGTAGAAGATGCGGTAGCGGCCTTCGACCGGGGCGTTCTGCACGAGCGAAAGGATGCGGTCGTGCACGTCCTCGACCTTGTTGTTCGAGGCGCCGTCGATTTCCGTCACGTCGAACGACGAACCGGCCATGATGGCCTTGCAGGCGTTGCACGCGCCGCAAGGCACGGGCGTCGGGCCTTTTTCGCAGTTGAGCGCCTTCGCGAAGATGCGGGCGAGCGTGGTCTTGCCCGTGCCGCGGGGGCCGGCGAAAAGATACGCCTGGGCGATGCGGCGGCTTTCGATGGCGTTGCGGAGCGTGCGGACGACGTGGTCCTGCCCGACGACCTCTTCGAAGGTCTGCGGGCGCCATTTGCGGGCGATGACTTCGTAGGACATGGTTCCGAGCGGGAAAAAGGGGAAGGGATCAGGCGGAAGGGGAAAGGCGGGGGCCGTCCTTGGTGTCCTTCACCGTCCAGCCGAGGGCGGCGATTTCGCCGCGGAGGCGGTCGGACTCGGCCCAGTCCTTCGCGGCGCGCGCGGCGGCGCGCGCTTCGACGAGGGCCTTGACGGCCTCGGGGACTTCGGCCGCGGGCCGCGCCAGGACGCCGAGCACCTTGTCCATGCGGGCGAGGGCGGCGAGCGCGGAGGCGGCGTCGGCGGGCGAGGCCTTCCCTTCCTGCGCGAGGCGGTTGCCGTCGTTCACGAGGGAGAAAACCGCCGCGAGCGCGAGCGGCGTGTTGAGGTCGTCGCCGATGGCGGCGTCGAAGGCGTCGAGGTGCTTTTGCGCCCACTCCGGCGCGGCGGCGGGAGCCGGCGCGCCGGCGGCGAGGGCTTCCATGCGCGCCGAAAACTCGTCGACGCGCGAAAGTGCCGTGCGGGCGGCGTCGAGGGCGTCGAAGGCGAAATTGAGCGGCTGGCGGTAGTGGGCCGAGACGAGCACGTAGCGGATTTCGCGGCCGGACCAGCCCTTCGCGAGCAGGTCGCGCAGGGTGTAGAAGTTGCCGAGGCTCTTGCTCATCTTCTCGCCGTTCACGCGGAGGTGCGCGCAGTGGAGCCACTGGCGGACGAACGGCTTGCCGGTGGCGGCCTCCGCCTGCGCGATCTCGTTCTCGTGGTGCGGGAAGAGGTTGTCGATGCCGCCGGTGTGCAGGTCGAAGCTCTCGCCGAGGTACTTCATCGACATCGCGGAGCACTCGATGTGCCAGCCGGGGCGGCCCGGGCCCCACGGGGAGTCCCACTTCACGTCGCCGTCGTTTTCGTCCCACGCCTTCCAGAGCGCGAAGTCGCCGACGTCGTCCTTGGCGTATTCGTCGTTGGAGATGCGGACGCCGGAGCGCATGCCGGAGCGGTCGAGGTGCGCGAGCTTGCCGTAGCCGGGAAACTTCGAAACGGAGAAGTAGACGCACTTGTCCGGCGCCTGGTAGGCGACGCCGGCCTCGAAGAGGCGCTCGATGAGCGCGATCATTTCCGGGACGTGGTCCGTCGCGGCCGGGTAGACCGTCGCGGGCTCGACGGAAAGCGTCTTGAGATCCTCGAAAAAGGCGTCCTTGAAGCGCCGCGTGTAGTCGCGGAGCGGCACGCCGGCCTTGCGCGAATCGCGGATCGTCTTGTCGTCGACATCCGTGAGGTTCATCACGTGCGTCAGCTTGTATCCGGCGTATTCGAGCGCGCGGTGCAGGACGTCCTCGAAGACGTAGGCGCGGAAGTTGCCGATGTGGGCGTAATTGTAGACCGTGGGGCCGCAGGTGTAGAGCCCGGCGGCGCCGGGCGAAAGCGGCTCGAACGGTTCGACCCTCCGGGTCAGGGAATTGTAGAACTTCAGTTGCATGGTTCGACCAGGACCGCGGCTTGCGCGGCAATCGCCTCTCCGGCCCCGACGGGGCCCAGTTTTTCCATCGTTTTGCCCTTTACCGACACGGCGCCGGGACCGAGCCCGAGCGCGGCGGCGAGGTTCGCGCGCATTTCCGGCGCGCGCGGCGAAATCTTCGGCTCTTCGGCGAAAACCGTCAGGTCCGCGTTGACCGGCCGCCACCCGTTTTCGCGCAGCAGCGCGACCGTCCGGCGCAGCAGCTCCATGCTGTCGGCGCCTTCCCAGCGCGGGTCGGAATCCGGAAAGAGCGTCCCGACGTCGCCGAGGGCGGCGGCGCCGAGCAGGGCGTCGATCAGGGCGTGGACCGGAGCGTCGGCGTCGGAGTGGCCGAGAAGCCCGCGCGGGGAATCGAACCGGGCGCCGCAGAGGACGAGGCGGCGCCCGGGCGCGAGCCGGTGGATGTCGAAACCGCTTCCGACGCGGATCATTTCGTCGCCTGCGGGCGGGCGGCTACCTCGCCCATTCCGGGAGCTTGCGCTCCTTCGGGGCTTCCTCCGGGGCCGGGATTTCGACGACGTCGGAGACGACTTCGAACGCCGGACCGACCATCTGGATGTCGGCGCTTCCGCGGACCTTGTCGATGAACGAACGGACGGCCGCGCCTTCCTTTTCGCGGCGCATGCCGGAGGCGAGGTCGTCCTTCACGTCGTCGAATCCGATCTTGCCCCCTTCCTTGCGGTCGGTCACCTTCACGACGTGGAAGCCGAACTGCGTTTCGACGACTTCGCCGACGGTGCCGATCTCCTGCGAGAAGGCGGCGTCCTCGAACGGCTTCACCATCTGGCCGCGCCCGAACGTGCCGAGGTCGCCGCCCTTGGCGGACGAGGGGCAGTCGGAATTTTCCTTCGCGAGGGCGGCGAAGTCTTCGCCCGCGAGCGCGCGCCCGCGGATGGCGTCGATCTTGGCGCGGGCCTTGGCCTTGTCGTCGTCGGAAGCGCCCTGGTCCACCTTGACGAGGATGTGCGACGCGGTGACGCTTTCGGGGCGGTCGAGGGCCTCGGGATGGTTCTTGGCGATTTCGTCGAACTTCGCGCGGATCTCCTCTTCCGTCGGGGCGGCGATGCCGTTGGTCTGGGATTCGAGGAGCTTCTGGATCGCGATGTTGGTGTCGAAAATCTTGTCGAACTTCTCTTCGGAGACGCCGAACGCCTTCACGGCGGCCTCGCGGCCGTCGAAACCGAGGCGCTTCAGCGTGGCGGCGCGGTCGTCGTCCGTCACCTCGACGCCGGCCTTGTCGGCTTCGGCCTTGAGGAGCCACTGCATCGCGAAGTTGTCGGCGAGGTTGCGCGAAATGTCGCGCTTGGCGCGGTCGAGCTGGTCCGGCGGAATGCGCGAACCGTTCTGGGCGAGGAACTGCTCGAGCGCTTCGTCGATCTCGGACTGCATGACGGCGTCGACGCCGTTGATGCGGACGGCGACGGCGTCTCCGGCCGGGACGGCGGCCTCCGCGGCGGGGGCTTCCGGCGCGGCTTCGGCGGCGGGCGCGGCTTCAGCGGCGTCCTGCGCCGAAGCGCAGAGGGCCATAGCGGCGAAAGCGGAAAGGGGAAAAGCGTGCTTGAAGGACATGGTTTGCTCCTGATGGATGGTGCGGTCCGGGATCGCCGGGTGCGATCGGCGGAACGGGCCGCATTATCCATCATCTTCCCGCCGGGGTCAAGTCCCGGCAAGCGGGCGGGTGTGACCAAAGGTTGTCAGCGCCGACGGCGCGCCCGCCGCGCCCGGTTCCGCGCCAGAAGCGGCCCAGCGTCCCGTTTGCCCCGGTTCCAAGCAGGTCTACCCTTTTTGGACGGACGGCGGCGGCCAAGACGCGCCCCGGTACCTGCGCCCGCCGCGGTGCCCCTCCCCGAGCCGTCGCCTCCGGCATCTCTCCCGATTCGCTGGCGTGCGAAGCGAACGGGCCGGAATGCCGGGCGCGGCGGCGGTTCGCTTGGTCCCGTCGGCTCGGCGGAGTGCAGTCCGCCTTCGCCTCCGTGACCGTCGCGCCCCGTTCGCCGCTTGCCTCCCGGCATTCCGGCCCCCTTCGACCGATTTTTTTATACTTCCCCGTCCGCGCGCACGGGCCGCTCCGCGGCCTTGTCGTGCGCGCCGCGCGCCGTCGCTTCGCTCGGCGCGCTCCACTCCGCCGTTCG
>Ga0310691_10007018_pt1 | contig 11865 bp, 8 predicted proteins | sample 176DNAGHGlowgp2_FD_203887 | JGI IMG/M metagenome (GOLD analysis project Ga0310691, IMG submission 203887) | Sheep rumen microbial communities from Palmerston North, Manawatu-Wanganui, New Zealand - 1766 DNA GHGlow gp2 (v2) (version 2) | ecosystem: Host-associated > Mammals > Digestive system >... | reverse complement strand
TCTCGCACATCGGTTGCCACGTGATGATTCAGGGTGGTGCCCTGGTCAACAAGGACATCCCGCCCTATTGCATGGCAGCACGCTACCCCATCGCCTATGAGGGCGTGAACAAGGTGGGTCTGCATCGCCGCGGCTACAGCAGCGAACAGATTGACGCCATTGCCGACGTGTACCGCACCATCTATGACTCGGGCCTGAATGTGGCCCAGGCACTGGACGAGGCTTCGAAGTTGCCTGCCAGTCCTGAACGCGACATCATCATCGAGTTTGTGCGCACCAGCAAGCGAGGCATCGTGCGCAAGCCCTGACACGGACTCCGATATTAACACAGCAGCCCTTGAATGACTTTTCATTCAGGGGCTGCTGTGTTTAGGGTCTGTCTTGAGAATCAACGGTGATTGGAATACTCCTCGATGGCCTGGAGCTTGGCTGCCTCGCCCAGCTTGTAATAGATGTCACGCAAAGCGTTGATCAGGTCTTGATTCCTGGGGTTGATAGCAAACGACTTCTCCAGATAGGGCAATGCCTCACGGTAGATGGGATTGACCAGATTAGCCAGTTTCTTGCCATAGAGGTTGCTGTTCTGACGCGTTTCCATCGCCTTGTTATAGAAATATCGGCCCACGTTGAACTGTCCGCTGGCATTGCTGTCGTTGAGCTCGATGCAGCGCTGATAATATGGCAGTGCTTCATAAATACTCTGCTGGTTTTCCACAATGAGTCCCTTGAGGTTCAGCAGTTCGTCATCGTTGGGATTAGCCTCTATCGCTTCGTCAATCAGGTCGGTCGCGCTCTCATATTCCTCATGGTTGATATAGTCATTGATGAGGATGCGGATGTACTGCGGGTCACTCGTGCCAAACTTGACAAAGGCTTCCCCGGCCAGTTTCACCACCTCGGCCTCGTTGCCCAGGTCGCTGAGGCACACCAGAGCATAATCATAGGCCTCCTTGCGGTTGTATCCCGAGTGACGTGCAATGCTGAACAGGCGCACAGCATCGATGGTATCGGCCTTTTGCCATGCGGCGATTCCCTGATAGTAGCGCACCTCGGCCACAATGCTGTCGGGCTTGGCCCAACGCCGGTCGTCGCTACGTGCCGCCATCTGGCAGAAGTAGTCCCATGCGGTGTAGGCACCGTCCCAGTCCTTGATGTTGTACAGGTCGCTTCCTGCCATGCGGTAGTCGTCATGGTGCTCAGCCAAGCGGTTTACCACGTCCTTGCTATACTTGGTCCTCACCTTGGGGCGCTTGGACTTCTTGTCAATAACGGGATTGCCTTTCTTGTCCAGGATGTGGATCGTGTCGAGCTTGAGGGCGATGAGGCTGTAGTCATAGGCATCAATGAGCGAATGCCCCATCGCTTTGATGTCAATCTTCTTGCCCACGCGGCGGTTGTCCATGTATTTGTCGAACAGTTCCACCTTGATGCGGCTGGCAAGTGCCCAGGTCTCGGCCTGGTTGCGGGTCGCGTCGTTAGTGAGGGCCGGCTTGAGCTTGTTGAAGGCCTTGTTATAACTGTCCACGGTCATTGTCAGGCCGGTGATGTCCTTCTTGGCCTGATTGACCAGCAGATGTTGAGCCGCCATGTTGAACGGCAACATCATTGCTGCAGCGAGTATGATGAATATCTTTTTCACAATCTTTTTCTACCCATAAAAACGCTGCAAAGATACAGTTTTTTCCATAACCATGCAACTGTGGTCCTGACGACAGACGGCGAAGACACCAATGTCCTCGCCGCCCGCTTTAGATCTATTAAACCAATCCTGATTACTTCACGCCCATCACCTCAAACTTGTAGAGGATGTCGTCAAGAACGTTTTGAGCCTTCTTGTCATCGGGGTTAGTGTTGAGTTCAGCAGCCTTCTTCAAGAAAGGAATAGCCTCGTCATAGATGGGCTTGATCTTGGGAACGAGCTCCTTGTTGGTGGCATTAGGATTCTCGTCGATGATCTTCTGGGCCTGCAGGTACAGGCAGCGGCCCACGTCAAAGTAAGCGTTGGCATAGGTAGGTTCCACCTCTGCAGCCTTGCGGTAGTAAGGAAGAGCAGCATCAACGCCATCGATCAGCTCGATGGTGAAGCCCTTGATGTCATGCAGGGTGCCGTTCATTGGATCGGACTTGAGGGCATTATCGATAAACGCGTTAGCCTTGTCGTACTCCTTCTTGTCAAGCATACCCTGTACCATGTTGGCCAGCGATGAGGTCTGGAAGTCAACGATGTTGTTGTCGGTGTAACCCAGCTTGCGGGCCTTGGTGAAACTGTCATAGGCCTCGGCAAACTTCTGGATCTGGTACTGCGAGTAGCCCTGGAAGAAACGCACCTGGCTCATGGTGCTGTCGGGAGCGGCAACGCCGTTAGCGATAGCAAAAGCCGATGAAGCGATGTCAGCATAGGTACCGAACGACTCGGCAGCCTTCTCCCAGTTGCTGGCCTGGAGGTAAATGTTACCGGCATTGGCAATGTCACCCATGTGCGAGGTGAGAGCGCCAATGATCTCCTTGCTGTATTTGGTCTTTACCTTCTTGCTGCCATCCTTGTTGAGCTTGGGAGCACCGTTCTTGTCAAGTTCGGGCACGCTGTCCAAGGGAAGAGCCTCCATATAACAGCTGAAAGCGCTAGTCAGCAGATCGTTCATCATGTTATCGTCAACAGGCTGCTGCATGAGCTTCATCTTGTACATTTCATCATAGAGGCCAAAGGCTGCCTTACCAAAGGTGTAGTAAGTGAGCACGTCGTTGGCCGTCTCGGGATTTTCAAAGGCGGGCTGGATGGCGTCAAGCACCTCCATCATGGCCTGAGGATTGCCCGAACCAGCCTTCTTGGCAAGGTCTTTCACAAGGCTCATTTGAGCCGATGCGCCGAACGCCATCATGGCGGCAGCGGCGAAAAGAATCATCTTTTTCATTTTTCTTAACAATTAAATCGGTTTATAATGTTTATTCGTTATCGTTTTGATGTTCTGTCTCTTCGGGTTGGTCATTCTGGACATCTTGGATATCCTGGACGGCCTGGGTGTCCTTGGCTTCTTCCTGGAAGGCGCCACGAACGCTCTCCTCGTCGGTTGTCTCGGGCTCGGTGTCAACCTTGCAAACGCTTGCTATCTCATCGTTTTTCTTCTCCAGGTTGATGAGTCTCACGCCTTGTGTCGCGCGGCCCACAATCCTGAGGGCGCTCACCTTGAGCCTGATGGCGATGCCGCTCTTGTTGATGATAACAAGGTCGTTATCGTCGTTCACATTCTTTATTGCAATTAGCTTGCCAGTCTTGGCGGTAATGTTAATGGTTTTAACACCCTTGCCGCCACGGTTGGTCACGCGATAGTCCTCGAGGGCGCTTCGCTTGCCCATGCCCTGCTCCGAGACGACGAGCACGTCGTCGCGGGTACCGGCACGCATGCAGATCATGCCGATGACCTCATCGCCCTCGCTCAGGCGCATACCCTTCACACCAGTGGCTGTTCGGCCCATAGCACGGACAGCCGTCTCGGGGAATCGGATGGCATAGCCCTTGCTGTTGGCCAGGATTACCTCGCTGTTGCCCTCGGTGAGGATGGCGCCCACGAGCTGATCGTCTTCAGCGATATTCAGGGCACGCACGCCGTTGGCACGGGGACGTGAGTAGGCACTCAGACTCGTGCGCTTAACGATACCATTCTTGGTGGCAAATACGATATAATGTGACTGGTTATACTCGGGATCGGTGAGTGCCGTTGCACGCACAAAGGCCATGATACGGTTCTCGGCATCCAGGTTGAGCAGGTTCTGGATAGCACGGCCCTTGCTGTTCTTGGTTCCCTCGGGAATTTCAAACACACGCAGCCAGAAGCAGCGTCCCGTGGCTGTGAAGAACAGCATGTAGTTATGGTTGGTGGCTTCATAGACATACTCGATGAAGTCCTCATCGCGTGTGTCACTGCCCTTGGCGCCAACGCCGCCGCGTGCCTGGGCACGGTATTCCTTGAGCGGGGTGCGCTTGATATATCCAAAGTGGGAGATAGTAATGATCATGGGATCATCGCTGTAGAAGTCCTCGGCGTTCATCTCCTCGCTGGAATAAACGATTTGGGTGCGGCGGTCGTCGCCGAATTTCTCCTTGACTTCAAGCAGTTCCTGCTCGATGACCTTGCGGCACTCGGCGGGATCGTCGAGGATAGCCTGCAGGTGCTCGATGGTCTTGCGCACCTCGGCCAACTCGTTGTGCAGCTTCTCCTGCTCCAAGCCCGTGAGCTGGCGCAGACGCATCTCGACGATGGCGCGTGCCTGCACCTCGGTGAGGCTGAAGCGCTCACACAGGCGCTGGATGGCGTGGTCGGTCGAGTCACTGCTCTTGATGATGGCAATCACCTCGTCGATGTTGTCGCTGGCGATGATGAGTCCTTCCAGAATGTGGGCACGTTCCTTGGCCTTCTTGAGGTCATACTGCGTGCGACGGATAACCACCTCATGGCGGTGCTCCAGGAAGTAGTGCAGCAACTGCTTGAGGTTCAACAGCATGGGACGGCCGTTAACCAGGCACACGTTGTTCACGCTGAACGACGACTGCAACTCGGTCATCTTGTAGAGCTTGTTGAGCAGTACATTGGGGTTAAAATCCTTCTTGACATCGATGACGATGCGCATACCGTGGCGGTCGCTCTCGTCGTTGATGTCGGCAATGCCCTCGATCTTCTTTTCCTCGACCAGGCGGGCGATGTTCTCGATCAGGTCCTTCTTGTTGACGTTGTAAGGGATCTCGTTCACGACGATGCGCTCGTGGTTGTGCTCGGTCTCGATCTCGGCCTTGGCACGCACGACGATGCGTCCTCGTCCGGTTTCAAAAGCGTCTCTCACGCCCTGATAGCCGTAGATGATACCACCGGTGGGGAAGTCGGGAGCCTTGATATAGTTCATCAGGTCGCTCACCTCCATCTCGGGATCCTCGAGCAGTGCCAGGCAACCGTCGATGCACTCGCCCAGGTTGTGGGGAGCCATGTTGGTGGCCATGCCGACAGCGATACCCGTTGCACCGTTCACCAGCAGGTTGGGGATGCGGGTGGGCAGCACCGAAGGTTCCTCGAGGGTGTTGTCGAAGTTGGGCACAAAGTCAACGGTGTCCTTGTCCATGTCTTCCATCATGCTCTCGCCCATCTTGTCGAGACGCACCTCGGTATAACGCATGGCAGCGGGGCTGTCACCATCTACCGAGCCGAAGTTACCCTGTCCATCAACCAGCGGATAGCGCATTGCCCATTCCTGGGCCAGACGGACCATGGCAAAGTAAACCGACGAGTCGCCGTGGGGGTGGTACTTACCCAGCACGTCACCCACGATACGAGCCGACTTCTTATAGGGGGCATTGGAATAGTTGCGCAACTTGTCCATGCCGTAGAGTACCCTGCGGTGCACGGGCTTGAAGCCATCGCGCACATCGGGTAGCGCACGAGAAACGATGACCGACATCGAATAATCGATGTAACTGGTCTTCATCTCGTTCTCAATGTTGATCTCTAGAATTCGATCGTTGTTCATTTGTATTTTTTAATTTTAAATCTGTTACGGGCACCGCACTGCAGGCTCACTTTAGCCCCAGGCTAGCACGCATGCCACGACATTAGGTTTAACTTACAAAAATACGCTCTTTTTCTCAAACGGCAATTCGTTTTGCGCCACTTTTTGACTCAATTGTAGATAAAATGTTTAAAACGGCAGTAATTTTTATTTTAAGGGCGCCCTTTGTAGCATAAAAACAGTATTTTTGCCGTCAAATTGAAGACCAGGAACAATGCAGAACTTTGCAGCCATAGACTTTGAGACCGCCAACAGCGAGCGCACGAGCGTCTGCTCGGTGGGCATTGTAGTGGTGCGCAACGGCCGCATCACCGACACGTTCTACTCCCTCATCCAACCCGAACCCAACTACTACAGTTACTGGTGCCAGCGAGTGCACGGTCTGGGCCACGAGGACACCGACGACGCCCCCGTCTTCCCCAAGGTGTGGGCGCAAATCGAACCGCTCATCCAGGGGTTGCCGCTGGTAGCCCACAACAAGGCTTTTGACGAGAGCTGCCTGAAGGCTGTATTCCGCTGCTACCAGATGGATTACCCCGACTATCCGTTCCTGTGCACCTGCGTGGCCTCGAAGCGCCTGCTCAAGCAACTACCCAACCACCAGCTGCAAACCGTTGCTGCATACTGCGGTTTTGACCTGCAGCGTCACCATCATGCGCTGGCCGATGCCGAGGCCTGTGCGCACATCGCCCTGCAGCTCCTCTAACCCACCACACCGCTGACCTCACACCACTTTAACGAAAGCATCCGCACTCTCTCGTAAAGAATGCGGATACCGACACATTGATGATTGTCTTGACTTGAGTTATTGTGTCAGGCTGGCAGTAATCGCCTGAACTTCACGAGAGAAGTCTTTCTCGATCGACATGCGCTGCTCTATCTGGATGCATGCATGCAGCACTGTTGCATGGGTGCGGTCAAGTTTAGCACCGATGCTGGTCGATGACATCTGAGCCTCTTTCTTGGCCAGGTACATCACCAACTGGCGGGCATCGCTGATTTCGCGCTTGCGCGACTTGCCATAGAGCAGGTCGGTCGACAGGTTGTAGTGGTTGGCCACGGTCTCGGCAATGAATTCAAACGTGAGCTGCTTGGGAGCGACCCTGACAGTGTTGCCGATGACTTCCTTTGCCAATTCGATGGTGATGTCCTGCCCCAGCATGGTAGCATGGGCCAGCAATGACACCATCACGCCCTCGAGTTCACGAACGCTCTCGGTGACATGGGTAGCGATAAAATCAAGCACCTCGCCCGAGATGTTGAGGCCGTCCTGTGCCGCCTTCATGGACAGGAACTTGCGACGGAGCTCAAAGTCGGGTTTCTGCAGTTCCACAGTCATGCCCCACTTGAATCGCGATATGAGCCTGGGCTCCATGCCATCGAGCTCGCTGGGACGGCAATCGCTGGACATCACCAACTGGCGCTGATGCTGATGCAAGAGGTTGAAAATGTGGAAGAAGGTATTCTGTGTGCCCGGTTTTCCGGCAAAGAACTGGATATCGTCGAGCAAGAGCACGTCAATGCTCATATAGAAATTGATGAAGTCGTTGATCTTCTTCTGCTGGACGGCAGTCGTATACTGACTCTCAAAGACCCTGGAGGATACATAAAGTACCCGCGTGCGGGGATTGTTTTCCTTGAGTTTGATGCCGATGGCTTGCAACAGATGCGTCTTGCCCACTCCGGTCTCGCCAAAAACGAACAGGGGGTTGTAGGTCTTTACCTCAGGATGCTCGACAATCGCCTGACCGATGCTCACAGCAAGCCTGTTGCTCATGCTGCTACAATAGTTCTCAAAGGTATATCTCGGATTGAGCTGGGGGTCGATGTCCTCCAGTGCATCGTCATGTTCAAAGGGATTGGCCACGCGAGGCTTGCGGATCTTGAGCTCTTGCTTGAGCTTCGTGCTGGAGTTGTCCACATTCTGTTCCACAGCGCTGGCATCGTCACTGCCCACCACATTAAATTTATAGGTGAGCTTGACATTCTCGCCAAACACCTTCTTCAAGGCTGCCGAAAGGATGGTGATATATCTTCCCTCAATCTGCTCTACAAAGAACTGCGAGGGCACTCTGAGCGTCACACGGTTGTTTTCCTGGTCGAAGTCAACGGCAACAATGGGTGCGAACCAAACATCGAACTGTTCGGCCGGCAGGTTTGCCTTAATGACGTCAAGGCAACGGTTCCACTGTTGTGCAACGTTATACATTTTACTATTATTTTATGCTTAGTTTAGTTGGTTTGGTTTGCGCTCTTTCGCAGTACAAATTTCGTTCAATTATTTCTTATAAAAAAGTGCTCAAAAAATTTGGAAATTTCATTTTTAGCATAACAACATTGAGCCACAAAGGGTTACATCTTCGCTGCAAAGAAGTGCTTTTTTCGGGCAATTCACAATATAACAAACAATTCATTATCAATATATTACCAAAATCTTTGTTTTTTCCTATTTAAATTTGCACACACGCAAATGGCTGTAAATACAAGGGTTTGAATTTGTAAATCCCGAAAACAGTAATTCTAAAAAAAATCCCTATTTGGATTAAGTCCAAATAGAGATTTTTTGATGTCATTTCGGCGTGATTTTTCATCACGCGACACAGTGTTTTGCTGTCAGTGAAACCATTACCGCACATCAGAAAACTTTTACATTGATATAACGCTTGGGATGTGCCTTGATGTCGGTCAACAGCGAGTCAAGACTGGCGATGGCATGGTTAGCGTTATCATACAGTTCACGGTCATTCATGATCTTGCCAAGAGACGAATTCTTGTCGTTGAGCTGCTCGCTGAGGGCCTGCAGATTGGCCAACGTCGTGTTGAGCTTGTTCATCGTCTCATCCAGGGGCATCTGCTTGAGTGACTCAGAGAGTTCGGTCAAGTTTCCTGTCGCTCCGGTTAGGTTACTGGTAATGCCGTTCACATTGTTCATCACACCGGGAACGCTACGGTTCAAGCCATTCATGAGCACCGTGAGCTGCTGAGCGCTCAACTGCAGCTGGCGCGTGATGGCATCAAGCCTTGAAAGCGCTGCTGCCAGTGCGGGATCACCTGTCAGGCCGTTCACATTATTCATGATAGAGTCCACCTTGGGCAACATGTCGGTCACCATGGGCACGACATCACCGGTCACCTTATCCATGAGTCCGGGGACATCGCTTGTGGGAATAAAGCTGCCGGTATCCATGGCCGGTCCTTTACCCAGGTTGAGGACGAGCGAAGCGCCGCCCATGAGTCCCGATACCATGTTGATAGTACTGCCCTGCGGCACCTTCATCTCCTTGTTCATGGCAATCATGACCGTTATCTTGTTCTTGCCGTAGTCATAGTTGATTTCCCTCACCTGTCCCACTTGGAAACCATTAACGGTGACAGGAGCTGCCTCCAGCAATCCGTCGGAGCTCTCCACCTCGGTATAGAAATAATTGGCCGGTGTCAACAAGTTGATTCCCTTCAGGTAGTTAATGCCCCAGTACAGCAGCACCAAACCGGCAATCACGGTGAGCGCTATCTTGACGTTCTTGTTAAAAAACTTCATGTTCTATTCAAAAATGATTATATCGTTACAAACGACAAAATTACAAATTTGTTCTATAATTGTGAGCCATTTTACTCAATTTTACACTATTTTAAGAGGTTGGGGCCACCATTTGAGAGGCCAAAGGCACGAAAATCAGCCAAAATCGTCAAAAAATTGACCGATACCGGTGACAATTACAAGAATTGTCACTATTTTTGCATCAATAAAACATCCGCTAGATTATGAAATCTCCACATGCTTGTAAACATATTTACGGTCTCATCGGCTATCCGCTGGTTCATTCGTTCTCACGCGATTTCTTTAACCAGAAGTTCATGGCCGAGGACATTGACGCACAATACGTCAATTTTGAGATCGAGGACATCGGGCAACTCATGGAAGTGATTGCCGAGTACCCTAACCTGAACGGCCTCAACGTGACAGCCCCCTATAAAGAGGCCGTTATTCCCCTGCTCGACACACTAGATGACGATGCAGCCGAGATTGGTGCCGTGAATGTCATCCGTTTCATCCGTGAGTCCAAGTCAAACTCGCTCATCGAGTTGCGCGGCTACAACAGCGATGTTGCCGGATTTGAAAAAACCATTCCTGGCATCCTCACCCCGGCACGCACCAGCGCTATGGTGCTGGGCACTGGCGGCGCAGCCAAAGCCGTCAGTGCGGCATTGCTTCGCCAGGGAATCGACGTGCAGCTGGTGTCGCGCCGCAAGTCGGAACACACGCTAATCTATGAAGAAATCACCCGCGCCATGGTCGCCGACTACAAGATCATCATCAATGCCACCCCGTTAGGCAAATACCCTGACGATGACCAGTGCCCTGATTTCCCCTACCGATTCCTGACCACCGAGCACCTGTGCTATGACCTGATATACAATCCCGAGGAGACACTGTTCATGAAAAAGGCGGCAAAATATGGTGCCGAGACCAAGAACGGTCTCGAGATGCTGCTGTTGCAGGCATTTGACTCCTACGAGATCTGGACCATGGACGATTAGGCCTGCAGGCGAGCACCATGGGGGCACAGTCACCGCTATCCAGAATTCCCGTCTTGCGGGTCCTCGTGCCATTTGCACTAGGCATTGTGATGCACAACTGGTGGCACACCTGGTGGGCTCCGCTCGTTGGTATCGCGTCAGCCATCCTACTGTATCTGTGCTTGAATGCGGCATCCAAGACGTCGTCGAGGAGACTGCGCATGCGTCCTTATTATATTGTTCCTCTAGCAATCGCCGCCCTGTCACTGGGATGGCTGGCTGCCGTTATCCATTGTCCTCCACATCTCACTGACAGTCAACGCACCGGCCGCTACATCACCGGGCGCATAACGGGTCTTGACTACACCGATTTCTCGATGCGCATGACGGTACAGGTTCTAGACACAGACCTGCCGCGATGCCGTGTGCTGGTATCAACCCAAGGTTGCGACTACACCATGCGTGAAGGAGACGTAATTGCCTGGTGGAGCGACCTTCACGAGGCGGGCAATATGGGCAACCCCGGTGAAATGGATTATGCCCGTTACCTGCTCGAGAACAAGGGAATTCGCTACCAGCAGCATCTGCCTGCCAGCCAGATCCGTCTAATCGGGTACTCCCCCACCCTTCTCACACGATTGGCCAACACGAGGCACCACCTTCAAGACATGGTGCTCAACTCGCGGTTGTCCAGTGGAGTCCAACGCTTCGTCGTGGCGTTACTGCTGGGTGAAAGCAACCTGATTGACAAAGTGACACGGCAGGAATTCTCGGCAGCCGGTGTTGCCCACGTTCTCGCATTGAGCGGACTGCACGTCGGATTCATCACACTGATGATATGGTGGATGCTTTTCCCGCTCGATTACTTGCGGTTGAAGAAGGTTCGTCTGGTCATCACGTTGATTGCTGTTGCCTCCTTTGCCTTGTTCACTGGACTGTCACCCAGTGTAATGCGCGCTACCATCATGATTGCCTTTGTGTTCGCATCGCTGATCTTTTACAGGCGGTCCGTCTCACTCAACGCATTGGCCATGGCGGCATTAGTCATCCTGCTGTTTTCGCCCTCGACATTGTATGGCGTTGGATTCCAGCTCAGTTTCCTCACAGTGGCGGCCGTGCTGCTGTTTGCCCGCCTGCCCCAGCGCCTTGAAAGCCGTCGCAAGTGGCTTAACTATCTCACGACGACAGCGTTGACCTCACTAGTGGCGATGCTGGCAACCATTGCCCTGACGGCACACTATTTTCACACCATATCATTCATGTCGATCGTGAGCAATCTGCTCATCCTTCCCGTGTTGCCCATTTTCATGGTACTGAGTGCGCTGTTCCTGCTCGTCATGGCAGCAGGATTGCACTGGCCATTGCTGGACTGGTCACTCGACTCTCTTTACCGCTATATCCACGGGGTGACAGGTGCGGTTAATGCCATCCCCGGTTCACATGTGAGCAATGTGTATGTGAGTACGCTTGGTGTTGTGCTCTATTTTGCCGTCATGGCGCTGCTGGTCATGTGGCTTTATCGCCGCCGCTATCATTACCTGCTTGCGGCAATGTGTACGCTGGCTGTGTTACTCGCCCACTCGATGTGGGCCGATGCGCAAATTCCACGGCAGGGGCTCGTCATTTTTAATTCATTTACTTCGACACCTGTGCTTTATCACAATCAGGGGAAAGGCATCGTGTGGACGCCCGATGACGAAGATACCGACTCGGCATCTTTTGCCCGTTATCATGCCGGTTTTCTGGCCCGATACCATATTCATGAGCTGGTGTTTATCCCCAACGACACCACCG
>Ga0310691_10007017_pt1 | contig 11868 bp, 15 predicted proteins | sample 176DNAGHGlowgp2_FD_203887 | JGI IMG/M metagenome (GOLD analysis project Ga0310691, IMG submission 203887) | Sheep rumen microbial communities from Palmerston North, Manawatu-Wanganui, New Zealand - 1766 DNA GHGlow gp2 (v2) (version 2) | ecosystem: Host-associated > Mammals > Digestive system >... | reverse complement strand
TATATTCAGCTGTTTATCATATGACGTTTGTCCTTTCAAAACGTCATACTAATGTCATAATGTCCCTATAAGTCGCCTTTTTGATAGGAGTATGTACGTCGTTCCCTTAATGGTTACACATCGTTCCACCCGTGGAAACTGTGCGTTCCCTTCGTGGAAACAGTCCGTTCCCTTCGTGGGAACAGTCCGTTCCCTCCGTGGAAACGGTTCGTTCCCTCCGTGGGAACGACTCGCTAACTCGTAGCAAACGAGTGACTTACAAGCTTTATGTATGCTTTTTGAAGCCTTTTTCTTATTTTTGCCGTTAATTGGTATGACATTAGTATGACGTTTCAAAACACTAAACGTCATAGTCTAACCGGCTGATTAATAGGATTATAACCGCTATTATGACGTTTAACAGTAAAAATCAGCTTATTTTTTCTTTTTAAAATTTTAGCATAACAATCTCGCGAAATAGTTGTATCTAAATTGAATTAATATCCGCCGAGACATCGAGAGATGGGCTCGGCGGAATGTTTTGTGTCGATGAAATGGATGTTTCTCGATGAAATAGGCGATTTTTGAGTCTAAACCTAAGCATAATGCGAAACCGGCTGGACCGTGATGGTTCAGTCGGTTTTTTACTTGTGACAAAAAAAATATCAAGAATCATTTCTTTGTTCGCATATTTTTCGTAACTTTGCAAGAATTCGCAGGATTTCTTTAAATAAAGGCAGTCTGAGGGATTGAGGAAAAACTGGGTTACGAATTAGCAACCGTACTCAATTCCGCATTCTTCCACCTAAAGGTAGAAGTGTGGCGTTGCAATCTGCTATAAACTGCATCAAAGAACACCCGACGGTGAGCCACCAGCCGTTTTATGACTCATCATCGGGTGCAAAGTTACGAATAAGTGAGCAAAATACCAAATTTATTTGAGTATTTTCGAACGTGAGGACTCGAACTTGTTCGCTTGGCTCGTCCAAGAACTTCGAGACATCGTCTCAAAGGTAATCATTCTTTTTGAAAGAACCAAATCTATTCATTCCTTTTTCCCTCTGAGTTTGCTCAACCCTTTTGAACGCTTATGGAATGACTGTGGCATCTTTTGTGGCACCTGCCAGAAAAGTGCGTATTAGGCTACGTCCTTCCGTCATTGGTATGTGCTGTCTTTTCTTCTTATAACTATTGTCTTATAGATCAAAAGGCTTTTTATGGCACTCCTCAATAAAGCTTATCTTCTAGTTCGGCAGAATGTTAGACTTGCCCGCTTCGTCTGCTAACCTGTAGAAATCATAACACAATTGGCTCTTCGTATCAATACTTGAAAAATCAACAGCATATCTCCCTTTGAATGTAACAGACTTGATATTGCTAGTAGAGAACTGACCAACAAGATATTGAATACTCGAAATATCACCACGTAAAGAACGCTTGTCGCTTCTCATAGAGACAAGACTTGTAGACAGTCTGAATCCAACACCAAGCCAACTTTTATATATAGCCATTTGACTAGATGTTATTGTCTCTCCGTTGGCCAATTCTAATTTCAAAGACATGTTCTCCAAACCATCTTCAGAAAGATTCTTCAAAATGCCATTAAAATCTGTTTCAGAAATAGCATGAAAATCAATATTCAGTGTTGGAGCAGCATTGTAATCTGTAGCAATACTGGTTTGCAATGAAACGAACTTTCCATCAATTATTTCCACTCCACACCATACTCGATGGACTTTCTTTTCGTCATTGAACTTATAATAAGCCTTGCTATTCCACTTAGCGTATGCCTTCTCTTTAGCCTTCTTTGTTCGCTCTTTCGCCCAGTCATAATAAACTGTTGAAGAATTGCTTCCCGTATCAGCGTCGCCTATGGAATAAGAGTAAGAACCATATTTGTCACAGATAAGATAATCACCATGCTTATTGAACTTCACAAATTTTGCCGTATGCGAGAAACTACGAATGGCAGATTCAACCTCATTTGGAATACGGCCACAATATCTTGTCCCATCAGAATAGCAAAATACTGCACCGTCGCCACAGATGTTCACAGAATACAACTCTCCATAGTCATCGACATTTTCATCGTAAAAAGACTGATAGATGGAATTGTTACTCTTGAATCCATCAGAAGTTGTAATGGCATAAGTCCCACTCTCGTTAAATGATATTGACTTGAACTTGGTACCATAAGAATACTCGTCCAAGGCAGATTTAAGACCTGAAGGAAGAACACCATACCATTCCTTGTCGTTGTAAACAATGATGAAATTACCATTTTCAGTAATATTCACATCGTTAATTGTTCCTCCACCCTTATTGATGGACTTCAGTTTAGAAGAAATCCTATCATCAACAGCGGCACTACAAAAATAGCCATTGCTGCCATATAGTGCTACGGCACCATGCTCTAACGAAAGTGTACCGTTATTGCATTCGCCCCATTTCTTGATAGCCTTACGCAACTGATTACGACCATACTTACTCCTTTGTGCAATGGCATTGCCCAACTGTTGACCAGCCTGATAACCAGGGTTCATATAGGGGTTGTAAGGATTATATGGGTAAAACTGTGCTTGCACGTCACATGTAATAAGGAGGATGAACAATAACGAAAGAATTCTCACGTTTACCTTTGTCTCTAAGAGGCTTGGCATAGATGTTAATAGTAGCTGTTTCATAATATCTTGTTTTTTACTTCTTCATTACAGGTCTGATATTTATGCCAGTATTCCGGCTATAGTCATTTGTTGAAATGTACATAGATGTACCATCATTAGCACTAAAGTTAAAACCACAGCCGCCCAAAGTCGTTTTCAGCGACGATGACCAATACACACCAATTCCTTCCCACGTCAACACTCCTCCAGAAGCACGAATGCCTGAAGCAGGCAGGAAGATTGAATTGCCATTTTTCTTGCTTGTCAACTTATAACCGTATGTTCCGTTTTGCCTCGTCCATTCCGCCGTGCAGTTGCTTATCAATTCTTGACACTCTTCAATGGTAGGCATACGCCACGAGCCACCCCAATTAGCGGCGGCGGCATCGTCAGCCAGTTCCAGTACCTTTTTGCCATCGCCAATGAAGCGTTGGTTAGAGTCAAACCAGCAGCCATCAGTCCATTGGTCAGCTACTTGATACTTGTTTATCCAATATGGTGATGACTGTCCTTCCGTCATCCATTTATATTCTGCGTAATCGAACTGGTGGTCATCGCTTATGTTCAAGGTATAGCCTTTGGTCTCTCCCCATGCAAAGAATAGTCCACAATCCTCTGGAGCATTTGCACCAACATTCATTTTTGCCCAGTTGACAGACAAGCCGAGGTCAACTGCCCTTGAATCAGATGGGGTATATGGCTCATTGACCGTGTTCTCGTTATCATCATCGCCACATGAGACAAAGCCAATGCCAACAACCATGGCCAATATTAAGACCATACACTTTTGATTTCTTGCGTTATTCATATTCCTTTTTTATAGTTTTGTATTGGAATTTTGACTATTATAGTTCTCCCATAGTACATTATAAAACTGTGTGAGTCCTTCTGTAGAATGTGCTAATTTTGAAATATGAGCCTTAATTATAGGGTTATAAACTGTGTCAGTCTTTATTACGTCATAGGTTATGATACCTTGAACAGGTTCCAGTGCAAGAGCCATATTATTCCAGCCACTAACACTTTTGTCGTTGATTGAATGTGCAAGTATATACGCAACATTAAGTAATGAAAGAATATACTTTATCTCTTGCTCCTTACTTGTTTCTTCATATTGTGTATCATCTAAAGGAACGGCTACATGATCTATACTATTACATTTCATTTGTTCGTCAAAATAGAATGCTGCGTATTCTGTATTATCATTTCTGTTACAAAAGGCTCCTCCATAGATAGACGATATGCTTTTCAATGTTTTCAATGAAGAATCCATTTCTGCCCTGATAGCCTTTTCTTTTACTCTGTCATACCCATGTTTCCCTGCATAATCATCAAATTTTGCGTAATATACAATAAAATCTCCTACAGAGTCATTGCTATAAATCAAAGTATGACCGTCTTCTGTGTATACCATATCATACCCTTCCACATTTTCAACTACAGATAAATATTTGTGGACAGAAATATTATTTGTTTCCTGCTTTTTCCCTTTAGATCCACATGCAGAAAACATGACTATTACCAATAAAATAACTATTATATTTTTCATAATCATTTGAATTTATTTCTCAACGATTTTTACAACCCTGATACTTACTTCATAAAGGAAATATAGGGGAATGGTAACGAGGATCAGCGTCATCAAGTCTGGCGGCGTGATAATGGCGGCCACAAGCATGATGACAATGAAGGAATGTTTTCTGTAGTTGGCAAGTGTGCCAGACGTCACTACACCTAGTTTGCCGAGGAAGAAAGCAATGACGGGCAGTTGGAACACTACGCCCATGACCAGCGTCAACGATACGAAAGTAGAGATATACGAATCAAGCGTGATATTGCTAACCACTCGTGCCGACACGCTGTAGGTGCCAAGGAAACGGAACGAGATAGGAAACAGCACAAAGTACGACATCAACACACCAAGGATAAAAAGCACATAGACGATGCCTGCCACTTGTACGGAATACCTGCGCTCGTTCTCGTATAGTGCAGGGGATATGAAACGGAATAGCTCGTATAGTATATATGGTGATGTTCCGAGCAATCCGAGATAGATAGCCGTAGTGATATGCGTCATAAACTGGCTCGACAAATCGGTAGCAATCATTTCTACATGGAACTCATCAAAATGGAAATTAAAACCAACGGCTTGCATAACCCGTTCAATCCATCGATAAGTACAGAAATTCCACTCGCTTGGTGCGAGCAACAACTCCCATGTAATGTCTTTAAAGCAAAACACCACAGCCGCAATTACTCCAGCGACTCCAAGAATACGGAAAAGCATTTGGCGAAACACTTCAAGATGCCCGCCAAAAGTGAGAAGACCAGAAGTAGAATCGTCTTTACTCTTCTTTCGTTTCTTCTGGTTGCTCACTTCCTGTTTTTGCTTCTTCGTCATCCTCTTCCGTTATTTCTGCTACTGGCTCTTTCATTCCTTTCTTAAAGCTTTGTACACCTTGTCCAAGCCCTCGCATCATTTCCGGCAGCTTTTTACCACCAAAAAGCAAAAGAGCCAGTCCGCCTATAAGCAGAAGTTCCGTAGTTCCAATAAACAAAAGTTGTGTTGCCATCATTTTATGGAGTTACTAAATAGATTTCACATGTTTCAAAATTGATTTGCCATCTTCCGTTTTCAGCAGATTCCCATTTGTATTTCTCACCTTTTTTGTTCCACCAATCTTGAAATGTGGTATTGGTTTCTCCTAAGTCGTTTACTACTTTTTCATACAACTCAACATTTTCTACCGAAATAATTTTGGCTAAGTCTGTTAATCCAGAATGGCGTTTGAAGAGCTTCTGAATCTCGTCACGTTCTTCAGGGGTGACGATTCCAACTTTTTTCTTTTCCATAATCATTTATATTTTATGCCAGTCAATTCTTACATCAAATGGGTCAAGATAATCTATTTCTTTTATGTCTTGTTCTGGATAGAATTCTTTCTCTTTTCTCACGTTTTCCAGAACATTACGGCTCGTATTACGCTCAATATGAGCCAGTACGCATTGCTCATGACTTGGAGTCGTTATATCGTAAGTCATCTTGCGATTAATCCATACACAACGTTTGCATTGGTATGCATCGCAAATTCTACAGAGCGGAGCATACGGAAGCTTATATAAATGGGCAGCTTTTATAGATAATCCGTTTTGCAAATCACCAACACAGAAGGTTTCTTTATCATCTTCAGAATAATAGAAGGCTGGGCAGATGTAGAATTTGCCATCTGGAGCCAATGTGATATTATTGCACCCTGCATTACAATTATTCATTTGAGTTAATGCTATACGGTCCGTAATAATATTAAACTGCGGAGTTTTACCCTCCTTAAACAACTCTTCAACTTCATCGCACATAGAGGCTAATACATCTTGATATTTAACGAAATCTTCCTCTTTGAATGAATCAACGTCAGTAATAACAAGGTTTAAGCGGGAAACCTTACCTATGATGTTCTTTATAACAATTGTTTGCGCGAAAAAGTCATTTTTACATATGCGTAAAACATAAGTTGATGAAGAATCCAAAGCATAGCCTACAGTTTCTTTCCAATTGTTGAATACTACAATATCGGCCTCATCCACCATCGGCGATGATGATGGTATAATCTTAGAGTGATCTATCGTCTCTATTGCTTCTTTATAATCATCAGGTAAGTCATTTTCAGGATAGACAAACTGTATCATCAAGTTTTCCTTCATTGCGAAGCGGATACCTGCCTTTAAGTTTGACAATTCTATGAGGTGATTGCTTGAACATTTGGACTCGTAATGACAGTATGATGTACTGGCATCATCTAATAATATTATGAGATATTGTAACATAACGCTAACACGTTTCTTGATTAGACACAGGACGATTTTCTTCAAACTTTTCGCGCAGACCTTCTAGTTCCAACTTACGATAAAGTTTGTTCCAATAATAATTATTTGCTCTCACCTGGGCTTTATGCATTTTGCATATGGCTGTTGCACGCTGATAAAGTGTTGGAATTTCAGCAGCATCATAATTTTCTCCTTGACACCATGCACAGCCACTGGCAACTTCACAGTCAATACATTTTTGAGGGCTTTGGGTACATCTATCAAGTAATAAGAAAGGACGCAACTTGTTTTGGTCGATACCTTCATCAACATTACCAATAATCCAAGGATCCTTATCTCTCAATGAATATTTGGCAAATCGAGTACAGGGGTAAAAATTGCCTGCTGCATCTACAGAAAGCATTCTTCCTGCACCACACCAATTGTTGTTTCGCTTAATTGGGTCTAAAGGTTTCCCAATACTTTCATCAAAGAAAGAACAAACGTAGTCATTATAATAGCCTCCGTCTATGATTGCGTCTGCCAATTGCTCAACTTGTTCTTCAAAAAGCAAATCATCCCCTTCTTTGAACACGTCCTCGAATACACAGTTTATATGTACGTCATGTATCCCTAATCCATATACGTGCATGACACTTTCTTTGATATAAGGAATATCTGCACTGCTGATGGTTATCTTAGTACCTACAGAAGGAAATTGTTCAAGCCATAAAGGAATATTCTTTAGCACGTCCTGATATGAACCTTTTCCGCTTCCCTTATAAACACGATTGAGGTCGTGTTTCTTTTCCGTTCCATCAATTGTTATAGCTATGCTCAAATGGTCTTTATTTTTAGCTATATATTTCTGTAACTTTTCACTGTTGTAGTTTAAACCATTAGTAGTGAAGGAGAATGTATAATCATTGAACCAATGGTGATTATGAGTAAACATTTCTTCTTTGAGATAGTCACATATCTTATCTATCAAGTCTATCTCCAAGAAAGGTTCTCCACCAATGAAGTCCCAAATAATACCTTCATCTTGGAAGTCATCTTCATGAGCAAGGATATAGTCAACAGCTTTTTTAGCAACATCCCATGTCATTCTTTCTTTGTTATTCTTCCCAATGAGGTAGCAATATTTACAAGCTAACTGGCAATCTTTTGTAACTATAAAAGTTATTGTCTTACGCATTTTTCAATCATTTTGATATGTTAATACAAGAAAGAGCACATGAACCACCACATGCTACAGCACATAAGCCCTCGCAAGAACCTGCACATGATTTTGAACAGGACGATTTACATCCATTTTTACAATCAAATCCGTCAGCTTCTTTCTCATAAGCTCCATCATTTTCTCTCTCACAAGAAAGAAGCAACAGCGTGCTTACTGATGGAAGAGCAAGGAAAGGTATTGTTTTATGATATAGTTGTCGAAAAAATGCTCTTCGTGTAATTATATCCTTACCTTTATGTGTATTCATAAATAAATCTTGTTAAAGGAATAAGGAGGATGTACCTATTTAATGTAACCCCGAAAGTTAGGCAAAAAACCTTCGGGGTTCACTTCATTTTGACACACCCTCACTGTAAATTACGACTTGTATTTTGACTCACAGTAAGCCCAGCAGTCACCACCGCAAAGTCCATCGCAATTGTTGGTGCAACCACCATCGCAATCACCAGAACAAGATGATTTACAACCACCAGTACATTTTGTTCCACAACCATTGTCTTTGTCTTTTTTTTCACAAGAGGACAAGAATGTTGGGCCAAGAACAGTGAAAGCCAAAATAGGCAGAGCACCTTTAGCTGCACTCTTGAAAAACTCCCTTCGCGACTGGAGTTCTTCGTTCTTTTTTGTTTGCTTCATAACGTTAGAAGTCTTTTTAGTCGCCTCCTAACTCCCAAATTCAGCGTTATTACTGATTAAGTTTCTGGAAATAAAAAAGACGTGGGAGTTTGTTCCTCCGCGCCTATCCCTGTAGTCAGGCTCTCGCATTGCCCCTGTGCAAGGATAAGCAACGCAAGCCAGCCCACGCCGAGTGATTATATGATTCAACGCAGACGTTCACCACCAAAATACAATGATAGCTACGGAGCGACCAAGATATAATACACCCACGCGAACGCTTCGTTGCATTATCGCTGTGCACAGATTCAAATTTGCGAGATTTGACTACACAGACAGATAACGTTCAGAAAACGTCCTTTCCCTTCGGCTTTCCTTACAAACGGTGTCCTCAGCCTCTGGATTCCATCGATGTTTGTTTCGACCCGCCCTGCCACGTCGTGACTGGCTTGGTCACTGCAAAAATACACATTATTTTTCAATCCATCGCATTCTTTGCCAAAAAATTATCAAAAATCCTCATCTTTTAACCATTTTTGCGTAAAATAAGGCGGGAACTCCCTGATTACAATCCTAACTTAGCTTTAACGTAACTGACGACAGATACCATCAATTTCATACAAACTATTACAATCATGGTCCTCACTTTTTCCCCTCTGCTTGCCACAAATAGATTCATAAGAAGGGTGTAGCCTAATACACACTTTTCTGTGGAGTGCCACACAAAGATGCTTGTCTGCTTTCTGATAAGCAAACTCGGCAGACATTAGGGTTTTGTTTCCCTGAAGTGTTATTTCACAACAGAGAATTTTCAGAAAGAACCTATCTGGGAATCATGATGTACCTTTGCTCGCAAATTTCAAAAACTAAACAGACATGGAAGTAATTTCAATTGAGCGCAGTACCTACGAGGAACTGCTGACGAGCTTCAATAGTTTCGTCACAAAGATGAAAGAGATGGCAGATAGAGGCACGGACAAGAAGTTGGGCAATTGGCTTGACAACCAAGACGTGTGCCAGATTCTGAATATCAGTCCAAGAACATTACAGACTTTGCGAGATAATGGGACGTTGGCCTATTCTCAAATCAACCGCAAGGTGTACTATAAACCTGAGGATGTGGAGAGGATTCTGTATGTTGTGGGTGGTAGTGATAAGAATGGCATGATGTGTAACCTTAAAACAAACTGCCTATGAACGAATTGATAATGCCGCATAACGTTGGAGTGAAGAACGCATTAGAGAACATGAAAGAGATTCTTGCCCTCTATAAGAAGGTAATAGGCAATTATCGTCCATTGCTTGATGGTGAACGCTATCTGACAGACGGAGAGGTGGCCAGTATTCTAAAAGTCAGCAGACGAACGCTGCAGGAATACCGAAATGATGGCGTGATACCTTATGTATTATTAGGTGGAAAGGTTCTCTATCGTGAAAGTGATTTGGAGAGAGTTCTGGAAAGTTGCTATCATCCTGCATATAAACGATAGGGAAAAGAAAGAGCCGTTAGTGGTTCGTGTGCTGTGGGATTATAACACAGAAAGACGGATGACAGACTTCCCTAATCATTCGTCTTTCTGCTTTGAGGTTTTGGGGCCGCTGTGATCTATACCATCTTAATGTCTTTGAACGATGCATTGAGCTTATTACCAAGCATCGTCAGGTCGTTGTCAAGTTTCTGACTGGTTATCTTCGCGTAAATCTGGGTGGTCACGATATTCGTGTGGCCCAATACACGGCTCACGCTCTCAATAGGCATACCCTTTGAAAGCGCCAAGGTTGCGAATGAGTGCCTGCCACAATGGTAGGATATGGCTTTCTCAATGCCGCAGGCTGTCATCACCGTTTTCAACTTCTTGCACATTGACCAGTAGTTCATCTTACCGAACACCAGCCTGTCTTCCTGTAAATGTTTGTAGCGGTCGATAATCTGCAAAGGAACGTCCATCAATTTCACCTGAAAGGGTATGTTAGTCTTATGACGCTTGCTGATAATCCACTTGTCACCGTTGATGTCTACGATGTTGTCCGTCGTCAGGTTTTTTCACGTCAATGAACGAGAGGGCGATAAAGCATACGAATACAAAAATGTCACGCACGAAGGCGAGATTGTCATCCTCAAACTCATGGGTTACGACGGCCTTCAGTTCTTCCTCGGTCAAGAACTCCCTTTCCTTGCAGTTGGGACTGATGTGGAACTGTGCGAACGGATTACGGGGAATCTTGCCATTATAGTGTGCCCTCAGCACGACACCTTTCAGCCACATGCAACGCTGCCAGATAGTGCCATTAGCCAGTCCACGGTCTGTGCTGAGATAGGCGGCGAAGTCCTTGATAAACTCTGGTGTCAGTTCCAACATCGACATATCCGTGCGGCGGTAGTGTGACTGGATGAAATCTGCCACATCCTTCCGTGAACGTTCCATAGCCCAAAGAGTGCTTGCCGACCTGTCTTTGCCAACGCGCTTCTTCTGGTTGGCGATGTCTTTGTCGAAAGCACTCAGCAAGGTCTCGTACTCACTGCCAAAACCCTGATAGGAATTGCGCACCATCTCAGCCGTCACGAAAGCCTCTCTATCCGAAAGATGCTGATAGTGTTTGATGATCTGTGCCTTGATGTTATTCAGTTCGCGGTTAATCTGCAATGCCTCCTTGCTACGGCCCTTAGCGCAATTGCCCTTTACATCCCACATGTCAAGCGGGATTGTCTTCTTACAAGTGAACTGCGATTGCGTTCCGTTAATCGTTACCCTGCCCATCACAGGCACCATGCCATGGTACCCTCCCCGAGACACTCAGTCTCGTGGTCCCTCCCTTCTCCTTACTCTTGTTCACATAGAACAGAATGTTAAAAGTACTTCTCATGTTTCTAACTCCTTTTTTATTTTGGCTGCAAAACTACTATCTTTTTAGGCATCCATCGCTATGCAAAATATAGCAGTTTGCGGAATAAGAAACGAGCGGTGAGAGGTGTATCATTCTGCTCCATTTTGCATGGACACTTTTCTTATCTCCAAGGTCATAAATTGGGTTACGAATAAGAAACCTAACTCCTTCACCAATCCTCCCCAATTTGCTTTTTGCCCAAAATTGAACTTCCTCATTCTTCCCCGTCTTGCCTTTATTTCAAGCCAAATTTCGTTAATCTTCCAAAATCGCTTCGATTTTACAAGCTTTTTTCGTAACTTTGCGCAAGAAACTATTAAATACGCAATACTATGAGTAAGAAAAAAGGTGGAAAACGGCTGAACAAGCGTGCGTTGCAGGAGATGCTGCAGACGCTGTTCCAACAGAATCCGAACGAGACATTCTCGTTTAAACAAGTGTTCAAGGCCTTGAAGCTGGACACGCATCCCACGAAGATGATGGCTGTCGACTTGATGGAAGAGATGGCGTGGGACGACTTCCTGTCGAAGGTCAGCGACAACTCGTATCGCCTGAATCTGAAGACACAGGTGCAGGAGGGTACGTTTATCCGTAAGGCTAATGGTAAAAACTCGTTCCAGCCCGACGATGGCGGTACACCAGTCTTTGTGTCGGAGCGCAACTCGTTGTTTGCCATGA
>Ga0310691_10007014_pt1 | contig 11869 bp, 10 predicted proteins | sample 176DNAGHGlowgp2_FD_203887 | JGI IMG/M metagenome (GOLD analysis project Ga0310691, IMG submission 203887) | Sheep rumen microbial communities from Palmerston North, Manawatu-Wanganui, New Zealand - 1766 DNA GHGlow gp2 (v2) (version 2) | ecosystem: Host-associated > Mammals > Digestive system >... | reverse complement strand
TTCACTTTACCAAAACTCCACTTTGCCGAAGGCGGATTGGTGCAGACTTTGAGTACCCCGAATTTCCAAACCAACCAAATGGAGTTCGACTACGATGCAATGAAAGAAGTGTTCGCAGAAGCCGTGGGTGAAATCCAGCCAGTCGTTTCGGTCAAGGAAATATCGAATGTGCAGAAACGTGTACAAATAAAGGAGACAATATCAAGAACTTAAAACAAAGGTTTAATCTCTGATATATGATTTATATATCTGGCGGGCGGCTTGTAGTCGGAGGCGAACATCCATTTGAAGCCGCCTGCTGATTTTCTTTCACCTCGGCAGCATCGAAGAATGCTTGCGTGGTCTATGGAAGTTTCTCGTTCAGCATCACGTGAACAGTTGTATTTTTTGATAAATTTATTTTGTGTAGATAATTGTATAACGGAAATGCCGTACATTTTTTGTTTTACCAATTTAGCCGATTCACTCATTTGCTTTTTGGTTTTTTCTGTGTGTGTTTTTCCGAGCATACCATTGTTTTCGTAAAGATGTTTCACCGTCAACTCGTTTGCGGCATTTTCTTTTGGTGTACACCAACGAAGGTTTTCAACTCTATTGTCATTTCTTATTGTATTGATATGGTCAATGCAGGGTTTGTTATGCGGGTTCTGAATGAAAGTTTCGGCAACAATACGATGTACTTTTTGCATTTTACCATCAATAGAAACTCTCAAATATCCATCGCCATTATTTGTTAATTTGCAAATTTTTTCTTTTCCGCTGAATCTATAATCCAAGCACTTCACCCTCCCAAGGTTTGAAACCATATACCTTGGGTGTTCAACTCCATCAATAATAACTGTTTTCCAAATTTCTTTTATCATAGTGTTGTTTACAACAATATAATAAAAATCTCTGAAACCGCGCAAAACCGCCTCGTATAAATAACTCATATATAAATCAGATTCTAATGAGACAAACTACAGTCAACACCGTCATCGTTTCATACCCAGAACAAACGGTCTTTACGGCGGATAATATCTTCATAAGCCTTTCTGACTCGAACTATACAGTTGGGGCGGAGATAAACATTACTAATATGTCAACTTCGCAAACAAAGACGCTAACGTATATTAGTGAACTGAAAGATTTGACATTTGATATCGGCGATACAATCCGTATGCTTCACCGAGAAGGCGGTTCGTCAATTAACATAAAAGTCAAGGTCTATACGGAAATGTTCTACATAGGAACTTTTTCGTTCAATTTGCAAACATTGGACGGTCGCTCTTTGCCTCAACGCTCACACGGTTCGGCACGCACTTTTTATGTTTATGACCCTTCCGAACTTGTAAAATTTCAATTATACTTGGTAGGAACTGGAGCGTTGACTGTTGACGGCGGCTCTAACATACCCGTTACCCAAATCGGCAGGAATTCATTCAATCTGCAAAACGCAATCACTACATTCGGCGAGCATCAATGGTGCTATGCTATGGGTGTAAAGGGCGGTGAAATCGAAGAAAAATCATACGAAAGCGTTGAAATCACTAATGTCATTCCTTCCTGCTTCAGCGGAGTGGTCTTTTTGGATTACCAAACACCGCAGCCCGTCCCAACAGACCCGATAAAAGGAGGTGGTGTTTGGAATGACGAGCGGATGAATCTCGCGGAGTTCTGTGGCAGGATAATCTTCGATGAAGCCTGCGATGACTTCGACTTCTTTGAACTTATGTACTACGACACTGACGGCTGCGTGAGATATTTGGGAGGGAAAATCCAATCGGAAACAACGCAGTCAAAAGGAAAAAATTTCGTTGGCGTGCGAGACTCCGTTTATCGCGACATAAGCCAACGCAATATCGAAGAGGCAAGTGGAACGGTCAAGGTTGCGTTCAACGACCTGCGAAGGGACTCATATTATTCTGACATATTGCTCTCACCGCACGTATATTTCAAAAACTACGCGGGTGATTGGATGCCCTGCTCAATAGCCGATTCAAAAATCACTGTAAAGAGCGAGGACTACGCAGACCTTGAACTAAATATTGAGTTGTTTAAACAATAATTTTGCAAAATGATAACCATACAGTTGAGCGGAGGCTTTCTTGACATCTACAAGACAGATGTCGAACTCTCTTGGAAAACTATTCGTTTTTCCGAGGGGTTGGCTGACCCTTATTCAAACGATTTTACCGTTCCTAAAACGCAAAATAACATTGCCCTGCTGAACGCCTGCGGGTTGCTTGACAGCCAATCGCAGCCGTTGGGTGTGCAGATTGCACCCTGCGCGTACATAGTTGGTAGCCACGCCATAAACGCCTACATACAAGTGGTGAGCGTTGACGATGAAACGATAACCATTTGCTTATTCGAGAAAACAATACCCGAAGAGTTGCTGAATGTCAAAATCAGCGAATTGCTGCGTGACACCAACGATGACATATTTGCTTGGAACGTCAACACACAGTCGGCGTATCCCGCTTGGTTCAAGAAATACCAATATTCTCTGACAAACGGAATCAACCCGAACTACGCCCAACTTCACCCGTCAACAGACCTAAACAGCGTCATCCAACGAATCAACCAAGCGGCGAACATCCAAATCCCGTTGGCAACAGAGACGCACTATCTCATTGCAACGAAGAAAACGGTCAGCCCGCACAACAGAATCCAAGTAATCGAAGGTCACTGGACTTCCGACAGCGGCAATTTTGCCGTTCTTTCGGGCGGTCAGCACGTGGTCAACGACTGCGAGTTCTCTTACAGCCCCGACCAAACGACAATCACTTTTAATCGTGACTGTAAAGTGAGCGGCAGGGTGTACTACTCTTGGAGAAAGAAATCCACTGTCACCAACAGTTTCTATATGTACATCTGCCGTTACAGACCGTCAACGCCTACATACGCCCCCGCCTACACGCTGAACAGTTCAACCTACGCATCCGATGCTGACTACGGAGTGTTCAGCACAACAATCAAGGCGGGAGACACCATCAGAATCCAATGCAACGACACGAACAAGTACGATATGCTCAACTTCGTGTTGGTGTTCGAGTATTCAGACTACGACATTGTTGACGAAGACTACGGCACGGAACTCAAATATGTGAGCCGCGCACCGAGACTGAATGTCTGGACGAACAACGGTATGATAAAGTTCGGCAACAACGGTTGGCAGTCTGTCGGAAGTCCAAACGGCTGCTACACCTACATATATTTCGATGGAACACAATACGGTTACTATCACCATCAGACGGGTCATCCGAACACTCTCTATCCCGCTTACATCAACCTCGAATGGTGTTCGATAGCATATTTTCAGTATTGGTGCAACTTGAACGACATCAGCGTCAAGGACTTGATGTTTGGACTGTGTTGGCTCGAAGGCAAGAAGATAGTCAGCGGTTTCCAACCCAACTATTCTATGCTCGTTCCGAGCGTTTGGTATGCCGATGCCAACGAGAGCGCGGTGATTGACGGCAGGATAACGCAGACCCGAATAAGTTCGGATTCTGTCGGCAAAAAAAACTACATCTTGATGAACGGCGAGGAGACATCGGACACGCAGCCCGTTTCCGAAATACAGAACCAATGGCTCGAAAAGGAAAAGGTGCTGCACAAAAGCCCGTTTTCCTATTCAGTCCCGCGTTACGGTCAGTGGTATGTCATTGACCAATATTCCGATTTCGACTACGACTCGGACAGCGGTGAGTACAAGGCTAAATTCAACGATGTTGACGGATTGGCTATCGCCAATGTCGGCTCTGTGAACACTATGCTCTACAAAATCGTTCTGAACACTATGGATTTCGAGCGAATCACACAAAGCGTTGAGGTTGACATAGAGACATACGATGATGTCAAGGGTTTGGACTTCGTTTACCTTGACGGCAGAAAATATATGGTCATTGAGGCGGATTCCGATTTGGAAACGGGTTTCACAAAAATCAAGGCGTTGCTCATTCCGAGCAGTTAGAAACACGATTATAAATAAATATGATGCGGGTTGTCGTGCTGCGCTATAATTCTCACAGCCGACACATCCAAATATAATAAAAATCTACAAAACCAACAACAATTCAAGAACAAAATTAAATTACTATGGCTATAACAAAAACCGAACTTGAAGTTTACAGCGGTAACGCAGTCGGCACTCTCGTTGGCACGAAGATAACGAAGAGCGGCTCACCGTCTTCAATCAACATCAATTCAACGGAGTTGGGTGTCGCTCTCCAACCTGGGCATCAGTATTGCTGCCGCGCCCGTGTTTATAACACAGATTTGGTTTGGAGCGATTGGACAACAATCAACTCCGCTTCAACATTCATCACGCTGATATTGGCGGAACTTATAAACGAAGGAGGCAGCGTGTTTGGAGGAGGCTGTGGAACATTGACTGCGTATGTGGAATGCACATACGACAACAATGTAATCCATCCGAGCGAGGTTGGTGTCTATCTATCAACAAGCGCGAGCGGAACAAACGCGATAAAGTGTGCGGCACCAGACGTATCAGACGCAGACCAAGGATGGGATATCACCGCAATCGGAGGCAACCCAGTTGCGGAGAACACAACCTACTACGCAATACCTTATGTCGTTGACTCACAAGGCAGGGAATATCGCGGAGATTGGACTAACGATGCCGAATCCGCAAACAGCGGTTACAGACCGCCCGTCATCACGATGAGCAACAAGGTCACTACGGTGAACTCCTTGAGCGCAAGCCTCAACGTCACTTCAAGCACAACAATCAACCAAATCACGGTTTATGTGCGTGCCGCTGGTCAATCAACCTACCAACCGTTCACTCTGACAGCGCAGACGGGTTTGCAGAACTTCACGATTGCAAACGGAGATTTAGATGACAACGGCAATCAAATCACCATCGCCGAATCAACCGAATATCAATTGTACGTTGTGGCTTGGAACAGAAGGGCAGCGCAAGGCGGCGGCTACGAGAACGATTGCCCGTCACGTTATCCTCTGTCAAACGCAACACCTAACTACGAGGCGTTCATCACGCAGGCTGCTGTCGCAGGTTATGTGAGAATAGATTCCATCAGCGCAATAACCCCGATTAGTGCTGTATGCAATTTGAGTTACAACGAAAACGCTCAACCGAATCCTTCACAGAACCAATAATTCTACTACTACTATGAAAGAAAAAGCCCTGCAAAATGCGGGGCTTTTTTTTATCCCTTATAAATAACCTATATAAATTTACAAACTATGCAACATACAACAATAAAATATTGGCACGGCTTGCAGGCTGTCCAAGGATTGCAGGACGTGAGCGGAACTCCGCAGTCAGTCTGCATACAAGGTCTCCAGTCATCAACGGCTTATCGCGTGCAGGCGGTGTTGATGGACGACCAAACGGAGTTGGCTTTCTCCAACATAGCGGGTTTCACAACGCTCGGAGCGTCCGCAATCACGCTCACGTTGCACAACATCAGCCGCGAGAACTACAACTATCGTGTACATTACTTGTTTTCCTCAACATACACCCTCTCGTCAGCCGTTCTGTCCTGCAACGGGCAGACATTCCAAGGCACTGTGAGCGGGAACACCATAACATTCATCGTAACGGGTCTCACTGCGGGAAACGCCTATCTCTACAACGTCACCGCAACGGACATCTACGGCTTTTCCGAAACGGCAAACGGCAGCATAACCACTACCGTTGTCAACCAAGTGAATATTTACTACGATTCTCGAACAGAGAACACCATAACATTCTCGTTGGCTTATCTCCACGACTACACCTTCAGAGGCGGATGGGTAAACGTGTGGTTGTCAAGCCAGGACCCGTCAACCGACAACCCGATTACTTACGAGGCTTGGAGTGACGGCGACACTCAAATCACAATTCCGAGCCTTTCACCCGAAACGACATATTATTTTCAAGCGGGAATGACCGTTGAGGATGGATTCGGGGTGCAAAGCACCGTTTACAGTAGCGTTGTGACCGCCACCACCGCAGAAAGTACTCACGACTACTCGAACGACTACTTCACAATAACAAACGAGGATAGTGCCGCCATCGACATATACCTAAAGGCATCCAACACCGCGAGCGGAAATCTCATAACGGTGAGTGTAAGCACGGACAACGGAAGCACTTGGTCATCGAAGCAGTCACAAATGAGCGGGAACGGGACTCTTCTCGGAACTCTGCGTGCAGGAGGCAAGATGATTGTAAGTCACAGCGGAGGTATGGCTCTTCCCGACTACTCAAAATCCGCTTGGAATTCATTCTCCGCAACGGGAAAATTCTCCGTCAGCGGCAATCTGACATCACTCACCAACAACATACCATACGTGAACGCCACAATGCCGCAAAACGCATTCGAAGGTCTGTTCAGAGGCGCAACAACGCTCGTAAGCGCGGAAAACTTATATTTCGGAGGCTTCCAAACAGTAAGCAGCCACGGATGCTACAATATGTTCTTGGGCTGCACATCGCTCGAAAAATCACCTAAACTGCCGTTTATACTGACATCCTCGTCAAGCCACTGCTATTACGGTATGTTCGGACGCTGCACGGCATTGAAAACAATGCCAGAACTCGGTTCTGAAACACTCGCGGAATACTGCTACTATGGTATGTTCAGCGGATGCACATCGCTTGTTTCCGTGATGAGGTCTTTGCCGTCAATGGATTTGAAAAACTTTTGCTATGCCTCGATGTTCAACGGCTGCACGGCATTGGAAAGAACCCCGTTGTTGCCCGCAATAAAAATACAAGGCTATTCCTATATGGCTATGTTCTTGGGTTGCACCTCCTTAAAAAAAGGTGTTGATTTGATACACGTAACGAGTATGTCATCCAACAGTATCCAACAGATGTACAGCGGTTGCTCTTCACTACTTGAGGCATACGCCCCGACAGTAGCGTCTTGGAATACAAATTACACCGATAGTTGGCTGAAGAATGTATCCGCGAACGGAACGCTCTACGCCGATTCATCAATCGCCGCTACAATCCCAACGGACAGCACAAGCGGTTGCCCAAGTGGTTGGAGTGTGCAGACAATCTAAAAAAATGCTATCTTTGCCGCATCAAATAGCACCACCTATTTGTTGGCAATTACTCAAACGAAAAGGCTCGGAATTTCCGAGCCTTTTCTTCCAAAGTCTAACTTAAAAACGCTTATGACAGCGTTATCAAGTCGGGTGCAAAAATACTAAAAAAATCCGCACTTTCCATTCAAGGATTTTTAATAGCATCGTCAATCGCATCGGAAACACGCTTCGCGGCTTCCGTGTTATTGTCTTCCAACGCCTTTTGCAAGGCATCGCGCAGGGCGGAGAGCGTCATAGTTGGCAGGCTCTCGAACATCCTCGCGTAGTAGTTCCGCTGCGAGAAATTCTTTAAGCGTTCCTTGGTGACTGGCTGTATCTTCATTTTTCGCTCAATTTGGGGCGTTCTCTGCGCGGGTGGTGCAGTTGTCCACGTGGACAGAGAACGCCTCTCTGTGGTCAAATTTCAAAGGCAGAATCGTCACCGTTGACAATCTCCACCTCGTCCTCGTCAATCACGACATCCAACGGCAGGTCAAGCGACAACGCATAACCTTTGTCGGCGCGGAGGAAGTCAACAATCTCGTTCAAGAAGGATTCCAACTCCACTTCAACCTCGCCGTAGCCATAGACGAAGATTTTACCGTATTTTTGGCTGTTTTCGCGGGGCGTGAACACCACCTCAACCAACAAGTCATCATCGGTCTCGTAGAGCATAAGATGCTCCGTTTCCCCTATGGCTTTCACAAACAACCCCCCTCCCTGCTCTATGAACGCCATAACATTGTCCTGCTGCGTTTCAATCCATTTGGTAAGACCTTGGTGCAGAATCTGCTGCTCCGCTGACATTTTCGATGTTTGGCTACTCATAGCGCACCTCCTTGATGTTCAAGCCTTGAGGAACAATCAAATCCCATCCGCCGTCCTCGTTGCGCCTCATACGCAGTGTGACTTCGCGCTCGGCGTACATTATGTTCTTGGTGACGGCTTCTTCGAGTGATTCGTTCAGAAACATCAGCATATCGTAGTCGATGCTGCTCTTCGTTGAGTTGAACTTTGCGTATAACAAGCCTTCGCTGCGGTACACAATGTTGTCCCCGACCTTCACGGCTACCTCGATGTACGCCTTCATACCTTGACGCTTCGCGGAATAAATCACCTTCGCGTTCACGCAGCCGAACTCGGTGTTGAAGTCGGCATCGAAGTCTGTGGAGACCACTTTCCCAGCCCCCGCTTTCGCAGCCATAGCGGTCAGCGTCTTGATGTCGGATGAGTCAAGATAGTAGTCGCGCCCCAAGCCGCTCCAACGCATATCGTATTTCTCGCGGGTAGTCTTTTTCATCATTGTTTTCCAAGCATTCTCGGTCTGTTTCTTAACGCTGTTGTTTTCTGCCTGCGCGGTGGCAACTGAATTTTTTTTCATAATACCATTTTTTTAAGTGAATTTATTTTAATTGTTATTCTGTTTCTTAATTCCGAGGAACGCAGTCCATTCCCTCACCTCGCTTATGACCTTGAAATATGATTCATCGTCATCCTCGTCTATCCCATTCAGTATCTCGTCAGCGAGGTCGTCCAACTCCCGCGCCGTCCTGCAACCGCTGAATCGGTTGTTCTTGAGTATCTCGGCTGTCTTTGCGAGCCGCTCTTTGCTAATTGGTTGTATTCCTTTCATCTTATTTATATTAGTTCATCTGGAAACTACTTAACTTGTCTATCCCGTTCAAATCGTTTGAACGCAGCAAAGATACATTTTTATTTTTAAACTCGGCAGAATAAATGAAAAAAGTTATTAACAATATAACACATTGATTTATAGTGTAGTTACAAAGTTATCAACAATCAAAACAGAGGTCGAATATCAGAAATCCTTTTTGTTTTTATGACATTTTTGGAAGAATTTTGAAAATTGGAGGCGTAAACCCAACGGTATCCGCCTGCTGATTTGCGTTTACCAAGGCAGCATTTTGCGATGCTTTGATGTGAAATTCCAATTTCACGTTCGACTTCTGCCGCAGCAGCCCATTTTTTTATGAATTTTCCGTCAAGAGAGAGTTGAACGATTGAAATTGAACTGTGATTATCAGCCCCGAATTTACCGAGCATTGGTTTACGTGCGTTCTCGCTATAATGTTTGACCGACAGCGGATTATTGCAATTCTCTTTTCTCGTAGCCCAACGCAGATTCTCAACCCGATTGTCTGTACGAACGGTGTTTATATGGTCAACATCTTTCTTGTTTTGTGGGTTCGGGATGAATGCCCCCGCAACAAGTCGGTGAACCTTTTTCAGAATGCCGTCAATTCCTACCATCAAATAACCGTTACCGTCAGCATTCAACCTACAAATCCTCGGCTTTTCACCTTTATACCAATTCCAACAAAGCACCTCGCCGTTGCAACTCACCGAATATCTCGGATGTCCTTTGAGCATTCTCCACTCCGTCAACCCGCATAGTCTATAATACTGAATTTCATCTAATATTATCATAACTTTATTTTTTATTTTTCAAATCTTTTTTAGAACCGAAATAGGTCACGCCGTCAACTTTGTCAGCCCGAATCTTCACCCGTCTCCCGTCAGCGGTGTAGGCGTTCACATAGTCGTATGTGTATTTCCTGCCGCCCTTGAATTTAAGACCGCACGCACGTGCAAGCGTTCTTACCCTGCACGGGTTCACATCAGCCCCGAACACATCCGTAAGGCGAGCCGCCATACTTTCCTCCGTGGCGTATTCGCCGATGTCAGCCCTCATTCGGTCAATCATCAACTGCTTGACTATCGCTATCCCTACCGACCTCTGCTCCGTGCCGACCAACGCTATGTCGGCGCAGCCCTCAACCCTATGGCGCACATAAGGGTTAGGCACTACTATGTCCCTAACATTGTAATAGGATATGGGAACTCGGTCTTTGTTCGCGAATGCGTAGGCGACCTTGTTCACTATGAATTTCTTTTCGTCAACATATCCCGCCTCCCAAGGCTCGCAGACGAGCGTGTAGAGTTTTGCGGTGCAGTAAAGAGCCTCCGTGAATCCGAGACCGAGAACGGCGCAGTAGAAGCCCGCAGCCTCGTCAACAATCCTTTTCCTGCCGTCTATGTGCTTCTGCCTCGAATATCCGTCACGCAGGTATTTCAAGCGGTACAGAGAGCCGTCATTGACCCAATAAGAGAACTCCGACACGGGCTGCGAGCATACGAACCCGATATCCCTTATCTCTATGGCTCTGTCGTAGGCAATTTCCTTGTTGCTCGTTCTGAACGAGAATCCCTTTCTATCGCACCACTTAACCCAATTCGAGAGCGTGCAGGACTGCCACTTGCGCTCCGCTTCGCTGTCATCCCACAGCAGGTCAAGGTCGTAGCCGTTAGGCTCTTCATCGTATGATATGTCGGGAGCAACCGAGCAGGTGTAAGGCTCTGCATCGAACAGTTCGAGCCTTATGCCGTCTATGTTGGCGAGACCTATGCACTGCGTTGGCTTCGACTGCTTGCGGTCGTTGTTCTTTCTGAACGACACAGCAGCCTTTTTCCCAATGACCGAACACACAGCCCGTTCAAGGTCATCGCTTATGCCGCTCCAAGCAGCCTTGTAGCCGCTGTATCTGCTCCAATCGCATCGGCAGGCTATGTGCAGTTTGCGGCTCACGCTGTTCCACATAGCGGCTATGCAGGGCAGTTCCTTTTGGATGGCTGCTGCGTTGTCCAATATCGTCTTGGCGAGTTTCACGCTGTCCACGTCAACGAACACCACCTCGCCTCTCATATTCTTGCGTATGACCACCTCGTCCGTGTATGGAACGGATTCGCGGTCTATGTCGTATGGATATATGCAGGGAAATTCCTTTTTGAGTTTTTTCACCTCTCCGAGAGAAAGACCGACAACGCTCACAGACTGCATAGAGGGTATTGAACGAACAGCGTCAGACAGCGACATCCGTCTCAATCTCTCGCTCCCGTCTCGGAACATAGCCGTTTTCTCGGCGTAACTTGTATGTATGATGAGTTCATTCATCTGTTTGTTTTATTCTTCGCGCTTTGCAACCTTCGTTTTTGAGTTTTTCAAGACTTCGCGGGGGAGGAGAAACAGATGTTTGAAGATTGCGAAGAAACCTCCCCCGTTAATGTCCTTTAATCAATATATGCACATAATATTTATAATAAAAATTTTCGAGAAATGTCGGAAAAAATATTTTTTTTTTGAATGTAACGAGGACGCGCCGCCCCTACGGGGCTTACGGCGCGTGGGGCTTGGATGTTTTCCTCGGTTCTCCCGACTCTTTTTTATTTTTTTTGTTTTAACGGGTTTTGTTTGAATGTCAATAAGTTGCACAAAAAATTGAGAAAAACAACTTCTCTACAATAGGGGATATAGAAGAGTTGTTTTTCTCAATTTTTTTCTCAATTTCTCATCCACCCCCCACAAAAAAAAACGGAAAAAAGAATGGGGAAAACCAAAGGACAATCCGATTCAAATTACACGCCCACAAGCGCGAAGCGCGGGCGTGTTGCCGTGTCTTTCCAAAACATCTCGTTTTCAGCCGCCTATAAATACCTTATGGTTACAATAGGCATAGATTATAGCATCACAAGCCCTGCCATAACCGTTTTCGATGGCAGGCACTACACATTCATCAGTCTCTTTGACGCTGATGCTAAAGATTGGAAGAACTCAAAGAAATTCTCCGTTCACCGCGAAATTCAAGATTTCGCCACCGTAATCCCTTATGTTAAACAAACCGACAAATCAACTTATCAAACAGAGCAGCGTTCAAAACTTCTTAACGCCGAAAAACTTGCCACACTCACTACCCACACAATCCGTTATGTCGTGGGGGACTATGACGTGAGAATCGCATTG
>Ga0310691_10007012_pt1 | contig 11870 bp, 7 predicted proteins | sample 176DNAGHGlowgp2_FD_203887 | JGI IMG/M metagenome (GOLD analysis project Ga0310691, IMG submission 203887) | Sheep rumen microbial communities from Palmerston North, Manawatu-Wanganui, New Zealand - 1766 DNA GHGlow gp2 (v2) (version 2) | ecosystem: Host-associated > Mammals > Digestive system >... | reverse complement strand
AAGCAGGGCTTCAGCCTGTTTGTCTCGCCAAGCGTCGGCGTGAAGATGCACATTACACCAAACATCGGCATTATGGCTTCGATAAGTGACGAAGCCTATCTTGTAAAAGCATTTGACACCCAAAGGAACGATTATAAGAACAAGCTGATTCATGATTTGGGAATCAGTATTGGAGTGTGCTTTCAGATTAACGGATGGTAGGACATTGTCTCGATGATTTTGTTCGGCATTTGACTTTTAGTCGTTACAAAAGTACGACTTTCCTGCCAAGCAGCCAAATTATTGCTTCTTTCTTCGCTTGCAGCACACAAAAACGAGCATCCACCCCACCACACCGCCAGACAAACGCTAAGGAATAGAAGGACAAATCCAAGAAATTGCCGAAAAAGCGGCTTCTGGTGTTTTTCCGGCAGGGGGCGGCCTGACTTTGGGCTGCTCAAACCCAGAGTTTGGGCTGCTCAAAGTGTAGGTTTGGGCAGCCCAAAGTCGGGGTGCGGGCCAGTGAGGCCGACGGTCATCAGCGCACGCGGTGCCGAGTGTCGCCGCAAGGGTGCCGAAAGGTAGGGAGCAAGGTGCCGTTTCATAGGGACGAAGGTGCCATATCGCAGGGAGCAAGGTGCCGTTAACGCGGGGCACAGGCGGTCGTGTCAATCACTTTACACGCCCGTGTCAATCAGTTTACACGCCCGTGTCAATCACATTACACGTCCGTGTAAACCCCTGTAAACATCTTCTCTTGGATTTTGGGCCGCTAAGGCCCTGTAGGGCACACTTCTGCAAAGGTACGAAAAAAAGAGCAGAACGCCAAAAGAAAATCGCCTTTTTTTGTTTTGAAACGACCAAGAAAAATGCCGAGAAAGTAGCGGCGGGCCACTTTCTCGGCAAGATTTCGCTCAGTAGGATAACTGCATGCCGTCAGGCAGACAGGGTGTCTGTCGCTTACTTCACTATCACCTTACGGCCATTGCGGATGTAGAGGCCCTTTGTGGGCTGGCTGACACGCTGGCCGTTGAGGTTGTACACCGCTGAATGTTCAATGTTCAATGGTGAATGTTCAATGGCCGAAATGGCCGTCGTGCCGAGTCCGAAGGTGTAGGTGCTGACCAGCTGGTTGTTAAAGCGCACCTCTATCTTGGTGATGTCGCCGTCGGCATCATACTCGTAGGAGATTGCGGTCTCGCGCGAGGAGTTCGAGTTGGCGGTCACCAGGTTCTGCGGCATGGGGCCGAAGTAATCACTGGCACCCATCAGCATCTGTATGCTGGCCACCTGGAAGTTACCACTCATCAGCGCAAAGGCCAGCCACGCGGCCTGGGGGGCCTGGCGTGTCATGTCGTAGGTGTGGGTGGTCACGTGGCCGATGCCGTTCCGGTCGTAGTTGGTGGTGCTGACGATGTTGCCATTCTCCCAGGCCATCACGTCGTAGGTGTCTCGGTCAGGATGGGTAGGGTCGTGCTGTGTCACCTTGATGATGCGTCCCTGGCTGTCGCGCTCCCAATACTGCTGGTCAATCTCCGACTGGGCGCCCGTCACATTGGTCGTGATGGTGTGCTCCTTGATGAGGTTGTTCTCTAACAGCGATTCGGCTATCATCTCTATGGTGTAGCCTGCGGGCAGCGTCGGCGTTATTACCGTCGTGGTGCCAGTCACCTTCTGGGCGGCCTCGTTGTAGTCGTAGGTGGTGGTGAACTCCATGGTGCCCGTAGGCAGTGTCACCACGGTGTGTCCGCTGGTGATACGTCCCTGGCCGTCGTAGGTGAAGGTAGCATCCTCGGTGCCGGCCTGTTTTTCCCATACTCGCGACTCGGCAGTAAACTCATGGTGGATGCTGGTGATGCGTTTGCCCGTCTGGGCAATTGCGTGCTGGCCAAGCAGCAGCATGGCCACGGAGAGAAGTAAATGTCTTGTTTGCATAACTAATAATTTTATAGCGTTAATAATCTTAATCGGGCGCAAAGGTACGAAGAAAAATTAGAAATAAGAAATAGGAAATAAAAAATATTTCGTACCTTTGTCGGCTCAAAAGGATAGAAGAATGCTGAGACTACTGATAGAAAAGGTGAAGCTGGCCGTGCAGAAGCGTACGGGCGCCGGACTGAAACAGAAGACGTATGCCGACTGGCTGGCCAAGGGCTACAACGACGAGCCGGAGGTGACGTTCGTCATCGAGTCGCACAACAAGAGTGTGCAGGTGTGCCACGTGGTGGAGAAGCTGCGGCGTTGGCAGCCGGGACGGGCGGAGCTCATTGTCATTGACGACGGCTCGACGCTGGAGCACACCCAGCGGCTGGCCGCGATGCTGACGGGCGCCAACGAGCTGCTGCTGCGGGCCAACGACCTGTATGAGAACCGCACCTACGACAAGGCGCTGCACATGGCGCGCGGCCGGCTGGTGGCGCTGATGCAGGACGACGACGACTTTGCCGACACCCGCTGGGTAGACGAGGCCGTCGGCCTGTTCGACGCACACCCCCGGCTGGCCATCCTGGGTGGCAACTGGGCCCTGCGCATGGAGTTTGACGACGCGAAGCGGTGGGGCCACGGCATGCACGACGAGCAGACGGAGGCCAAGGGCGGTTTCCAGCTGGCAGAATCGGTGAACAGGGCACCCATGTGGGTGCGCCGCGACCTGTTTCTGGAGCACCTGAAGCACATCGACGCGGTGATGGCTCCCTTCCAGTACGACGACGACGAGCTATGTCTGCGGGCCTGGCTCTGCGGCCTGCAGGTGGGCTGGTATGATGCCCGATTCCACTCGCTGGCAGCCGGCGGCATGCGGCTGTGGAACGGCGGCATCAAGGCGGAGCAGTGCGAGCGCAACGGCCACCGCCTCTATGAGCTGTATGCCCACCGGATGGAGGAGGTAAGACAAGCATTGAACATTGAACTTTGAACTTTGAACATTGAACTTTGAACTTTGAACTTTGAACTTTGAACATTGAACATTGAACATTGAGCATTGAACATTGGGCGATTGGGCCATGCGGAGCCAACAAATCGTCAAATAGTCAAATAGTAAGATAGTAAGATGAGCGGTGACGGACTGAAGGAACGGACAGCAAGAGGACTGCTGTGGGGCGCACTGAACAACCTGATGACACAGGTGCTGAGTGCGCTGATAGGCATCTGCCTGGCACGTCTGCTGATGCCTGCCGACTATGGCATGGTGGGTATGCTGGCCATCTTTACGGCGGTGGCCGGCTCGCTGCAGGAGAGCGGGTTCACGGCGGCGCTGACCAACCTGAAGGAGGCCACGAAGCGCGACTACAATGCCGTATTCTGGTTTAGCACGCTGATGTCGCTGACGCTCTACGTGCTGCTATTCTTCTCGGCTCCACTCATCGCCCGCTATTTCCGCCAGCCGGAACTGGTGAGCCTGTCGCGGCTGGTGTTTGGCTCGCTGGTCATGGCCGGCATCGGCACAGCCCATGCTGCCTACATGTTTCGCAACATGCTCAACCGCGAGAAGGCCGTCACGGGCTTCTTCGCCCTCATCGGCAGCGGTTGTGTGGGCATAGCGCTGGCCCTGTGCGGCTATGGCTACTGGAGTCTGGCGTGGCAACAGTTCGCCTACATCAGTCTGGTCAATGTGGGCCGTCTGTACTACGTGCCGTGGATGCCCACGCTGCACATCGACCTGCGGCCCATCCGCGAGATGTTCGGATTTAGCAGCAAGATACTGGTGACGAACATCGTCAACCAGGTCAACAACAACGTGCTGTCGTTTATCTTCGGCCGTCTGTTCACGGCCACCGTCTTAGGCAACTACACCCAGGCGGCGAAGTGGAACGTCATGGCCCACTCGCTCATTTCGGGCACCATTCAGCAGGTAGCGCAGCCCGTGCTGGCACAGGTCCACGATGAGGGCGAGCGCCAGAAGAACGTGTTCCGCAAGCTGCTGCGCTTCACCGCCTTTCTGAGCATGCCGGCCATGCTGGGCCTGTCGTTAGTGGCCGACGAGTTTATCGTGCTGCTCTTGGGCGAACGCTGGCTGGGCAGTGTGACGCTGTTGCGCATACTGTGTGTCAGCGGGGCCTTTCTGCCCATACAGACCCTCTACCAGAACCTCTTTATCAGCAACGGCCGTTCAGACACCTACATGTGGTGTACGATGGCCCAGATAGTAGTGCAGACATCGGTCATCATGGCCTTTGCCCACTGGGGCATCATCGTCATGGTGACGGCCTATGCCACCATGCTCATCCTGTGGCTCGGCGTGTGGCAGGTGCTGGCCCACAGGCTCACGGGGCTACGACTGGCCGAGGTGCTGAAGGACGTGCTGCCCTTTACGCTGGCCGCTGGTGGCAGCGTCGTGGTGGCATGGCTGGCCACCTCCGCCATCCACCAGCCGATAGTGTTACTGTTGGTGCGCATCGTGCTGGTGGCGGTGCTCTACATGGCGACCATGCGCCTGGCCGGTGCCAAGATTTTCAAGGAGTGCATGGCCTTCCTGGCCGAGCGGCTACATTTTTCTTTTTAGTTGACAAGTTAACGAGTTGACGAGTTGGCAAGTTGTTTGTTCGTCAACTTCAGAAAGACTTGTTCGACGGACTCCTCGGCATCAAGGTTGAAATACTCCTTGAAGTGGTGGGAGGCCCGCTTTTCTGGGGGAGGCAACTGCATGTAGTCGCCAAAGAAGTGGCGCAGGTAGTGGTCGTAGCCGCCGGAAAGGGTGACCGTGGTGTCCTCGAAGGGGAAGGTGACGGGCGTGCTGACCCACTCGGCGGGATAGATTTCCTTGTCGCCATAGATGCCGCAATAGACCACGACATGGCAGGTGGAGCCGTAGGCATGGCGACGGGCGATGTCGTCAAGCAGGCGCAACACATGGCGGCGGTAAGCCTTGCGGGCACAGAAGGCGAAGGTCTTATAGCAAAAGCGCCCCCACTCCTTGGGTTGCAGCAGCAGGCTGACATACTCACGGAAGGTGTTGCGTGTAGAGATGATGGCCAGCCGGTTTTGCACCTTCGTGAAGCGACGCTTCAGGCGGATGGCCTCGTCGAGGTCGTCGGCAGTGCCGTCGAGGGGGAAGATGTCGACAAAGAGTCCGAAGACGCAGGGCGTGTCGCGTCGCTCAAGGATGGTGGTGCCCTTGCGGCAGAGCTTGGCAAAGTACATAAAGTAGTTGTCGGTGTTGTAGGGCGTGTGCAGCTCGTAGTCGCCCAGGTCCTCGTGTTCACACACCTCAAGGAATCGGTCGTAGTCGGGGCGAGTCATAAACACGTCGATGTCGTCGTCCCATGGAATCATGCCGTGGTGGCGTACGGCTCCGATGGCCGTGCCGCCACAGCAGTAGTAGGTCAGCTGGTGGCGCTGGCAGATGTCGGCCAACTTCTTGAGCACGTCAAGGATGATGGCGTTCCAGCGGGGCTGTAGTTCGGGAGTTATCTCTTGCATGGGTTGGTGGGGAACCTGTTATTATGATTTGACGATTTCACGATTTCGTTGTACGCAGAGACGCAGAGGCACAGAGGCTTCGTCAATGGAAAAAGCTCCGTGTCTATGCGTCTCTGCGTACAACATAATGTTCAATGTTCAATGGTCAATGGTCAATGTTCAATGTTCAATGTTCAATGTTCAATGTCTCACACGGGCAGCCAGAACCAGAAGGTGGAGCCCTTGCCCTCGACGCTCTCGACGCCTATCTGTCCGCCACAGCGCTCGACGATGGTCTTGCAGATGGACAGGCCGAGGCCGGTGCCCTGTATGAACTCGTTGACCTTGAAGAAGCGGTCGAACACCTTTTCGCACTTGTCGGCCGGGATGCCCGTTCCCGTGTCCTCGCAATAGACGTAGATGCAGCGCTGACCGCTGCGGTTTTCCAGTCGGTAGCCCACGCGGATGTGTCCCTGCTGGGTGTACTTGATGGCATTGGTGACGAAGTTGGTGATGACCTGTTCGATGCGCTCCATGTCGAGCTTGACGGGCAGCGTGTCGAGCGGGTTGTCGACGATGAACTGCACGGGGGTGTCCTGCACGCGCTGTGATAGCGACTGGCAGACATCGCCGAACTCCTTGGCGAAGTCGACTTCGACAGGCTGTATGTTGCCGGCCTCGGAGTCCATCTGCGACATGACAAGGATGTCGTTGATGAGCCGCAGCAGCATGTCGCAGTTGTTGTGGATGATGCGTATGAGCTCGCGGCGCTCCTCAGGCTGCTCGATGGTCGTCAGCAGGTCGCTGAAGCCGACGATGGCGTTGAGCGGTGTGCGAATCTCGTGGGTCATGTTGGCCAGGAACACCGACTTCTGGTGGCCAGAGTCGTTGGCCCGCTCGGTCTCCTGTCGCAACTGCTCCTGCTTCTTCATCAGGTGGGTGATGTTGCGCACCAGCCCGAAGGCCCCCTTCAGGCGGCCGTTGTCGTCGTAGACGGGCACGCTGTTGATGGCGTTCCACTGTATCTCGTCGGTGTCGTGGAAGATGGGGCGCATGCGTCCCATGTAGGACATGGGCTTGCTGTAGTACTCCTCAGGATATGTGAAATGGTGAGCCACGGCCTCGTGGTCGTCGATGAAGAAGGAGGCCATCTCCGCGAAGGTGACCACGAGTTCCGGCGTGTTCAGTCCCTTGTAGAAGCTGACGGTGCCCTTGTCGAAGTCAGAGCGCCAGGCACGCATCTCGATGCTCTCCATCATGTAGCTGAGCTCCGTCTCATAGCTCTGAATCTTGAGGTTAGCCTCCTGGATGCGGTCCTCGTTTTCGCGCACCTGCAGGTAGAGCTGTCGCTCGGAGGTGACGTCGCGGGCCGCCAGCGAGAAGTAGATGACGTTGCCTTGGCTGTCGAACACGGGGTGCATGCGCACCTCGAGGTATTTCTCGCGTCCGCCGAGCACGCTCTGCGTACACACCCAGAACTCCTCCGGGTGCTGGCGGTCGACATTGCCCCGGAAGGGCGGCAGGTCAAAAAGGCAGGAGCCCTCAAACTCCTCCTGGTCCTTGCCTTCGAGCTGATAGATGCCGCGCATGTTCTCGTTGACGTCGATGAGATAGCCGTCGGCATCGTAGAACGACAGTCCGACGATGGACCGCTCGAAGATAAGTCGGTACTTCTCAGTCAGCTCCCGCTCCTCCTCCTGCCGTTTGACGGTGTCGCTGTCGTTGACGAAGGTGCAGATGACGTTGAGCGGTTTCTGCAGGCCCGGCGTGTACTCGGCGATGGCATTGTTGCGGATGACTCCCCAGCGGGGCTTGCCGCCGCTGTAGTTGAAGTTCCAGCCGTAGGTCAGCTCGCCCGTCTTGGTAGTGCCCTCGAAGAGCGACATGATAAACTCGTGGAATCGCTGGCGGTCGTCAGGATGTACGTGCTCAAGGGTCTCCTGAAAGGTGAGTCCCTCCTCGGGCAGCACATAGCCGTGGACGGGATAGACATAGTGGTCGATGGCGTCGATGCGTGCCACGTTGTTGCCGCTGACCTCAAGGGCCTGGCGCAGGATGACGGTAGACTCTTGGATGCGCTGTGTAAATCGGCGTACGCGGATAGACAGGAAACGCTGGAAGACGATGGACGCGACGACCAGCACGCCGAGGATGCTCAGCACCGTCAGCGTGAAGGGGTTGATGGTGTGGTCGTCGGCCACGGCGACGGATAGTATGCGAAGGAATGGATGCATCGGTTAACTTTGAACTTTGAACTTTGAGCTTTGAACTTTGAGCTTTGAACTTTGAGCTTTGAACTTTATGATTACCTTTAGCGATGAAGGGCGGCGGCTCAGACGTTGAGCTCTACCTTGCGGTCGATGGTCTTGGCCTCGCAGGGAATGGTGACCCAGGCGGTGGAGCCCTTGTCCAGCTCCGACTGGAAGTCGATGGTGCCACCCATCTGCTGCACGAGTGTCTGGATGATGGGCATCTCCAGACCGGTGCTGCCGTCAATGTTGTTCGGATTGCGGGCAAAGCGCTCGAAGACGTGGGGCAGCATGTCAGGTGCGATGCCGCGCCCGGTGTCCTCGATGGCGATGGTGAGCTCGCCGTGGCGATATTCACACTTGGTGCGCACGAATCCCTTCTCGGTGTTGGCGGCGGCCCGCTGGCAGAGGTTCTGCACGACGCGCCCCAGGTTCTGTGCGTCGATGTTTACCACGAGGTGGTTGTAGGGATTGTCGATGACGGTCTTCACGTCGGGCTTTATGCCGCTGAGTCCCAGCTGGCACCAGCTGTCGAAGTGGAGGGCCACGTCGGTGTCTTCTATCTTGTACTCCTCCATGTTGGCATCCAGCCGCGAGAGGAACAGGATGTCGTTGATGAGCGCCAGCAGCTTGTTGGTGTTCGTGCGTATCTCGTTAACGAAGACGGGCTCGTCCTCCGGGTCGTGGTCGGTCTCAAAGAGCTCGGCAAAGCCGATGACGGTGTTCAGCGGCGTGCGTATCTCGTAGCTCATATTGGTCAGGAACGACTGCTTCAGCAGCTCCGTCTCCTGGGCCTTCTTGGTCTCTACGGCCAGTCGGCGCTCGGTCTCCACCATGTCGGTCTGGTTGCGCATCATGCCAAAGTAGTGGGTCACGCGGTGGTGGTCGTCGAACATGGGTACGAGGGCGATGAGATAGGTGATGGCCCGTCCGCGTTGGTCGCGGAAGACGGTCTCGACGAGCTGCTCCATGGGTCGCTCCAGACGGTGGTCCATGCGGTTGAGCAGGCTCGACACATGGCGGCGGAAGGGCGGCGAGGCCATGCGTATGCAGCGCAGCTGCGAGAAGCGGAACTTCTTGCTGGTCAGGTCGGTGGTCATCTCCACGGTGTGGTTGTCGGGGAAGTAGTTGAGCAGCCAAGCTCCGGTGACCTGCATGGCATAGTTGATTTCACCGATATACTGGCGTATGGCGTCGGTGGTGCGCTCCAGCTTGAGGGCTCCCTCGCGCCGCAGGTGGTAGGACTCCACCATCTCGGTGACGTTGCGCCCGGTCATGTAGATACCCTCCAGTTCGCCGTTCTTGTCGTGAATGGGGCTGACCACCGACTCGTAGTACATCATGCCCTCGATGCCCGGGGCTTGCTGATTCTCGACGGGCCGGTACTTGTTGAAGTCGACCAGGGCCGTGACGTGCGTAGAACTGACATTGCCGATGTCGATGTAGGAGAACATGGGGTTGTCCTGCAACCTGTAGTTGCCCCTGAGCACCAGCTTGCGGTCGGTGATGTTAAACTCGCGGCATGCCTTGTCGTTGATGTCGGTCAGCACGCCGAACTTGTCGTAGTAGACCATGTCGACGATAGACGAGTCGAACACCGTGTGATAGCGCATCAGCAGCGAGTTTATTTTCTCCTGCTTGCGATACTCCTCGGTGACGTTGCGCTCCATGCCCAGCACGGTGGTGGCGTGGCCGGAGGCATCCGTGTGGATGGCCGAGAGCTTCACCTCGTAGTGCTCCTGCTCGTCAGGATTGTCGCTGCGGCTGCGAATCTTCACCTCGGACGACGTGCGGCGCCCTTCACAAAGCTCGAAGACGGCGGCGCGCAACAGCTCGAAGTCGTCGCGGTCGAAGAATACGGAGAAGTCGATGGGATTGTATTCGGAGGCTATCTGGCCCGTGGACGAAAGCACGAAGTAGTGGCGGGTGGCCGTGTCGTAGGTCCACACCCGGATGCGTCCTGAGAGCATGACGGTGCCCAGGCGGGCCGACTGGCGGCGGTTTACCACACGCTGGTCCTGCTGGCGGAAGACGATGACGAAGTTGAGAAACACCATGACGAAGACGAATATCAGCAGGCTGGTGACGACATAGGCCATGATGTGCTGGAAGTCGTAGGGTGTGCCAACATCGGTGAACTGTTCCCGGGCCGATGCCACCAAAGGGAAGAACCCGCAGGCTGCCAGCGTAATATAGTATTTCAGGTGCGCTTGTTTCATTTAACTGGTCTTAGTTTTGGTAACTGCCCACAAAATTAGGTAAAATAGCGCGTAACGCCAAATTTTTTACCATTTTTTTGACTTTGCGCCACCGAAACGTCCGTAAGCAGGACTGCCGCAGGCATGCTAAGACCGCTACGGCAGCATGACTATGCGGGTGTCTCATGACGGGGAGGTGCAGGGATTTCAGGGGCTCTGCCACACTGGCGCAGCACCGAAGCGGGCGGTCGCCGGGGGCTGCCGTTCATTTACCCCGTACCTCAGCCGCAGTTTGGGCCGGCCTCAGTGCCGCTGAGGCCGGACCAAAGCGCCGCTGAGGCCGGCCCAAAGTGGGGCTGAGGCCGGCCCAAAACGATGCTGAGGCCGGCCCAAGATTTTTTCTACGTTACTGTTAAGGAATAAACTGGTATGGTAAAGCTACAGACTCCACCCCAGCAACTCCCCTTGAAGGGAGAAGCTGGGGGGGGAGTCAATAATATTCTCTTGTTGTTTTAGCTACAGACCCCACCCCGCCCTTCGGGCACCCCTCCCCTTGAAGGGAGGGGAGCGCCTGCCGGCCTGTCAGTCGCATAAACCTTGCGCGGCACTCCCCTCCCATCAAGGGGAGAAGCTGGGGGTGGAGTCAATAAATGTTCTCTTGTTGTTTTAGCTACAGACCCCACCCCGCCCTTCGGGCACCCCTCCCTTTGAAGGGAGGGGAGCGCCTGCCGGCCTGTCAGTCGCATAAACCTTGCGCGGCACTCCCCTCCCATCAAGGGGAGGGGCTGGGGGTGGGGTCTGTAGCCAAGTCGACAGGAATCAGCTAATTGTCTGCCGACTACTACAGCGGATACTCGTCGAAGGCATAGAGCACGGTCGAGAGGTAGCGCTCGCCGGTGTCGGGCAACAGCACAACGACACGCTTGCCGACATTCTCCGGGCGCCGGGCCACCTGGATGGCGGCATAGGCGGCCGCACCCGACGAGATGCCCACCAGGAGGCCCTCAGTCCGGGCCAGTTCGCGGCCGGTGCGGATGGCATCGTCGTTGTCGACGTCGAACACCTCGTCAATGACCGTGCCGTCGTAGGTCTTGGGCACAAAGCCGGCACCAATGCCCTGAATCTTGTGCGGACCGCTCTGACCACCATTGAGCACGGGCGACGACAGGGGCTCCACGGCCACTATCTTGACATTGGGATTGTGCTCCTTTAGGCGCTTACCCACGCCGGAGATGGTGCCGCCGGTGCCTACGCCGGCCACGAAGATGTCGACCTGGCCGTCGGTGTCGCGCCATATCTCCTCGCCCGTGGTATCATAGTGACGGGCCGGGTTGGCGGCGTTCTCAAACTGCTGCAGGATAACGCTGCCAGGAATGCTCGCGCGCAGGGCCTCGGCCTCGCGGATGGCACCGGGCATGCCGTCCTTGCCACTGGTCAGGCGCACCTCGGCACCATAAGCCTTCACCAGGTTGCGACGCTCCACGCTCATGGTCTCAGGCATGGTCAGTATGAGCTTGTAGCCCTTGACGGCCGACACCAGTGCCAGTCCGACGCCGGTGTTGCCGCTGGTGGGCTCAATGATGGTGGCACCAGGCTTCAGAATGCCCTTCTGCTCGGCATCCTCTATCATGGCCAGGGCTATGCGGTCCTTCACGCTGCCACCGGGGTTGAAAAACTCCACCTTTGCCACAATGGGTGTGGCAAGGCCCTGCTGCTTGGAATACTTGTCGAGCGCCAGCAACGGCGTGCTGCCTATCAGCTCGGTCAGTTGTTTTGCTATCTTTGTCATAGTCTTACTTTGCTTTTAATGGTTACACTTACTTCTCTGCGTCCAATCGTAATATGGTCTAATCAGCCCATCGGCCCATCATCAGATTTTGTCCAGCGCCTGGGCGAGGTCCTCGAGGATGTCGTCGATGTGCTCCGTACCGATGGACAGACGCACCGTAGAGGGTGTGATGTGCTGCTGGGCCAGCTCCTCGGGGGTCATCTGCGAGTGGGTCGTTGTGTAGGGATGGATGACCAGGCTCTTCACGTCGGCCACGTT
>Ga0310691_10007010_pt1 | contig 11872 bp, 7 predicted proteins | sample 176DNAGHGlowgp2_FD_203887 | JGI IMG/M metagenome (GOLD analysis project Ga0310691, IMG submission 203887) | Sheep rumen microbial communities from Palmerston North, Manawatu-Wanganui, New Zealand - 1766 DNA GHGlow gp2 (v2) (version 2) | ecosystem: Host-associated > Mammals > Digestive system >... | reverse complement strand
ACGATGGGCGAGACTCAGGCATCGGCGGTGACCAACTACAACGACATGCCTTATATGTCATACGATTTCCAGGCACCGCTGGGCGAGATGGGACAACCGCTCCTTACGGCATATCATCAGACGCGATGGTTGCACCAATTCCTTGCCGACTGGGGCGAGATGCTTGCAGCTATGCCGGTAGATACCCTTTCAGACCACTATGCGCGCCGTGGCTGTTTTGAGTTCTACAATGACTACGTAAGGATTCTTAATGAGGAAGGCAAGGCATACGTGCGCCCCGTTGAGATGCCTTTCCGCGGGCATGGCGTGACTGCCGATGCGCAGCCTTTCTGCCATACTGGCGATACGCTGTATTTTATTTCGATAAAGGGACTAAAGCCGATAGCAAAGATTGATGGTAGGAAATACACCTTGAAGTATGACAAACCGATTAAAGTTGGTAACATCACCCTTTGCCTGCTCAGCGCAGAGCGTGCCCGCAGGGCATATAAGATAGACGGGACGCTGCACTTTGCTCGCCATGATGGCGGCATACTCTACAAGGACGGCGACAAAATTGTCGAGGAATACTGGGCGGAATGCCCGGATGTCGGCATCTCCTATACGCAGAAACAGCGTTGCGACGTACCGCGGGAGGTTGCCTTAGGTAAGCAGAAGGTAGCTTCGATGCCTGTAAATTCAGACTTTGACAAGGCTGCTGTATGGAGCGTGAACATTCCGAAAGTGGAGAATGCCGACGATTGTTTCCTGTCTGTAAGCTATGCAGGCGACTGTGCACGTATATATGCCGACGGCAAGCTGGTGGAGGATAATTTCTGGAATGGCAAACCAATGCTGGTGCGTCTGTCTGCCCTGAATGGCAAGACCGTGGAACTTCGTATTTTGCCACTGGCAAAAGATGCTCCGATATACCTGCAGAGTGAACAACGGAAAGAGTTGGAATCAGCAGATGGATGCCTCATGAACCTAAAGGCGGTCACCTTGATACGGCGTGTGATGGAATAGCATGTTAACCATATTTAACATGCAAAATTCTTCTGGATTGAGGAAAATATATTAATTTTGCACTCTCAAGACACCTATATACCCTGGGGTTGACTGGATTTGACAGCGGGCAGGGATGGTGCGTAAGCATGCGGAGTGAAGACTGTGTACTCCATAATCTCCTCGGTCAACAATTTAATTGGCAACAATGAGTATGCTCTCGCTGCCTAATCGAAGTACAGTAGATTAGCTTTATTCCCTTGCAAGGCGAGGGAACGGGACATCGCCCAGAGCCCCCTTCCTGAGGCTGACTGATTATGGCGGTGCAACAATATCGGGAATAGTCGGCGGTTTGTCTCGCATCGTCGGCGAACCCTTAGAGACTAAGGCATCGCTTGGTGGTCCAGGTCTTGGCGCTGCTCGAAAACCGAAGTCTGGAATAAGCATGTAGAAAGCGTGCGGTTTCACCGTTTGGACGAGGGTTCGAATCCCTCCAGCTCCACAAAAAGCACTTACAAGCTATACTGTAGTTTGTGAGTGCTTTTTTTGTGTTCATTCAAGTTTTTCTTCCTAAGTAGGAAGTTGAATTTAAACAATTCTTCATAGTATATTGAATGCACAAGACTTTATGCAATATGTAAAAAAGAAATAGCGAATGTGGGAAACTATCCGAAACTCCAAATCCGGGGCTGCCCTCAAACGCTATTTCTTGAGAGCAAAATTACAAACAATATTTCAAACTACCAAATAAAATGAAAAAAAAGAGAGAAATAACTTAAAAAAGTGGCAATTTAAGTTTCTCATGCCAATTCTCTCTGTTTTTGATTTTTCGGCGAACTTTTTCTGCCCCCCGAAATATCAAAAATGTCCTATACCGACTTTGTCATAATCTTCCCCTTTATTTATCGGCTTCCTTGGAGTAGCATAGTCCGTGGTAAGGACATTGTGCGCAACGGTCGGTACTTGCTGGTAGCATGAACGGTTTTGCAGTATCGAGGATGTCTTCTATCAATAGTTTTAAGTAATGACGGAAGTCTGTACTGTACAATCTGGCATCAAGTATCTCCTGATTGTCTATTTTCAGTGTAGGAGAGTAATTCTCGGCAGATGTCTTCTGTATATAGAGCAGTGCTGGTGATACAGGCGCATTGTATTGATCACCGATAATACCAGAGTAGAGTAGTGCCTGTAGGTAGTAGTCAGAGTGGTTGCGTATCTCCTCGGGGTTGAATATATCCTCCACCGCAGGCATGTTTATTCTAATAGGTGGTCGTCCCGTCTTGTAGTCTAACACCCTTATGTGCATGCCGTCAGCTTCTTCTTTGCAGTCCAGACGGTCTATGATACCTCCTACTTCAATGGTGTGTGTGCCATGTGCTGTATCTATGGTGATGCCTTGCGTATGTCGTTCCTCCAGTCCAAGTATGATGAAAGGAGCGTGTTGTGCATCGTAGCTTACCAGTTGTTTCATGAAATGCAGTATCATTTCGCGGTTTACGACCTGCAGGCCGCCCAGCTTCGGCGTGGCACGCTTGTCGTCGCTGATGTTGAACAGTTTCTCGCGAATAGCTTGGTCAACTATGCGTTGCAGGGTGACATTGCCTTTCTCTTCAAGCAGAGAATCAAGGAAATTCTTTGTTATGGTGCGTTGTTTGTGGTCGCTATATAGCAGTTCTGCTGCACGATGGAATATATTGCCGAAGATTCTGCTGTCTATCTCGTCCTCATCGCTGTCGTCGTTTTCGTAGAGTCCTTCTATATAGCAATGATAGAAGGATAGAGGACATCTGAGGTATTTGCCCAGAGCAGAAGGCGAGAAACTTCCCTTTGCAAGCAGAATGTCCACCATTTCTTCTGTCTTTGTTATCTCTTTAGGTGTAACGGTTGATGTTGCCTGTCCTGCCACAAGGTTCTTTTGTTTTATATGAAGCGGCGATTCAGCCAGCAACTGCAGCATGAACCTTGACATCTCGCCGGTGCGTCCGTCGGTGGTGGCATTGTTGTATAGTATAGTGGCATTAGCAGCCCGCTGTATCAGTCTGTGGAAATAATAAGAGTATATAGCCACCTTATTCTCCACCGTGGTCAGTTCGTAGGCACGCCTTATGCTGTGTGGTATGAAGGAACTGTCATTTATCTTTGCAGGCAGGTTACCTTCATTGCATGATAGCAGCAGCACGTTGTCGAAGTCGAGGTTACGAGTCTCCAATACTCCCATGACCTGTATGCCTTCGATAGGTTCGCCGTGGAAAGGTATCGTGGTGGACTGTATGATCTGTTGCAGCAACCTGGTGTATAGAACCTCGCTGAGGGATTCAAGTCCTGATGGCTGCAGCAGGTTCCTCATGCGGTTAAGTATGGTGAACATACGGTACAGTCCTTCGTTGGCGAAATCGTCATTCTCTTCCCTTATGTTCCTTGCTATGGTCGTTACAGCCCATATCATCCGGTCGGTCAGTTCCATGCAGTCGTCCCCGCCGCTCAGTGGTGCGAAGAGTTTGCCCAGATTCTCGTCTATAGCCAGGTCTTCGAGAGTAGGGTAGTATATCTTGGCCTCGTTCAGGCTGTCGTGCAACTGCATAGCCTGCCCACTTATATATTTGATGTAGGGATGGCGCAGCAAGGCATTTACGCTGTGAAGCGTTGGAGAGCGCTTCTGCAGCGTGGCCATGAGAATCCTCACGAACGAGGCTACCGGCGCCTGCGACAATGGGAATCCGGTTGTCACGTTCACGTGTGTCACCGTAGGCGGCAGACAGTGGAGCACGGTCTCAAGCAGACTCTCGTCAGCAAGCACTATGGCGGTCTTGCGTCCGGCGGCTATGCGTTCTGGCGTAAGCCATTGCGCTATGTATCGTGCCTGCAGGTCATCGGTAGGCGATGATATGTAGCACACCTCGGTATGTTCACCGAAACGGTGGTAGGTCTCATGGTCGTAGTCCAGTTCGTTAGGGAATACACGTAGGTGTTCGTTGATGTATCGCCCAGCCTCGTGTGCCGTCTTCTCGCCTTTCTTCGGCATGTAGTATGCGTCAAAGTCCCAGTAGAACTTTGCCGCGCCCTCAGCCTTGTAGTGCAGGAACAACTTGTGCTCCACCTCGTTGAGCAGGTTGAAGCCTATGAAGATGTATGTCTCGCCCCCTGCCTGCGGCAGCATGTGGTTTTCTATCACCCTGCGATACATCATGCCCTCGTAAGCAATGCCCTGTTGCAGCAGGCGTTCGCGGTATGTGGTGTATATGTTGTGAAACTTATTCCACAGCATGATGAAGCGCTTCTTCAGTACGGAGGTGTGGTCGGACGTGAAGTTGCTGAAGAACTGGTGCAGCACCTTCTGCTGCTCGTCGCTGAGATAGTCCACGTTGTCGAGTTCGTGCATGTCGCTTACAAGCGTGAACACTTTCGAGGCATCGGCAAGGTGCTTGTCCACGTCGTCGAAGTCGGCAAGCATAAGCTCTCCCCAGTTATAGAACTGGTCTATGGTCTCCTGTGAGCCTGTTACCTCACGATACACCTTGTAGAGTTCCAGTACAAGCATTATGTGGTCGCCAGGCTCAAGGTCAGACTGGCTGCTGAATAGTTCGCTGATAGTTGCATAGCGTGGGCTCCACAACGGTTTGTCCCAATGCTCCGTAAGAGCCTTGCTGAAGAACAGCGAGGCTCGCTTGTTAGGAAACACTATGGTGACGTGCGACAGGTTGCCGCTATATTTCTCAAGTATGTCTTTAGCTACTATGTCTAAGAATGTCATACGCTTGCAATTTTATTTTCGTTTACATACCACAGGTAGCCCTTTACCCCGGGCATGCCCATTTCGCGCAGCAGGTTCATATATCCCTTCACCTGCTCGTGGTGCAGAGGACTCGGCTTGCCGAACTTAAAGTCCACCACTATCGTCTGACTGCCATCCGTCATAACTCTGTCGGGGCGCTGCTCACCATCCTTCGTCAGCAGGGTGCATTCGTTGTAGATGGTCCATTTGTCAGAGAACCATTCATTTACTTGAGGATTGTCAAACTTGCCGGCAATGTCGTCTATCAGTTCTTCGCGCGTGATGCCCTCGCCGTACAGTGCACCCTCGAACTCCATGTGGCGCAGTGCGGATTCTACGTCGTCCTTTGTCTTTATGGAGGCAAATACCTGGTGCAGCACCGTGCCTTTGCGGCACATCCTCATCCTGTCGGTTTCGTCGGTTGCATCATCGGCAAAACGACGGCTGTCGTTGCTCTGACGGTATTTAGCATTACTCTTGAACGAGTTTATTCCGACGGGCAGCGGCTCTGCCTCCTGCTCAAACACGTTCGGGTCTGTGTCCCTTGCTTTCTGTTCCTTCTTTGCATGGGCAGCGATGTCGTCATCGTTGAGATTACCATACGTAAGCATCAGCACCTGCTCACTATCCTCAAGGTTGTCTATGTGGACGGGGATGCCTTCAATGTCGTCGCCCATGAGCATTATCACGTTGTTGATTACGCATGAGCGGTTCATTTCCTTGGTGTCACGCTCGCCGATGATGAACAGCGACTTGCCGGCACGTGTCATTGCCACATACAGCAGGTTCAGGTTGTCCACTATGTTCTGTATATGCTCCCTTATGCCATCCTCCTCATAGATGCTGCCTTGCAGCGAAGTGACGCTCCTGTAGTCGAGCGGCACGATGGGCAGTCTTGCAAAAGGCTCAATGGAAGGCTGTGCCCATATAGTGGTGGCATGCGACGGATTGCAGTTCCAGTTGCAGTAAGGTAATATCACGTGGTCGAACTCCAGACCCTTACTCTTGTGTATGGTCAGTATGCGCACGCCGTCGCAGTCTGCCGTCTCTATGGTCTTCTCGGCAATCTCCTCTTCCCATGCCTCAAGGAAATCCTCGAGCACTGGTGCCATGTCGTTTGAAAAAGAATGCAGCTGGTCAAACAGAGCCGTAACGTATGCGCCCTCCTCGTGCATCTTGTCGATGCCGAATATGCGCACCATCTGCTCAGCCATGTCGTGCAGGGTCATGTTGAGCAGTTCGCTGCGTTGTTCTTGGAAACTTATCAATGCATCCTCGCCGCAGTTCTTGCGCAGCATAGCCTCTGCCAGCGAATCCTGAGGATGCGCCAATGCGTTCATGGCACTTATTATTATGTTCACTGCCTGCGAGGCATCGAGCCTGAAAGCTTCTGCCGAAACAATCCTTATGTCGCTGTTGCTCTCTATGTAGTTGGCAAGTACGGGTATCTCCCTGTTGTTACGCACGAGAATGGCAATGTCCCTTTGCTCTATGCCGTCAATGTTAAGTAGGTCGAGAATGTTTTGCAGCGTACGCTCTGCCATGCTGTCAAGTTCCTCTTTCGGCAACAACTCAATGTGTACCAATCCGCCATCCTTGCGCTTGCTCGGAATCTCCTGGCAGACATCTTCGTAAGCCTTCCTTATGCTCATGGCCCAATCTTCGGAGTATTCAGCCACCCTTGCCACCTCCAGTTCGGCAGCAGCCGTGAAGAAGGCGTTGTTGAAATTTATCACGTTGCGGCTGGAGCGCCAGTTTGTCTTCTTCGGCTGCAGTTCTATTTCCTCCGGAGCAAACATCTTGTCGATGTCGTTGAGCAGTTGCCAGTCGCCGGAGCGGAAGCGGTAGATGCTCTGTTTTACGTCGCCCACTATGAGGTTGCTGTTGCCCTGACTCATACATTCCTTTAGCAGAGTCTTGAAATTCTCCCACTGCACGGTGCTCGTATCCTGAAACTCATCAATCATTATGTGCTCCAGGTGTGAACCAATCTTCTCGAAGATAAACGGTGAGTCAGCATCGTCAATGAACTCATGCAGCAGACTCTGCGTGTCACTGAGCATAAAGCGTCCGGAAGCCTCGTTCAGTTTGTGCGCACTGTCTTCTATGCGCCTTAGCAGCCTTACGTCGTTCAGGTGGCGCAGTGTGAGGTTTGCCGAATTGTAGAGAATGGCGTCGTGGCTCCTGACTTCCTCTGTCGTGTTGAGTAAAGGCATGAGGAACGACTCTACGAGTGGCAATACCAGGTGGCGTTCCTTGCTGCTCTTCGATACCCACGCATCAGAGCTTTCCATGCCGTCGAGCACACGCTTGCCTAATATCTTAGGGTCGTTGAACTCTCCTCGCTGCAGTTTCAGGAAATATCCTATCACTCCCTTGTCCTTGTAAGAGAAAGAGTCGGTGCTCAGTCCGCTGTCTGCGATGTATGTCATCGCCTTGTTGCCTATGTCGGTGTATTTCTTCGTCGTCGTTGACATGATGCTGCGCATCTCTTTGCTGTAGTTGTCAAAGAAATTCTTGTCGGCAAACACCTCATCCATCCTTTTGCGGTTCTGCTTGTAAAGCTCCTTGAAGATTGTGTTTCCGAAATTCTTTATCTGTCCGATGACGTTCCACTGCCTATCCTCCGACAGGTTGTCGCGCATATAGTTCGTCACCACTCGCAATAGTTGCTTGTCGTCTGCCAGTGAGTCTATTATGTCGTCCACGGCTTGCTCCACCACCTGCTTGTTGTTCAGCCCTACGCGCAGGTTTGCATTCAGCTGCAGTTCCTTGGCAAGATTGCGCAGTACAGCCTGGAAGAATGTGTCGATGGTCTGCACACGGAAGAACTGGTAGTTGTGCAGCAGTCGGCGCAGGGCCACCTCCGCCTGCTGCGATATTGTCTTCTCATCCTTGCCGAGGTCATGGCATAGCACAGCCATGTAGCTGTCAGAACCTGGCAGTCTTTTCCACAGACCGTATAGTTGCGACAGTATTCGCATCTTCATCTCCTCGGTGGCTTTGTTGGTAAAGGTCACGGCGAGTATTCCCTCGTAGGCGCGAGGGTTGCTAATAAGCAGTTTGATGTATTCTACCGCCAGGGTGAATGTCTTTCCGCTGCCGGCACTTGCTTTATAGACTGTCAGTGTAGGTGCTTTTATGTTTTCTGTCATATTCGGTCTGTCTAGTGGTTCTCTCTGTTGTCCTTGTTGTTTTTTGCATTACCTATCGTGGAATGTTCAATTTGCCATTAGTGATTGATAGGTTTGTATTCCTTGATAAATACGGTGTGGATTTAAGTGCAAAGATACAAATATTTGTGCGAATAAACAAATTATAATGTAGGAAATCTTCATGCGAGATTTATGAAAACAAAGCGAAATGATGATGAAGGTTGCAAAAACGAAAAAAAACAGTTCTGTTTTTTTTGTTGATAAGGATATTATTATTACCTTTGCATCAGGTAAATCTAAATTAAAAATTAGAATTCTGTTAAGTTAAATCGTTTAAAACAAAAGAAAATGAATTTGTTGCGTATTTGGTATAGTAAAAAGTCGAGGTTGAGTGCTGTATTTGCTGATATTTTATTTAAATTGATACAGAAACCGTTACTGTGTATGGATAGGCAAAATTCAATACAGATAAAAGGTAAACTACGGAATTGTAAAGTTATGATATCTGGGAATGGCAATTCCATATTAATAGAAGAGGGTGCGCTGCTCAACAAGGTTTTTATTGAAATAAGTGGTAGTAATAACAAATTAATAATCAGGAGGAATGCACGTTTTGCAGAAGGTGGCAGGATTAGAATAGAAGATTTCGGAAATACTATAGAACTTGATGAAAATGCAACAATGATTAATTGCTTTTTATCCTCTGCCGACAAAAACACTCGAATGTATATAGGGAGGAACTGCCTTTTTTCTGCTGATGTTATTATCCGAACTTCAGATGCCCATTCTATATTACGATGTGGAACAAATGAAAGGATTAATGCTGGTAAAGATGTGATTATTGGAGAACATGTGTGGATTTGCAATGGAGCACGAGTGATGAAAGGAACGGTAATAGGTGATAATTGCGTTATAGGAAGTAACACCCTGGTGTCAGGTCAACAGGTTGATGATAATTGTCTTGCAGTTGGAAATCCGTGCAATGTAGTAAAAAAGAATATTAATTGGTCAAACATACGATGTTAATTATAAATAATATGATGTGTCATGTTGTAACTCTGATGCTTGCAGTGGTGTGTTTCGTTTTTGCATACATAGTGGTGAAAGGGAAGAGTGATAGATTTATTTCAGGCTATAGTACCGCCAACCAAGAAGAGAAGGTAAAGGTGAATGTTAATCGCATGCGCATATTGCTGGCTCTCATAAGCGTGCTTGTTGGATCCTTTTGTGTCGTAGTGCCGCTGTTGGCTAATTACGACGGTGCGATAAGAGGTGCGGTGGTGATATTACTATGTTTTGGGTTGGCAGTCGTGGTGTTGGCCAGCACATGGGCTAAGAAGAAATAGGATTAGAGCAAGTAAAGTGTGATGTAATATGACACATTGCTTGTTAAATGGACTTTTTGGTGATACTTTGATTTTTGCAGCCTTGATTTCCTTGCGATAAAATCCATCAACGGGAAATTATTTTCGTACACGCAAATTATGAAGTGCATGTAACTCTCTGATATTCAATAAAGGCTTTTTGAAAAGCACCCAAACAGACTTGTAAAAGCTATCAAATTACATTGTGAAAGCATAGCTTCTACAATGTAATTTGTGCCAAATTACAATGTAAAAGCATACAAATAACAACAAAAGTAGGTATCAATAGCAATGCGTTTTGACCGATTCTGTAATATTGGCCTGTGTCTCTGTTGTTATGTTTTTCTATTTTGTGTCTTGAAGTGATAAGTTTTGAAATGACATTTTGTAAACGGAAAGACCGGTTTTGATTGCAAAGTGTCAGATGAGGTATTAAGGTGCGCAGTCGTGGTGGTCAGCAGAAAGGAATTATTATAAATTCTTAAAATATCGGTTATGGTAGTTGTTTTTTTTGGTTAAACCATAGTTTTTTGCTACTTTTGCACAAAATATAAACTAAAAAATGCTGAAATTCATATCCATCGGCAGCGGAAGCAGTGGCAACTGCTACTATCTTCAGACTGCCAATGATGCTATGTTGATAGATGCAGGGGTTGGAATAAGAACAATGAAGAAACACCTGCATGACTACGGTCTCAGTATCGACAGCGTCAACCATATATTGATAACACATGACCATGCCGACCATATCAAGTCGGTAGGAGTGGTGAGTACGGAGTATGGTATCCCCGTATATGCCACGCGGGAGGTGCATGTAGGCATACAGCGCAACTACTGTGTGCCGAAGAAAGTGCCTTCAGACAAATGTCACATAATAGAGAAGGACGTACGCGTGAAGATAGGCGACTTCTACGTTACGCCGTTTGCAGTGCCGCATGACAGTTCGGGCAACGTGGGCTTCTGCGTGGAAGTGGACGATGTCACTTTCTGTATAATGACCGATGTGGGCCATGTTACGGAAGACATGCGTCAGTACATAGGCAAGGCAAACTATCTGGTGATAGAGGCAAACTATGATACGGAGATGCTGCACGACGGTCCTTATCCTGCACATTTGAAAATACGTATAGACAGTCCTACGGGACACCTGTCAAACCGTGACTGTGGCGAGGCTATAGCCAACTATGCCACCGACAAGTTGCGCCATGTATGGCTGTGCCACCTCAGTGAGGAGAACAACCATCCGGTGCTTGCCTTGAAGACGGTAGAGCAGACGCTGCGCTCCTATGGCTTGATAGTAGGCAAGGATTTCGAAGTGGAAGATCTGAAACGTAAGTCGCCGTCTCGCTTGTATGAGTTAGTGTGACGAGGGATGATACGGAAGCAAATACGATAAAAATAACAATGTAAAAACAATAAGGTAATGAAAAAGATTTTATTTGCATTTGTAGCTCTTATGGGCTTCGCTATGTCAGCAGCTGCTGAACCAAAAGTGACTTTTGAGTCAACCTCACATAATTTCGGTACATTCTCAGAGGCTAACGCTACTCAGAAGTGTGTGTTCACATTCACTAATACAGGTGACCAGCCACTCGTAATCAACCAGGCAGTGGCATCATGCGGCTGCACCGTGCCTAAGTACACCAAGACTCCTATCAAGCCAGGTGAGAAGGGTACTATCAATGTGACATACAATGGACAGGGCAAGTTCCCAGGCCATTTCAAGAAGACCATCACCGTGCGCACAAACGGCACGCCGGAGATGGTACGCCTCTATATAGAGGGCGATATGACGGAAAAGTAATTTTCAGTTCACGGTTCATAATTCATAGAGCATGGTTTTGCATGGCTAAGCCATACATGGTTCGGAGCCGGTCTCGCAATCTTATGACAATGAGAGAATGCATGGCAGAGGGTTATGGATTATGAACCGTGAACTATGTATTATGGAATTTTATGACTTTCACCGATACAGAAAAAGATAAGGCATTGGGAGTTGTAAACTCTCTCAGAAACCGCTTAGGTACGGCGTTGCTTCCCGACGACGAGGGGAAGTTGCGCCGTATTCTTTTTACTGCGATGGAAGAGGGTAGGGTGCAGCGCGACGTGTTCGGGCTGAATCCCGTGCTGATGGCAATGCAGACAGCATTTATAGCCGTCGAAGAGATAGGCTTGAGACGTGACGGCGTGATAGCCACGTTGTTGTCGCCGATAGTGATGAATGCCGCATACTCGCCGCAAGAGGTGGGTATGGAGTTTGGCACGGGACCGCAGAATATACTGCACGGACTGATGCGTGTGCAGGAGCTGTATAAGAAGACGCCGGTGATAGAGTCGGAGAACTTCCGTAACCTGTTGCTGTCGTTTGCAGAGGATATGCGCGTCATTCTCATAATGATAGCCGACCGCGTGAACATCATGCGTGAGATACGTGATGCGGAGAATAAGGATGCACAGCACAGGGTGGCGGAGGAGGCAAGCTACCTCTATGCACCATTGGCACATAAATTGGGACTCTATAAGCTGAAGAGCGAGTTGGAGGATCTGTCGCTGAAGTATCTGGAGCATGATGCCTACTACCACATAAAAGAGAAACT
>Ga0310691_10007009_pt1 | contig 11873 bp, 12 predicted proteins | sample 176DNAGHGlowgp2_FD_203887 | JGI IMG/M metagenome (GOLD analysis project Ga0310691, IMG submission 203887) | Sheep rumen microbial communities from Palmerston North, Manawatu-Wanganui, New Zealand - 1766 DNA GHGlow gp2 (v2) (version 2) | ecosystem: Host-associated > Mammals > Digestive system >... | reverse complement strand
ACATAATACAGCCCCAGAAGAAGGATGTCCGGATCGACCCGGATGAGGCTCTTCCTCCGGATAAGCTGAAAGACGCCGACGACTCCAAAGCCCAGGCAGACGGCAATGGGGACAAGTCCCAGCCAATCCGTGATCGTGTAAACGCTCATATGTACGCCCGTAAGATGATGAAACCAAAGGTTGAACGCCGCAAAGCCGACCTTTGTTCCGTTTGGACCTGCCGCCTGCAAGTCAACGCATCGGATCAGCGCCGTCCACAGCAGGAATGCCAGCAGGAACCAGATTCCCGTCCACAGGTGCTTCTTTTTGTTTTGCTTCATACTCATTCCGTCCTTTCTGTCTGCACATCTGACGGAATCAATGATATCGAAGCTCTGTAAATCTCACAAGAAACGGGCTTTCACATCCGTGATACGAAGCGTGTCATGACTGATTTGGCGGGGATTATAGTTAGCTCCACAGCTTCACGGAAGAGTTAATCTGTTTCATCGTTTTCCAGGATCGCATAGACATAACTGTCCTTTTGAATTTCTCACTCCACCGGAAAAAACAATTTGTTCTGCCCGGTTGCCGGTTCTGTAAAATCACATACCGCACCTGCAAGCTTCATCCCAAGACAGATTTGTAAGACATCCTATCGCCTCAACATTATAGACTTTACCCTGACTGCCAGCACCGACAAAACTATTCAGTTCTCCCGAGTCAGATACAGCTAATTTTGTATTTGCTTAAATTCCTTCTCGTTTGTTATATCTGCAATCCCAGATACGAAACATTATGACACACTACTGTAACTTTTTTCCTACAATACTCGCAATCTCTGTCAACTTCAAAATCAGAAGTAAGTTGCGATAAATCGGACGAAAAAATAAGATCTGGATTATAAAAATTGCAATATGGGCAAATCCACTCCATCTTGATCATTCCGCCCGTCTCATCTTTATCTGCACTTATATTTGATGCATAAGTTGATTTCATAGACAATTCCCTCCATATTATTGTTTCATTGCTTTTTTAATCGTCTGCAAATTATAATTATTGGGCGAGGCCAAACAACCTCGCCGTTTATTCATCTCTTAAGAATTAGGATTTCGAAAGTCTTCTTCCGAAGCATAGATGTCATCAGCAGAAATACTGTTCTTATGACCGCATTCAGTACATTTCCAAACATAATGATGATCATCAAAGCCCGGTTGGTCATTTAAGTACGCATTACAACGATCACAGTACCAATTAATTCCAGGAAATCTCTCGCTCATTTGTCATTCCTCCCCAATTAATCATCATCCCAGCCTGTTCCCATCAACTCTTTTAATTCTGCCCCAGCGTAATAATCGGCACTTATTTCTTCTGTGGCACAATATTCACATACGTCTCCGTTTGGATAGTATTCGTTGTATGAGCCCGCCCCATAACTATGTCCTGTCCTTAGCCGTGCATAAGAAACATCAAATTCTCTACCGCACCTAACACATTTCGCCATCTTTCATCCACCCTTTCCTCTAAAATGTCCGCGTCTTCGTTAACCAACTACTAATAATTCTTTCCAACATAAAAAGGCTTATCCCAATAACAATTATCTGAAAAAAAATACTTCACCTAAAGCCACCCCTGTCATATAAATAAGAAAATACTATATTATTGCTCAACACAGCTCGTAATCGGATATAGAACTCAGAAACTTTCGCGATACAAAATATGGATTATTGTCATCACCTATCTTTTCAATCAACCCAGCATCACCATCGATTTCTAGTACCTTAAAAGTATCTCCTTTAAAAAAGAGAAGACCTTCGTTACTTTTTCCTTCTTTCCTTACTGTATATACTTTTGCTATTGCCTCATCGTGTCTCTTTTTTTCAAGTTCTAATGTTACTTTCTTCTTTATAGCATTTCCTATAACCATAGCCCCACCGCCAACAATGGCGCCGCCTCCTGCAATAAGTGCTATCAAATTCTTTGGTCCGCCAACTTTCTTAGCCATTGTAGTCATAATTTGATACCAACCCAAATTACTCATTTTGCCTTTCGCCTTTCTTGTTATTTGATTTTTTCTAAAGTATCAAAAAAGAATATCCCCGTGCTCTAGTTTGTATACTCACACTTATATTGGCTTACTTACTTTTTCTTCGACTCAATTATTGATTTCATGGTCTGGACAGTATCGAAGATTTGCCTTTCGAGAACAAACGGAGGAATGAACGTATTAAGTAGAATGCCCACCGTATTTCTTTCGTTGCCAATGGTCAAGGGTTTGCCATCAAGAATATGCTACTGGAACTTTGAAAAAGTTTCTCCGTATTCGCCACTTTTCTCCGCACTTGAAAAAAAGTTTAAAGAGACAGTTAATATTGCACATCCCTATCATAATCCGATAAGATCACACTATCAATTCTTTCAGTACGCAAGGTCTTAATACTGTCGTTAAATATTCAAAACTATTTAACGTTTTCTTCTGAAAATATCTTTATGGATTCTGATAACACTTCATCATGCTCCATCAGATACCGGTATTGCTTTACTTCCTTCTCTAATTCTGCAATCTCGATTTCTGTCTTCTTGATCAACTCTTTTTTTTGTGAAATAATCTTTTCTGTACATACAGTTTTTCCCTTTAAACACTTTTTTAATTCTTCTGGAGTAATCCTTAAGTCGGAATCGCTTTTTTCTTTTATAATCCCCAATAATGCGGCTGTAGCAACACCCACTAAAGCACCTATACCAAAGGCAGGAGATGCAGATATCAAGGATGGTGCAATATTATTTAAGTATCTCGGCGTAGAATTCAAGAACTTCTCTAATTCTGATTCCGAAACAACATTCCCGTTTTTCCTTGATGCTTGTACAGCTTTAAGCTTATTATCCCTAATCCATCTCCTCACTGTCTCAGGGTTTGTTTTCAGCATGTCAGCTATTTGTTTAACACTATATGTTTTCATATTTTATTCTCCGATTAATCTTGCTGTTATAATACGACACTTATATTAATATGTCAATATTAATGTAGTATTAAAATGTAGTATTAATTTTGTAATCCGCATCGTTTCCTACAGTTTAAACAGTTGATCGCAAATTGTCTGCCGCCGGTTAATCCGACGGCAGACCTATTATCTTAGATTGTTTCATAATAGTCGTAACAATCGTCATCATAATACTCTTCGTCATCGTCGTCGTAAAACTCATCATCGCCATCGAAATACTCGTCGTCATCAAAATAGTCTTCGTCATCTTCCGGATCGAAGCTGTCATCGTAATATGATCTTCTCGGGGTCTCATAAATCTCAATCCCGAGTTTTTGTGACAGATCACATTCACCGGCTAAGTATTCCTCCGGGGTGACGCCTTCGACTCCGAGATACTGCAACAATATGGTTATGGCTTCTTCACTGCTCATGATTATCCCGGCTGTATTTGCCGCGTCGATCATATCGATCACTGCCGTCTCATCGATTTTATCCAGTTCGTCATCTGACAACGATTCCCGGTCGACCTTTCGATGGAAGCCAAACCCGTTAATCTTGTAATATGCAAGAAGATCATCCCCGTGGGCCATTATATGGTAGGCTACAGGCTCCGCCAAATTACTGATAAGAACAGCGCTTTTCAGCTTGTAAATCAGCCTCTCCCTATTTTTGATGTCGTCAATTTCCGATTTCGCGTCAGATAAAAACTTATGCAATTTATCTTCAAGGTCTTCAGACTGCAGGAGGTTATCGAGGATTTCCTCTATATATTTGTCTATTTCTTCCTCATCATCCCACTCCCAGTCAACTGCACCCGACTGATTAAAATAATCACCGAATGCTACGAAGTCGTAGCAATCACTTATTCTTAGATTTGATTTCGGCCAATACATACATTTTTTAATGCTTTCGACTAATTCCGGGATCGTATCGAAGCAATCATCATAAGGATCACCTTTGAAGTTGATGGGACCTATATCATATTTATCTTTTAAGAGTTTTTGCTCCTCGTCGGTGAATTCCGGTGTGCTTTTGGAATCGTTCCCGTATATGCGACCTTTTATTTTATTACGTAGTTCTGTTACATTATTGGCCGTATCTCTAAGCTCTTTAGCGGCCTTGTTGATGATGTAGAGTGCTTCAGTCTGTTTTTCATTTAAACTGCTTTTTTTGATTGTTAACATAGTGTATTTCTCCTTTTAAATTAGTTATACGTTGTTAGATTTCTTTTACTTTTTACCGCTTATTTGGCTAGCCCATACGGCATCACTCCCTTCTATTCTTGACAGCACATTATCCTGGTGCTACCATAAATATGGGAGATTAGATTCAAATTTTTGTTTTCTGTATGAAAAAAAGTCTTACATGATAAAAAAATGCGAAGAAAAGCTCGCGGCATATCGTCGCGAGCCCTTTATTTATCAACTTTTATACAACAAAAGCATGAAATAAAAAAAAATGATCAACTCGATCAAAATCAGGCATATCCGTTTTTTGTCAACCCCTTTTTTAAAATAACAAAGAGGACGTTCCTCAACGTCCTCTTTGTTATGCCTCCCTTGGCAATATGCTACGCCCTTTCGACGTATGTACTATATAATTACACTAATGCAAGTCGGTTTTGAGTGATCTTTAATACCAAATAAAATGATAAGTGCTGGGAAACTTGTTGTGCTCAACCAATCTCTTTATAGCGATGACTGCCTTTGCAAAATACCAATACCAAGTATCGCTCTCACTTTTGCTATAAACCTTTTCCACAACTTTATCAGCGCTGATATCATACACGATATGACCCAGATCATTTGTTTCCCCTTCTCCGTAATAATCTGTCCGTATCAAGTTTCCGTCTTTAACAAGATTTATCAAAGTTACCATATGTGTTTCCTCATGGCTTCGGCCTTTTAAACGCCTTTAGATCACAAAATCCATGCAGGTTCTTGTTGCCGTATAGGGACGTACTTTCGTATTTGCCACAAATACATGGCTTGGATGCTTTGAATAGATATGTAAGGCATCCTCGCTTATGAAAAGCGATTCAAGCATAAGGTCGCAGTTTGATGTCCTTAAAGGCTCTGTATGAACATGGATGTCTACAAGACCGGGAATCTCGCCTTTAAGGCCTTCTAAGCCTTCCTTTATCTCTGCTTTGATCTTCTCAATCTCTGCTCCTGAATAGTCATCCTTAAGTTTCCAAAGTATCACATGCTTTACCATTTCTGTCCTCCGCTATTTCAATTTGCTGCCTCTTTTAATCCTTCAAACATAGCAATAGAAATAGAAGTATCTCGGAACCCATTCCATAAAGCCCCCCTATTTCTCCATACTTTTTATGCGAGAATACACGCTAATAAGTTCAGGTGAGGAATTACCAGCCGACAGTGCCCGCGCCTTGTTAGCCTTTTTTCGGGCTTCAACATAATCGCCAATATCACATAATGCACCTGCGACAGATGTCATTAGAGCAGAAGAATTGATTTCTTTACCATATTTGTTTATATAATCCTCTGCAATCTGTATGGCTTCATTCGGCCTTTCAAGTTTTCTAATCGTAGATGTATATCTTGGAAGAATAGAACGAATAACAGAAAGGTCATCCGTCTTTTTGAGAAGGGTATCAAATAGCCTATATGAGAGAACAAAATCTTCGTTTTCTTTCATCTCTTGCGCTATCTTAATAAGTTCCGAAAAATCAGAGTTTTCGAAATCTAAAGACTTCAATCTAGCAGCATTCAACTTAAACAGAATGCTTTTAGTGACCGTGGTATAACATGAATCAACCCATTTCCCGTTAATATAATAGTATGTAGTTCCGTCAACAACATATTTTTCCCGATTATCCATTAATATATCTCTCGTTTCCACGCCCGACACATTTTTGCAAGGTTTGAACCTCCTCCTTGTATTTCATCCTATTCCATGAAACATACGGATTATTCTCCATACTCCATAGTTTGATTTACCCTATCATTCATTCACTGCGTTTCTCTCACGGTTTAACCGAGCCCAGTTAATCAGCCCTAGCGTCATATCCTCTTCTGTATATGCATTAAAGCTAACTCCTCGAGGTATTACATATCGTATATACTCATGATTCTTTTCGATATGTCCTATTTCTTTTTCAATAGCAGGAATAAAAGGCCTAACGGTGTTTAAGATATGATCATAATTTATCAATACAGAAAGTCGTACTATGTTCTCGTTCTTCCGATAGGATGCACATAATAATAAGTCGGAACCGCGCCATGGAAGGTCAAAATATGTCTTCATAGTATATTTTCTATGTCCGACCTTTGAAAACACTTTATTGAACTCTTCATTGTCCTTGGCATGATCAATGAACATTCTCCATAATTCTGCATGAAAAGTGCTATTCTCTGGAGTGGCAAAAGATCCGTAAGATAAGCCATCTCCGCCCTTATTTACTATCTTTAATGGGCTAATCATGTACTCATTCTTACCGGTAAGCGCGCAGATAACATCCCACAATTTCTCTAGCGAGATGTTCATATGTGGTTGACTTCTATACGCCTTCTGATTTCCCGGAAGATCTACCTTGGCAGATATGATCTTATAAAGATCAGGATTGAAGAATACATTAACAGACATATCCCGTTTTCCGGATATGCCCATGATACGTTTTATACCAAGTCCGTTATATACCTCTAAAATGTGCCCGCTACTATCAGTAGTATTGTTTTTGAGCCAATACTCCGTTCCATTAAGCAAGGGAGCAACCAAGTCTGAAAATCTTTTCCGCGGGTCTCCAATCCAATTATCCGGTATGTTTAATCCGCATTTTTCAACCTGGGAATTAAATGAAATGCTTTTATTGATACCTTGTTTAACAGACATGCTTTGCCTTTCAATCACTTTAACAGGGTTGGCTTCACCGAACTTGAAGAGCGGGGCGACAGATCTGCCAATATAGTAGTCTCTAACACTTTTGTGAGCGACAGATCCCACAAATTCTGCTCTGCCAATACAACGTTCCGGATTAAGCGTTCTGGTATTATACTTTGTCGTTCCAGCCGGATACCAAGTGTCAATCTGGTATACTTCCTTAACAATTCCCATATAAACCGCAAGAGCATAATCAGCCTTTGAAGCCCGCTCAATCTTTATCTTCCATATGCCACGGGTAACTTCATACAATGAATCTGCCGACATTCCCTCATGATAAAGTTGATTAATTTTGATTACTATAATGTTGTCTTTTATATCTTCAAGCAATAATTCATCTGCCATACTGAACTCCAAAACTTGATTAATGACATTCAAATAACAAATAAGCACTTAACCTGATTTATCAATCATAACTGTTTCTTCTTAATTGATCATATATTTCCTTCCGCTATATTTCAATATTATCTAATTCTTTCTTTGAATAATACTACTTTCAAATTGCCAACAATACTACATACTAAAATGTTATGAAATCCTAAAGGTTGAATCAAATTCATCCGCTAACAGTTCAACTAAAAAACGTGCAACTTCTTTATCGATTTGAAACGACTGGCTAACCTTTTGTAATACTCTACTATCCTTTCCATATGTATCAATCGTAATATATTTCTCGTCTGCTTCAGTAAAAACTGTGTATGTTGCTTTAACTTTGGGATGCCATATATATACCCCCTACTACTCCCTATATTAAATCGGCTCTATTTAATTCGGATATTCTTCTAGAATACTACCTAATCGACATTCCTTCTAAGCTGTAGATATGCTTCTTTTATTCGTTGTGCCATCAATTTACGTCTGGAAAATAAGAAATCCTCGTAAGACATGTTCTCCCACCCATGGGGAAGTGCGTTTTCTCTCTCCATTGCCAATATTTCGTCTTCACTTCGACCTTGACAAATGATGGGATAGTATGTCGCCGGTGCACCATCAAGTATTTCCATGTTATCTTTCCAATCAATAAATGCATAGTTAGCCATTTGATTAATCAGAGAATCCGAATAACCCTTGCCCTGCAAATATGCCTTAGGAAATAAATGATGCTTCTCTAAAGACTTGCGATTTCCATCTGTTCCAGCTTCAAAAAGTTTTGATAATAACATATTACTTTTTGAAAAGAGAATCTTTGAATTCAAAACGTTTAGAGCCGCAACATACGCATTCCAAGCATTATTACCACGCCCGGAAACAGCTAAACCTTCTGTTCCACACAACGTTATGTCGAAATAGTCGTTTGTCATTCGCTCCTCAACACGCGCTATAATAAATTCTTTATACTCTTCCTTAGTTTTGAGACCTTTAATTACATTTAAATGTTGTTCCACTACAGATTCAAAGGATCCCGTGTAAAGCGAAATCAACGCCGCATAGTAAAACCAAAGAGAAGTAATGTGCATGTTCTCGTTGTATGACAGTTCAAACCTATACTTTGCGATAAGGTACATTGCATAAGAATAGAAAATAGCATTGCCCGACAGAATCATATCACCAGATAAATATCCTGCATTCATAACAGCCTTTATAAACTCATGCCATATGTGCACATTCAAAACATCAGGGAGTTTTGATTTTAGCGTTTCAAATCTTTCTTCTCGGAGACTTTCATCTACAACGCCTTTTTTATCAAAATCTGATCCCCGCAATAACTTATATCCATATTTTAGTCTTGCCCTGTCGAAAGCATAAGCCATCACGACTCTGATAATATCTTGCGCGGTTACATCTGTTAACTGGTTGTAAGATGTTGTCACTCCCTGCTGTGGAACCACTTTAGATTCTGCACTGAATTTTTCTATTTCTTTTCTTCCTTCATCCCAATATAACGACAATAAAGTAAGAATGAAGTCATTTTGCTTTAACGATATTCCACCGGAATTGACTCTAACAAATATTTCACATACATCTTCTTCCTCAGCCATAACTTTAATATCAAAAATAGGTAATTGCTGCATTCCAATTCTTTCAAGAGATTCAATATTCTTAGCAATTACAAGTTCTTCCTCGTTTGAGAGATTGCCCCCCTTGGCTTCACGATACTCCTTCAGATTTCTCACAAAATTAATAATGAATGAATATGAACTACCCGTAAAAAGATCACTTATATTGTATATCCATTCAGGGTCTTTCTTAGTCGCATTTGTTCCAACTTCAAACTTGTCTTGTGATGGACAATATGAAATAACAATTTGTCGCTCAACAAAATCGGAATCAACAACTTTCTTTCCCTTAATAACGGCATAAAGGGAAGTTAATCTCTGCTGACCATCGATTATTACTTGTCTTGGCGATTCATAGTTATGAGTATTGGTACCTATCAGTTTTTTCTTTTCAAGAGTAGGACACTCCCAAAGCATTAAATAGCCAATTGGATAACCGCGCATCATTGAGTCAAATAAATCTCTAACTTTAGTATCTTTCCATATAAACGGTCTTTGTAATTCGGGAAGTCCCAATTCGCCTGTATCTATTTTGTCAATCAACTGATTTACAGGCAACGTAGTAATACTAAAAATTTGATCCATAATTTTCCCTCTTTCGCCATCATCATTTTTGTTATCATTCATGAAACCACAGTATTATGCCGCTGATATCCATCCATATCCTTGAACAGCCATATTTGTTATCGGAAATTCATGAATTGTAAATGAAGTATAATTGTCACTATTTACTTGAATACACGCTTTCCATGTTTTCTCAGTTTTTATTTCAATTCATATGCTCCGGTATATTTTTATAACCTAAACACGTAGTTCACACGCATTTTTAGCACCTACAGATTTCAAATAATCAATAACATCTTTATCACAATTTTTCTCAGCCACATCTAAAACTGAAGTTCCATCGAAAGCCCCATTCCAGGTGTTAACATAATTGACATCTACTCCTATCTCAACAAGATAACGCAGTTTCTCAATCGATGGTTTATTAAATAATTTTCCGAGAGCTGCATAATATAACCCGTTTCCTCTTATAGGAATAGCAACTTCTCGAATATTTGCTCCTGCCTCAACTACAAGTTTTAGTTCGTCTAATTCACATACCTGGCAGGCCATACAAAAAATGGCATCATTCGTTATTCCTTTTGAGTCTACAATTCCTCCCTTCTTAATGTAATACCGTAATACATCTGCAGAATAATGCATTTCGTTCAGAATAGCTGCGATGAGTAAGTGTGAGCTTTCTATTTCTTGGCAATCAGGAACATTTAGTTCTCCATGATCAGCCAACCAATCGATCAAATAAAAACGAAATGATTCTGAAAGATTCATAAGACGTGAAACTATAGACTCTCTTTTGCTCTCTTTGATTGGACTAAACCCGTGTTCCATCAAATATTTGCAAATTCTAACAATATTGCTTTCTTGTTCTTTCTCTACATAACTATAGCCTGCGACGAGAGCTGCTGCTTCAAAAACAGTACTACGATAGTCTTCTTTTAGCGTTGGATCAGCACCATTTTCCATGAGATAAATGGCAAAATCAGCTTTATTGTTGCGGCAAGCATTCCATAGTAACTTTCCATGATTCGCATTAACATCAAAGCCCTTTGACAAAATGCAATCCGACCATTCGAGCCCGACAGAAAACGCCTTTTCCAACAAAGAAGAATCTTTAAATTCTGTAATATAAGAAAGGACTATCTTAAAAAGATCAAACTGTTTACAAGAAATCGCAGCACTAAGAAGCTTTTCTAACTCCATGCTATCATCCGTTTTTTCAACAATACGTTCAATCAGTTCAAAACGTCCCGCATTTAACAACCTTTCTATTGATTTTGTATCAAACTGAACGCGATACCCAATCATTCCGGCCAGTTCGTCTACTGAACATTGCTCGTAATAATCTCTACATGATGATGCATCCAATGGATATCCGGCACGCATTAGTCTATCTAGGTATTTCCAGTATTTCTTGTATCTTACAGATTCAACTGGTGACTTTCTGGATCCCATTTCAATGAGTTCGGGTTTTATCATTCCGGAATCAATAATCTGCTCGACTACATCTTCACTATCTGCTTCAATAGCATCACACAAGGCTCTATTCATGTCGGGGGAACCTTTAACATTGGATAAAACCCACGAAAATAATTCACGATGTTTGACTGAAAGGGAAAGAAGATAACCAAAGTCGCCATCTGGAAAATCGAATCCCCTAATATAAGGTCTACATTCTTCAATCATCCCGACTTTAATCGCCTCAGCTAACTTATCAAAATAATAATATCCGTCAAGCCATATGTAATCCTCGTATTTACTACAATCAACAACACTTAAAATAGCTGCCAGTGGTTCATAGTCCTTTTTTCCAAGACACCTGACAAATTCTGCAGTTGTTTCATAGTCTCGTATTATTCTCAAATCATTATGAGAATATTGAAGAGCCCAAAGGATGTTTTCTCGTGAATAAGTACCTTTCTTACCAGTAGGGTCCTTATATGTAACCCCGTTTTTAACATGAGAACATATAGTATATCCTTCGAAAGACGCATTTCTTTCCACAGCGGTTTTTATTATTGAATCAACCTCTCCTTCTGACTGAAGGACAAAACAGCGCTCTAAAATATCCTTAATAGCACACTTATCCGAAGTATTTAATGGTCTTTCTTCTGTAATCGGACGGCCATGTGCCGGGGATCTGTCTACAATTTTCAGCGGATGAATGTCTACAAGCAAATCCCCATCTATATGTGCCCACAGGCTTAATTCGGACTCTCCTTCTGGTTCAAAATAATGAATGTATTCGTCAGTATGATCGCCATTTTTTCTAAATAATAGCAAAAACTCATCCCATAAAATATTAGAATTAGCATATATATCAATCCACAAAGTGCTTTTTTCCAAAGCCATTGTTTTACCTCACATTAATCTACAAATAGGATTTTAAGAATTCTCTTGCTTCAGGAGCTTCCTTAATTATTCTCTCAATTACTTCCTTTGTTTTATA
>Ga0310691_10007007_pt1 | contig 11874 bp, 7 predicted proteins | sample 176DNAGHGlowgp2_FD_203887 | JGI IMG/M metagenome (GOLD analysis project Ga0310691, IMG submission 203887) | Sheep rumen microbial communities from Palmerston North, Manawatu-Wanganui, New Zealand - 1766 DNA GHGlow gp2 (v2) (version 2) | ecosystem: Host-associated > Mammals > Digestive system >... | reverse complement strand
TGGGATAGTGGTGATGTGCAGTTCAATGGCAACTGGCCCGGCCAGACCATCACCGACACCAAGGAGGTCAACGGCACCAAGTTCTACTACCAGACCTACAAGATTACCGCCAGGGATTACTACATGAACTTTGTGTTCAACCAGGGCGGCTCCACTGCCGGCAATAACCAGACCGAGGATGTGATCAACGTGAACAAGACCTCATTCTTTGAGGTGACCACCCAGACCAACAAATACCTGGTCAAGGATGTGACCGACGAGTATCTGCCCTACCTTGAAAAATGGAGGAAAAATGACGTGAACGGTGATGGCGAGGTGACCGTTGCCGACATCAATGCTGTCATTGAGGCTATTTTCTCGGGAGGCTTCAATAAAGTGGCCGACGTGAATGGGGACGGCGAGATTGGCATTGCCGACATCAATGCGGTGATTTATTATATCCTTAATGGCGAATGATGCCTTCATCTTATTGAAATGAGAGGGTTTTATCGATTTTTATGCTTGGCATTGGCGCTGACAGTAGTTAACGCCAATGCTGCGCTGGTGGGCGACGTGAACGGTGATGACGAGATTGGCATTGCCGATGTCAATGCCGTCATCAGCATGATTCTGAACAACGGCTACAGCGACAGTGCCGATGTGAACAAGGACGGCGAGATAACCGTCGGTGACGTGAATGCCGTCATCAGGATCATCTTGAGCGGGGAGGTTATCCCCCAGGACGAAAAACTGGTGGGCGGTGACATATCGATGCTGACCAAGTATGAGGCTCACCAGCTCATGGCGTTGCGCTATGGCATCAGGAATGCACATTACTATGACGTGAATGGCCAGGTCATCGATGACGTCATCACATGGACCAAGCAGCAGGGATGGAACGCAGCACGCGTGCGCCTGTTTGTCAATCCAGCCAATGCCTCGGTGGCCGATAAGGGGCAAGGCGTCATCCAGAATTTGGATACCGTCATCGTGCTGGGACAGCGCATCAAGGCGGCAGGTATGCGCTTCATGCTCGACTTCCATTACAGCGACAGCTGGGCCGACCCCGTCAAGCAGTACACGCCTGCCGAGTGGGCTGATCTGGACGACGAAGCGTTGACGGCCAAGGTCTATGAGTACACCCGCGACTGTCTGCTGGCCCTCAAGGCCGCCGGCGCCACACCTGACTATATCCAGACGGGCAACGAAATCAGTTACGGTATGCTCTGGGGACCTGTGGGAACTCCCGCTGCCAATCTCAAGAAATGCTACAACGGTGACGAGACCAACTGGGAGCGCTTCGCCAATCTGCTCAAGGCTGCAGGCCGCGCTTGTCGTGAGGTGTGCCCCCGAGCCAAAATCATCCTGCACACCGAGCGTGTCGCCAAGCCTGCCATTATGCTCAACTTCTATAACCAGATGCGCAGCAAGCAGGTGGACTATGACATCATCGGTCTGAGCTATTATCCCTACTTCCACGGTAACCTGACAACGCTGGCCAATGCCCTCAACAGTGTGAGCAATAACTATCAGGACAAGGATATCATGATTGTCGAGACCGGTTACAGCTACAAGTACAAGGTCGGTGACCTGGATTTCTCGTCCACGTGGCCATTGACGCCCGAGGGACAGCGCCAATTCACCGCCGACCTCATCGCTCGGCTCAAGTCCTACAACCGCTTGAAAGGCCTCTTCTGGTGGTTCCCCGAGGCCAACGAGTATGGCTTGGGCGGTAACTACTGGAGCACGTTGCACGTCAACGATGCTTGGTACAATGCGGGTCTTTGGAACCAGGAGACGGGCCGTGCATTGCCCGCCCTGTACGAGCTCAAGAACTTCGTGGAATAGTCGGCCAGAATCCTGTGGATGAAAATCGAGAGGCTATGTCATCGTGGCACAATGATGACATAGCCTCTCGATTATTGCTATATTGATGCAGGAGTTAGGGTTTCTTGCCGATAACACTGATGTAGTGGCGTTCCTCGTCATGGTTTGACGTGATATCGGTGAATCCGGCTTCGGTCATGGTTTCCTTGATTTCGTCGATGCTGTAGATGCGCATGCCGCCGACAGCGTCTTCCACTTGGCGGTCTCTCTCGCTGATGCCATCCATTTCGTTGGCGATGAGGCAGGTGCCTCCTGGCTTGAGAACCCGATAGATGTTTTGGAACCCTGAGAGTAGCGATGGCCAGAAGTAGTTGGTCTCAAACGCGGTTACCAGATGGAAGCTCTCGCGGGGGATGGGCAGCTGCACCACATTACCGCCCACGAGCGTGCATCGTTCACTGTTAATTGCGCTGGCATTGTACTCACCGGACTTTTTCAAGGAAAGAGGGGAGATGTCGAGGCCTGTCACGGTGCCTTGGGGGCACATCGCCAGCAGTCTGGCAATGTTGGCTCCACCGCCGCACCCCACGTCGAGCACTTTGGCGTCTTCGCTGACCTGAATATGGGTCAATGCCCATTGTGGCAATGCCGCATGCGCTTCGCCGTTCATGGCTTTGATCACGCGTTTTCCCCAGAATCCCTTAGGATTCCTTGCCAGAACATAATATTTGACCAAATTAGCCATTCAGTTGCAATGTTTGATTACAAGGTGTCTTTTACAAGGTGCATAAATGCACAAGACATATATTACTATTCACTGTCTTCTTGAAACACGCCATGTCGTGGCGTCACTTCTGCCGGATGCAGGGCATTAAGGCTTCTGGCCGATAACGCAGATGTGGTGCGTTGCAGGGTCGTGGTGGACCTCAATGTTGATGAAGCCGGCCTTGGCAAGGTGCTCTTTCAACTCGTCGGCCTTGTAGATGTACATGTGGCCGATGCGTTTAGCCCATTTCTGGCCTTCTTCGTCAAAGCCGTCGCTCTCGTTGGCGATGAGCAGGTGGCCACCGGGCCTCAACACCCTGAAAGCCTCGGCCAGGCACTCGTTGAACGCCGGCCAGTAATACACCGTCTCAAATGCCGTGGCAACATCGATTGATTCCTTGATGACGGGCAACATCTTGGCATTGCCGCCGACGATTCGGCAACGATCCTTGAGAATGGCCTTGCTGTTGTAGGCGCTTGCCACCTGAATTGCTGCCGGAGCAAAGTCAACGCCGATGGCAGTGCCCTTGGGACACATCTCGAGCATGCGCGCCACGTTAGCACCACCGCCGCAGCCGATGTCCAGCACGTCGTCGTCTTCCTTGAGCACGAGGTGGCTCAGTGCCCACTCGGCAAGGGCGGCATGACGTTTCCCGTTCATGGCTTTAACGACGTGTCTGCCCAGACGTCCCTTGGGATGCCTGAAATTGGCATAGTATTTATTCAACAAGTTCATCAATCGTATGCATGTTTCAGAATTCAGTCACAAAGATACTGCTTTTAGATTACTTGAGCCAATTTTTTGCCGAAAGAATATGAATTATTTTGCACCGATATGCAAACATGACCTTGTTGCTTTTTGTGCAGATGCAATGTTCGCTGCCTGTAGTGCCGCAAGGGAACTAGAACTCCAGCACAAGGGTGCCGCGGGCTGGCATCGTGATGATGCCGTCGGCAAGGTTCACGGTCTTGCCAGTGGGCACGTCGCGCGCGGTCGTTGCGTTGCCCAAGGCCTCCTTGTAGCGGTCTAGCTTCATCTGGCTCTGGCGGGTGGTGCCGTTGATGATGGTCATGGCATGGCGGCCCTTGTAGCTGCGGTCGATGACATAGATGCCGTCCTTGGGGATGAATTGCGTCATCTTGCCCTTGGTAATCACTTCATTGCCTTGGCGCCAGTGCAGCAGGGCTTTCAACCAGTTGTACATGTCGTTTTGGGCAGCCGTACGGCCCTCGGCAGTGAAGGCGTTCTGACGGTCGCCGGGGAATCCGCCGGGGAAGTCCTTGCGCACGTTGCCGTCGGTCACCTCCTTAGTGCCGTTCATCAAGACCTCGGTGCCGTAGTATAGCTGCGGTATGCGCTTGATGGTCAACAGCAGTGCCAGCGCCTGTTTCAGGGCAGCAACGTCCTGGCCGTTGCGCAGGAAGCGGTCGGTGTCGTGATTCTCGATAAAGGCCATCACGCTCGACGGGTTGGGGTAGAGGTAATCGTGGCACAGGCTGTTATACACCCTGTTGTAGCCCCGCCACCAGCCGTCGGTCTCCTCATGCTTGGCGCTGTCGATTTTCTCGTAGAAGGAGAAGTCCATCACCGTGGGCAGGTAGCTCTCGGGCTTGCCCATCTTGTTACCCTTCTGCCATGCTGCGGTGTAGGCGGGATTCTCGACCCATGTTTCGCCCACGACGTTGAAGTTGGGGTACTCGGTGTTGAGCACCTTCATCCAGCGCGCCATCGCGTCGGCGTAGGCATAGGGGTAGGTGTCCATGCGGATGCCGTCGATGCCGACGGTCTCAATCCACCACACGCTGTTCTGGATCAGGTAGTTCATCACATGCACGTTGTGATGGTTCAGGTCGGGCATTGAGGGGACAAACCATCCCTCGACGGTCTCCTTGAGGTCGATCTGGCTGGCATAGGGGTCCATCACCGGCGTGAGCTTGTAACTCGTCTGCAGGTAGTTGTTCTTGTAGTCGGGCTGGTTGAACCAGTCATGGCAGGGCATGTCCTTGAGCCAGGGGTGATAATCGCCGCAGTGGTTGAAAATCATGTCCATGACCACCTTCAGGCCCCGCTTGTGGGCCTCGTCACACAGGCGGCGGTACTCGTCGTTGGTGCCGAAGCGTGGGTCCACCTTGTAGTAGTTGGTGGTGGCATAGCCGTGATAGGTCGAGAAACCGTTGCGGCTGTCGGGCGAATTGTTCTCCAGCACGGGGGTGAACCACAGGGCGGTAACCCCCAGGTCGGTAAAATAGTCCAGATGCTGGCGTATGCCCTCAATGTCGCCGCCGTGGCGCAGGCTTGGGCGTGTCCTGTCGTTCTTGTACGCCTCCATTCCCGCAATCTGGTTGTTGGCGGGGTTGCCGTCAGCAAAACGGTCGGGCATGAGCATGTAGAGCACATCGGCATTGGTGAACCCCATGCGCTTGTCGCCGCTCATCTCACGGGACTTGAGCTGGTATTTCACGACTTTCTTGTTGCGTCCCTGCTGGAACTTGAGTTCCATAGTCCCTGGCTGGGCATTGCGGGTGTCGATGTACACAAGCAGGTAGTTGGGGGAGTCCACCCTCACCACGCTGTCGATGGTCACACCGGGGTATTGGGTCGTCACCTCGGCGCTGCCGATGCCGTTGCCATACACCATCAGCTGGACACTGGGAATCGATTTGATGCCCACATACCAGTCTGTCGGTTCAATGCGGTCAATGTTGACTTTGGCGGCTTGTGTGGTGAATATACCTGTCACCACAGCAAGAATCAATAATATCCTCTTCATTTTGGTCTTTTGGTTGTTAGGTGTTATTACTTGCAAATATACTTGATTTCCCGGTCCTGACCAAATCTTGCCGTTTTTGTTTCCCGAATCATTGGTGATTTTGATGAAAATGATTAAATTTGCACAAATTATATATAATTCAAGTTTTAAAGTGCTAAGCACTTCAGGACTTGAAGGTTAAAGGTTATAGATTAGTGAAGAAAGATAACTAAAGCTTGAATTGATTATGATTATTAGGAATTTTGCATTTTTACTGATGGCCTTGGCAATGGCATGTCCTGCATGGGCTGCTGTTGTGACTGAAAACCAGGCTAGGCAAGTGGCGGTGGGCTTTTTCTCGTCTCGCCACATGAGTGTGGGGAACAGCAATATGCGACTGGTTCATAGAGCACCATCGTTCAATGGCTCTGCCACCGTGCCTTACTATGTGTTTAATGCCGGGGGCAATGATGACGGATTTGTCATTATTGCAGGAGATGACAGGTCGCCCCAAGTGCTTGGCTATAGCGACCGTGGTTCGTTTGATATCAGCGATGTGCCACAGGCCATGCAGGAGTTGCTCGATAGCTATGCTGCCCAGATGTCGGCGCTTGACAATGGCGGCAAGGTGGCTGTTCACATTGGCGCTACGGGCAAGATCGCTCCGCTGCTGCATTCCCAGTGGTCACAGGGTCTCCCTTACCGATCGATGCTACCGGTCCTGTCCGATGGCAATTATCCCCCAGTGGGGTGTGTCGCCACGGCACTGGCCCAGGTGATGTATTACTGGCGTTGGCCACAGCGCACCCAGATGGCTATTCCTGCCTATACGACCGAGACCTCCCACATCAACGTACCGGCATTGCCTATCGTTGAATTTAACTGGAACGCCATGCAGGATACTTATCTCACCGATGATAACAACAGCGTTGCGGCACAGGCAGTTGCCCAGCTCTCGTTGTATTGTGCCCAATCGGTGAGAATGGATTTCAAGAAGAACGCTTCATCGGCTTCGACGTCCGACGTCCCGATGGCTGCATACATGTATTTTAATTATTCACCGACTACCAAGTATGTGCAGCGGAGGTATTACCCGACCACCGAATGGGAAGAAATGGTACTGAAAGAACTTGCTGCCAAGCGCCCCGTCATCTACCGCGGGAGATGCACGGACGGTGGCCATGCATTTGTGTGCGATGGCTACGATGGCAATGGCATGTTCCACATCAACTGGGGATGGAATGGCAATAGCAACGGTTATTTCTTGCTCAATGTGCTCAATCCTGACTTGCAGGGAACAGGCGATTCTGATGACTCAGGATATGTCAATGGCCAGGGCATGGTCATCGGGCTTGAACCCGGTAACACTGGCAATCCCAAACTTGATGTGGTTGACAGGCACATTGAAGTGCAGAGTTACACTCCCACACGCAGCGGCATCAACGAGAATTTTACTGTGACGCAGGTGACCCACTTCCTGAATCTCATGGACAGCCCCATCGATTTTGACTACGGCTGGGCTTTGTATAAGGACAATGAAATTGTCAAGATGCTGGAAACGGGCTCGAGGATTGGGTTGAACAGCAACTATTACTGCTATCCCACCCATACCTTGTCGTTTGGTAGCGGCATCAGTAAGGGCACCTACCGTATCGCGCCGCTTTACAGTGAGCCCGGTTCGGGTGACTGGAGACCTTGCACCGGTGCATCGGTCAACTATCTTGAAGTGACTATCGAGGACAACAATTGCAGGATCATTGTTTATGGTGATGCGGCAGAACCCTATTACAAGGTCAATAACGTCAATGCCAATGGCACGATGCATGTGGGCAGACCCATTGAAATCGCTCTTGATGTGACCAATCAAGGCAATACGCGTGGCGATGTCATTTATATGTTTGCTGACAATGATAATACCAAGGTTATCGCCATGGGCTATGCCGACATCGAGAAGAATGCCTCAGGTATAGTAAGTATGCGTTATGTGCCTGAAAAAGTGGGCTTTGTGAATTTGAAGTTTGCGACCGACGATGAATGTAAGAATGTGATTGCCACCCATCCGATGATGATCTCAGCAATGCCATTTGCCGATTTGACAGGTTCGGCCCAGCCCCTGAATGTGACCGATGTGGTTCACAGCACAATGACATCCGATAAGTTTGGGTTGACGTTGACGGTAACCAATCATGGAACCAGTGCCTACGACGAGGACATCACTGTTGTCCTGTACAAGCATATCTATGGTTCCACGGGCACGACGGTGCAGGCTATCAACCAGCGGGTGTCGCTTCGTCAGCGGCAGAGCACCACACTCACATTCAATTTCGACAATGTGATGAACGGATGGCAATATTTTGCTAATGCTTACTATTATAGTAATGGGGAACGTGTGCGGCTGGCATCCGTCGGCATGCACACCATCGTCTTCCCGTCGGCATCCATCAGGGGTGACGTCAATGGCGACGGCGAGGTATCGATAGCCGATGTCAACGAAGTCATCTACTTCATCGTGGGCGGAACGCATAATCTCAAGGGTGACGTCAATGGCGACGGTGAAGTGTCGATAGCCGATGTGAACACCGTCATCAGCATCATCCTGGGCCATTGATGGGATGGTGTGTCAAAATGAAATGAACCCAAAAAGTTGGACAAAAAACTTTTTGGGTTCATTTCAGATTATTCTATAAACATGTCACACCAGCCTCGTTGCGTGTTACAGCAGTTCCGGTAGCTGGAACAGGCGGGTGCCGTTAGAACCCTTGATGAGGATGTATTGGCCTTCGGGACATTTTTCGGCAATGGCCGCCTTGACCTGTTCCACGTCGTCAAACTTGCGGAAGGGGCAGTCGATGTCCTTGAACTCGGCACCCACTAGCCACACCTCATCAAAGTGGGCGGCTTTCAGGCGTTCAACGACTCGGATGTGCTCGTCATGGCTGCTGTCGCCCAGTTCACGCATTTCGCCCAGGATGGCCATCTTGGGCGAAACTTCCATGAGACTGAAGTTGTCCAGTGCTGCGGCCATCGAGGTGGGGTTGGCGTTGTAGGCATCCACGATGAGGTGGTTGCGTGTCGTCTCGGTGAGCTGGGAACGGTTGTTGGAGGGCTCGTAGCTCTCAATGGCATGGCAAATCTGTTCGGCGGTCACCTCAAAGTGAAGACCCACGGTCACTGCTGCCAGCACATTGTCCAGGTTATAGCTGCCGATGAGGTGGGTGGCGACTTCATGCCACCCGCCGCCCTTGCCATCACGCCACTTCAAGCGCAGGAAGGGGTCGCAGGCGATGATCTGGCCATAAACACTCGCTCCGGCCTTGTTCTCGTCACGGGTATAACACTCGGTTTTTACACCTTGCGGCAGGATGTGCATCAGGTGCTCGTTGTCGGCGTTGACAAAGATGACGCTGTCGGGCCGCGTCGCCAGGTTGTCATACAGCTCGCCCTTGGTGCGGATAACGCCCTCCAGTGAGCCGAAACCTAGCAGATGGGCTTTGCCCACGTTGGTAATCAGTCCGCAAGTGGGCTCTGCGGTTTCGGCAAGTGTCTTGATGTCACCGGGATGGCTGGCGCCCATCTCGATGATGGCAATCTCGTCCATGATGCTCAAGCGCAGCAGCGTCTTGGGAACGCCCACGTCGTTGTTGTAGTTGCCCTCGGTCGCCATCCCGTCATAACGCTCGGTGAGGACGGCGCGCACCAGCTCCTTGGTCGTCGTTTTGCCGTTGGTGCCCGTGATGCCGATGACAGGGATGTCAAAGCGGCGGCGGTGCTCGCGGGCAATGTCTTTGTAGGCCTGCAGGGCGTCGGGCACAAGTATCATCTGCTTGTCGCCATGATAGGCGTTATATACTTGCTCGTCATCAACGATGGCGACGGCGCAGCCCTTGTCAAGGGCCTGAACGGCAAACTGGTTGCCGTCAAACGATTCGCCCTTCAGGGCGATGAAGATGCTGCCTTGAGGGCAGTCGCGGCTGTCGGTGGTGATGACAGGATGTTGCTCGTAGATTGAGTAAAGTTCTTTACTGTTCATATTCTCTGTTTTTTTATTGGCGCAAAAATACACAAAAAGCGGATTTTTTATGTAATTTTGCAGCCGATTTTTTAATGTGTGCGCAAAAATGAACTTCAGTAAGAGAACTATAGCCATCGTGTGTGGTGGCGATTCCTCCGAGTATGAGGTCTCCCTGCGTTCGGCCGAGGGACTCTATTCGGCATTTGACCATGACCGCTACAACGTCTATATCGTCATGATCAGGAAGAATGACTGGCATGTGAACTTGCCCGACGGCAGCGAGCCGGTGATCGACAAGAACGACTTCTCATTCATGGTGGACGGTGAGAAAATCCGCTTTGACTATGCCTATATCACCATCCATGGCACTCCCGGAGAGGACGGTGTGCTGCAAGGCTACTTCGACATGATTGACCTGCCTTATTCGACCTGTAACGTGCTGGTCGAGGCGTTGACCTTCCACAAGTTTGCGTTGAACAACTACCTACGTGCTTTTGGTTGTTCGGTGCCCGACAGCATTCAGGTGCGCCGTGGCGTGCCTCACGACTGGGATGCCGAGAAGGTCGAGGCCTATTTGGGCATGCCCTGCTTTGTCAAGCCTGTTGCCGACGGTTCGAGCTTTGGCGTGACCAAGGTAAAGAACTGTGACCAGCTAGATGAGGCCATGGAGTTTGCTTTCAAGCAGTGTGACAATGTGATGATCGAGCGTTTCCTGGATGGTACCGAGGTCACTGTGGGTTGCTACAAGACCAAGGAAAAATCAGTCGTCTTCCCTGTTACCGAGGTGGTGACCGACAACGAGTTCTTTGACTACGATGCCAAGTACAACGGCCAGGTGGAAGAAATTACGCCTGCCCGCATCAGCGACGAGTTGACGGCCGCCCTGCAGGCCGAGACGTCGCGCATCTATGACATCCTGCACTGCAACGGCATCATCCGCATCGACTACATCATCACCAAGAATCCCGACGGCAGCGATCACATCAATCTGTTGGAGATTAACACCACCCCCGGCATGACCGTCACCAGCTTCATCCCGCAGCAGGTGCGCGCCGCAGGTCTCTCCCTGACCGATGTCCTCACCGACATCGTCGAGAACCAATTCTAACAAACGGAGAGAACGGAAATAACGGGGAAAACGGAGAGAACGGAATCACCCGTCCCCTCCGTTTTCCCCGTTATTTCCGTTCTCTCCGTCTAGTTGTGGAGGATGAGGGCGCTCTGGGCGGGAATGGTGACTTTGCCGCCCTTGGCGGTGACGGTGGTCAGGCCGGCTTGGTCGCACTTGATGTTGCGGCACACGACGGTGTAGGTACCCTCGGGGACCTCGATGGTGCGGGCACGCTTGTGGGCGTTGAAGGCCACATAGATGTCGCCCCACTGCTCGCCGGGCACATTGCGGCCGTTGATGTGATAGGCCACGAGGCAGTTCTCGGTAGGCAGGAAGTCCAGATTGCGGCGCACCATGTCGGCACTACCCATGTGGAAGGCAGGATGAGCCTTACGCATGGCAATCAAGCCACGATAGTACTCCATCACTTGCGGGTAACGCTCCAGGTTGTCCCAGTCCAGATGGTTGATGCTGTCAGGACTCTCGTAGCTGTTGTGCACACCCTTCTTGTCGCGCAACATCTCCTCACCACTGAGCATGAACGGCACGCCCTGCGAGGTCATCACCACGGTCTGGGCCAGCAGATCCAAGCGGATGAGTTCATCGACAGTGATACCCTTGACGCTGGCCTTGAGGCGGTCCACCAGACACATATCGTCGTGGCAGCTCACGTAGGCAATCATCTGGGTGGGCTCCAGCGCATAGGGCGCCTTGCTGTAGTTCACCTTGCTGTAGTCCACGCCGGGATGCTGGATGGCGCCCACGATGCCAAACTTAATGCTCTCCTCGTTGCCCTTCACGCCGCCCAGGAAGGCTGCCTTGCTGTTGCTGTCCCACGGGCCGCGCAGCGCGTCGCGCATCTCGTCGCTGAAGGCGGCGATGCCCGGCATCTTGTTGGTGTTGGCCTTCATGGCCAGATCTCCGGAAAAAGCGCAACTGCCTGCGCTCCAGCCCTCGCCATAGATGAAGATGTCCTGGGGCACAGCGGCACGGATGGCGTTCATCGTCTCGACGTCATGCACTCCCATCAGGTCGAAGCGGAAACCATCGATGTGGTATTCCTCGACCCAATACTTCACGCTCTCGACCATGAACTCACGCATGGCATCGCGCTCGCTTGCCGTCTCGTTGCCGCAGCCGCTGCCGTTGCTGTAAGAGCCGTCGGCATTCTTGCGGTAGAAATAGTCGGGGCGCGTGAGCTGGAAGTTGCTGCCGTCGATGTTCCAGGTGTGGTTATACACCACGTCAAGGATGACCTTGATACCCGCCTTGTGCAGGGCCTGGACCATCTGCTTGAACTCGCGGATGCGCACCTCGGGCTGGTAGGGATCGGTGGAATAGCCGCCCTCGGGCACGTTGTAGTTGACGGGGTCATAACCCCAGTTGTACTGCGGCTCGCCCAGGCGGGTCTCATCGACCGAGGCGTAGTC
>Ga0310691_10007003_pt1 | contig 11880 bp, 15 predicted proteins | sample 176DNAGHGlowgp2_FD_203887 | JGI IMG/M metagenome (GOLD analysis project Ga0310691, IMG submission 203887) | Sheep rumen microbial communities from Palmerston North, Manawatu-Wanganui, New Zealand - 1766 DNA GHGlow gp2 (v2) (version 2) | ecosystem: Host-associated > Mammals > Digestive system >... | reverse complement strand
ACTTCTGTCAATTCATTTTTGTTTTTTAAATAACTTGTTACTGTAGTGATATCAATTGGTGTAGCTGATTCTTGTAATGCAATCATTGCTGCAAATATTTTTGCATTTTTATCACTATAGAATGATTCTGGTGTTAGGGATTCAACTGCCTTTTGTAGAGCATATTTTGATAAAAAGCATGATCCTAAGACTGATTCTTCAGCTTCTAAATTGTTAGGTAATGCTCTAATTGGCATATTATCACCTCTATTTTATAACATGTACTTTTACTTCAGCACTTATCTCTGGATATAGATTAATTGTTACATTATGGAATCCTAATGATTGAATTGAATTCTTATAATCAATTTTATTCTTTTCAATATCAAATCCTTGTTTTTGTAACTCATCTTTAATTTGTTTTACGCTTATGCTTCCAAAGACTTTGTCTCCTTCTCCTGTTTTTACTTTAAATTCTAATGTTACTTTGGCAAGTTTTTCTTTTAGTTTTAATGCGTTTTGTTTGTTTTCTTCATCTTCTTTTTCTTTCTTTGCCATTTCATGATTTAATTTGGATAAGTTTTCTTTAGTTTTCTTTACGGCATAACCATTCTTAATTAAAAAGTTTTCTGCATATCCATCTTTAACTGTTTTGATTTGCCCCTTTTTACCTTGATTCTTTAAATCTTTGATAAAAATTACTTCCATATTACTCTCCTTCTTCTTTTATTAATTTTTTAACTTCTTGTTCTACTTTACTAATTGTTGTATTTTCAAATGTTGCTGCTCCTGATGTAGCATCTCCGCCACCACCTAATTTTTCAAGTATTCCACTGATATCATAAGTTCCTAAACTTCTTGCACTTATACCTATTGTATCTTTCCCTATTTTACCTACAACAAATGATGCTTCTATATTGTTGAAGAATAGTAGTGTATCAGCTACTCTTGCTAAATCTTCTCTTCTATATACTGTATATGGTGTAGCTTTAGTGAAAGCAACATTTCCTTCTAATGTTTCAATTGATGACATTAACTTTTGACGTTCAACATAGTCTTCTACATTTTGTTTTAGTAGATATTGTACTTTTTTAGCACTTGCGCCTAAACTTGCTAAGAAATATGAAGTATAGTAAGTTTCAGCATTTGTATTTAATGTGTAGTTATTGGTATCTAAAACAATTCCTGATAAAAGTATTGTTGCATAGTATGACTCAATTTCTACATCATAATATTCTATTAAATTTGCTATCATTTCACAAGTACTAGATGTTTTTTTATCAATAATTAAAGTAGCATCATTAATTGTTGTTTTACCTGTATCGTGATGATCTATAATTAGTTTGTTTTTAATCTTTTTTAAGACATCTTGATTTTGGACTAATTCTTTTTTATTTGTATCTAATATTATTAATAAATTCTTAGATGCTCTAGGATATAGATAGCTATCAAGATCTTCACTACGGATTATTTCGATACATCCTTCTAGTTCTCTTAATACTTTCTCTACTCCCATTTCATGGTTTTTATCATCTATAATGATATAACACTTCTTCTTTTTTCTTTTTAGAATCATATTCATACCGATTTGACTACCTAAGGCGTCTAAATCAAGATTCTTATGAGCCATTAAGAAGACAGTTTTAGCATTCCAAATTGCTTTATTGAGTTTTCTACGTTCTTTAATTATTCCCATATTTCCTCCTATAAAGTCCCATTTTCATTATATAATAAAATCGTTGATTTGTCTAATAAAAGCAGGCCATTTAAGAGTACAAAAAAAATGTAGAAAATCTACATTTTTATTTTGTATATGGTATTAAGGCAATTGAACGTGCTCTCTTAACTTGTTTAGAGATAAATCTTTGATGTTCAGCACAGTTACCTGTAACACGTCTTGGTAAAATTTTACCTTTTTCATTTATATATTTCTTTAATTGTTCTGGATCTTTCCAATCTACAGTTTTTCCAGTACACATAAAACATACTTTTTTCTTTCTACGATTGAATTCTGCCATAAATAATCCTCCTTTTTAATTTGAATTAGAATGGTAATTCATCATCACTAATTTCGATACTAGATCCGAAATCAGCAAATGGATTACTATCAATATCTGTTCCTTTAGGTTCTGGTGCATCACCAAAATCATAAGGTGTTGGTTCTGCTTTACTTGCAGAACTATTCATATTATTAGAATTAGTTGAGGAATTCTTTGATCCTAGAAATTCAACATTATCTGCAACAACTTCTGTTACATATCTTTTTTGACCATTTTGATCATCATAGCTTCTTGTTTGGATTCTACCATCAATTGCTACTTGAGATCCTTGAGTTAAAAAGTTTTTAACATTTTCAGCTTGTTTTCTCCATACAACAATGTTAATAAAGTCTGCTTCTCTTTCACCATTTTGGTTTGAGAAATTTCTATTAACTGCAAGAGAGAAAGTTGCAACAGCAGTATTACTACCTGTATATCTTAGTTCTGGATCACGAGTTAATCTTCCTATTAAAAATACTTTATTCATAACTTATACCTCTTTTTTTATTAGTCTTCTACTTTTACAACAATATGACGTAATAAACTTTCATTAATTCTAGCAACACGTTTGAATTCTTCTTCAGCTGCAGCAGATGCTTCTACTACAAATAAGTAATAATATCCAGTGTTGAATTTTCTTACTTCATAAGCTAATTCTCTTTGACCCATTGGTTTTTCTTCTAAGATTTTTGCCTTTGCGTCAGTTAAAACCTTTTTCATGTCTTCAGCAGTTTTTCTAATTTCTGCTTCCTCCATATCTGGTCTAACAACGAACATGATTTCATATTTATTCATTATTTTCCACCTCCTTTTGGACATAAGACTGTATAAATACAGTAAGGAGTATTTAAAATACTCGTACGTATTATAACAAATTATAATTTTCAATGCAAGTATCTAAATACTAATCTTTATAATAAAATCCTACGATATTTTGACCTTTTTTTGATAAGTCTCCTTCTTTTTCTCTTCTATGAGATGCATAATCAGGATCTGTTGCTGTATCTATAGGACTTATTATTATTTCTCCTAAATGATAATCTTTTAGTTGATTTAGTATAGCTTTATCTAAATCAATATGATATTTATTATCTTTATATGCGATAGCATCTTGCCATATTTCTTCATTTGTTGCTTGCTGTGGATATGTATTATATAAATAACTATCCTTTTTTATATGACTACCAATATATAGATATATATCTTCTTCTTTACTATTAAAATTATCAATTAATGACTTAATTATTGCTTTAGGTAATCCTCTATTTATGTGATATATTCCACAATGAGCTAGAGCAGTTACTCCTAAGCGTCTATCTTCTGCTATTAGAACAGGACAATCTGCCATATTATGACAAACTGCTACATTCTTATATTTACTTTGAAGTATTAATATATCTGTTTCTATTTCTTCTTTAAAATAATCATCTTTTTGCATATATTTTTCATCTAGTATTACTGCTTTATCATCAGGATATACATCATTATCTTCCATTTTCTGTTTTGGATGGAACATTTTTAGTCCTGAAAAACCATATTTTTCTCCTAGACGAATTCTGGCTTCTTTATATGTCTCATAAATGTCTTCTTCAGTATAATCTTCTGGATAGAATCTTTTACTTCTTGTGAAGAGTCCATCTTTCATATTTCCTTCAAATATTACTATTTTACTTTCCATACTACACATTAAATCTAAAGTGACAGATATCTCCATCTTGCATTAGATAATCTTTTCCTTCTAATCTTGCTTTTCCAGCTTCTTTTACTTTTAATTCAGAACCACACTCAATTAAATCATCATATGACATAACTTCTGCTCTTATAAATCCTTTTTCAAAGTCTGTATGAATAATACCAGCACATTCTTTAGCATTCATTCCTTTTCTGAATGTCCATGCTCTTACTTCATCTTTTCCAACTGTAAAGTATGTTGCAAGTCCTAGGATATCATAAGTTGCTGTTATTAATTTATTAAGTCCTGATTCTTCTAATCCTAGAGCTTCTAACATTTCTTTTTTATCTGCTTCATCTAGTTCTGATAAATCTTCTTCTACTTTAGCACAAAGACTTACTACTCTTGCATTTTCTTTAGAAGCATATTCTTTTACTTTCTCAACATATTCATTATCAGGATTTCCTAAATCACTTTCTTTAATGTTTGCTAAGTATATAATTGGTTTAGCTGTTAGGAAACTATATGTTTTAATTACTTTCTTTTGATCATCTGTTAAATCTAATTGTCTTATTGGTTTATTTGCTTCTAGTGCTTCTTTACATTTTTCTAATGTTTCAACTTCTAATAAGTCATTTTTGTCTTTTGTAGTCTTTGCTTTCTTTGCTACTTTTTCTAATCTATTTTGAATTATTTCTAAATCTGAAATAGATAACTCTAGATTAATAGTTTCAATATCTCTTATTGGATCTATATTTCCTTCTACGTGAATAATTTTTCCATCATCAAAGCATCTAACTACTTCAACAATAGCATCTGTCTCTCTAATATGAGATAAGAATTTATTACCTAAACCTTCTCCTTGACTTGCTCCTTTTACTAGTCCTGCAATATCAGTAAATTCATAAGCTGTTGGGATGAAACGGTTAGGTTCATACATTTCTTTTAATTTATCCATTCTTGGATCTGGTACAGTAACTACTCCTACATTTGGCTCTATTGTTGCAAAAGGATAGTTCTCTGCTAATATTTTTTGATTTGTAATTGCATTAAATAAAGTTGACTTTCCAACATTTGGAAGACCAACAATTCCTGCTGTTAAACCCATGGTATCACTTCTTTCTTCCTTTGTATTATAACAAATAATGTCTTTTATTTAAAGATTTTTATGCTAAAATAATAATAGATATAAACTAGTGGACGGTGGATAATAATGGATAATAATCGTTTTGATATTCAAATAGTTACAAAAACTGTAAAAAAATATAATATATATCTTATTTTTGTTATTTCTATTTTGTTAATCTTAAACTATTTAATCATTTCTACTACATTTAATTATTTAGTTTTTATTTGGACTATTATTGCTTGTATAGCTCTTGTTTATGATTATAGACATAGTAAATCTATTGTTGTACTTTCTACTGAGCTTTTATTTAATGATAATGGTTTTTCTATTAAAATAGATGAGAATAACTTTAATTTACAATTAAAAAAAGAAGATATTACTAATATAGTATTTAATAAAAAGAATAATCATATAACTATTTTTCAAAATGAAAATATTCTGTGTGACTTTTTTGTAAAAACAAAATCTCTTGATGAACTTTATGATATTTTTAATAGTTTTGGATATAATTGTGAATTATCTACTTTTGTATAATAAAAAAGACTGCTTCAACAGTCTTTTTTTATATTACAGGACTTACTCCTGGACCTATTGGTAATCCAATTAAGTACCATAATACTGCTATTAATATCCAAGATATTGATATTAATATAAAGTATGGAGATATTAATTGTAATGCTCCTTTTATCGTATATGGTTTATTCTTATTTAAATTATAAGCATTTAAGTATCCTATATAAATAACGAAAGATGCAAGTAAAGGAGTATATCCTTTAGTCATAGAGTCTCCAATTCTCATTATTATTTGAGCAAATTGTGGAGAAATATTTGATTGCATAAACATTGGTACTACTACTGGTGAGAAGATCAACCATTTATTAGCAGCTGATGTTAGGAATAAATTTGATATAGCAATTATTATTAATGTTGTTACGATCAATGCTATACCACTGAATCCTGTATGCTCTAAGGCTGTTGCTAACCAAGCAGTTATTACTGTACCTATATTTGTTTTTCTAAATACTGCAATGAATTGTGCTACAACAAACATAAGAATAAAAATACTTCCTACGTTAGTAAAGTTTCTACTAGCGTTTTCAATTATATTACGATCATTTTTAACAGTTTTTGATCCTACTCCATAAGCAATACCTGTTACTACGAAGAATAATGATACTAAATATGAGAATCCATCTTGGAAGTATGCATTGTCTCCAAATAACTGATATACATATGCATTCTCTTTTAAATCAAGTAATACTCCTGAAAAAGGTAATCCTGGAATTAATGCATATACTAAGAATACTGCAAATAGGATTGATACTACAAGTGCATATCTTAAACCTCTTTTTTCATATTTATCTTGTTCTATTTGTCTTTGCTCTTCTTCTTCTAAATCAAATGAATGATATTTTTCTGTTTGTGATAAGTCATCATCTTTTTTATACTTTCCAATTTTTGGAGCTATTATTTTCTCTATAATAACTGTTCCTATAATTGAAATTAAGAATGATGTTACTACTATAAAGATTAAGTTTGATGTTAAGGCAATATGTGCTGTTTCATCAATTAATCTTGCAGAATCTCTTGTATAGTTTATTAAAGACATTTCCATAGATCCTACAAATAATGAAATACCATAACCAAAAGATACTCCACAGAATGCTGTTACTATTCCTAAAATAGGATTTCTGTTATTCATGAAATAGATAAGTGCTGCTAATGGAATTAATATTGCATAACCTACTTCATTAATTAATGATGATACTGTTGCTAAAAAGATTACTATGAAAGTAAATAAGAATTTTGGCATTTTACTAATATGTCTTCTAGTTAATGTTTCAATAAATCCTGTTCCTTCTGCTACAGTTAATCCAATAAGTGCCATTAATAATGTTCCTAGTGGGGCAAAACTTAAAAAGTTCTTTGCAGCATCACTAAATATAAATTTTAATCCATCAAATGAAAGCAAGTTTTCAACAGCAACAAGTACTGGTTCAAGTTCTCTAGTATTTGCATTTACTGTATTATAAGTTGCTTGCATTTCAAATAATGAAAAGATCCAACTTAAGAATATTGTTACAAATAATAATACTAGATACATTGTAACTGGATGAAAATAAAATTTTTTCAATCTTAATTTTCCTTTTTCTTGCATTATTTCACCCCTAATCTTTAATTTTCTTTAACTTTTTATTAAATTCAACTCTAGGTAGTAAAATTGTTCTTCCACAGTTTAAACATTTTATTTTAATATCTGCTCCTACACGAACAATTTCCCATTCGTTTGATCCACAAGGATGTTGTTTTTTCATAATAACAATTGATCCTAATTCATAATTATTATTTTCCATTGTGCACCTCAATCTGAGTATATGGAATCTTGATACCAGATTTATCAAATTCTTTCTTTATTTCTTTTCTTAAGAATCTTTCTACTGCAAATTGTTTAGTTGGTTTAGTTTCAACTACAATTCTATATACTACAGATGAGTCTGATAGAGAATTTACTCCCCAACACTCTAATTCTTTTGTAGCATCTGGTATATTTCCATTTAATCTCTTAAATAGATTTGATATTGTATTTTCAATTTCTTCTTCATTGTTTTCATAGGCAATACCTACATCTACAACTGCTAAAGAGTTACTTGCACTATAATTAATAATATTATCCATATAGTGATTTGCTATAATCTTAGTTGCTCCTTTATAATTTCTAATTCTTGTTGTTCTAAGACCAATAAATACTACTTCTCCCATAAAGCCATCAACTTCTATTACGTCTCCGACTTCATATTCAGCTTCTGTAATAATAGAAAAGCCTGATATAAGGTCTTTAGCTAGGTCTTGGAATGCTAGTCCTATTAGGGCTGTTCCAATACCTAAACCTGCAAGAATTGATTTAACATTAATTCCAAAGTTAGCTAGAATTGCAAGTACTACTAATATAACTATTATATACTTAATAATATTTACAACTAAGCTTCTTAATGTTTTGATTCTTTGTATTTGGGTTATTTTTAATTTTCTATTACTATCATTTACTTTATTTACAAAGTGTTTAATAATTTTGAATATTACTACACCAATTACTATATATACTACTGGTAATATTATTTTCATGATATCAAGTTTAAAATTACCTATATCAATAATCATACTATCTACCTACTTCTATATTTAATACTTCTAAAATTCTATTTAAATCATTAGTATTTACAAAGCTTATTTCCATTTTATTTTTCTTAATTACTACTTTTGTTCCTAATTTTTCACTTAATTCTTCTTGTAAATATGAGTATTCATTTGTTTCATGATGTCTCTTTTGTGGATTAGTTTTTGTAATCTTTGGAGTTTGTGCTAGGTTTTCTAACTCTCTTACACTTATTCCATCTTTAATAATTTTTTCTTCTAATTCTTTTTGTTGATCATTATTTTCTAATTTACTTAGTACTCTAGCATGTCCCATTGTTATTAATTTATTATTAATATCAGTTTGAATTTCTTCTGGTAGATTTAATAGTCCTAACATATTAGTAATGTGACTTCTACTTTTTCCTAGACGTTTTGCTAGTTCTTCTTGAGTTAATTTTAATGTTTCTTGTAATTTCTTATAAGCAGTTGCTTCTTCTATTGCTGTTAAGTTTTCTCTTTGTAAATTTTCAAGAAGAGCAATTTCCATCATTTCATTATCATTAAAATCTCTGATAATTGCAGGAATCTCTTCTAAGCCAGCTAATTCAGAAGCTTTTACTCTTCTTTCTCCTGCTATTATTTCATAACCTTTAATTGATTTTTTAACAATGATAGGTTGGAATACTCCGTGTTCTTTAATTGAATCAGATAATTCTTTTAATGCTTCTTCGTCAAATACTTTTCTAGGTTGATATGGATTTGGTCTTAAGTCTTTTAATTTAACGTTTACAATTTCTTCTTTTGGTGTTTCATTTACTATTTTTTCTTCTACTACACTATAATCTAATATTTCATTGTTAAATAATTCTTCTAAGCCTTTACCTAAAGCTCTTCTTCTTGGAATTCCATTTTCACTAATATTATTGTTGCTTGATTCCATTTCTTTCAATCACTTCCTTTGCTAGATTGATATATGCTTCTGATCCTCTACTTTTTGGATCATAGACTATAATAGGTTCACCATGAGATGGAGCCTCTGTTAGTTTTACTAATCTTGGAATGATAGTATTGTAAACTTTTTCTTTAAAGAAACTACGAATATCTTCAACAACTTCAAATCCTAAGTTAGTTCTAGAGTCTAACATTGTGAGTAATACTCCTTCGATATCTAATGTAGGATTTAATGTCTTTTGAGCAATCATTATTGTCTTTAATAATTGTGTAATTCCCTCTAATGCGAAGAATTCACATTGTACTGGTATAATTACTGAATTAGATGCAGTTAATGCATTAGTTGTAATTACATCTAATGATGGTGGACAATCTATAATGATATAGTCAAAATTTTCTCTTATTTCTTCTATACATTTCTTTAATTGTTCTCCTTTTTTGAATCCCATCTCTGTTCTACTTTTTTCTAATAATTCAGCATTTAATCCAGCTAGATTAATTGTTGATGGTATCACATATAAGTTTTGATACTTTGTCTTTATAATAGCTTCTTTTATATTGCATTCTTCTATTAAAACATCATAAATGCTTTTTGCTATTTCACCTTTATTAATTCCGACACCAGTAGTTGTATTTCCTTGAGGATCTAAGTCTATTAATAATACTTTTTTTCCTAACACTCCTAACGATGCAGATAGATTGATGCTGGTAGTTGTTTTACCAACTCCACCTTTTTGATTTACTAATGATATAACCTTTCCCATCTAATCACCTTCATATTACTTATTTATTGTACCAAAAATTTTATACTTTTGAAATGATTTTAAATAAAAAAGGTAGTTTTTTATCTACCTTTTTATTCTTTATCAATTTTAATAATTATTTGATATGATTTTGGGAAGTTCATTTCATCCGCATGAATCTTTACTCCGTGTTCTTTTAGCTCATCAACTACTGCTTTAAGCTTGTTAGTTGCTTCTTCTATAGAGTATCCTTCTTGTTGTACTATTCCCGGAATCATTGTATCTGCTTCAGCTGGAATATTAATGCTTGGTATTAATGGAGCATTTTCTTCCTCTATTTTTATTGCAGGTAAATCAGGAGATTGGAAATAATTTTCTTTTTCTGCTTGTTCTTCTTTACTTAACTCCCTTGGAGTATTTGTTTGAATATGTAGTAAATTATCTAGTGCTGCTCCTCCAACTGTAGGTTTGATGTCTTCTGCTTTTTCTTTAATATCATTAACATCAACATGTTGTGTTTCAGTTGGAATTGTTGCTCCATTTAATCCAATATCTGGATTAGTATCTTTTCCTATTTCTCCATAATTAACAAATCTATCCGTAGGAACTACCTCCTCAGTTTGCTCTTCTTTTTCTTCTTCTCTTGGTGTTTCTTGTGGTGGTGCAATAACTACTTTTCCATAGTTATCTGATTGTACTTCTAGATTAGTTGTTGGAGTAAGTGGAGTTGTATTTAAGAATCCACCTGCTGTTGCATTTAAATCAATTGGTATTTCTGCGGCATCTTTGCCTTTTGGATATAACATTTGAATCTCATCCTCTAATGCTCTTACGCTCATTTTTGTAGTCATTACCTTAGTCATTAATTCTTTTTGTGCATTTTGATCAGGTACACTTAATAATGCTCTTGCATGACGCTCTGATATTTGTTCTTTTAATAGTGCATTTTGAATTTCTTCTGGTAATGATAAAAGTCTTAATTTATTAGCTACAGATGATTGACTCTTACCCATTGTTTTTGCAAGTTCTTCTTGTGTCATTTGATCTAACTCAAGTATTTTTTGATAAGTTCTTGCTTCTTCAATAGGATTTAAGTTCTTTCTTTGTAAGTTTTCAAGTAATGCTACTTTTGATGTTTCTTTATCATCTAAATTACGTATAATTGCTGGTATTTTAGTAAGTCCTGCTAAAGCTGATGCTTTATATCTTCTTTCTCCTGCAATTATTTCATATTTACCATTAACATTTCTAACTATAATTGGTTGAATTACACCGTGCTCCTTAATAGAAACAGCTAGTTCCTTCAATGCTTTTTCTTCAAACACTTCTCGTGGTTGAAATCTATTTGGAATGATATCGTCTAAATATAATTGAACTACTTCATCTTTTTGTTCGTAACCATCGTACATGACTATCCCTCATTTCATTCTTCTTTTTAGTTTCCCTATATTAACATTATATATGATTCTTCTTATTCTTTCAATAGAAAAAGTATGTAATAATACATACTTTTACTTATTTTTTATAATAATTAAACTTCTATTACTATTTTCAATTGGAAGAAGAAATTTATCTATTTTTACTATGTTATATTTTTTATTTAATTTATTTTCTACTTCTTTTGTTAATTCTTCTTCTATATTTCCTTTCATAGCAACAAATATTCCATCTTTACTTACTAAGTGCATTGTATATCCTACTAGTTTTTCTATATTTGCAACTGCACGAGATGTAACTACATCAAAACTACCTTTATAGTCTTCTCCTCTAGAATGTACTGCAACTATATCTTTTAATTCTAATTCTTTAATAACTTCATTTAGGTAATTTACTCTTTTATTTAATGAATCTATTAAAGTTACTTTTAAGTTTGGAAATACTATTTTTAATACTATTCCTGGGAAACCTGCTCCTGTACCAACATCACATAATGTATTGGTATTACTTAAATCAACTACTTTATTTAGAGTTAAACTATCATAGAAATGTTTTAAATATACATCTTTTTCTTCTGTAATTCTTGTTAGATTTATTAATTCATTCCATTTAAGCATTAATTTATAAAACTTATCTAGTTTTATTAATTGTTCTTCTGTAATATCAATATTTATTTCTTTTAAAGCTTCTACAAATTCTTCTTTATTCATCTTTTCCATACTCCTTTTTTAAATATACTGAAAGAATGGATATGTCCGATGGATTTACTCCACTAATTCTTATTGCTTGCGCAAT
>Ga0310691_10007001_pt1 | contig 11882 bp, 9 predicted proteins | sample 176DNAGHGlowgp2_FD_203887 | JGI IMG/M metagenome (GOLD analysis project Ga0310691, IMG submission 203887) | Sheep rumen microbial communities from Palmerston North, Manawatu-Wanganui, New Zealand - 1766 DNA GHGlow gp2 (v2) (version 2) | ecosystem: Host-associated > Mammals > Digestive system >... | reverse complement strand
GCTCATGACGAGTTCATGTTGCTCTCATACAGAAGTCATGTTGAATTCATACAGAACTCATATTCGGCGCCTACTGAGCTCTATCAGAACTCTATCAGACATCTATCTGGCCTCTATCAGACCTCTATCAGGTCTCTATCTCCAAGGGAAGGATCAATGTTGTTTCTTAAACACTAATTAAAAGATGAAAACAATTAAGTTAACGGTTGATGGTACCACAAACCATCGTGTCAAAAATCCTCAGACAGCAGCTCAAACAGTTCAAAGGATTTTTATTTTGGTGGTGGCTTTTGCTTATGCTAAGTTTAAGTTCATTGCGGGTCATGCTTTTGAAGGGTTTTCTTCTGGTTTGCAGTGCATGAACAAGTTTCGCAAGGCTAACCTTCGCTATCTTCGCGAGCGTGCGGCAGCACTACAGCACTCGGGACAATCATTGTCTCAATTCTACCAGTTCATGCCGCTTCAGAGTGAGAAGTGGTCTCCTTATGCCGTCATTATCTCGCAGGGGCAACTGCCTGCAGTATCGGTGGGCATTGATGCGGAAGACGGTCACAAGGCGTATGTCAATGCCCCCAGTTGCAGCTATGCCGACTTTATCACGGCGTGGGGGCTTCAGCGTGGCGACCAGTTGACGTTCGTAACTGTCCAAAAGCGCCAAGGCGAGTATGAGGTAAACTACGCCCGTATTGTGCTGAATCCTCGCAATGCAGATGGCAGTGGTGCTCCTATGAGCACGGAAATTGTGAACAGCGAGGGCGAGTTCCCATGCTCGAACTGGAAAAACAAGCTAAACTTTTCGACTTTCGAGTTCGACACCGACCACTTTAGTTTCGTGCTGGGCCGTGGAGGCGATGTTGTTGCAGCGGGCATCATTGTCAGCCGCAAGGACAAGAGTGGTGACTGGTTCCGAAGCAACTGTCAGCTGGTGCTCAACGAGGCTGGCTTTGGCAGCGACCTGTGCAGTCTTCAGCAGGCCGTAGATAACAGCTACACAGTAAATGAAATCGACATGGAGTCAGAGTTCTATCTGAACAATGCCGGTGTGAGCGGTACGGGTACTACCGACGACGTCACCCCAAGTGGCGGCAGTGGCGGTGTGACTCCCGGCGAGCCTTCCTACAACACCACTGCCACCATCAACGGTGTCAATCAGAGCATTGCAGGCGGCAGCGTGACAGCCACAGCGCCCATCACACGCGTAGCAGTCAGCGGCAGCAACCTGGGTGATGTGGCCTTCACGGCCAAGGTGGACGGCACGGGCGACGCCATCAGCCCCACCAGCCACGATGCCAACGGTGCCACGTTCACGGGCCTGAACGTGACGGCAGGCCAGCGCTTGGTGGTCTATCATGGCGACACGGTGTGGTTCACCATCACTGCTCATGACTCCGAGGGTGGTTCTGACTCGGATGAGTAGGGCAGGGCTGAGCTGAGCCTGGGCTCGTATGAAATGATAAAGCAGACCTCCGCCGAGGTCTGCTTTTCTCTTACATAATGATTAACCAAAAACTACTAACTAAAAACTATCTGTTGTGCTTTCATATTGCAAAGGTAACAAGCTTACGCCATAATTAGCAAAAGTTTTATTCAAAAAACTATATTATTGTACGCTCTGCTGATTTTACGATAGACGACTAAAAGTCGTCCATGTATAACTCGGGGGAGAGTGCTTGGTCGTTATCTACAGATTCAGTACTCATAACAATAGATGTGCATATTAGAGTGTTCAGCCCAATCTCTACAATCTCCATAGCAGGATTTACATATTCTTTCTTCATATCGTGTTCCTCCTTTATTTAATAATTACCTTCTTGCCGTTCACAATATACAGCCCCTTCTTAGGCTGCGCTACGCGCTGACCGTTCAAGTTGAACACAGCCTCATTGCCTGCATTTACGGATTTCTCTATCTCAGTAATGCCGGTCGTACCCGTCCCAAAGTCAAGTGTAAGCCCTGCTGCTGCAGATGTTACATTGGTTGTAGTACGCAGAAAAGCCTTGTTGGCCGCCAATGTTCCTGAGCCTGACGAATGTTTGAAACCATCAGTCGTCAGAACGTAGTTGTAGTTTCCATTGCCATCGTCAGCTGGCAGAGCATACTCACCGACATTAGCCACAAGTGAATTGCTACTTACGGTTGCGCTCTCACTTGTTGTTGTCAAAGTATATGTACCTTCGTCACCAGCCAAAACGACACCTGTATAGGCAGGAATAATATTACCAATATCTGTCAATGTTGCCTTGGATGCAGTTACTTCAGATACCTTATAGGCCTTCAAGCCTGTACCAGCAATAGTATAGCTGCGAGCCGAACTGAATGTAGCCACTCCTGCATTGCTAATATTCACTTCCTTTGTATCAGTTGCAGAATCATTGGTAGGAACAAAAAGCACAGCTATAATCTCAATAGCGCCATTAGACCACTTAGTTGCAAACGTTCCTGACGTGGTTGATGTATGCTTTACAACATAAATACTCCTATTTGTATATGATTGTGCAGCATCACCCGTTTGAGCAGTACCATTAAAATAAATAGTAAATGTGCGAGAGGCATAATTAGAATCTGAGCTTGGTGTTCTAAATGCAACATACATAGTGCCAGCACAAGAGGCGTTAAATGCCATACCATCATATGTAATATTTAAGTCACCTGCAACGAATTGGTTATTCGGATTACTAGCTGTTCCCTGAAATTGTATCGGCATCATATTGCTTTTCAACTCTACTCCACCAAAATTTGCCGCATCAATATTTGGATTGAAGACGTCCGATGCCCTGAAATAATGGTTGGAATTACTGGTCTTGTGTATAAATAGGCCATCATAGTCCATAAACTCACATGAAGAGCTGTTTCTCAATACAGTTGTTTTAGGATATTGATTAAATGTCCATAATGTTTTTGCACCGACAGCAGTTCTCGGGATAAATTCTACGGCATAGATATCTACTTCATCACCTGCAGCTCCATTTGAACAGACGAAATAACTACCTTTTTCTAAAACAGTCGCCTTCAAAGTTTGGATATTTCCATTAGAACTAATATAACTGACTGCAGATCCCGATTTTGTATTATTCCAAACACGAATATTGTTGCTACCTCCTGATTTGCCCTTAAAATGAACGATAACTTGTCCCGGGATCGCCGCATTGAATGCGAAAGAACTACTAAAACCTGTTTGACTGGTTGTTGCGGCAGTAGTAGGTAAAGAAGGACTATTCGTTGTCTTTAAAGTTATTACTTTGCTTACATTAAGAACGGTGTTGTCTGAAAGTGTTATATCTTCTGATGATGCTGTTGCTTTTACACTAATTTTGTAGCTATCGTGTGTTACTCTCAAATATGCATTTAGGTATTCCGTAACAGTAGAATATTCCTGTTCTGCCGTCAAACTATTGAAGTCCCATACTGTCTTTTGAGATACTGTTGTTTCCGTCCCAAAGTCAATGTCCGCCCACGCCCCTATCGGTAGCGCGGCCACAAAGGCGCATAGCGCCAGTTTAAGTAATCTTGTTTTCATTTTCATTGTTTTTATTATTAGTTTGTTAGAGTAAAAGTTCGTCTCGTCGCTTGACGCCTCTGAGGCGGAGGGGCCTGCAGGTTCTGCGTCTGGCTGCAAAAGTAATATTATAATAGGTAGATTGTTAGGAAGATTGTACAAAAAAGTGGAGAATAGGACATAATGGACGGTAGGACATGAAAATAGCCGCCGCTTTCCCGTTTGGCGGGAATGCTCAAGCGTAGATTGACGTCTGCGTGAGTGACGTGACCGTATGGTTTCTTGGGGAAGGCGTACAATAATATAGTTTTTTGGATATAATTCATGTTGTATGTTGTGTATAGTTTTGTATCTTTGCACCAAACTTAAAACTGAAATCGCATGAAGACGTGGTTGAACATAGTGGCATTGTTGCTGACGGCACTGACGGCGTCGGCGACAGACTACTGGCTGTCGCCGACGGGCAGTGACAGTCATGACGGCACAACGCACCAGACGGCCTTTGCCACCATCGGCAGGGCGCAGCGGGCGGTGAGGGCTGGCGACAACGTCTACATCGTGCCGGGGACGTACCGGATTGCAGAAGACCAGATATCGAAGACGGACGGCATCTATAAGATAGTGTTCAACCTGAACCAGAAGGGCACGGAGCAGCAGCCCATCAGCTTCGTCGGGCTGACGGAGAACGGACGGCGCCCGGTCTTCGACTTGTCGCAGGTGAACCCCAAGGGCTACCGGGTGACGGCTTTCTACGTGACGGGGCAGCATCTGGTGTTCCGCAACTTCGAGGTGGTCGGCATCATGGTCAACATCACGGGGCATACGCAGAGCGAGAACTTCCGCATACGCAACGGCTGTTATAATACCTTTGACCATATAGCCTGCCACGACGGCATGGGTATCGGCTTCTACCTGACGAACAACGCACACCATAACGTGTTCGTGAACTGTGACGGATACAACCAGTACGACCCGGTGTCGGAGGACGGCAAGGGCGGCCAGAACGACGGCTTCGGCTGTCATGTGCAGGCGGGCAACGAGGGGAACATCTTTATAGGTTGCCGGGCGTGGAACAACTCGGACGACGGCTTCGACCTCATCAACTGCTACTCGCCGGTGACGCTGCGCGACTGTGTGGCGTGTCGTAACGGTTTCGATGCCGAGGGCAACAGACGGCAGGACGGCAACGGATTCAAGGTGGGCGGCTACGGCATGAGTGCCAGGGACGTCGTGCTGCCTGCGGGTGGGGCGCCAAGACATGTGGTGGAGCACTGCACGGCGGCGCAGAACAAGGCCAACGGGTTTTATGCCAACCACCATCTGGGGGGCATCGATATACGGCGGTGTACGGCTGTCGACAATGGTGCCTATAACTATAATATGGTGAACCGCAAGGGACCGTCGGCTCAGGAGAACGTGGATGTGGACGGCTATGGGCACGTGATGGAGGACAACGTGTCGCTGCACAGCCGCGGCAAGCATGTCGGGTGGTGTGATGGCGCGGGGGTATGGTGGTACGAGAACAATCAATCATTCAATAATATAACTAAAACAAACAACAAATGAAAAAGTGTCTTTTGAAGTGGGATGCCCGGGCTGTGAAGGCCGTGACGGCGCTGATGCTCTGGACGGGAGCGTGGGGCCTGACATCGTGTAAGGACGATGACGGACTGACGGCGGGTGACCCGAACTATTTCACGACGAGTCGCGGGCAGTTTACTGCCACGCTTGACGACAAGACGACGCTCTACCTGTTGCCGGGAGCAACGGCGGGGACGGCGGTGTTAACCTACGACGGGGACAACCCGACACACTGGCAGTCGCCGACGACGGCTACGGTGAGCGTGACCACCTATGCGGGTGACCTGACGCTGCCTGAGACGGTGACGGCTAACGGGCAGAGCTATCGGCTGACGGCCATCGGCAACGAGGCCATGATGGGCTGTCGCTCGCTGACCAGCCTGGTGCTGCCCCAGACGGTGCAGACGCTGGGCGAGGGGGCTTTTGCCATCTGTGTGGGGCTGACAAGCATCACGCTGCCTGAGGGCATCAGCGAGATTCCTACGGGTTGTTTCGGCTACTGTACGAAACTAACGTCGGCTGACGTGCCTTCGTCGGTCAAGACGCTGGGCGAGATGGCTTACTATGGTTGCTCGGGACTGACGTCGGTGACGCTGCCCGAGGGGCTGACGACCATCGGGCGCATGGCGTTCTTCGACTGCTCGAAGCTGACGGAGATAACCATTCCGTCGTCAGTGACGCGCATCGGCAGCCAGGTCTTTGGCGGACGCAGTGCGACGGACCGTTCGAAGATTGCGGCCTATCACATGCGGTCGGCTACGCCGCCCACGCTGGAGGGTACGCTGTATGAGGCCCAGGAGGGCGTGGAGCCTGTCGTCTATGTGCCGGCAGGTGCGGGCGCTGCCTATAGGAGTGCTGCGGGTTGGAGTGAACTAACCATTGAGGAGGAGTAGGCTATGAAGAAATGCAAGAAGATATGGGCAGTCGTCGTGCTGTTGCTGACGGCTGTAGTGGCGCAGGCCCAGACGGTGACCGTCAGGGGTCATGTGGTTGACGAGACGGGTGAGCCCATGATTGGTGCTACGGTGAAGGCTGTCGGACAGACGGGCGGCACGGTGACGGACATGGACGGTAACTACGTGTTGTCGATCAACGGCAAGGTGAGCCAGATAGAGGTGTCTTACATCGGATACCGTACGCAGAAGGCGGCGGTGAAGAACGGCCGTGCGGACGTGCACATGAGCACGGATGCCAACCAGCTGGAGGAACTGGTGGTCATCGGCTATGGCTCGGTGAAGAAGGGTGACGTGACGAATGCCGTGGCCCAGGTGAAGGGTGACGAGCTGGCTGAACGCCCGGTGTCGAACATTGCCTCGGCGCTGCAGGGCGAGCTGGCGGGTGTCGACGTACAGTCTACCAGTGGTGCACCGGGCTCGGCGGTACAGATCAAGGTACGCGGTGCGACGAGCATCAACGAGGACGGCAATACCAATCCGCTGTATGTGGTGGACGGGGTGCCCATGGACGAGAACTTCGACCTGCAGCAGCTGAACCCGCAGGACATTGAGTCCATCGAGGTGCTGAAGGATGCCTCGTCGAGTGCCATCTATGGTTCGCGTGGTGCCAACGGCGTCATCATCGTGACGTGCAAGAAGGGTACCGACGACGGCAAGACGACGGTGGTGGCCTCGGCCAACTTCTCGGTGTCGACACCGGAGCGATACATGCCTGTCATGTCGCCCGGAGACTGGATCAAGTGGCGCATGAATGCCAACTACAACCAGTATGCGGAGACTTATGCCACGGGTGGTGCGCAGGTGGGTGACTCGTACCTGCAGCAGGTCATCATAGCCCGTGGCGGTGCGGGCACGTCGGCGGTCATCGACCCGCGCTGGGCCATGCCGGGATATGGCGGCCTGTCGCTGGTGGACTGGCAGGAGGCTATGTTCCGTCCGTCGGTGTCGCAGAACTACAACCTGTCTATCACGCAGGGTAACAAGACCAACAACTACCGTGCCTCGGTGAACTATGTCCATCAGGACGGTATCGTCATCAATACGGGCTTCAAGCGCATCACGGCCAAGCTGAGCGGACAGACACTGCTGTTCGACAAGCTGCGTCTGGGTGTCGACGCGTCGCCGCAGATGATTGTGACGACGGGCGGCAATGTGGACGGCAAGGACAATGCCGCGCAGAACGCCCTCTCACTGGTGCCGGTGGTGGAGAACGCGGCCGGACTCTATACGGCCGCGGAGCCTTACTCGCGCTATATCTATGCGGGCTCGACGGCTTCGCCGGTGGCGGTGATGGAGCAGCGCTACTACCGCGACGAGCAGATACGTATCCAGGCGTCGGCGTTTGCCAACTATACGGTGACGAAGGGGCTGGACCTGAAGGTGCTGGGCTCGTGGATATTCAACAACCGCGACCGCAAGCGCTTCACGCCCTCGTCGGCGCACCGTTCGTGGGACTCGGGAGAGGGCTACTATGCCGAGTCGTTCTGGATTGGCAGCCGTTCGCACAAGTACCACCTGGAGGCTACGGCCACCTATGACCACACGTGGGACAAGCACCATCTGAACGTGGTGGGCGGATGGTCGGTGGAGTCGACACAGGACGGCAACTCGTATAACCTGGCAGCGACTCAGTTCCCGAACAACACCATCAAGGGCTGGACCATCAACGACGTGACGCCGACCTCGTTTACGGCTACCTATACGACGGACGACCATCTGGTCAGCTACTTTGCCCGTGCGGAGTACGGCTATGACAGCCGCTACCTCATCAATGCCTCGATACGCCGCGACGGCAGCTCGCGCTTCGGTACGAACCGCAAGTGGGGTACGTTCCCGGCAGTGTCGGCGGCGTGGCGCATCTCGAACGAGCACTTCTGGAAACCCGACTGGTGGGTCAACCAGGCGAAGGTGCGCGTGAGCTACGGATCGAACGGCTCGAATGCCATCTCGGCGAATGCTGCCGACGGCCTGCTGACGGCGTCGTACTACTCGAAGGACGGTACGGTGACGACGGGCTACGTGCCTGCCTCGACGGCCAATCCCGACCTGGGGTGGCAGAAGACCAACTCGTGGAACTTCGGTGCCGACGTGAGCCTGTTCAGCAACCGCATCTCGTTTGCGGCCGACTATTATGTGAAGAACATCAGCGACATGCTGTACCAGGTGTCGATGCCTACGGTCATAGGCTATGCCAAGGGCTACAGCAACATCGGCAACATACGAACGAAGGGTGTGGAGCTGGAGCTGAAGACGGAGAACCTGGTGGGCAAGTTGAAGTGGACTACCAAGATGTCGATGGGCTACAGCACGAACGAGGTGAAGTCGCTGGGTGACAACTCGGCCATCTATACGGGCTATGACAGCAAGACGCAGATTATCGAGGTGGGACACCCGGTGGGTGAGTACTACCTGTATATTGCCGACGGTGTATACATGACGGAGGAGGACTTGGTGAAGTATCCGACGGAGGCGACGTCGGTGGTGGGTTCGGTGCGCTATCGGGACATCAACGGCGACGGCATCATTGACGAGAACGACCGTACCTACTGCGGCAAGCCTCAGGCGTCGTGGACGTTCGGACTGACGAACTCGTTCAAGTGGAAGAACTGGGACGCGTCGTTCCTGTTTACGGCTCAGGCAGGGGGTAAGATATGGCAGGGGCTGGCGCGTGCCATCGACATGCAGAGCCAGGGTATCGCCATCAACCGTCTGGAGCGCTGGGAGAACATGTGGATGTCGGAGTCGAACCCGGGTGACGGCATCGTGCCACGGGCCACGGGCGGCTCGGCAGAGCAGTTCTCGACGCGCTGGCTGTACTCGACGGACTTCATCAAGCTGAAGAACATCACCATCGGCTACCGGTGGCGGCTGCCGAAGCGGTTTGCACTGAAGGTGCTGCGCTTTACGGCCAGCTGTGAGAATGTGTTCATGATAACGGGCTACAAGAACGGCTTCTCGCCTGAGTCGAACAACTCGGGCTCGCAGGTGGCGGTGACGGACTATGGTGCCTATCCCGCAGCGCGTACCTTCTCGCTGGGCGTGAGTGCGACGTTCTGATATATGTTAACATTAAGGATTAAAAAAACACGATAGACTATGATTGGTAAGAATATCAAGAAGCATCTGACAGGGTTTTCGTTGGTCATTTGCTATTTATCATTGGGCGTGGCACTGACTTCGTGTGAGGACTTTCTGGTGACGGAGTCGAAGTCGGCGTTGTCGACGGACAATGCCTACTCGGCGGCGGCCAACATAGACCAGAACCTGACGGGTGTCTACGGAGCACTGAAGCCCTTCGCACTGTACTATATGGCCATGAGCGAGTTTCGCTCGGACAACCTCTTCATCACGACGGAGCAGCGCACCAACGAGTATTCGGACTGTGCGCAGTTTAACGGCACGGGACTGCTGAACGACAATCTGATTTCCAACTGCTGGGCTGACCACTACACGCTGATTTCGGCGGCCAACGTGCTGCTGGACCATCTGGGCGAGGCTGGACTGACGGAGGCTCAGCAGACGCAGTATGAGGCTGAGGCGCGGTTCCTGCGTGCACTGTCGTACTTCGACCTGGTGCGCTTCTTCGGACGGGTGCCCATCTCGCTGCACGAGATTTCGCCGGCCGAGGCTTTCTCCATTCCGCAGAGCGAGGCCATCGACGTATATAACAAGGTCATCGTGCCCGACCTGGAGTATGCCATTGACCGGCTGCAGGAGACGGCTACGGACTACAAGGGCGTGGAGCACTCGGAGCGCGTGAAGCGCATTGCCGCACAGGCGCTGCTGGGCAAGGTGTATATGCAGATGGCAGGCTATCCGCTCTATCAGGACACCAAGGCCAAGGCGCAGGCGCTGCTGGCCGAGGTGCTGACGAAGGAGAGTGTCTACTGGGTGCCGACGATGGACGGATGGAACCGTATGTGGGTACACGAGAACGACAACAAGAACTTCATCTTCGAGATACAGTACACGGCCGACAAGGGGCAGGGTAATACGGCATCGCCGATTTCGAAGACGCAGAACACGTATGCCGACGAATACTGCAATGCCTATCTGACCGTGGGCCCGCACGTCTACGTGGAGCGCGACCTGCAAGACCACTTCCTCGTCAGCAATACCTTCGAGAATGCCGACGGCACGACGACCGAGGAGTATGTGGACCAGCGACTGGTGGGCACCATCAACACGGGACAGGCCTACGACGAGGAGACGGGCCAGTATGTCGGTGGTGCTACGGACCAGAACAACTTTCTGGTGAAGTTCTTCGAACACAAGATGAAACGGGCCTCGTTGGGGCTGTCGGACATGGACGCGGAGATAGTGGACCGTACCTGCTGGCCGCAGAACTGGCCCGTGCTGCGCATAGAGGACATCATGCTGCTCTATGCCGAGTGTGTGGGCAATACGGCTGAGGGCTACAGCTATCTGAACAAGATACGCAAGCGTGCGGGACTGTCGGAACTGAAGGAGATGACGGCCGAGAACTACCAGGCTGCCGTGGCCTACGAGCGCCGCTGTGAACTGCTGGGCGAGGGACACCGGTGGTTCGACCAGGTGAGACAGAACACCTTTGTCGAAGAGATACGTACCATGATGGCCAACTATCGCGACAAGCGCGACCAGGCTCACTCGAGCAACTATACCATCTATGCCAACCGCGTGACGCAGAACTCGGCACTCTATCCGATACCGATGTCGCAGATTCGCATCCGCGAAGGACTGTATCAGCAGAATCCGGGATATTGACGGGGGTAAAAAGGTAAACAAGTAAAAAAAGTAACAAAACAAAAAAAGTAATCGTTATGACAAAAAAGATATTTTTCGCCCTTTTGCCTTTCCTCGTTGCTTGTTCCAACGAGGACTATCTGGGCGGACATGCCACGACCGACGGGGTGGGGACGATGATGAATGTCACCGCGCAGATCAGTGCTCCGGCCAATCCGTCGCTGGCGTGGGCCGAGAACGATGTCATCGGCATTGCCACCAGCTACGGACAGTATGACGCCACGGCACGCAACCGCGAATATGAATGTCAGTCGGACGGCAGGACGTTCATGCAGACAACGGGCTATCCCATCTATGTCAAGGGTGCTACCAACATCGTGGCCTACTATCCCTTTGTGGGGACCGAGGGGGCCGAGCCTACCATTACGCTCGACACGCGCAACCAGCAGAACATTACCGACTATCTGTTTGCCAAGGTGGAGAACGTGACACCACAGACGGGGGGCAATGTCAATCTGGTGTTCGACTATGCACTGGCTCGCCTGAACGTGGCCATTACGGTGCCTGCAGGCGAACAGATCAACAGCTGTCGGCTGACGGGATTTGCCCAGCAGGCGACGGTGGACCCCTATACACTTGACCTGACGCTGTCGGCTCCCGAGGACTTGGTGGTGACCGCCAATGGAGTCATACAGAACGTGTCACTGAAACTCATCCCGCAGACCGTTGACCCTGAGTCCGGCGTGGCGGCAAGGCTGGTGCTGGTGGGAAACATCCGCTCGTATGCCATCGACATGAGCGAACTGACGCTGACGGGTGGTGCCGAGGTGAGGGCAAATGTAGACGTGACGGACGGCATCGGCGCTGTCGAGTTTGTGCCCGGTGGGTCGGCATGGACTGACAGTGGCATCGGCGGCGACGTCAGCTCAAAGTGAGACAGTGAGAAATGAAACGAAAATGAGTAATGAGTAATATATAACGATGATGATAGCTAAGATGAATAAGATAATCTGTGCACTGTGTCTCGTCGGGGCATGGGTCAGCTGTAGCAGTGACAACGATGTAAGGTCTTCCGTGCAGCAAACACTCCGCTTCGAGCTGTTCGACGCCGGTGTACAAACCCG
>Ga0310691_10006999_pt1 | contig 11884 bp, 6 predicted proteins | sample 176DNAGHGlowgp2_FD_203887 | JGI IMG/M metagenome (GOLD analysis project Ga0310691, IMG submission 203887) | Sheep rumen microbial communities from Palmerston North, Manawatu-Wanganui, New Zealand - 1766 DNA GHGlow gp2 (v2) (version 2) | ecosystem: Host-associated > Mammals > Digestive system >... | reverse complement strand
TTCAACAACAGCATCACGCCGGCTTTCGAGCATCTTTTAGGCAAATGGCTGCCGATGCCCATGTTTGAGGAAGACATTGACGGCAGCACCACCTGCGACCCCTTCACCTGGTGCCGTGTGAAGATTGAGCGCTTGGGTCCTGGCAGCAAGAAAGACCTTCAGCGCTACCGTTTCCTCTGGGCCTTCGACACCACGCTGGGCGACAACGACCCGCTGGCGATTCCCAGCAACACAATTGTCTTCGGCGACACCCCCGATGCCCTCATCCACTACAAACGACCATACTTCTACGACGACGAGAAAGACTCGAAGTCTTTCCGCCTGAGCAACAGAGCCGAGCAACTGACCGACTTCATGTCGACCAGCAGGTATTTCTCTGCATTTGCCGACTACGTGTCGTCGCTCTTAGGACAGCTCGACCGCGACGAATCGCACAAGTATGTCGGATTCTATATTTACTTAGTGAACTTTATCAGGCTAATAGGAGCAGCACCCGAAGTGACCCTCCACAACAACACGCGCAAAAAGATTGACGTAGACCTGGTGCTGGACATCGGCAACTCGCGCACCTGTGGCGTTTTGTTCGAGGATGGCGACTTCACGAAGGCCATGATGCTGGAGATTCGCGACATGAGCGATCCGTCGAAGACCTACGAGAAGCCTTTCGACATGCGTCTGGCTTTCCGCAAAGCCGACTTCGGAAATGACATCGTGCTTGACGACGATGCCTTCGAGTGGCGCTCCTTCGTGCGCATCGGCGATGAAGCGAAGCGCCTTGTGTACCGCTCTTTAGAGGAAGACGGGCTGAGCGAGCGCACCACGAGCTACAGCAGCCCCAAGCGGTACCTGTGGGACATGAGGCCCTTTGACGGCCAATGGGAGAACCTCATTGCCGAAGACGACCCTTACTCCGTGAAGCTGGCCCACAACGTCTATATCCCTGGGCTGTCGGAGCTGTTCGACCATACAGGCAACTATATCGGTTCTGGCGGCAACGACGAGAACCCTGACGGTAGCAACTACTCACGCTCATCGCTGATGACCTTTGTACTGATAGAGATTTTCCAACAGGCCCAGGCACAGATTAACTCCATCAAGTTTCGCAACAAACATGGCGACATGGACTGTCGCCGCCAGCTACGCAACATCATCCTGACCTGCCCCACGGCCATGCCAGTGAAAGAACAGGTGAGGTTGCGCCAATGTGCTGAAGACGCCATTGCCGCACTGAAGCAGAACATGTATGCCTTCAGCGAACCCCGCGTTATTCCGACATCTGCCTCGCTAAGCCTGAAAGACGATGACGACAACCCAGATAAACGAATGTGGAATTTCGACGAAGCTTCCTGCTGCCAACTGGTGTACCTCTATGCGGAGATAGCCCAGCGCTACAGCGGCGAGATTCACAAATTCTTCGAGCTGAAAGGCCACGTCAGGCCAGAGGAGAAGGAAGAAGGCTACGAAGGCAACTCACTGACTATTGGCTCCATAGACATTGGCGCTGGAACCACCGACGTGATGGTCTGTTCGTACCAATGTAGGGGCAAGGGCACGAGCCTGCTCACCCCCATCCCACTCTACTGGGACAGCTTCTATCTGGCTGGCGACGAGATTCTCCGCAACATTATTCAGAACCTCATCATCGAGGGCAAAGACTACGTCCTGCCCGACCAGGGTAACATTTTCAGTGCCCTGCACGCCCGCCTGAGAGCGATGAGCAATGAGGAGCTTCGCCAGCTGCCCTGCCTGAAGGACTCTCCCGTCTACGAGAGCAAGGTTTACGACATTATCAACGAGATGGGTAGTGAACGACGCGCCAACCTTGTCAAGTCCTTTGCCCTGAACCTGCTTCGCGACTTCTTCGGCCATGACAGCAGCATGATGGGCCATCGTGACCGCCGGTGCCGCCTGGACTTCAACACCCAAATCTCGCAACCGCTTGCCCAGCGCTTCTTGGAATTGCTCCGGCTGAAGCGCCCGTCACGCGTGTACACGTACAAGGAGGTGTTCAAAGACTTGGAGCCTGCCGACTATCTGTTAGACTATTTCGAGCATCACTTCGGCTTCAGCTTCAAAGAGCTGTCATGGCGCTTCGACCCGCAAGAGGTGTCGGCCATCGTGAAGAACACGATGGAACCGCTGATGCGCCAGCTCTCGGTAGTGCTCTACGCTTACCATTGCGACATTCTCATCCTGGCAGGCCGTCCTTCGTCGCTCGACCCCATCACCGAGCTGTTCATCAAATACCTGCCCATCTCGCCCGATCGTCTAATTCGTCTTAACGACTACCGCGTGGGCACCTTCTATCCCTTCGCCGACGGTCTGGGCTATTTCTACGACCAGAAGTCGGTGGTGGCCGTAGGTGCCATGGTGGGCTATTTGGCTTCGAGCCAGGGTTTCAACGGCCTGTCGATAGACTTCAGCCGCATGATTCGCGACATGCGCTCCACAGCTCACTACATTGGCGACTACAACACACGCCGGCAGCAGGTACCCACGAGCTATCTCAGTCCTGGGAAGAGCTCCGCTACGGTGCAGTTTGTGGTGTTCCCTGCATTCATCGGCTGCAAGCAGCTCGACTCGCCACTCTACCAGGCCCGTCCGCTCTACGCCATCTACAACAACACCAACAGCCACTCACTACGCATCACGCTGACCCGCAACTACTACGAGAGTCGCGAAGACCTCACCATTGAAGAAGTCATGGACGAGCAGGGCAACACGTTGCCCAAGTCGTCGGTCGACCTGGTGTTGCAGTCAATCACCGACGACGGCAAATACTGGCTCGACAAGGGCGAGTTTGAACTTGCCGTAAGATAAGAGCATGCCTTTCCTGTAACCGAAACATACAACAGCCATGATACAGAAGTTAAACAAGCAAATCAACAATATCAATGAGTCCCTGGCATGGATTAAGAAGCATAAGCCCGACCACTACAAGGTGCGTTTCATGCAGTTAGTGGAGGAGCGTCGCAAGCTGAGGAAACTGGCTAAAGCTGAGTTGGAGAATCCCGCTATCGCCGTTTTCGGTGAGAGCCAGAAGGGCAAGTCCTACCTGATAGGCAACCTCCTGCAGAAGAACGGAATACCGTTCATGGTGAAGATAAACGGCGGAAGGGAAGAGGAGGACTTCGTACAGAACATCAACCCCATTGGCAACAACAAGGAGGCAACGGGCGTGGTGACACGCTTCACTGCCTTTAAGGACAACGACCCTCGATACAACGCCGACCTGCCCGTGATTGTCAAGTTGCTATCGCCAGCAAACCTCGCCATCATCCTGTGCATAGGATACTATAAGAACGTCAACGACCATAAGACCTACTCGGACAAGGACATAGAGAGCTTCTCGCTGGAGATACTCAACCGATACGAAAACCAGATTGAAATGGGGCAGACAGCCTTCGTAGAGGATGATGTCATGGAGATCAAGAACTACCTCAGCAAGTTTGTCACCGAGACACAAGGCCTGCTGCGGTCGAGCTACTTCGAGAACTTGGCCTACGTCATACGCAAGATTCCCACCTCGGAATGGGTAAGCGTACTGAAATACTTGTGGCACGAGAACGACATCATTTCCAACATGTTCACCCGGCTCATTGGCACGCTCCAAAAGATGAATTTCGCATCGGAGGTGTACACCGACATCGAGACCGTGCGGCATTACGGCGATAACAGGAACACCATCATGAGTGTGGACTGTCTGAACGGTCTTGACAATGCAACGTGGAACAAGACTGCCGATGTCTATGTCAAGGACGCACAGGGCAGTATGAACGCCATTCCCGACATTCCCAAGTGTGAGTTGGCAGCAGTATGCGCTGAGACCATCTACAAAGTTGAGAAGGACTACGTGGAAGACATCATGAGCTATAAGTACTACGACGACGGCCGTATCGGCGACCTGCCGAGAGATACACTTCTGAAGCTCAAGAGTTCCACGACGACCAAAGAGCTGCTGAACAGCACCGACCTGCTCGACTTCCCCGGCGCACGAAACTTTCTGGAACTGCTGGAACAGTTTCTTCCCAACAAGGATGGGAACGGCACGTCAAACGCCGTACAGATGCTGCTGCGCGGAAAGGTGAGCTACCTCTTCAACGACTACAGCGAGTCACGAATTATCAACATCCTGCTCTTCTGCCACGATGCCGACCAAGTGGCTGTCAACAGCATGTACATCATGGTCAACGACTGGGTAGAGAGATATGTGGGCAGGACGTATGCTGAGCGCCGAAAGATAATGGAGATGTGCGGCGGCACGCCCCCGCTCTTCAACATCTGTACGAAGTTCAACAAGGACATGACAGAAGACGAACACGAGGTGCAGAATAGCGACAACGCCCTCAACCAACGGTGGTCAGGACGGCTGAACAAAGTGCTCTACACGCAGGCCATCAGGGCAAACGACATTGACTGGTTCAAGAACTGGGACGGCCCTGGCAGCTCTTTCAAGAATAGCTACCTGCTGCGCGACTTCAAGTACTCCAACTGTACGGGTACTGGCAACAACCTGTACGAAGGCTACAAGGCCAGCGACCCCGCCCCCACCGAGACAAGGCTGCATCTGTCGGAATCCTTCTATGTCCGACTGCGCAACACGTTTGTCAACAACTCCGACGTCCAGATGTTCTTCAAAGACCCCGCCATGGCTTGGGATCTTGCCGCCACGCGCAACAACGACGGAGCGCTGTTCATCATCGACAGCCTTACGCAGGTGGCCAAGAACATGTCGGCAGCCCGCGACGTGCAGTTCAAACAGCAGATAGAAGAATGTCGCACGAAGCTGCTTGACATTCTCAACGAGTACCACGTCTCGGAAGATGTCGACGAGATGCTCCAAGAGAACATCCGCAAGGCCAACAGCATCATCCGCGAGATGGACTTCACCTGCAACGAGGACAACTACTTCTTCGGCCATCTGCTCCAAGCATTGCAGGTGACGGAGAGCGACTGCCTGCAGGAGATACACCATCTCATCCAGAGCGGGGAACTGGGCGAGAAGAACAACAACTTCAAGGACTACGAGCTGATTCTCCACCGCTGCCGCAACTTCGACGGTTGTGCTGATGCCGAGGCATGCTGGAAACGGCTGATGATGATTTACGGAATGCGCGACAAGGAGGAGGCGATGCAGTACCTCGTCACCCGTCAAGTAGACGCTCAACTGCTCTTCTCGCGCACTTTCAAGAAGAAGGTAAACTCCGTCCTCATTGCCGACACCGTGTTTGAATTGTGGAAGAAAGACATCAACTCCGTTGAGTTCATGAACAAGATTCTGGACAAGCAGCGCTTCGACAGCCTGGTCATGTCTACCCTTCTCAACAACATCATCGCCACCGCCAACTACCTCAAGCTCAACGAGCTGATGTCCGATGCCATTGCCGATTATGTCAATGTCATCGCCGTCTCGACCATCAACGAGAGCCTGGTGGCCGACATTCTCTCGAGCACCATCAACCAGTTTGTCATCGATCTGGGCTACAGCCGGCTCAACGACAAAGACCGCGCCAACGCCCACAAGGTCACCGACCAGTATGGCTTAGCCATCTTCGACTACATCGGCAAGGAGCACAAATCGTTCTTTAGCGAAGAGGAGCTGACAGCCCTCTTCGATGACCTGACCGACAACCCCAAGGCCATGACCGCCTCGTTTGAAGACAACTACTACACATGGATGGAGTACATGTGCGTGTCGTTCATTGCCCATTTTGACGTGCCAGACTACGACAAGGAGGCCAACCGTCAACTCTCAGAGATTATCAATAACATTTCATAAGTCATGAAGAAAATCTATTTCGGAAAAAGCCAGACTCCAGCCAGCGGCAACGAGCCGTTCTGGAAGCCTTGGGGAGCTGGTTGGCTCTTGCGCCTGTCAGGCTTCCTCGTGCTTCTGTTCGCCCTCGTGCTCCTGCTCAGCCTCTTCAAGAGTAGCAAGCAGAGCGACTCCTCCTACGACGACGAGGAGCGGACAGAAATTCCCTCTCCCATCATCCACCCGGTAAGCCCTGACCCTGTCAGGGTGCCGGTGGACTCGATGGTCAGCGTTCCTCATGACATTGCCAATCCGGGCGTCAACCTGCCCTCCCCCCACGACAACAACCTGCCGCCCTTCGACGAGGACGACATCGTCAGCGAAGACGGACGCCAGATTGTAGGCGACCGTCTGAACGTCATTCTCAATTCTTCTGCCAACGACGACACTTTCAACCAGTGGGCTGACGAGTTCAAGGCCCTCTACCCCGACGACGACTACAAGGTAGTTTACTACGACAAGCTAACGAAACTACTCCAGATACAAGTTCCACAGGATCAGCGTGAGCGAGTGATGCAAGCACTCCCCACACAGATCACCGACATTGACTTCAAGGTATTTCCCGACGGTCTGATGGGCCTCCTGTCACCCCCTCGCCCCAATGACCCTGTCTTTGAATACGATGAGACCTCGTGGTACTTCCCCGCCATCCAAGCCTTCGACGCCTGGCAGATTACCCAAGGAAGCCCCGACGTGGTGGTGGCCATCGTCGACAGTTATTTCGACCTGAACCACGACGACCTGAATAGCGACCGCATCGTGAAGCCCTATAGCGTTCTGCGCCGCACGGGCAGTGTAGCCCCTGCCAGCGACTGCGACCCCATCTCCTTTATGCACGGGTCGATGGTGGCCTCGCAAGCCCTGGGCAACATCAACAACGGACGCGGCACGGCAGGCATTGCCCCAGGCTGCCGTTTCATGCCCGTCAGCCTGGGCCATCAGGTGACATCCATCACCATCCTGCAGGGTCTCCTCTACGCCATCTATCAGGGGGCGTCGGTAGTCAACCTCTCTGTTGGCGACATGTTTATTGACGAAATCAAGCACCTTAGCTTAGAAGACCAGATAGCCCTCAGCCGGCAGATAGCCCTTGAGGAGCAGGGCGTATGGGACTGGGTGGCCGACCTGGCCAATGAGCGCAGTGTCACCATTGTCTGGGCAGCAGGCAACGAGAACCTATTCACTGCCCTTGATGCCAGCAAGCGCGGCAATGCCACCATCAAGGTGTCAGCCGTCGACACGCAGCTGCAGAAGGCCGAGTTCAGCAACTTCGGCAATTTCCCCGAATGGCAGGTCAGCGAGTCTACCATCTCTGCACCCGGTGTCGACATTCTCGGTGCCAAGCCCTACAACACCTACGACATCGGCCCCGGCACCAGCTTCGCTGCCCCAATCGTCACCGGCGCCGTGGCACTAATGAAGAGCCTCGCCCCATCGCTGACCACCTCGGAAATCATCGAGATCCTGCAACAGACGGGTAAGCCGCTCGACGACACCACCATCGGCCCGCTCCTGCAAATAGCAGATGCCTTGACTTACGTGAAGGACCATCTCGCTCATTTCAACAAAATCATGGACGACCACTCACAGTTCATTGGCCTATGGGAGAGTACCGAGCTGAACGACATCACGCTGAACGGGCAGGCTACCGGCCAGAAATGCCGCGACTACTTTGACGTACAGTCCACCGAGCGAGGCATTAACATCGTCTATGCCACCGACACGAAGAAGGACTACACCGCTCCGTTTACCATCGAATGGCAAGCCGACAAGATTATTCTCCACAAGCCCGGCTACTCACGCCACCCTACTGAAACCACCCACTCCTTCCTGCCCGCCACCTTCGAGTGCAGACAGGGTGCCAACGGTTTGCTTGAATGTTACTACACCAGCTCGGCGGGCTACCACGAGCACTACTACCTGCGCAAGGTGCGCCAGCGCCAGCAGCAGGAACAGCGTTAACACATCTATATATTACTATATAAAAGGCATCACACCATGAATCAGATTTCAGCAGAATACATAGACCAGCTTGAACGCGAAGCCACAGAACAGCTTCCTGGCAAGACCGTCGCGAACATGAAGGCACAGGCCCAACGCTCGCTCACAGGCTCACAGATAGCCCAGCTCAACAACCTCATCAATAAACTGCCCATCAGCAACTTCATGGGCTACTTGATGTACGGCGTTATCCATGCCGGCAACCTCGACCAGTTCACGCAACTGTCCGACGAGCGACGCAGCATAGCCCTGGCAGTCATTAAGAAGCGCAAAATAGAAAGCCAAGAAATGCCAGAGGCCCCAGAGGGGCAGGAAGAGCAGGACATAAAAGAAGAGCCACTGAAACCTACAACAACGGAAGAACCGAAAGTGCCGGAAGAACCAGAAGCACAGGAAGAACCGGAAGTGCCAAAAGAGCCGAAAGCAGAGATAGTACAGGAAGTGAGGGAAAGGCTGAATGCCGTGGATGTCCCGGAGCCACCAGTGCAAAGCCCCGTCCTCTGCGACATCGCCCTTTTGGGCATCCCCACGATGATCAAGTCGTTCACCGCCTTTTTCTTTACGACCCAGAAGAGCAAGGCTGAGCTACGGCAGTTCAACCTGCTCAACCTGCCTGGCGAAGACATCGCCTCCAAGCTCTCAGACAACCGTAACCACGTTGTCTCTTACGAAGACTTGGGTGCTGGAGCCACCATGCAACTCTGCTCCCCCAGAGAGAAACAACTATTCTTCGTCTTCGACCCCATGGGCGAGTCGCTCAACTTCAACATACTTGTCAACAAAGCCGACGGACAAAGCCATGCCAGGGCTGTCTCTGTCCAGAAAAAGCTCAGCCAGCCGCTGTTGCTGAAACGACTCGTGGAACTGCTGTCGAAGCCAGAAGCCAGGAAAATCCTGCAGCACGTCAGCAGCTTCCACTTCATTTCCACCAAAGCCGACATGCTCGGCAACAAGTGCGACGAGGAAGCCCTGCGCCGCTTCCGCCTGACCTACGAGGCCAGCATCAACCCTCTCATTAAGCTTTGTATCGACAATGGCATCAATGCTGCCACCAACGGCAAGCCCATGCTCTTCACCTTCAGCATGGGTCACATCCACGAGGCCACCGACCACCAATATTTGCCGGGCGACATCGACAAGCTTGTCGAACTGCTTAAAGGAAACACCGCCTCCATCCTGTAGTCAAAACAAAACGTCAATATGGAATTAAAAAGAGTTATCACCAGCGAGATTCATTGGTCTATAGGCTGGAACGCATCCCAGCAGGCCAACAGTCGCCTCAAGGAGAAGATAGGCGACACCAGCAACTATTTTGCTCCGCTGAAAGTGGGCAACGCCACCTACAATTGGGTGGTCGACAGCGTTGCCCAGTGGCGCCCCATGGGAGTTGCCTCTGACAGCGAGAAAGTGCTCATCATGCAGAAGGCGGAGCAAGTGAAACAAGAAGTCTATGCGAAATTAGGAAGCGACGAGAGCCTGGCCAGCAAGATTTGCCAAGTGCCTAACTACGAGGAGTATATCTTCTATAAGGTGGGCGACGATGGCAATATCGACATCATCATCACCGGCTGGGGTTTCCACAACTTCAAGAAAGCCGGCCCCTTTAAGGACACATGGCCCCCACTGCCCAAGCTCTATTCCACCACCATCGCCTTCGTCGACGAAGGCGAGCGCCAGCCAGGCCGCATCTTCTCCATCGTCACTTCGAGCATGGAGAAACCCGATGTCACCGATGCCCAAGGCTTGCGAGTGTACAAAGAGCATCCCGGCGTCACCCTGACGGTCGTCGACGACATTACACAGCGCCGCTTCACGTTCACCACCGCCGACCACGACACGCTCCTCGAGTTCGATGTCACGGAACAAGCCGGCGAGCCAGTCAAGCCGGAGACGCCAGCGGAGCCAGTCAAGCCCGTCGTCATCAACCTGAAGGTGCTCGACAGTCAGGGCCTGCCGCTGCGCAATGCCACCGCCAAGTTGACCCAAGGCAGTACCACCGCCAATGCTACCCTCGACGGCCTTGGAGGCACCACTTTTGAACGCGATGCTTTCGATGCCTCGAAACCCATCGGCGTAGCACTGACCACCGCCGATGGACAGCAGCTTGACACCGCCGAGCTGCAGCTCACCGACAACGAAACCGAATACGTGCTCCAGCAAAACGGCCAGCAAGGAGGCAGCCGCCTGCTTGAGATTATAGCCTTCCTTCTGCTGCTCGCAGCCATCGTCGCACTGCTCATCTTTGCTTTCCAGCCTGGCATAGAGGAAGCTACCAAATGGATTAACAAAAACATCTTCTGAACTATGGACCACCAAACATCAAATTTCATTGCAGAGAATCTCGTCTACCTGTTCTGCGCGCCCAGCATCATCACATACCTGCTCTTTGCCTGGGACAAACATTTGGCCTACTACAACTGCCGGCGAGTGCCCGAGGGTCTGCTTCTGCTCATGAGCTTTCTCTTCGGAGCCTTCGGTGGCCTCTGCGCCATGATATTCTTCCATCACAAAACGCGCAAGCCCCTCTTCTACATTCTGGTGCCACTGCTGGCCATTGTCCAAATAGCCGCCGTGGTACTCTTCAAAGTCTATCTCCAAAAATAAAACTGTCATGAAAGGATTAAGTGCCACACTGTTTCTTATCTATGCCGTCCTCATCGGCCTGCTTTTCCTCCTCCAGCCCAAGAAAGCTAAGGAAGAAGTCCACGAGGCACGCATCATCGTTGTCGATGCCGACACCGAAGACCCCATCAAGGGTGCCAAAGTGAAGATTACCACCTCCGACGAAGAGATAGGCACCCTCACGCTGAAGACCAATGCCAACGGCGAGTGCTTCTTCGAGTTCACCAATCCCGACGAATTGCTCACCAAGGCCGTGGCCAGCAAATCTGGCTATGGCAAGGCCGAAGTGGAAGAGTGTGAGTTGGCCTATTTCCTCGACGACGACCTTGTCATTCCCCTGAAGAAGAAGGACGTGGTCAGAGAGGGCCGCGAGATTGGTGCCGAAGGCAACCTGAAAGTCACCCTCCTCTGGACCGACGAGACCGTAGACCTCGACCTCCACGTCCTTGAGGTTCTCGAGTCCAGCACCTTTGAAATCTGCTACCGCGACGGGCAGCTTGTAAGCCCCAATACCGGCGGCAAACTCGATGTCGACTGGATTCCCGGCAACACGCAGCGTTCTATCGGCGAAAACATCTTCTGGCAGAACCCACCACGCGGACAATACAGAGTGTGGGTAGAATGTTTCAATCCCGAGTCAGCCCCCCCCACCGACTGCGACGTGATTGTCTATCGTCGCAACCAAGAGCCAAAGGTGTTCAACCTCGTCATCAACGGCTACCACGACGTGCAGCAGGTCGACACCATCGTTGTAGAATAACAAAAGGCGGGAAAAACCCCATCCTGGATGCACGCAAAACGTCGGAAACAACATTTTTCTCGTTTTGCGTGCATTTTCCAGGAATAAAATTTGGAAGTATCAAAAAAACTTCGTACCTTTGCACCCGCATTTAAGCGAGAGTGCCCTGGTAGGAAGAAAAAATCCTATGGAAGTTTGGGTGAGTGGCTGAAACCAGCAGTTTGCTAAACTGCCGTACGGGTTCCCGTACCGGGGGTTCGAATCCCCCAGCTTCCGCCAAGTGCAGAAAAGAGGTTGCCAAGAGCAACCTCTTTTTTTTATTGGGAAGTATGAATTAATGGCCGAACCGGCACTTCCTCCACCAGCCACTGTATATCTGTAGCCAGATAGAAACAATTACATCTTCGTCATTTCTTGCGTCGGCCTCGGTCATTCCACGAGCAAAACACGCCTACCCGTAGCCTTTCCCGCCCTTTGTTTCTCCACATTATATCCATTACAGGCCCTCCGTCGTGGCGGTCTATTTTGTAATTAAGAAGAAAATCGCACAGAATCATTGGAAACCGAAATAAAATGACTACCTTAGCAGCGTAAACAAACAGCGGAGCATGGTATTGACACCTTGCAGAAGAGCGGCCAAGGGGGCATGAGCCGGGTTACTTTTTCCATGCGCTCCACCTTTTTATATTTAATTAAAGAAAAAAAAG
>Ga0310691_10006998_pt1 | contig 11885 bp, 7 predicted proteins | sample 176DNAGHGlowgp2_FD_203887 | JGI IMG/M metagenome (GOLD analysis project Ga0310691, IMG submission 203887) | Sheep rumen microbial communities from Palmerston North, Manawatu-Wanganui, New Zealand - 1766 DNA GHGlow gp2 (v2) (version 2) | ecosystem: Host-associated > Mammals > Digestive system >... | reverse complement strand
GCAGTATCTGGAGAAGCAGGTGCGCGCCTGGGCCCGCCAGTATGGCAAGGTCTGGGTGGTGTCCGGGCCTATCGTCGGCGATAACATCTACGGCACCATCGGCAAGGACCATGTGGTTGTGCCGGATGCCTTCTACAAGGCCGTGATGGTCCATAACGGCAAGCGGTACCAGTCCATCGCCTTCGTGATGGGCAATGATGCCGAACGCTACTGGCTGCAGGACTGCGCCATGACGGTCGATGACCTGGAGGAACGGACCGGTATCGACTTTTTTCCGGCCCTTCCGGACGACGTGGAAAAAGATGTCGAATCCCGGTACGATTTTTCGGTCTGGGGTATCCGCAGCCGATAAAAAATGTTATATTTGTAGACTGACACTAAATAAGATACCGATATGAAAGAAAAAATCCAAGAAAAATTCCAGACCCTTTTCGGCGAGCACGGCGACGTGTACGCCTCTGCCGGACGTATCAACCTGATCGGCGAACACACGGACTACAACGGCGGTTATGTATTCCCGGGTGCCATCGACTGCGGCATCATGGCCGAGATCAAGGTCAACGGAACCCAGAAGGTGAAGGCCTTCTCCCTTGACTATGACGAATTTGTGGAATTCGGACTTCAGGAAGAGGATAAGCCCGAACAGCAGTGGGCGCGCTACATCTTCGGCGTGTGCCGGGAGACCATCAAGCGCGGCGGAAAGGTGGAAGGATTCAATACCGTCTTCGCGGGAGACGTTCCCCTGGGCGCCGGCCTCAGCTCCAGCGCGGCCCTCGAGAGCACCTTTGCCTTCGCCCTGAACGACATCTTCGGCAACGGGATCGACAAGTTCGAACTCGCGAAGATCGGCCAGAGCACCGAGCACAACTACTGCGGCGTCAAGTGCGGTATCATGGACCAGTTCGCCTCCATTTTCGGCAAGGCCGGCTCCCTGATCCGCCTGAACTGCAAGACCCTGGAATACAAGTATTTCCCCTTCAACCCGGAGGGTTATCGCCTCGTTCTCATCGATTCCTGCGTGAAGCACGAGCTTGCATCCAGCGCCTATAACAAGCGCCGCGCCTCCTGCGAGAATGCCGCCGCCGCCATCCGCAAGTACCATCCGGACGTGGAATTCCTTTCCGACGCCAAGCGCCAGTGGCTGGATGAGGTCCGCACCGAGATTCCCGAGGAGGATTTCCTCCGTGCCGAGTATGTGATCGGTGAGGTCCAGCGCGTCCTCGATGTCTGCGACGCCCTGGAGCGCGGCGACTACGAGACCGTGGGCGAAATGATGTACCAGACGCACTTCGGCATGAGCCGCCTGTACGAAGTCTCCTGCGAGGAACTCGACTTCCTGAACAAGCTGGCCCGCAAGATGGACGTCACCGGCTCCCGTGTCATGGGCGGCGGCTTCGGCGGCTGCACCATCAACCTGGTGAAGGACGAGCTGTACGACGATTTCGTCAATACGGCCGTGGCCAAGTTCACCGAGAAGTTCGGCCACGCTCCGAAGGTCTACAACGTGGTCATCAGCGACGGCGCCCGCAAGCTGTAACCTGATGAGACGCTGCGTCTTGGCGACCCTGGCGGCCGCCCTTCTGCCCCTGTGCGCCCATGCGCAGCTCTTCTCCACTACGGGTAACGACCCGGGACGACTCCGCTGGTCCGCTTTCCGGACCGGAGACTATCAACTGATCTATCCGCGCGGGCTTGACTCGCTGGCCACCGTTTACGGGACGCTGTTGCAACAGTACAGCGTCCCGCTTTCGGCAACCTCCGGTTTCCGCCCGAACGAAAGGTTTTTCCGGCCGATGCCCGTCATCCTGCATCCCTATACCGGCCTGTCGAACGGCCTGGTAGCCTGGACGCCCAGGCGGATGGACCTCTTCACCCTGCCGGACGTTTCCGGTCTCACGCCGGTTCCCTGGGCGAGGCTGCTCGCCATCCATGAGGGCCGGCACGTCGCCCAGAAACAGTTCATCCGGACCGGCTTCTGGGCTCCTTTCCACTATTTTCTCGGTGAAATGCCGGAGATGCTGATCGGCATGATTCCGAACCTTTCCCTGCTGGAAGGGGACGCCGTGGTCGCCGAGACGGCCCTGACCCGGGCCGGGCGCGGCCGCAGCGGTGATTTCCTGAGCGAGATGCGGATGTTCTTCGATACGGGTGACCTCCGCAACTGGTACCAGTGGCACTACGGGTCCATCAAGAAGTATACGCCGGACATCTACCGGCTTGGCTACCTGACCGTCGCCGGCTACCGGTACTTGTACGAGGATCCGTTTTATACGACGAAATTCCTGAAGGTGGCCTCCACCCTCGGCGGCGCCTTCTCTGCGATGAATTCGGCCTCGAAGCAGTCTTCAGGGAAGACGCTGCCGGCCGCCTGGCGCGAAATGATGGATACCTACCGGGGCCTTTGGGCGCAGGACGACCGCCGTCGCGCCCCCTTCTCCGGAACGGAGCCGCAAGTCCGTCTGCCCCGGTCCTATACGGTCTATGCCGGGTCCGTGCCGGCAGACGGGGACATCTATGCGGAAAAGGCAGGCATGGACCTTCCTGCGGTCCTCGTACGGGTGCGTCCCGGCGGGGAGGAAGAGACCGTATCGGCCTTCGGCGGCGAAGGGAAACTGGCCTGGTCGGCCCCCCTGCAGCGCGTCTATTGGGCCGAGTCCGTTCCGGATGTCCGCTGGACGCTGAAACAGGATCTCCGGATCCGGTATTATGACGCGCGGACGGGACACAAGGGCTCCCTGGTTCGCAAGGGACGCTTTGCCAGCCCCAGCGTTTCGCCGGACGGGCTTTCCCTCTGTGCCGTGGAGTTTCCGACGGACGGATCGGCCGCCATTGTCGTCCTGGCCGCCCGGAGTGGGGACATCCTCTGGCGATGGCCGGTGCCGGCCGGCCTCCAGCCGGCGGAAGTGGTCTTCCAGGATGCCGGACTTGTCTTCTCCGCCATATCGGACGACGGGACGGGCCTGTACCTTGTGCCCCGGGACGGCGGCGCCCCCGAAACCCTGCTGGCTCCGCAGCCGGTGACGGTCAAGGACCTGTCCGCCGTGGACGGGAACACCCTCCTGATGGTCTGCGACCGGACCGGAACGAGCGAAGCCTATACCTTTTCCGGGGGGAAACTGACACAGCTGTCCGTCACGAAGTATGGCTTGGGCTCTCCCTTTTTGGTGGACGGACTCCTGTATGCTTCCGTCCTACAGCCTGAAGGCCGGCTGATTTCCCGGGTGGAATGCCTGCCCCGGGAGGTCGATTTCAAAGACATCTTCCGTGATCCCGTCGCCGAGGTTCTCTCCGACCAGGAAGCGCGGATTTCGGCCTCCCTGCCGAAACAACCCGTCGACCTGACCCCTGCGAAGCCCTTTCCGAAGATTGCGGACGCCTTCCATTTCCACTCCTGGGTGCCCGCCTATATCAATCTGGGCCGCACGGAGGCCTCTTTCCGGGATTACTATTTCCAGACGGCCTCCTGGGGGGCGACCGGCATTTTCGCGAACCGCCTGGGCACCGTGAACGGCTCCGTAGGGCTGTCAATCCACGAGAAGGTCTCTTCCGGGGAGAAGACCCCCGGCGCCGGCTTCCATCTGAAGATGTCGTACAGCGGTCTGTATCCGGTCTTCGATTTTGCCCTGGACGTGGGAGACCGCGATGCCGCCCTGCAGACACCCTGCCTGGTCACGGCGAACGATTCCACGTTCATCCGTTCGACCTCATACGGGAAAGTTTACGTGGGCGGATCGGCGTCCGTCGCCCTGCCGCTGGATTTCTCCTCCGGAGGGTGGGAACGCAGGATTGAGCCGTCACTTTCCCTTGCACTCAGCAACGATGACCTCTATGGCCCATTCCTCCCCGTCAAGGCCGATCCCGCTGCGGATGGCGGGTATTCTGAGGACAAGGCATATCCCGACAAGACAAACTGGTCTTCCCGCGCTACGGCATATCGGACCTCGGCCGTCCTCCGGGGCCGTTTCCTCCGTCCCGCCGCCCGTTCGCAGCGGATGTCCTCCAGGGGCTTCGGCTTCGAGGCCGGCGTGACCAGCGTCGATTTCAACTGGTCGGAATACGGAAAGGTGTATGCCTATTTCCCGGGCTTCCATCCCTGGCATGGCCTGAAACTTTCCGCCGCCGTGCGGCATTATACGATGGACCGCTATTCGTCCTGGTTCACGGATCCCTGCCCGCCGGCCCCCCGCGGACTGGTCTCGAATGCGGCTGTCGAAGCGAACCTTCTTGTCGCCGCTCCGCTGGCCGGCCGGCTTTCCCTGGATTATGCGATGCCGCTCTTCCCGGTGGACTTCGCCGTCGGAAACATCTTCTATTTCCGGAACTTCGAGCTGATTCCGTTCGCCGACTTCACGCTCCTCCAGCCGCATCCTTCCGTCAGAATGGGCGGAAACCAGCTCTGGAGTGTCGGTGCGGACGTTGCGGTGAACCTCCAGCGCATTATCCTCGTCACGGGAGACTTCAGCATCGGAGCGCGGCTCGCCTATAGCGGCGGAACGGCCTTCCCCTTCCTGAAAGAACAGATTCCCGGCCTCAAGCCTTTCTACATCGGGGCCGTGTTTAATACCGCCCTCTGATGAACGCAACTTGCACCCGCTGCGGCGAAAGCCACGAAGTCCTGACTTTTCCGAGCATCAATGTCGCCCAGGATCCGGACCTGAAGGCCCGGGTCCGGGACGGCTCTTTATTCGTCTGGGAATGCCCGTATTGCGGGGCCCGGAATCTCCTGAAATACCAGACCCTATACCATGATCCGGCCGAAAAGCTGATGGTCTGGCTCCTGCCGGGCGACCAGCAGCCCCCTCGGGCGGTGGCTGACGCCGTGAAGGAATTGGACGGTTATTCGCTCCGCCTGGTCCGGGAAGTCGGCGACCTGGTGGAAAAGGTCAATATCCATGCCTGCGGGCTGGACGACGTGCTGGTGGAGATGTGCAAGTACGTCACCCGCATGGAACTGGCCGACCAGCAGAGACGCGCGGAATTACAGGATGTTCCGTTGAAATTCTTCAAGATGGACGGTCCGGACAATGATCTCGTTTTCTCCTTTCCGCAGGACGGGGAGATGAAGGTGGTCAATGTGGGTTTCCGGGTATACGAAGACGCCCGGGGAATCCTCGGGCGCAATCCGTCGATGCGTCCGTCCTCCGGCTTTGCCGAGGTGGACGCGGCCTGGCTGGGTCGGTTCTTCCGTTAAAACTCGGGGAGGACGAACAGGGAGGCGTCCACGGGGCCTTCCTTGAGTTCGGTGACGGTGGTGGTGATATTCATTCCCATGGACGAGGTGACGGTCTTCATCGGGATGCCTTCCCAGACGCTCGCCCTCACCTTGGCGGTCTGGCCCATCTGGCTGATCTCCGCCGTCATCACCAGGCATTCCTTGCCGGCGATTTCTTCCACGCCGTCCATGGCGATCTTGTATTTCGCAACCACTTCCTCGTTGAGGTCCATGTAGTTGATGCTCTCCTGCGCGGGCATTTCCTGGACCTGTTTCTCCGCGTAGTTGATCATATAGGTCTTGCCGTCGAGGACCAGCGTGCCCATGTCAAGGTCCATGCCCATCATGGACATCTTCGTCTTGGTGAGCTGCCTGGCGCCAAAATCGTCGAACCAGACAGAAGCGACGACCTTCTGTCCCATCATGTCCATCTCGGTTTTGTAGGTGCCGGATTTGATGCCGTACGTCTTGGTGCCCTGGGCCATGGCCGTCACTGCTGCCAGCAGCACGGCGAAAATCGTGAGAATCCGTTTCATATCAAGGGTTTGGATTGTTTTTCTTTTTCGCCTCGCGGGCTGCCTTCTTCTTTACGCGGGCGCGCTCCTGCTCCAGATAGCGCTCGAAGATGCGGCGTTCCTTCTGGGCCTTTCTTTCCAGTTTCTGCAAGGCGCGGAGTTTCCGTTTGCGTTCCTTCTCCAGTTTCTTTTGCGCCTTGGCTTCCTGTTTTTCCTGATAGGCTTTGTCCTTTTCGGCCCATTTGGCCTCCTGGGCGGCTTTCTTCTCGGCGGCTTTGGCTGCCTTTTCAGCATCCCTGGCGGCTTTCTCTTCGGCCTTGCGGGCCTTTTCCTCCTCCTTCTTCGCCCGCGCCAGTTCTTTCTCGGACGGCGGGTTCACGGACGGATTCCCTTCAGACTCTGCCGGCTTGAACAAGGAAAGGCTGTCCAGGGGAATCACGAGGGTTCCGGTCGAATCCCGAGGGACCTCCTTCACGGGTTTCTTGGCGGAGGTGTCCAGTGTATCCTGTTCCGTGCGGACGCGGTCCGGCGTCAGCAATGAATCCTGGGCTGCAGGCAGGGTTTCCTGGGCCACATGCAGGGAATCTTCTGCTGCGGGGAGCGTAACGGTCGGAGTCGTTTTCGGCTGTTCCTTGGGCTGCCGGGCCCGGAGGACCGATAGGGAATCCCTCTCGGCAATGTCCTTGTAAATCTTGTTGATATGGCCCGGGAAATAGATGTTCGTCTCCTTGAACTGGGCATGCGGACGCGCCAGGTAGGAGGTTCGCTGGCTCCGGCGGGGGACCAGCGGCGTGATGTCCTGGCGTCCCCTGGGCTTGCGGTCCGGATCCCAGCGGAAGCCCTTCATGTAACGCTCGTCCCTGGGCAGCTGCACGATCGGATAGGCGTCGTTCTTGGCATTGTCGAAATAGTAGATCTTGTCCAGGTTGCCTCCGTCGAAAAGGGCGTAGAGCATCTTGGATTCGACTTTGTTCACGGTCGCCAGCGTCTCATTCTCCGTGAGGAAGAACAGGGCCGTCGCGCCGCCCAGCGCGTCGAAGCGCTGGAGTGTGCGGGTGCTGTCGAAGTAGGCCATCATCTCCGTACCCTTGATCTGGTCGAAGCAGACCGTGTCTTCCTGGGTGGTGATAAAGGCGTTGGACATCAGCCGGGCCCTTTCCGCCTTCCTGTTCCTGATGACGACGTAGATGCTGTCGGCGGCGTACTGCCGGTTGCCCTCGTTGAAGACCAGCGGGTCGCGGTATAGCCGGACCAGGGAGTCCAAGTCGTTGTAAGCCAACGAGTCGCAAGACATCTGCATGTCTTCCCGATACAGTTTCACGTGGTTGATGGCCCAGATGAACGACAGTTGGGTCGTGTCAACCGCCGGAACGACGGCTACCGTATCCTTGGGCGCTTCTTCGGTTTCAGGCGTCTCTTTCGAAGCTGGAGGATCATCCGGCTTGTCTCCGGCATCTCCGGCAGGCGGAGCCTTTCCGTCCGTGGCGGGGCCTCCGCCGCCGCGGGCGCCCGGCCGTGCTCCTTCCGGTCCCCGGTCGATTCCCGCCTGGGCGTCCGGATTATTCTTTGCGGCCTCTTCCGCTGCTTTTGCCGCGGCTTCCGCCGCCTTCCTGCGGTATTCCGTCACAGGGTCACCGGCAAGGTCCTTGAGCCGTTTGTCGGCATCTACCTTCCACAGAGAGTCCACGACGTGCCGCTTGATTCCCCGGTACAGGAGCGTGTCGGCCCCGATGTAGGTCGTATCCCGTTTTCCTTTTTCCTCTTCGACGCTCATCACCGCCGGTGTTCGGGTCATCTTGACCCGGGAGAGCGAGTCGGTGTAGTCGACCCGCCCGGCCAGCGCGAAGACATTCCGCGTGGTGTCCATCAATTCCACCTTGCCCAGGAGTTCCACGTCGTTCACCGCCCGGTGGTAGTACAGGGTGTCGGACCAGGTTTCCTGGTCTTTGGTGAGCAGGTGCACGTCGCGCCGGAAGAAGAACAGCTCCTTGTTCCGGTCGTACCAGCCGTCATTGGCGGACAGCATGTTGTCGTCCTGCCACATGTCGGTCCCGTAGCCGAAGTAGGCGGTGTTCAGGTCGCTGCGGTATTCCAGGCGCGAGGTCTTCACGAAGGTGGTGTCCATGTACATGTTCACCTGGTCGTTGAACACGAACAGGCTCGCCTTGGCATCGTAGGAGCCGTACTTGCTTTCGATGATCTGGCCGTCCTTGTCCCGCATCGACCCGCCGTTCTGGAAAATGGCCACGGAATCCTGGGTGTTGTAGTCCAGGTTCCGGGTGCGGAGGGTGTTCTTGTCCTTGTCCTCCAGCTGGACGACGGAACCGCGGAACATCGCCAGGTTCTCCTCCACGATGTACTGGAGGGTATTGGAACTGAGGCGGGTGCGGTCCTGGATGATCTGGACGTGGCCGATGGCGTCGATGATGTTGGTCGTCACGTTCCAAAGGGCCGTGTCGCACAGCAGATAGGTGTTGTTGTGCAGGAAACGGGCGGGACCTACGACCTTGCGGTAGTTCTGCCCGTTCTTTTCGATGAGCTGGGCCGATTTCGCGCTGACCAGGGTGACGAGCGAATCCCGCTGCTCCTTTTTCGACTGGGCCCGGACAGGCGCCGACACCGCCCAGAGGGACAGTGCCGTCAGCAGATATGACAGGATCCTCCGCACGGGGTCAGAACTTTTCGTTCCAGATTTTCCGGTTGAAGCTGCACTCCCGGTACATCGGATCGATGACGATGTAGGTGTCCTTGATCTTCGTCTCCAGGAATTCGTCGATCGCCCTTACCTGGCGCTGGTACCGGACGCGGTCCTGCAGCTCAGTGTAGTCGTTTTCGAAGGTGGCGGCATGGGCGGGGACGATCTTGTCCACGCGGATGATCTTGTACACGAGGTTTCCGGCGCGCCCCTGCTGGTAGCCTTCGTTGTCGGTGGATTCGACGGGCTCGGAGATCTCGCCGACCTGGAGGTCCTTGATGGCGGCGTAATCGGCCGGCTTGAGCTGGTCGATTTCGAAATAGGAGGAGCCGGTGGCCGGGTCGGCCATCTGGCCGCCGTTGGTGCGGGTGGCGGGATCCTCGGAGAAGAAGCGGGCGGCGAGGTTGAACTTCATTTCGCCGTCCAGGATCTTGGTCCTCAGGCTGTCCAGGCGGGAGAACGCCTTGTCACGGTCTTCCGAGGTATACTGCGGCTTGAGGAGGATGTGGCGGGCGTTGAACATGTCGCCCTTCTTCTCGATGACTTCGATGATGTGGAAGCCGTCCGGGGTCTCCACGATCTGGGAGATTACGCCGGGGCGCAGGGCCATTGCGGCGTCGGAGAAGGCCGGCCAGAAGATGGACTTGGAGGCCATGCCCAGTTCACCGCCCTTGCGGGCGCTCCCGGGATCCTCGGAGTAGATGCGGGCGAGGGTGGAGAACTTCTCGCCGTTGATGACGCGTTCCCGCAGGGAAAGGAGCCGTTCCTTGACTGCCATGGAAGCGGCTTCCCGGTCGGGGTAGATGCAGATCTGGCTGAGCTGGTACTTGACCGGAACCATCGGCAGGTCTTCCTTGGCGACCGTGTCCAGGAACTGCTTGACGTCGTAAGGGGTGATCTCCGGAATCGCGGCGGCGATGGTGCCCTGTTCCTGCTGGGTCAGGCTCTGGTCCTCGAAGAGCTGGCGCCATTCCTGGCGGAGCCGGTACAGGGGTTTCCCAAAGTATTTCTCCACCTCTTCGTCCCCGCCCAGATAGGTCCGGAACTGGTCGATGCGGTTGTTCAGTTCGCTTTCCACCATCTCGTTGTTGACGGTGAGTGAGTCGATCCGGGCCTGCATCAGGAAGATCTTGGATTCCATCATGTTCTCCAGGATGGTGCAGCGCATGTCCCGGTCGGAGGACCGGCCCTGGGCCTGCATCTGCTGCACTTCGCTCTCGATGTCCGAGATCATGATCACTTCGTTTCCCACGACGGCGACGGTCTTGTCCACCAGTCCGCCCTTGTATTTCTGGGCGGAGAGGGTGGCCGAGACCAGCAGGGCCGCCGCAAAGACGATAAACCTTTGCTTCATATCAATAAATCACAAATTTTTCCTTGTTCCGGGCGTCGTTCAGCAAGTCCCGTTCCAAACCGGCCACCAAATCATGCTTTCTGGTGCTCAGGATGATGTCCCGGATCCGCTCCTCGCAGTATTCCAGCGGGGCGGGGCGGCCCTTCTGCACGATGTCGGCCACGTAGGCCACCCGGAGGTTGCCGTCGTCCCCGGTAAATTCGATGAACCGGTTTTTCAACGCCTTCATCATCGTCCCTTCGTCCGTACCCAGCTCGCGGGCAAGCAGGAGAGCGTCCATCCAGTTTTCCGCGAAGTCCGCGTACCGGATGGCGGCCGTGGAGGCCAGGCTGTCTGCGGCCGCGAGCTCCAGCGCGTTGTCCGATGACATCAACTCCTTGATGGTCTTCAGGTTCCGGGATTTGGCCGGGATGACCATGTAGCGAGCCTTCAGGAGGGGGCGGTCCAGCAGGAACTTGTCCGAGTGCCCTTCGTAATAGCTGCGGACCTCCTCGTCGGAGATGAGCGTGTCCAGCTTTTCGTTGATGTAGCGCTCCTCATACCGGTACCGGAGCAGCGTCCGGCGGTAGTCTTCCAGTTCGCTCGAAACATCCTTTTCCTCCTTGGAAAGCTGCGCCTCAGCCATGTCCAGGTACAGGAGTTCCTCCGCCCAGGCGTTGATGTACTGCTGCGCCAGGCCGACGCTGTCCTCCTGCGAAACCCCGGCCGGAATGTATTCCGCCAGCTGGGACCGGAAGAGCTTGTGATCGCCCACGCGTGCGACGACCTCGTCCCCGAACAGCTCCGCCGCCGAGTCGGAAACCCGGTGGACGAGCTGGCATGCGGACAGGGCCAGGATGGCAACGAGAAGAACGCATTTTCTCATAACCTACAAAGATAACATTATTTCCGGAGAAACGGGCTTTTTTCCCATTTCATGCGAAACGGAAAACGTTCGCATTGATCAGATTCGGGTATATCTGACATACCCTGTCGGCATGTCCCCACGGTTAAGGTCTTTCTCCCGCAGGCGATGTCTTCCCGTCAGATATCCAGGCTGAAGATGAGTTCGATGGAATAGGGTGTCCGTCCTTCTTCGGAAGCTTTCGCCAGGGTGTCGAAGTAAGGGCCGCCGAGCCAGGTGGCGGAAACGCCGACGGAGCAGGGGAAGGGGGCCCACAGGAAGTTGCCGAGTTCCACCGTGAAGTCCGCACCGGCGCTGAGGAGGGAGGAGGAAACCGCCTTGTCCCCGCCGTTCCGGGCGCCGCCGAAGGCGGTCCAGTCCACGTGCGGGATCAGCAGGAAGTGGGAGATGTAGGCGGCCGGGGAGAACCAGGAGAGGTCTCCCGCGTAAATGGGGATGGCGTAATCGGCCGTCAGGCGCAGCTGGCGGGCCGATTTCCGGGCGATGGCGGTTCCGTCGGCCGCCGTGAAGCCACGCGGGACGATCTGCACACTGTTTTCTCCGAACGGTGCGCCGGTCGGGATCTGGCACTGGCCGGTGGCGGTCAGCCGGAGACCCTGGGTGCGGGTGAACCCCGGCGTATACCCGTACAGGTAGCCATACCAGGAGGGAGAGAAGATCCTCTCCAGGGCGGGGCGGAAACTGGCGCCGGCCTCGGCTCCGATTCCCCAGCGGGGATATACCTGGCTGTCGGCGGCCGGGAGCGTCCGGTAGCCGCGCACCGAGGCGCGCAGGGTCTGCATCGGGCGGTTCTGTCCGGGCTGATAACCCATGAAGGAGAGGTGCGCCCCTTCCCGGACGAGATCGGTGCTGGCCGAGAGGTCCACGGTCCCATTGTCGAACAGGCTGTTCGAGATGCCCCATTGTACCTGCGGGACCCAGCCTTGCTGGATGCCGTTCTTGTTGTAGCGGAAGGGAATGTACGCCTTGAGAGAACCCGTCCAGACGGGGCCGGAAATGTCCTGGCGGACCGCCGCATAGCCGGTGTCGTCAGGATACTCCCTGCGCTGGAAACGGTATTGGGCCGCACCGGCGTCATAGAGGTCGAAGGAAGCCTCCAGAACGGGGAAGAGTCCGGAGTAGGTGAACTGCAGGTGGCCGGAATGCCGCCATTCGGAGGGCGTGTCCGGGTCGGGATGGGCGCTGTATCCGATGGTGCCCCAGGC
>Ga0310691_10006997_pt1 | contig 11886 bp, 10 predicted proteins | sample 176DNAGHGlowgp2_FD_203887 | JGI IMG/M metagenome (GOLD analysis project Ga0310691, IMG submission 203887) | Sheep rumen microbial communities from Palmerston North, Manawatu-Wanganui, New Zealand - 1766 DNA GHGlow gp2 (v2) (version 2) | ecosystem: Host-associated > Mammals > Digestive system >... | reverse complement strand
CGTGCGAGATAAAGTTGTCTATTCGTCAGAGTGAGGCAGAACAGTTGCGCAACCGCCTTGGTAAACTCTTGTGATTTGTCAACGATAAATTTGGTGGATTCAAATATTTGCACTATCTTTGCATCCGCTTTGAGGAAGTTCAGTTACTGTTTCTTCCTCACGTTCAGCAAAACGAGTAAACTCGTTTGCTCTCACTTAATTGGAAGGTTGGCAGAGTGACCGAATGCGCTGGACTCGAAATCCGGTATACCCCCTTCGGGTATCGGGGGTTTGAATCCCTCACCTTCCGCAGAAAAGAGCAACCTTAGGGTTGCTCTTTTTCTGTGTGAGGGATGAAAACCCCAGGGTTTGTAATCGACGCAGTCGCTTGCCAAAGCAAGAATCCCTCACCTTCCGCCAAAAGAGCGACCTTAGGGTTGCTCTTTTTTGCGTTGAAACCTAAGAAAACAATCCATAGAGGTGTACAAAAAGAAATAAAAAGGTGGATAAAACGTTTTCTTCACCTATTTATTATTAAAATTATTCTTTTTTACTAAAATAATTCATTATCTTTGCCAACAATTACAACAACTACTAAAAGATTAAAACATGAAGAAGATTTACTACTTACTTTTATGTGCACTGATTCCCATATATGCTTCGGCATATACTCAGACTCGTGTCAGTGTGCATGATCCCAGTATTGTCTGGGAGCCGACATCCGAGACTTACTACGTGTTTGGCAGTCATCAGTCGTGGGCAAAGTCAACGGATTTGATGAATTGGACTTCTGTTCCAGTAGCATGGCGCACAACCGAAAGTACAAGTGTGACTTGCGAAACTGCCTTCAACACCAATGCTACCACTTCAATCAAAGTGGGGGGGGGTAAATTACACATTTGGTAATTTCGACGTTGAAGCATATTCTGCCGCAGGTAATGCTTCTTATGATATTAGCGGCAATCTTTGGGCACCCGATGTCATCTGGAACAAGAAGATGGAAAAGTGGTGCATGTATCTCAGCATTAATGGTCAGAATGCGAATTGTAGCATTGTTCTTTTAACCTCTGACAATATTGAGGGACCATATCTTTACCAAGGTCCGATTGTATTCAGTGGATTTAATATTGGCAGTAACGCTGCTATCAACTATACAAACACCGATTTAGAAATTGCGTTGGGTACTCAGGCTTCTTTGCCTGACCGCTATGACGTGGGTACTCTCTCTGGGTGGCGCCAGCGTTGGCCCAATGCCATAGACCCCTGTGTGTTCTATGACGAGACGGGAAAACTCTGGATGTCCTACGGTTCATGGCATGGTGGTATCTGGATGCTTGAACTTGATGAGAATACTGGCTTGCGTGACTATGACGTGGAATATCCCATTACTGGCAGCGGCAACAATGTAACCAGTGACCCGTATTTTGGAACGAAGATTGCCGGAGGCTTCCATGTTTCTGGTGAGGCTTCGTACATTAAGTATATCGATGGCTATTATTATCTGTTTATCACTTATGGTGGATTGGTTGCTAATGGTGGTTATCAGATGCGTGTGTTCCGCTCTACAAGTCCTACCGGACCTTATGAGGATACATATCATTCTGGTGGTGTGGCTATTTATGACGCTGCACGTGTGAATTACGGTCCTGACGGTACTCGTAAGACCGACCGTGGAGAGAATATCTTCGGTGCTTACGGTGAGTGGGGCTATGCCACTAAAGGTGACTACTCTGAGCGTTCTCAGGGACATAACTCTGTTATCACAAACGGTGACCAGACCTTCTTGGTATATCACACCCGTTTCCAGAATCGTGGTGATTTCCATGAGGTGCGCGTTCACCAGATGTTTATTAATCAACTTGGCTGGCTCTGTGCCGCTCCCTTTGAGTACACAGGTGAGACAGTTACTAACACTGACATCAAGACCACCCAGCAGGTTGCCACTGCAGACATTCCTGGTACTTATAAATTGTTGCTCCATGATATGAATCTTGATCATACGAACATGCAACTTAACACACCTGTTAATGTCGAATTGAAATCTGATGGCACGATTACAGGTGACAAGACGGGTACTTGGGAAGTCCCAGTATCAGGTAAATCATATATTAATATTGTAATAGACGGTCTTACTTATGAAGGAGTGATGATAGAGCAGACGATGGAACCAACAGATCGGAAAGTTCCTGCTTTTTCTGCTGTTAACCGAAAAGAGAGTAGTACAGCAGGTGGCAACACTCTCTGGGGCTATAAAGTGCCTGCTGACGAGTCCGTTATTGGTGCTGTAAACAAAGGCTGGACCGATGCTGGTTCTCAAACTTCTGGCTATAAGTTGGCTACAGGTAAGACCCTGACTTTCACCTTTACCGTTGATGAGACAGGTACAAATGCTTATGATGGCTATTTAGGCATTTTGACAAAGGCTAATAAGCCAGATTGGGGAGAAAACCAATATGTGTTCTTACGCTCTCTGTGTGACTATGCTGTTGGTGGTACTTGGAATGCAGGTGCTACCTATAACGAGAATACTTACGGTGGCGTGGCACCTATTGATTTCCTGACTGGCTCGACCGTGACCATGGAAATCAAACGTGTCGGGACAAGAGTGGCTATTGCCGTAGATATCAGGAAGAACGGTACTACCTACACTCATTTCTACCTGCAGGACTTGGGCACTACCGATGATGTTTATGCATTCCTCGCTGCTGATGAAGCACAGTTGACACTGATTGACGCGACTATCACTGACAACGATAATATAACTGGCACACTGATTGGTGAAATCGACAAGAGTTCCGGGTTCTTTGGAGCCTTCTCCGATTACTACAGGTTGCTGCCAGAGCAGTCACTCAAACTGAAGTTCAAGAACTACTCCAATAAGATTCAGAACTATAACAATTTCTTGGCTTATGTCACCAACGATGCAGAACGTGGAACGGGCAGTTATTCAGAATACTTCGGAATGCGTGCCGACAACTATGTCCTGGTAACAAAGAAGAATACTGATGCCAATAATTTCGATGTGTTAGGCTGGGACTGGTCAGCCATCAAGGAGGCATTTGATGGTGCAGAAGTTGAACTGACGGTCACCCGTACTGGTAGTGCAGTGAAGATGCGTGCCGACATCACACCATCCAATGGCATGGCACCTCTCTATGAGGAGTACACCTTAGATTGCGGAGATGGCACACAGCCTATCCGTGTGTTCCTCTCCATAGAACATGCATACCTTGACTTACTCAGTGCCGAGGTTGGTACTACCATCAGTGCCTACGACTGGTCTACATTTGTGACAGGTAATGCCCTCGACTTCTCTGCCGTTGACGGACTTACCGCTTATGCAGTGACAGGACATGATGGTACTAATATAAATAAGGTGGAAGTGACCTCGGCTGTTCCTGCCGGCACACCATTGCTGCTGAACGGTGATGCGAACGCCACCTATTTCATTCCTGTTGCCGCTTCTGCAGGTACTGCTCCCAGTGGCAATCTGCTCCAGGTAGGTACTGGTGCTTCAGTGGCTCCTGAGTCTGGTAAGACCAAGTACGCCCTGAGTGTGGAGGCTGGTGCTGCCCAATTCAAGAAGATAGAGGCAGCCCGTGCGATACCTGTCGGCAAAGCATTCCTCGTGTTCAATGAGGATATCTCCGCCCGTGAGTTTAGTCTTGACGGTAGTGCCACCGGCATCCAGCATGTCAAGGTAGGTGCAGAGGATCATATCTACTATGACCTGCAGGGTCGTCGTGTGCTCTATCCTAAGAAGGGCTTATATATCGTGAATGGTAAAAAGGTTGTTATAAAGTAAGTAGACCCCTCCATCCCTCCTCTGTTTAGGGGGAGGGAAGAGGGTTCTTTATTAAAAAAAGAAAGAAGATGAAAAAGACATATATCAATCCCGTGATGCAAGTAGTGAAATGGGAGATGCCACAGTTATTGGCTGGTTCTCCAGAACTGAAAGGAAAACTTGGCACAGATGATCCTATATTGGGACGTGAACTTGATGCTTACGATCTGTTTTAGCATATCCAATTAATTATTTACTAATATTTAACCCCCAAAAGACTATGAAACAATTTTTACGCAAGACTGTCCTTGTCATGATGACGGGACTTTTATGCAGCACTGCTGCTTTTGCAGGCGATGAGGTTGACTTAGGAGATGGTACCTCTCGTCTTGGTGCCGAGGACAACAGCACGGCATGGTGGGAAAAGTTCACTGACTTTGTGGAGATTGCTCCTAACAAGACGTTGACCTACACCTTTAAGAACTACTCCTCAAAGGCTTATAACTGGAATAACTGGGCTGTCAACATTGTTGCTGAGTCTGGTTACGAGTATCTGATCATGCGCGCTGACTGCTTTGGATGGTCAAACGCCAATTTCGATGCAATGAATACAGGTGATGCCGCTGGTAATGACAACACCTGGTTTACTTGTAACTGGAACAATTATGACTGGAATAATTTCATCGCCAATATTGACGGTGCCACTGTCGTGATGACCATCAAGCGCAACGATGCCTCCCTGATACTGATTGAGGATGTGACCACTGCTGATGGTACTCAGAAGTTCCGTCATTACTTCGAGATGGATGTCCCTGCCTCTGTAGATGAGATTCTGAAGGCTCGTCTGACCGTTGACAACGCACACCTTATTATTAATAATGAGGTACCTGTGGTTGACTCAGACCCACTACCCACTGCCACAGGCACACAAGTAGGACGCTCCGACCTTGCCACTCCCTGGTGGACTGCTTTCTCAGACTATTATACCGTTCAGCCTAACGAGACAGGAAAGGTTCATTTCAAGAACTATTCCTGCAAAGTGGGTAATTGGAACAACTGGCTGTTAGGTGTTACTACTGACGCTGACCGTGGTGGTGATGGCTACGAGGAATATGTCATCCTCCGTTCAGACAACTGGGGATGGGGAACAAAGTGGGATGCCGACAACATCACTAACGACTACGACTGGGCTACCTTCAAGGATGAGTTGGATGGTGCTGACGTGACGATTGAGGTGGCTCGTGAGGGTGGTACGGTGACGATTACCGCCAAGATGATTGCCGCTACTGACGGCACTACCGTACGCACAGAGACCTATACCTTCACGGATGATGCCATCGCTAAGAATAACATCCGTGTGTTCCTGACCACAGAGGGTGGTATGCTTGACATTCTTCCTGACGCTCCTGCTTCTGATATGGTTGACTTGGGCGACGGCACTTCACGCTTAGGTGCTGAGGATAATACAGATGGTTGGTTCTCTAAGGTTTCCGACCAGATAGAGATTCCTGCCAACAAGACCCTGACCTATACGTTCAAGAATTATTCCAGCAAAGCCAATAACTGGAACTGCTGGGTTTTGCAACTCGTTGAGAAGTCTACCAACGAGGAGTTGCTCATTGGTCGTGGCGACTGCTATATGGTATATAAAGGCGGTTGGGATAATGGTATGAATACTGGTGAAGGCAACGACAACACTTGGTATAACACCAACCAGAATAACTATAACTGGGAAGACTTCGTTAGTAACCTTGACGGTGCCACTGTCGTGATGAACGTCAAGCGTGTGGAGAGTGACCTCATCATCACCGAAGACGTGACTACTGCTGACGGCACATATACCTTCCGTCATTATTTCTCTATGCCTTATGCGAATGCCGACGAGACACTGCTGGCTCGTCTGTCTATCGACAATTCCCACCTTATTATTAATAACGAGGTACCCGTTGTCGACTCCAAGACCATTGCGATTAACGGCAAACAGGTAGGAAACGCAGACATGTCCTCTCTTATATTTGACGCACTCTCTGAGACCTATACTGTTGAGCATGATGGTTCAGTGAAGTTGAACTTCAAGAACTATTCCTCTAAGGTATTTAACTGGAACAACTGGATCCTTGCTATCACCAGTGATGCTGACCGTGGTGGTGATGGCTATGAGGAATATGTCGTCCTCCGTGCTGACAACTGGGGATGGGGAACAAAGTGGAATGAGGCAAACATCACTAACGACTATGACTGGGCTTCCTTCATGGACGAGATGGATGGTGCTGACGTGACGATTGAGGTGACACGCGAGGGTGGTAAGGTGACTGTTACCGCCAAGGCAATTGCCGCTACTGACGGTACTACCGTACGCACAGAGACCTACACCTTCACTGACGATGAGATTGCCAATGACAAAATCCGTGTGTTCCTGACTACAGAGGGTGGTATGCTTGATGTCATGTCAGGTGTTGTCACTGGTATCAACACTGTCAAGAATGTCAATAATGCGAAGGCAGAGACATACTATGACCTGAGTGGTCGTCGCGTGGCTCATCCTACGAAGGGACTTTACATTGTGAATGGAAAGAAGATTATTAAGTAAATTAAACTAATACGAGTATGAGAAAATTATTATGTAAAACACTCTTCCTCCTGATGGGAGGACTCCTGTGCGGCACGTCTGCCTTTGCAGGTGATGAAGTTGACTTAGGTAATGGCACCTCTCGTCTTGGTGCCGAGGACAACACCACGGGATGGTGGAGTCAGTTCACTGACTTTGTGGAGATTGCTCCTAACAAGACGCTGACCTACACCTTTAAGAATTATTCTTCAAAGGCTAATAACTGGAATAACTGGGCTGTCAACATTGTCGCTGAGTCTGGTTACGAGTATCTGATCATGCGCGCTGACTGCTTTGGCTGGTCAAACGCTAATTTCGATGCGATGAACACAGGTGATGCCGCTGGTAATGACAACACATGGTTTACCTGCAACTGGAACAATTACGACTGGGGTAACTTCATCGCCAATCTTGACGGTGCCACTGTCGTGATGACCATCAAGCGCAACGATGCCTCCCTGATACTGATTGAGGATGTGACAACCGCTGATGGTACTCAGAAGTTCCGTCATTACTTCGAGATGGATGTCCCTGCCTCTGTAGATGAGATCCTACAGGCTCGTCTGACCGTTGACAACGCACACCTTATTATTAATAATGAGGTACCCGTGGTTGACTCAGACCCACTACCCACAGCCACAGGCACACAAGTAGGACGTTCCGACCTTGCCACTCCCTGGTGGACTGCTTTCTCTGACTATTATACCGTTCAGCCTAACGAGACAGGAAAGGTTCATTTCAAGAACTATTCCTGCAAAGTGGGTAATTGGAACAACTGGCTGTTAGGTGTTACTACTGATGCTGACCGTGGTGGTGATGGCTACGAGGAATATGTCATCCTCCGTTCAGACAACTGGGGATGGGGAACAAAGTGGGATGCCGAAAATATCACTAACGACTATGACTGGGCTTCCTTCAAGGACGAGTTGGATGGTGCTGACGTGACACTGACGGTGAAGCGTGAGGGTGGTACGGTGACGATTGTCGCCAAGCAGATTGCCGCTACTGACGGCACTACTGTTCGCACAGAGACCTATACCTTCACGGACGATGCCATCGCTGAGAATAACATCCGTGTGTTCCTGAGCACAGAGGGTGGTATGATCGACCTCCTTTCCGCTAACGTAGGTATTGAGACCACTATTGGTGACAAGGACTGGTCGACCTTCTCATGTGCGGACTATGGACTTGACTTTGCGAACGCTGACGACGGACTCTCCGCATACGCTATTACTGGGCATGACGGCAAGAAGATTACAAGAACCGCTGTGACAGGTGCTGTGGAGAAGAACACTGGCTTGCTGCTCAATGGTGAGGCTGGCAAGACATACTTCATCCCCGTTGCCACTACAGGTAGTGCTGTCTCTGGTAACCTCCTCGTTCCTGGTACTGGCAGTGCAGTGACAAGGGCAACAGGTAAGACCTATTATGTGCTGACTAACGAGGACGGTGTTGCTAACTTCAAGAAACTCGTCACTGACGATGTCGTCATTCCTGTTGGCAAGGCTTACCTCCGATTCGACGAGGTAGTAGAGGCTCGTGAGATCGCTATTGATGGTGAGTTCACTGGTATCAACGAGATCAAGGCATCAGACATGAAGAACGCTGAGTGGTATGACCTGCAAGGTCGTCGTGTCGCCAATCCTGTCAAGGGTCTCTATATTGTGAATGGTAAGAAAGTGATTCTGAAATAAAAAGACCCCTCCTTCCCTCCCCTGTTTAGGGGAGGGAAGAGGGACCTTAGATAAAAAAGATAGAATATGAAAAAGACATATATCAATCCTTCGATGGAGATAGTAGATATCGCAGCCCCTCAGTTGCTGGCTGGTTCTATTGACACGTTAGGTGGCAATTATGGTGGTGGCGGTGTTCAGAGCCATGACTTTGACTTAGGTGACTTAGATAGTTTCCAAGAGGATCCTATGAAATGGTTGCTCAACAACTAATCAATTAATACACGAAACGTTTTACTAATCTTTAATTTATAACAAACATGAAACAATTAATTAGAAAAACACTCCTCGTCCTGTTAGGAGGAGTCTTATGCAGTTCGGCATGGGCAACGGGATTTTCAACTATTGTAGGTGCTACAGATAACTCAGACGCTTCATGGACTAATTATTCTGAAGCCTACGCCATTGAAGCCAATAAAACTCTGCATCTTGAATTTGTTAATAATCATGCAACTAATGCAGAATGCGTGAGTAATAATTGGGGAATAATTGACTCTTCCGATCCAATGTTCAGGAACTGGTTCAATTATGTTTTGATTTTGTCAAGCGATGAATCACATGCTTCTCAATATTTTTTCGTACGTCCAGACAACTGGGGTGATGGAACAAAGTATGATGCTTCTGGAAATGAAAGTAACTGGGATTGGAGTAATTTCGAGACTGAGACAAATGGTGCTACTGTTTCTATGGATATCATCCGTAGAGGCTCAGTAGTTACTGTTATTGCAAATTTGAAATCCACAACAGGAGTATATCGTTTTCAGAAATATTCCATGGATATTGCAGAAAGTGAAGCAACAGTATATGCTCAACTCACAGTAGAACACGCACATATTATCATCAATGATGAGGTAACAACGGTTTATGACTCAGATTTTGAGTATACAAATGATTTCACCTCTGCAGAAAAACTCTCATTCGCTGGTGAGACAAGTGCCGCTTCAATAGTTACAGATGACACCTTTGGATTTGCTTTCCAAAATACAAAGAGTGCTTCTGCTCGCTCTAACTATTTAGTGCTTCCTGATCATCTGCTCTCTCATTCTGCAGCAACAAAACAACTTTCGATAGGTTTCTGGGTAAAGGCAACTGAAGCAAATGCTGGTCTATCTCATGACTATCCATGGGCTCCTATCTTTACAGCATACGCCGCTGCACCAGGAACTGAAAACACATTTCCAATGTTTGCCTGTGAATATCGTGGTGTATTGCAGGTGAATTGTGTATCTGGATGGTGTAATTATGTAGATGCTCAAAATACTACTGGTACTAATAAATTATATCATACGACATGGAATGGGTCTGCTGATGTTCCTGGTAATGGTGGAGCAGACTGGTTAGCAGACCACGATTGGCATTATTATACTGTTGTACTTGATAATGAAACTGCATCAGTATATATAGATGGTGAGTTAAAGAACCAATGGACTGCAACAATCAATTATAATGACGGAGAAAACGATATAACTGGTACAACACAAAAAGGGTTGTTCTTAAATGGATCTGTATTGAAGTATATTTGCCTTGGAGGAAATCAAGCATGGAATTGGGGAGATCCAGACCCTGGCTTTACTTTTGCAAGATTCATTCTCAAAAATAGTGCTATGACTGCAGCACAGATAACAGAACAGATGGCTGCTGATAAAGCAAAGTTTAATGTGAAGATTGGTAATACCAAATGGGCAACTTTAGCAAGTGATCAGATATTGAACTTCGAAGGTACAGGCATAACTGCCAATATTGTTTCTGATTTTAATGATACGAAGAAGACAATTACTGTTTCACCATTGACAGAAGTTCCCGCTGGTACTCCGATATTGGTGAATGGAGACGCTGGAGTTTACTCTGTACCTGTATTGACTAGCACATCTGCAATAGTTGGTACAAACTATTTGGTACGTGGAACTGGTGCGGATGTAACAGCGGCTACAGGAACTGCTACGAGATTTGTAATGGTTGCTTCAGGAACAGATGCTGTATTTAAGAAGATTGGTTCTAATTCTCCAACAATATCAACTAGCAAGGCGTACTTAGAGATTCCTGCTGTTGTTTCTGCCCATGAATTAACAATGGCTTTCAACGATGACGATGTAACTGCTATCAAGAACATCAAGGTGGGCAGTGAGGATAACGTTTATTACAACCTGAACGGTCAGCGCGTCCTCTATCCTACAAAGGGCCTCTATATCGTGAATGGTAAGAAGGTAATCATTAAATAAAACTGAGGGAGGAAACAAACTATGAAGAATATTGAAAAGAAAGAATACGTAAATCCCTCTATGGAGGTTGTCGAGATTAACACACCACAGATTATGGCTGGTTCACCTCCTTCATTGACAGAAGAGGAATGGACTTCTGGTGATGGTGATCCAATCTAATCCCATTGATTATATCAATCCTATATAATAAACTCGCTCAAGGAGAAATACCTTGGGCGAGTTTTATGTTATCGTGAGTCCGATGAAATACTACATGTGATTTTTAAAATCGCGAAAAATCTGCAAATCTGCAAATAATCCGTGTAAGTGACTGGCTGCTACTTTCTTGGTGGTGCCGTAACTCATGCGGACGATGATTTTACACAGATACACCTGTACGCATGACATCGTTGTAGAGTGGTGACTGGCAATCTTCAGCCATAAGAACTGGCTCTATGAGGAAACTCACTTGATCGACATCATGCCAGAGTAACTTGGAAATCTCAAACTTACGATTTCCGTAGGATGGCACAATGACTGCTACATCAATGTCACTGTCAGGGGTAGCATAGCCTTTGCTGTACGAACCAAACATCATGACACGAGGCTCCACTTCGAAACGCGGACGTATTACTTCCTTATAACGGCGTACAAGCGCTAAGGCTTCCTCGCGGGTTAAAGTTTGTCTTTTATCCATTGCTGTAACTCTTTTGTTTCGTCAATTAACTCTCGACAGGCTTCAGGGGTTAACATACGAGCGAGGGCTTCTTTGTCCTCCGGGTAACGTGCCTCGATGTTATAATTAGTAATAGTGTTGAGAAAATCTTTCTGTTTGTCGCTCATTATCTCATAAAGACCACAACCATCAGCAAGTCGTTTATGGCTATGCGTATATGGAGGGTCATCGTGCTGTGTGGCACACCAGTAAGCCTTTAGTGTTTTCTCAATAGTTTGATGACACATAAAGGCAACATAGAGCCACCGCCCAGTCTGGTGCATAGCATCGGCAGTATCGATGTCATATTCGGCAATGTCAAGCCAGTATCGCACTTGTTCTTCTCTTGTCATATTAATATGAAATTATGATATTTGTCGCAAAAATACGAAATATCGGTAACTCACGCAAATATTTTTGCATGAGTTGCGTCGTTTTTAATATATTTTTATAGAAAAGAGTGCCTCCGCTCCTTACGAAGTAGTGGCAAAATACTACATGTGATTTTTAAAATCGCGAAAAATCTGCAAATCTGCAAATAATCCGTGTAAGTGACTGACTGCTTGTCGGTTGCGGATTTGCAGATTCTATGGCAGATTTGCAGATTTTGATGGAAAACAACAAAAATACCAGACAAAGCAATAACATTACCAGTCTGGTTTTATTCTAATATCTCCTATAAAAGTAAATTCAGTGTGTTTACTGAGTAAATTCAGTGTATTTACTGAGTAAATTCAGTGTATTTACTGAGATAAGTGCCATCGGTTATTGCTTTCTTCATGATCTTACACTTTATCGTTCATTGCGTACTGTCACTTTCTTGGTGGTGCCGTCACTCATGCGGACGATATTGATGCCACGCTGGGGTT
>Ga0310691_10006996_pt1 | contig 11888 bp, 9 predicted proteins | sample 176DNAGHGlowgp2_FD_203887 | JGI IMG/M metagenome (GOLD analysis project Ga0310691, IMG submission 203887) | Sheep rumen microbial communities from Palmerston North, Manawatu-Wanganui, New Zealand - 1766 DNA GHGlow gp2 (v2) (version 2) | ecosystem: Host-associated > Mammals > Digestive system >... | reverse complement strand
ACTTAAACACTAATGATCATTTATTATTATGACCTGGATGAGGTGGTTGCCGGTGACGAAAACTGTAATATGTTTGTCCGTAAGGCACTGCCTTATCTTGATGATGAGAGAAAAAGTAAAATTGCAAAGATAAAGCCTCTTAAGAATAAGGCTATGAGTGCGGCAGCAGGTCTTCTTATCAGAAAGGGTTTTGATGATCATCTTTGTCTTAAAGAAGGTGGACATGAAAACGCAGCGATAAGTTATGAGTACACGGAGCATGGAAAACCCTTCATAAAAGGTTATCCTGATTTTGAGTTTTCACTGTCTCATTCAGGAAGATATGCTGTTCTTGCTGTGGCGGATTCTCCTGTGGGAATTGATGTTCAGGAGAAGAAAACCGCGGGAGATATTTTAAAAGTATCTGCTCATATAATGTCAGAAGATGAATTAGCAGCGCTTGAAAAAGAGAATGATTCTGCAAAAAAGGCTGATTATTTTTTCCGTATATGGTCAGCTAAAGAGGCTTTTGTAAAGATGACAGGTGTAGGACTTTCTGAAAAGCTGGGTGATTTTTCCTGTGATTTTAAGCAGATGGAAATTATAGGAAATGATGGAGAAATCAGAGGATATATCTATGAGCCGGCTTCTTTTGATGGTTACGCGCTTTCTGTATGTTCAAAGAAAAAGGGCGAACAATTTTTATTAAAAGAAGTTCAGATTTAACTGCGATACGGTTTAGTGTTTTGTTTTTATAGTGGGCATAAGATTTTCGAATTGGTTTTTATGAACATCTTATGACACAAAGATAGGAATTATATGGAAAAATCAAAGCGAAGATATGAGATTGATATGACAGAGGGGGCTCTTCTACCGAAGATTCTCCTTTTTTCTGTGCCGCTGATCATTTCAAGTGTTCTGCAGCTTTTGTTTAATGCTGCGGACATAGTAGTGGTCGGACAGTTCTCCGGGAATGAAACTATTGGAGCAAATTGCGTTGCAGCAATCGGATCGACAGGTGCTCTCATAAATCTGATACTGAGTATGTTTATGGGACTCTCGGTCGGTGTTAACGTACTTGCAGCCAGATATTTTGCGGGCAGACAAAGTAAAGAGATGAGTGAAACTGTCCATACTACGATAGCACTTGCACTTTTTGGCGGAATTGCCATAGGAGCTGTTGGCTTTTTGGTTTCAAGACCTCTGCTTGAGCTTATGGGCTCGCCGGAAGAAGTTATAGGATTGTCTGCGCTTTATATGAAGATATATTTTATCGGAATGCCGGTAAATTTATTGTACAATTTCGGCGCTGCGATACTAAGGGCAATTGGCGATACCAGAAGACCTTTATATTTTCTTATGTTTGCGGGAATTATAAATGTAGTGCTGAACCTTGCCTTTGTTATGGGCCTTGGGCTTAATGTTGCGGGAGTTGCTCTTGCTACGATTATTTCACAGGCAATAAGTGCGCTTCTTATCATCAGGGCGCTCATGAGAACTGAGGATATATACAGACTTGATATAAAGAAAATCGCCATAAATGCTGACAAGGCGATAAGAATTGCAAGAGTCGGACTTCCTGCAGGATTTCAGGGAACTATCTTTTCATTTTCAAATGTTCTCATACAGTCATCAATAAATGAATTCGGTTCTGTTGCAATGGCCGGAAGCGCTGCGGGAGCAAATCTCGAGGGCTTTGTATATATGGCGATGAATGCGGTTTATCAGGCATGTGTATCCTTTACAAGTCAGAATGTCGGTGCAGGTAAGTCGGAGAGAATAGGCAAGGTTTTGAGAACATGCCTTTTGCTGGTCAGCTTTGTAGGTCTTGTAATGGGCAATGCATTTTATTTACTTGGCGATAAGCTTGTAAGTGTGTATACCGCAGAACCTGCCACAATACAGTATGGCGTTGAGCGAATGTCGATAATTTGCACCTTCTATTTTCTCTGCGGATGCATGGATGTTATATGTGGAAGTTTGAGGGGAATGGGGTATTCTACTGTCCCTATGATCGTGTCAATAATCGGCGCATGTGGTTTGAGAATTGTGTGGATCCTTACGATATTCAGGCATTTCCACACACTTAAAATATTATATATTTCTTATCCCGTAACCTGGACGGTAACGGCTGCTGTCCACCTTATCTGTTATTTTATTATAAAGAAAAAGGTGATAGCTGTAATAGATAAGAGGAAGGCAATTAAGGAATGAATAAAGTTAAAGCAGTAATTTTTGATCTTGACGGTACACTTTTATATACGCTTAAGGACTTGATGATAAGCACCAATTATGCCCTTGATAAGCATGGGATGGAAACCTGTACACTGGAGCAGATTCAGTACCGCGTTGGAAACGGGGTAAGGGAGCTTATGAAAAGATGCGTTCCGGAGGGAGACGCTAATCCCGCCTTTGAAGAGGTTTTCGAGGATTTTAAAAGGCATTATCAGATTCACTGTAATGACAACAGCGGACCGTATGAAGGAATACCGGAGCTTTTAAAGTGCCTTAAAGATAAGGGATACAAGTTGGCAATTGTGTCCAACAAGTTCATGGATGCCACAAAGGAACTTGCAGAACTATATTTTAAGGGCACCATAGATGTTGCCATAGGAGAAAAGCAGGGTATAAGGAAAAAGCCCGCTCCCGATACTGTGATCGAAGCAATGCGCATTCTTGGTGTTACAAAAGAAGAATGCATCTATGTCGGGGATTCCGATGTTGATATTAATACAGCAAAAAATTCAGGGATGCCTTGCATAAGCGTGGCATGGGGCTTTAGGACCAGGAAGGAACAGGAAGAAGCCGGCGGAAATATTTTTGCAGACAGACCAATGGATATTGTTGATATAATAGAGGGAAGATTTTAATAAAAAATATAAAGAGGCTATGGGGAGGATAAATCTTTGCAGCAAAATGTGACTCAGCTTATTGTACTTATAATACTTGTGCTCTTGTCGGCATTTTTTTCATCTGCGGAAACTGCCATGAGCTGTGTGAGCAGGGTAAAGATCAAAACACTGGTAGAAGAGAATAACAAAAGGGCTATTGCAGTTCAAAAAATCCTTGATGATTATCAGAATATGCTTTCTGCCGTACTTATTGGTAATAACATCGTAAACTTATCTGCTTCAGCGCTTGCGACTATTTTTGTTCAGAGGATATGGGGCGATTTTGCGATCAGCATAGGTACGGGAGTTTTGACGATCGTCGTTCTTATCATGGGTGAGATTATTCCCAAGACTATCGCTACTACTTATGCAGAAAATATGGCTCTTTTTTATTCGAGACCAATCTTGTTTATCATGAAAGTCCTCACACCGGTTATTTTTATTGTAAACGTTGTGGCAGATGCTGTTCTTGCACTTCTCAGAATCGACAAAAACAGCAGGAAGGTTATGACTGAAAACGAACTTAAGACATATGTAGATGTCAGCCACGAGGATGGAGTTATAGAATCCGGTGAAAAAGAGATCATCTACAACGTGTTTGAATTCAGTGATGCAGTTGCCAAGGATGTAATGATCCCGAGGATCGATATGAGCTGCGTCAGCGCCGATGCCGAATATCACGAGGTTATGAGAGTCTTCAAACAGGAGATGTATACCAGAATCCCTGTCTATGAAGATAATCAGGATAATATCATAGGTCTTATAAATATTAAGGACATGGTACTTGTCTCTGACAAAGATAACTTCAAAATAAGAGATTATCTGCGTGAAGCTTATTACACCTACGAACTTAAAAAGACCGCTGATCTTTTGCTTGAAATGAGGAAAAATGCACAGAATGTTGCCTTTGTACTTAGTGAATACGGTGCAACTGTCGGAATGATCACCATGGAAGACCTTCTTGAAGAAATCGTAGGAGAGATCAGAGATGAATACGATTCTGATGAAGAGGAGCAGATAAGGGAGCTTGGCGGCGGAAGATTCCTTGTAGAAGGCAATATGAAACTCGATGATATAAATGATGCTCTCGGAACCGCTTTTGAGTCTGATGATTATGATTCCATCGGAGGACTTATGATCGAAAATCTGGACAGACTGCCAAGAGGCGGAGAGACAACAAAACTTGCCAACGGAGTTGAGCTTACAGCAAGCGCCATTAAGAGAAACAGGATCACCGATGTACTTGTATTTATACCCGAAGGAGCCTTTAGTACAGAGGAAAGAAAAGGGGATGAACCTGTGCCTGAAAGCGAATAAAAAGTGCTTTTCGGTATAGTGTAAATATGTTATACTATTGATTTGTGGAAAACTGTTAAATTTCTACAATTTCCTAATAGGAAGAGGAGCAAATGACTATGAAACATGTAAAAACACTTGCAACAAGAAACCTTAAAGAGTCAATGAAGAAGGGCGGATGTGGTGAATGCCAGACATCATGCCAGTCAGCATGCAAGACATCTTGCACAGTTGGTAACCAGAGCTGCGAGCAGGTTGCTAATAAATAATCAGGACTCAAATAATAGTTTTGACAAGTGAGGCAGCGGCCTGGCCGCTGCTTGCTTTTGTTCATAAACAGGTAATCCGTTATGAATAAAGCAGATGAAATTTAATGAAGGTAGTGAGAAATAAAATATGATACATGCATACAAGAACAACGGATATGACATTGTTCTGGATGTAAACAGTGGCAGCGTTCACGTTGTGGACGATGTGGTTTTTGATCTGGTTCATCCCGTAGAAGAATTGTTATCAGCAAGATTCGGCAGTGCTGATATAGAAAGGGCGGAAGGTGAGTCAGATGACGAGAAGCTGGCAGCTTCTTTGTATGAACAGCTTTCTGAGAAAAATCCCAGCGTTATAGGAAGTTACCCTGAGAGTGATGTAAAAGATGCTCTTTCAGATATACTTGAACTCAGAAGAGCCGGAGTTATGTATACCGACGACGTTTACGAGAATTATGTAGAAGAATTCAAGGAACGTGATACAGTTGTTAAAGCACTTTGTCTTAATATAGCGCATGACTGTAACTTAAGATGTAAGTACTGTTTTGCAGATGAAGGCGAATATCACGGAAGACGTGCACTTATGACAGAAGAGGTCGGTAAGGCAGCACTTGATTTCCTGGTTAAGAATTCAGGGTCAAGAAAAAATCTTGAAGTTGACTTTTTCGGCGGAGAGCCACTGCTTAACTGGGAAGTTGTAAAGAAACTTGTAGAATACGGCCGAAGCATAGAAAAAGAACATAATAAGAACTTTAGATTTACTCTTACAACAAACGGAACTCTTTTAAATGACGAGATACTCGAGTTTGCCAATAAAGAGATGGGTAACATAGTCCTGTCGATTGACGGAAGAAAAGAAGTCAATGACAAGATGAGACCCCTTAAGGGAGGACAGGGAACATACGATACCATCGTTCCCAAGTTCAAGAAGGTAGCGGAGAGCCGCCATCAGCTGAGATATTTTGTAAGAGGAACATTTACACATAACAATCTGGATTTCTTCGAGGATGTTAAACACCTCGCAGATCTCGGATTTAAGCAAATCTCTGTGGAACCTGTAGTTGCAAAGCCTGAAGACTGGTACTCAATAAAAGAAGAGGATATTCCTTATCTCTGTGACCAGTATGACAAGCTTGCAAAATTCTATCTTGAGAGAAAGAAGGAAGGAAACGGCTTTAATTTCTTCCATTTCAACATAGATCTTGAGGGCGGTCCGTGCGTTGCCAAGCGTCTTTCAGGATGTGGATCGGGATGCGAGTATTTGGGTGTAACTCCATGGGGAGACCTGTATCCTTGTCATCAGTTTGTAGGTAATGAAGATTTTATAATGGGTAATGTCTTTGATGGTATAACCAGAAAAGATATCCAAAAACAGTTCAAAGAAAGCAATGTGTACTCCAGACCTGAGTGTCAGAAGTGCTTTGCAAGATATTATTGCAGTGGAGGTTGTGCTGCAAATGCCTATAATTTCAATGGCGACATAAATACAACCTATAAGACAGGCTGTGAGCTCCAGAGAAAGCGTATAGAGTGCGCAATCATGATCAAGGCGGCTCAGTCTGAAGGAGTGGAGGAATAAAAAATGAAAAGAGTTAAGTCGTATATCGCTTTTCTCGTAGCAGTTCTGCTACTTGCAGGCCTTGCATTTACTTCGACAAAAGGTCTTGGAAGCGATAAATCAGGTTCACTTGACAGTATCAGTCTTGGTCTTGATCTGGCAGGTGGTGTCAGCATCACTTATGAGGTAGTTGGTGATGAGGCTCCCAGTGCTGAAGATATGTCAGACACTATCTACAAGCTTCAGCAGCGTGTTGACCATTACAGTACTGAATCTCAGGTTTATCAGGAAGGTTCAAACCGAATAAATATTGAGATCCCCGGTGTTACAGATGCAAACGCCATTCTTGAGGAACTTGGTCAGCCCGGTAATCTGTATTTCATCGCTCAGACAGATAGTGAAGGTAATCAGAACTATCAGTACAATTCAGGTTTCCAGCTTGATGAAAACGGAAATATAGCTACAGATGAAGATGGCAACATCCTTATGGATGAGAGTGGTGCTATCGGATACACACTTAATAAGACTATCGAAGAACTTGAAGCAGATGGTTCTATCGTACTTAAGGGTGAAGATGTAGCAGATGCTCAGGCAGGCTATCAGAATTCCGGTACAGCAAATACTCAGGAAGTTGTTATTCAGCTCGAGTTCACAGAGAACGGAAAGCAGAAGTTTGCTGAAGCAACTAAGAAGGCATTTGCTAACGGCGAATCTATCGCTATTTATTATGATGGTGAGTTCGTTTCTGTTCCTACTGTTCAGGCAGAGATCACAGATGGAAGAGCAGTAATTACAGGTGAGACCAATTATGAAGATGCTGCAAACAAAGCATCTATCATCCGTATCGGTGGACTTAAGCTTCAGCTTAATGAACTCCGTTCAAACGTTGTAGGCGCTCAGCTTGGTGCTGATGCTATTCATACAAGTATGATCGCAGCTATCGTTGGTTTCTGCGCTATCATCCTTTTCATGGTTGTTATGTATAAGCTTCTCGGTGTTGCAGCAAGTATTGCTCTTATGTTCTATGTAGGACTTGAGATCTTCTTCCTGTCAGCATTTGAGATTACACTTACATTGCCCGGTATCGCAGGTATTATCCTTTCAGTAGGTATGGCAGTTGATGCTAATGTGCTTGTATTTGCTCGTATCAGAGAGGAAATTCTCGGAGGCAAAGATGTAAAGAGTGCTATAAAAGCAGGTTACAGTAAAGCTTTATCAGCTATCCTTGATGGTAATATCACAACACTTATTGCTGCAGCAATCCTTGGCCTTAGAGGAACAGGTACTGTAAAGGGATTTGCTTCAACACTTGCACTTGGTATTATCGTTTCAATGTTCACTGCTCTTTTTGTAACAAGAATCATCACTAACATATTCTATGGCATGGGCTTTGAAAATAGTAAATGGTACGGTAAGGCAAAAGAAGTTAAGGTATTCGAATTTACCAAGAAGCGCGTTATGTTCTATGTAATTTCTATAGCAGTTATCGTTATCGGTTTTGCTACTATGGGAATCAATGCCGGCAGAGGCCAGGGCGCATTCAACTACAGCCTTGACTTTGTAGGTGGTACTTCAACAAGCGTTACATTCAATGAGAATTGGACAACAGAGAAGCTTGACAGCGAAGTCGTTCCCAAGATCAGAGAGCTTACAGGCGTTGATTCAGTTCAGGTTCAGACAGTAAAGGGAACAAACGAAGTAATATTTAAGACAGTAACTCTTAATGTAGATCAGCGTGAGGCAATTGCTTCAATGCTTGAAAATGATTATCAGGTACCTGAAGCAAATATCGCAGCTGAGAGTATCAGCTCAACAATCAGTAACGAGATGAGAGCAGATGCTACATCTGCAATGATAATTGCACTTGTCCTCATGCTTGCATATATCTGGATCAGATTTAGAGATATCACATTTGGTGCTGCTGCGATCATAGCTCTTGCACATGATGCACTTGTAGTTATCGTATGTTATGCACTTACAAGAATACAGGTTGGTGGTACATTTATCGCAGCTATCCTTACTATCATCGGTTACTCTATAAACGATACGATTGTTACATTTGACCGTATCCGTGAGAACCAGTATGGTATGAGACATAAAGATGAATATGAGCAGCTTGTTAACAGAAGTATTAGCCAGACACTTACAAGAAGTTTGTTTACTTCTATAACAACATTCATCATGGTTCTTGTTCTTTTCATCTTTGGTGTTACAGATATCAAGAACTTTGCACTTCCTCTTATGGTAGGTGTTGTTGCAGGAACATATTCTTCAATCTTCATTGCTTCACCTATTTGGCTTGATATCAAAACAAAGTTTAGCAAAAAGAATAAATAATTGGTTTTGATTTTCTGGAGGGCTGTCGCAAGAAATTACACTTGCGATAGCTCTTTTCTTTTGAAAGGAATACATGGCAAATTGGTTTATTACCCGAAAGGGTGCTGATTTTAATAAAATAGCTGCAGAGAACGGTATATCTCCCATTACAGCAAGGATTTTAAGAAATAGGGATGTCTATGAGCAGGAGAAGATAAAAAGCTTTCTTACTGCAGATATTGATTCTCTATCAAGACCGGAGCTTTTGCCCGATATGGAAAAGGCTGTTTTGGTAATGCAAAATGCTATTGAAAAAAATAGCAGGATCAGGATAATCGGAGATTATGACGTTGATGGAATTTGCTCTTCATATATTCTTCAAAGGGGAATAGAAGCCTGCGGAGGAAAAGTGGACGTAAGGCTTCCTCACAGAATGAATGATGGATACGGACTTAGTATGGGACTTGTCGAGAGAGCTCATGAGGACGGAATCGATACGCTGATAACCTGCGACAACGGCATTGCCGCAATAAATGAGATAAGCTATGCTAAAGAGCTTGGAATGACTGTGATAGTCACAGATCATCATGAAGTCGGATATGAGGAAGATGACCACGAAAAGATGGTGCTTCCCGCTGCAGATGCAGTTGTAGATCCTAAAAGATTCGATAATGATCCTGAGAACTTTAAGGAAATTTGCGGAGCACAAGTTGCATACAAATTTGTATGGCTTCTTATAGAAACAATGGGAATCACTGTTACTGAAAGATTCATGAAGGATCTCAGAATATTTGCAGGATGGGCAACAGTATGTGATGTAATGCCTCTTACTGATGAAAACAGAACAATGGTCATAGATTCGATGAGAAATATTCCCGGCACAGAAAATGTAGGTCTTAAGCAGCTTATAAGGGCGACAGAGCTGGATGAATATAACATAAGCTGCTATTCATACGGCTTCATACTTGGACCATGCCTTAATGCAAGCGGCAGACTTGATTCTGCCATGAGAGGGCTGGAGCTTTTGATGGAAAGAAACAGCAATGTTGCTGCTAAATATGCTGAAGATTTAAAGAAATTAAATGACTCACGTAAGCAGATGACATTAGAAGGTACAAGCAAAGCGCTTGCTAAACTTGAAGAATACGGGGACGATCTGCCGGATGTTGTTGTTATATATTTACCAGATCTTCATGAATCTCTTGCGGGAATCATAGCAGGCAAGGTAAGAGAGGCTGTTTCAAGACCTGTCTTTATCATTACTGATGCGGAAAATGGCGGCGTAAAAGGCTCAGGAAGATCTATTGAGAAATATCATATGTTTGAAGAACTAAGTAAATGTAAGGACTTACTTACCAAGTTTGGCGGACATAAGATGGCAGCCGGATTTTCGCTTGAGAAAGAAAATATTGATGCTTTCAGAGATGCCCTTAATGCAAACAGCACATTAAAACCTGAAGACTTTGTGGAGGATCTTCACCTTGATATGGAGCTTCCGCTTGGTTATCTTAATATTCCTCTTGTTAGAGAATTTGAGAAGCTTGCTCCTTTTGGAATAGACAATCCGGAGCCTAAATTTGTAGCAAGGAATGTTGAACTGATTTCCGGAAAGATTATAGGAAAAAATCAAAATGTCGGGAAATATAAAGTAAGAGATATCAATTCTGAAGTAATCGATATGATCCTATTTGGAAAAACCAATGAGTTTAATTCTTTCCTTGATGAAACATTTGGAGTGGATATGAGAGATAGACTGTACAATGGAAAGAGTCATGATAAAATGATGATTAATGTTGCATATAAAGCTGATATAAATGAATTTAGAGGAGAAGAGAATCTTCAGATCATGCTTTTGGATTATAAGAAAATTTCTTCATAAACCACAAAACACACGCTAAAAGCGTGTGTCTGCGGTTTCTTATGAGGGGGAGATAGTTTCTTCAATCAACTATCTTGATATAAATATTACAGAATAAATGTGAATAGAATATGTTTAAAATATTAAGAAAAACGATAGATAATTAAGATTTGGAGGAAAAATATACATGAAAATCAAAGAAATTCTTAAGAATCTCGACTATACTGCATTTGTTGGGAACACAGATAAGGCAGCAAATCTTGAAGAAATGGACATTACTGCGGTAGTTCGCGACAACAGAAAAATAGTGCCCGGCTGTCTTTTTATTTGCATAGAAGGCGCTAACTTTGATGGACATTCAGTAGCAGCCGAAGCTTTCGAAAAGGGTGCTGCCTGCATCGTTACAGAAAAAGCAGTTGATGTTCCCGCTGACTGCGAGGGAGTTATCATAAAAGTTGAGAGTACAAGATATGCGATGGCATTTATATCTGCTGCATGGTTTGGACATCCCGCAGAAAAGCTCAAAACTATCGGTATTACAGGAACAAAGGGTAAAACAACAACTACTTATCTGATCAGAAATATGCTTGAGAATGCCGGCCATAAATGCGGACTTATCGGTACGATCGAAGTTATCATAGGTGATGAGCACATTCATTCAGAGAACACTACGCCTGAGTCTTATGAACTTCAGGAATATATGAGCAGAATGGTTGAAGCCGGATGTGACAGCGTCGTTATGGAAGTATCTTCTCAGGCACTCATGCTTCACAGAAGCCAGGGCTTTATCTATGACATTGGCATATTTACAAATATTGAGGCAGATCATATCGGCCCTAATGAGCATAAGGACTTCGATGACTATATGCATTGTAAGGGACTCTTGTTTAAGCAGTGCAAACTTGGAATAGCTAATGCTGACGATCCCAGAATGAAGGATGTTCTTGAAGGTCATACCTGTGAACTTACAACCTATGGTTTTTCTGAGGAAGCAGATCTTAGAGCTATCAACCTCGCATACATGCATAAGCCCGGTGAACTGGGAGTTTTATTTGATACAGATGGTGATATTTCACTTCATGCGCAGGTTCCCACACCCGGCAGATTCAGTGTATACAATGCACTCTGTGCGATAGACGTGGCAAAGCACCTCGGCTGCACAAACGATCAGATAACCGATGCACTTAAGAAAGCTCATGTTAAGGGCAGAATTGAGATGGTAAAAGTATCTGATGAATTTACCATGATGATCGACTATGCTCACAATGCGATGGCGCTTAAGAGCCTTCTTAGCACACTTAGAGATTATCATCCGACAAGACTTATATGCCTGTTTGGCTGCGGCGGAAACAGAGCAAAGAGCAGAAGATTTGAGATGGGTGAGGTAAGCGGCAGGATTGCGGACTTTACAATCATCACTTCTGACAACCCGCGTTTCGAGGATCCTATCGAAATAATGAAAGATATCGAGACCGGAATGAAGAAGACAGACGGTGAATATATTATGATAGAAGACCGAAAGGAAGCTATCAAATATGCTATAGAGCACGGTGAACATGGCGACATCATTGTTCTTGCAGGTAAAGGTCACGAGGATTATCAGGAAATTAAGGGCGTAAAATATCCTATGGATGAGAGAGTTTTGATCAAAGAGATCCTCGAAGAAATCAAAGCAGAATAAAAAGTAGAAAAAAGCAGGGCACATGACATTTACAGATAATACT
>Ga0310691_10006995_pt1 | contig 11889 bp, 7 predicted proteins | sample 176DNAGHGlowgp2_FD_203887 | JGI IMG/M metagenome (GOLD analysis project Ga0310691, IMG submission 203887) | Sheep rumen microbial communities from Palmerston North, Manawatu-Wanganui, New Zealand - 1766 DNA GHGlow gp2 (v2) (version 2) | ecosystem: Host-associated > Mammals > Digestive system >... | reverse complement strand
TCAGTCTCAATACAGACACCAGTGGGTGGAATCTTGAGGACTGGGTGGATGCGCTCGCCAATGCCACTCGCGAGGCAGAGACGGCAGAAGGACCGCTCAGCAACCTTTCCGACAAGTATGTCACCCTCTCCGAATCGATCAACGGCTCTAAGAAGGCGATGGACGCTCTGTCTGAGGCAATGGGCGAAAACGCCGATGAGGGCTACGAACAGCGTGTCAAAGCGTATGACGCCATCAACGAGGCGTTTGAGAACGGTGAAGTCGGCAGCATGTCGAACATCTGGAGTATCGCCGATGCACTTGGCTTTGTCCAGGATGAGATGGATCAGTTTAATCCGCAGACACTATACGACTGGTGTATGCAGACCGCGCAGTACTTTACCGAGGGCAAAGAGGGCGTAGATAGCTTCCTTGATGCAATACGCGATAACAAGAGCGCGATGGAGCTGTTCAACAACTTTTCCTGGGACGGGACGAACCTCAATTTTGATATCGACAACACGAAGCTCAAGGATCTTGCGCATGTGTTCAATTTGGACGAAAACGCGCTTTATGATCTGATCACAAGGCTCGGCCAGTACTATAAGATCCAGGCACAGACCCCCGATGATCTGATTACGTACATGAAGGGGCTGATAACGGAGTCCGGTACAGCAGAGGAAAAGCTAAACGCAGCAAAGCTTGCATTGGAGCAGTACTCTGAGCTGGTCGGCGAACCGATCGATGTAGCAGCAATAGACGCTGAGGGTCTTGAGGCCGGCAAGTTCGAAGGCAAAACACAGGAGATCGTCCAGGCGTACCTCGACATGAAAGAGGCGCTGAAGAAGGGCGGGACTGCCGAGGGTGCTTCCGTCACCTTGACGATCGATGATCATGAGTTCCAGCTCAAGTTTTCCGAAGACGAAGCCAAGCTGAAGGCGCTGTGCGGCGAGAACGCATGGAATGTCTTCGTCGGCCTGAGCGACACAACACTGTCCACCGAGGAGAAGCTGAACCTGATCCAGGACGTCCTTGGTACGATCAGACAGACAAAGCCGACAGCGACGGTATATGACGGCACATCTACGGCGCGAACCGGTCTTGCCAAGGTCATGCAGTATATCAACGACGTCAAGGCCAACAAGGTACAGACCGTAACGATCAAGTACGCTACCGTCGGCAATGTCCCGCAGTATAGATTCGCATCCGGCACCAGGAGCGCCCCTGGCGGACCTGCCCTGCTGGGCGATGAGTACTCTTCTACCGGGCAGCCGAAACCGGAGCTCGTCGTTTCCGACGACCATGCCTTTGTGGCTGGCATCAACGGACCGACGATCGCAAAGCTCAACCGCGGCGACGTTGTATACAACGCAGCCGAGACCAAGAAGATCCTCGGCGGCAATCCGAATATTGCTGGCATCCCGGCCTTTGCTGCCGGCAGCGGCGCGACATGGACCGGCGGCGGTTTCCGTTCTACGAAATCGAGCAGCTCCAGTGGTTCCGGCTCCGGTTCTGGCTACAGCAGCTCGCGGTCGTCCTCTTCCTCCTCTTCTTCCTCCTCTTCTAGCAACTGGTTCGAGGAGGCATACGCCGAGCACAACCACCTGGTCAATATGTACCAGGAGGATATGCAGACGTATCTCGACTGGCTGATCGATGCTTATCCGAGAGCATATAAAGAGGGCATCATCGAGCTGGATGACTATCGGAAATATTCCGAAGAGGTCTTCAACGGTCTGCAGGAGCTGTTCAACGACTACATCGACGACCTGGAGCATGACGTGTCTCTGCGCGAGCACTTCCAGGGCGAGTCCAAGAACATCCTGAACATCTACCAGGGCGCGATCAACAACATCCTGCAGGAGATCCAGGCAGCCTATGACAACGGGCTTGACCAGAACAACGAGTATGTGCAGGGTCTTCTCGACCGTCTGCTGGACTTCCAGGACAACGTAAAGAAGCTGGAAGAGGATCTGACAGACGACGCCATGGACGCCACGGAACAGCTGATCAAGCTCCGCATGGACATGATCAAGCAGGACGTGGAGAACGAGAAGAAGGCGCTGAGCGACAGGCTTTCCGCCTATAAGGAATTCTCCGACCGGCAGAAGGCGCTTCTGCAGGCATCCTACGACGAGGAGTCCTATCTCAAGGAGCAGGCCGAGAAACGCAAGGCCGTGACAGACCTGCAGATCCGGCTGGATCAGCTGGCGCTGGACAACTCCGCCTGGGCAAATCGCAGACGCATCGAGCTTACCGAAGAGCTGCGCAAGGCACAGGAGGAGCTGGACGACTTTGAGAAGGATCACGCCCGCGAGGCGCTGGAGGACAGCATCGACCAGGCGTCTGATCTCATGGATAAATACGTGAAGGATCGGCAGACGGCGCTGGACGAATCCATCAAGGATCCGTATGACCTGCGCCAGCGTGCGATCAACGACATCCTGGTTCTGGACGAGGACTGGTATTCGAAGATGATCGAGTACAACAGGAGATACGGAGACGGGATAGATCAGTCTATCGTCGACAAGTGGAAGGAAGCTACCACCGCAATGGACGCGTACTTCCAGCACTTCGAAAAGAACTACGAGGGCATCGTGATCCGCGATCTCTTTGGCGTTCTGGACGGCCGGACCTACGCCGGATTCATGGACGCCGCGAGAAACGGACATGGGTACGCTTCCGGTACGCGTAATGCGTCCGCAGGACTCCACCGCCTGTTTGAGAACGGCGACGAGTATGTCTTCACCTCGAATGACGGCTCCAAGTACCGCATGTTCTCTGGCGGCGAGAAGGTCTTGAACGCGGCGCAGACAGGGTTCCTGTACGACTTTGCCCGCTCCGGCGGCAGCGTATTGGACAACCTGGCGGCCACCGCCTCGGTGGATCGCCTGTCCGGCCTGATCGGCGGCAGCACCGTCGGCGAGATCAACATGGGCGACATCATCATCCAGGGCAACGCGGATCAGCGGACGGTATCCGAGATCCGGCGGGCACAGCGCGAGAGCATGAACGAGATGCTCGACCGTCTGGCTCGGCTGAAATAATCAAACGGGACGGGAGGTTTCGGCCTCCCTCCTGCTATGTATGGAAGGAATAAAAGGAATCTCCTATTGATTCATTTATGCCATCATAACACACACGATCATTCAACACAAGGAACAAAAGGAGAATATGTTTACAAATACAAACATGGGAGGCGATTGATTGGAATTCTATGGAATGAGATTCGAGTATGACGGCGTGTCATCGAGGCTCTATGATCTTATGATCGCCTCGGTCAGCAAGTCGCGGGATATGTCAGTCTCCGGCAAGGCCACGGTCGTGACGATGCACAACCGCCGTCCGACGGCGAACTACTATCTGAATACGCGCTGGGACAAGGGCAACCTCGTCTTCGACATGGAATTCGTCAGTGAACGTGCGCTGACGGAGGCAGAGCAGCGGGCGATCACAAAATGGCTGTTTCGCACAGACGGCTATAAGCGGATGTACTTTGAACTGCTGGATGATGAGCAGGCGGAGTGGTTCGATATCGTCGACGGCGAGACGGTCCGCACATATCTGAACTGCATCCTGACGGAGCCTGAGAAGATCGACGGCTTCGGCGGCGTATGCGGGTACAAATGCAAGGCCGTATGCGACGCGCCGAACGCATGGTCGGACGAGATCGCCGCGGAAGCGGAGCCCGATCTGAGCTCTTACTCGGTCAATACGGACGGAGAGGAATACACCTTCAACATCTACGTGAATTCCGATATGGGCGAGTATATCTATCCGGAGCTCATCGTCACCACATCCGGCACGATGGCCGACGGCTCCTCCCCCGCATTCCGCGTCTGGAACGAGACAGACAGCTCGACACGGATCACCGGCATGGACGGACTGGGTCAGGGCGTCACTGTGACAATGGACGGCCAGACGAACTATATCTCTGACGGGCTGTACGAGAAGTTCACGTTGCCGTACTTTCTGCGGCTTATGGACGGTATGAACGAGCTGCACGTCAAGGGAAGCGTGAGCAAGATCGGCGTGATCTGGAGGAACAGGAGATATCTATGAGGATCGACTTTAATTCTCTGGATCGGTATGAAACGCCGCTGTTCCACCTGTGCAACCCCGGGGCGCGGCTTGAAAACGGCGTGCTGACAAGGCGGCTCGGCATTCTGGACAACACGTCCGACGAGGAGCTTGTCATTGAATTCAACACCAAGTCTGAGCTAAACTTCCGCATCTATCGCGTCGTTTATGACGACGTCGCACAGACAGAAAACTTCTCCAAGCTGTTCTCCTACGTGGAGAAACGCCGCATGCTGTATTTGGAAAATATCGGCTTCTTCTGCATCGAGGAGGTCAGCCTGAACGACAGCGACGACGGCGTATATAAGGACGTGAAAGCATACTCCTGCGAACAGGAGCTGGAAAATAAGCAGGTGCCTGGTCTGCGTGACATGGACGCCGTAAGCATGGAGACGCCGGAGGATGAGCTCGTCTATCCGCTGGCAGTGTACACGGACACCACCCTGACGGGCGGCGTGCTGTATAAGCTCATGGAGGTCATGCCGCTGTGGACGGTCAGCCATGTGGACGAAAGTCTTCTGACCAAGTACCGGCATTTCGACACGCCCAGCGACGAGACGAATATCCTCGGCTTCATGCTGGAGACGCTGCAAGACGCCTTCGAGTGCATCTTTATCTTTGACACGGTAAACCGGTATATCAGCGTATACGACCGGGAGACGTATCTCGTTACCACCAGCATCCATCTGACACGGGAGGATCTTGTGGAGTCGATCACCATCGAAGAAGACGACAAGGATATGTACACCTCCCTGGCTGTCCGCGGCAACAATGACATATCCATCAGCGGCATCAACCCCATCGGCACCTCCACCATCTCTGATCTGCACCACTATCTGAGCTGGATGCGGCAGACGGAATCTACCAGCACGCTGGCCGACAAGGTCGAAGCATGGCAGTCTGCTGTAGAGGCAGAAATGGAGCCGGGCGAAGAGGGCAGCGAGACCTTTTCTGATGTGAGTCTTTCGTACTATCAGGCCATGGCGGAGACCATGGATAAGCGGGACGATATGCGCGTGGCGCAGCTCAAGGACTCGCTGTATAAGAACTGCATCGACAATATCGTGGCGGCATACAACAACGTGCATGTGCATGTTCTGTTGCGGGCCGACGCGTCCGGCGACGTCTATATCCAGGGCGGCTCCACGCCCTACAAGATGTACCTCGGTACGAACGCGGAGCAGCAGATCGCCCCCGTGCTGGGCGAACAGTACTACGACGATATCACACAGACGCTGTATGACTACGTGCTGAACACGAGCTACACGCCAGGCGGCACGGAGCCGCAGTATATCCTCGTGCCGGAAGCCGAGACAGAAGAAGACATCTGGCAGGCCGGCAGTCTGATCCTGTCCTATGATGAGACGCTGCGTTCCAACGGAAGCGCGGACGACGTGATCATTGCGGGTTATGCCTATAAGGACACCTCGCCGGATGCGACGGATACATCCTGGCATTTTTATAAGGACGAGGCGCACACGGAAGAGATCACGAGCTTTCAGGAGGGTGTGATCTACTTTGACAAAACTGTTTCCTCCCCTCACACCTTCCAGTATAACGGGACGGAGCTTGTACAGGTCACCAGCGTTGACGCTCTGATCGCCATGGTCATCGTCTACCGCAACGAAAACGCGGAAGACATGGCAGACATTCAAGCGGAGCTTGATGTGCTGGAGGCAAGGCTGGCGTCTCTCAAGGCCATTCGCGACGGTATCACCGCACGGCTGGCGATGGATAGCTATTTCACTGCCGACGAGCTGAGCGACCTTGCACAGTATATTTTTGAGGGTACCTACACCGATGAATATGTGGCCTATACGGACAGCATGACGCTGGACGAGCAGTTTGAGCAAATGATGCTTTTATACAGGCGTGCCAAGGAGACGCTCTCCAAGGTGAGCGAACCGACGCAGAAATTCTCCCTGGACGTGGAGAGCTTCGTGTTCGAAAAGCGGTTCCTGCACTTTACGGAGCAGCTGCAGACCGGGTGCTTGGTCAATGTAGAGCTGCCGGACGGCGACGTGGCGAAGCTGTTTCTCACCGAGATCACGGTAAACTACGACGACTGCACGCTGGAGCTGGTGTTCGGCAACCGTTTCAATCGGTTCGACACGAAGGCGCTCTATCAGAACGCCCTCGGTACGATACAGAAGAACGCCAACAGCATCGCCTATATCAAGGAAGTGATCGACCCGCTGCGGGACGGCACCTTCGACGATATGCAGTCCGCTATTGCTGTGTCCCGGACGCTGGCAAAGGACAACGCCATGGAGGCGACAGATCAGACCATCGTGATCGACGATACCGGCTTTTCTGCCAGACGCAGAACGCCGGGCGGCAACTACGAGAACGAGCAACTGAAGATCACGAACGACGCCATCGTGCTTACGGATGATGGCTGGCGCACGGCGAAGATCGCCATCGGTAAGCTCCCTGATGGAAACGGCGGATATCGATACGGTGTGAACGCCGAGGTGCTGATGGGCGAACTGATCGTGGGCCGGGACGCCAAGCTGTACGGGGAATTCTCCGTATATAAAGACGATACGCTGGCAGAGGTCGGCGGCTATATCGGCTACGGCAACGGCGAGTATATCGACTCTTCTCTGCAGAAGACTGTCACCAAGGGCATGATCATGCGGTCTGACCTGATCCAGGGTGAGTACGACGCCGATCCCGCGGAGGATGACAGCAACCACTATTATCAGTCATACATCATCATCACCGAGCGCGGCGCTCGTCTGACTACATCGATCTATGAGCTACACCAAGGCGCAGGCGATTACGTTTTGAGCGACGACGGACTGCGCATGATCGAAGTGACAGCCGGGACAGGCAATTTTACAATGACCGAAGGCGACGCTTATATAGCGAATCAGACATTCAGGGTCAATGGTGAAGTGAGCGCAAGCAGCGCTCGATTTGGGTCTAATGATTCGGTGCGACTCTACTACAGCAATGTAAACGGCGGCAATATCATTGTCCGCGACAACAACGGAAATGAATTCAACGTGGATTACAACTGGCTGCATCGCGTAAATGCGCTGCTTTCGTAATCAAGGAAATATGAGGTGACTTTATGACATTCAAAGCACTTATTGTCGTGACGATCGTGCTTCTCATCCTCCTCGGCATCCTGGCTGTGCAGGGACGTGCAGAAGGTTCTGAGGTACATAAAGCAATGCCTGTGAACGACGACCCGGATGGCAAACGTTCTTTCCACGACGTACCGGAAACGGCATGGTACTACAACGACGTCATGTATGTGGCGAAACACGGCATCCTTGTGGGGACACCAGACGGCTTCTTCCTCCCCAAGGACGCTATGACAACTTCTATGACGATCTGCGCCTTCGGCCGGATCGAGGGGATGGACCCGAAATATCGAGCGACCTCGCACTGCGTGACGAGGCAGACCTTTGCTGTCATCGCCTATTGGTATCTCACGGAATACCTCGGCGCGGAGATGCACGAGAGCGATATCCGATTCCAGGACGACCACGAGATCGCTGGATTTGCCAAGCAGGCCGTGTATTCACTGCGCTGGGCGGGCATCATTTACGGCGACGAAAACAGCAACTTCCGACCGGACGACTACATTACACGGGCGGAGGCCGCCTCTATCCTGCACGAGCTGTGCATGTGGGTGGAGAAGACGAATGAATAAGACAGAAAGGCGGTGATACGGTGCAGTATCCAATTATCGTCCCGCGTGGAACAGACTATGACGCTACGGTGCTTCTGTATGATGAGGAAGGCGAGCCGTATGACCTGGAAGGCAGTACCATCGCCATCGGCGTAAAGTACTGCGCAAACGATACAGATTATGTGATCACGAAGACAGCTCCGTATGATACGGAGCTCGGCGGCTGCGTGTTCCACTTTGATCCGGTGGACACGGAGAACATCCGCCTGCCGCGGCGGTGCAGTGACCTGGTGAAGCTGGTTTACGATATCGGCCTCCTGGACGCGGACAACTACTTCCGGCCGATCGTTGACCTGAGCCCGTTCTATGTGGCGCCGACATCTGCGACGATACAGATCGCCGTGGCCGGACGGGACTACGATCCGGAGGATGACGAGACGGCGTCGGTGTTTACGATCAGCGTAAGCAGCAGCGCTTTATCGGTAGATTTCTATTTGACACAGGATAAAACCCTTGGTACAACCGTTGATTTCGGCGACGGGACCACACAAAGGGTATCCGACATCACGGCGCACCTGACGCACACATACGATTCTGCCGGTACATATCGTGTCATCGCAAGAAGTATGGACGGTACGCAATGGTCACCGGGAGACAACGCTACGCATACATTTGTTATCCCGAAGAATCTTTCGTATGCTCACCTTAGAAACACGACCGAGCTGTCAGAGTACGCCTTCTTCGAGCAAATCGGAGTGACGGATTTTATTTTGGAAGAGCCAATATCTATTATTGGCGATATGGCATTTACTGGGTGCCATATGTATTCAATATATCTTCCAGAGACCGTAACCGAAATCAGGGATAGTGCATTTTCCAGGTGCGCACTTTTGGAGAGTATAAACATCCCGGACGGCGTTGCACAAATAGGCGAAGGCGCATTCAATGCATGCTCGGCGCTGCCAACGATTACCATCCCTGAAGGTGTGACATCAATCAGGGCAAACACCTTTGCAGGCTGTGAATCACTTGCATCGATTTATCTTCCGGTGTCCTTGTCTGTTGTTGAAACGATGGCATTCTATAATTGCAATGCCTTAACAGACGTCTACTACGCAGGAACGCAGTCTCAGTGGGCAACGATTGCTGTTGATGGAACAGGAAATGGTAAACTCACCTCCGCCACGATTCACTACAACAGCGTCGGTGCATAAGGAGCAGCCATGGCGATAAGTTATCAGACAAGGCCGGCAGCAATGCCGGCCGAGACTGGCGGCATGCGTGTGAAGCTGCTGCAGAAGACATGGGAGCCGCCGAGGAAGCCGAAGATGCATACGCTCGTGACGGCGGAGATCCTGCTGACGGATACGCTGACACTAGACCTGCGCATGGGCCAGGCCGTGCCATACTCCTTTTTCGTGAACTGGGGCGATGGGACCGTGCCGGAGTCCTTCGAGACAGGCGGAAGCGGTATATATCTGTGCGGCGATTTCGCTGCTGCCCATACCTGGCCCGCGGCCGGGCGGTACACGGTGACTATTACCTCGGACGATCCGGACTGTGTATTGAACCTGGGGTGGACGCCGTACCTTCTGACCGGGAGCAACGAAAACGAGTACCCGATCTGGCGGATCGACGGGCAGGATGTGAGAGGGTATTACACCTTCCTGGGGGACGAGACTGGGGTGAACAGCCCCATCACGAAGCTGGAGATTAACTGCGGCGGCGCGATGATCAACTATTACAGCTTCTATCATTGCGCCCGGATGACGGAGCTATCGCTGAGAAGGCTGGTTGATCCGCAGGACGCAGCCTGGCGCTCGTATATCCGAAACGGCGCATTCCAGGGCACGGCGATCCGCAGCGTTGAGTTTCCGGCCACGGCCGATTACGTCCAGGGGCATACCTTCGACGGCTGTACGGAACTTGCGTCGATCACCTTTTCCAATACGCTCAAGCGGATCTACTACTACGCCTTCGCCGGCTGCACCAGTCTGACGGACGTGTATTTCCGCGGCACGCCGGAGCAGTGGGCGGCCGTCACCATCGGCGAGGGGAACGGGCCGCTGCAGGCGGCGACTGTACATTATATCTGATATTACGAAAGGAGGTAACCGATTATGAATCCGGCTATCGTGCGTGGAAGCACTATCATCATGGGGCATGTCACAGCGGGCGGAGGTATCGGCGGAACCTCTGACCACAACAAACTGAAGAACAGGGACGCGGCGGATCAGCATCCGATGTCGGCGATCACGGGACTGACTGCGGCTACTGATACAATCAATGCCAATATTGACGCTTTGGGAGCGGGAAGCTTTGTGCTTGACCTTACCACACAAGGTACAGGGGTCATCAATCAGGCTCCTATGTGGTATGTCGTTGACGCGGCTACAAGGCAAAAATTCTTTGCTGCGGCAAATGCGAACCAGCCGCTGTTTGTTCGCTTTGCAGAAGTTCTGACTAACACGGAGATAACGACAACGTGGCTGCTACCGCTAAGAAAGAGCGTCGAGGAAACCAGCCAGTCAACGTCTACACTTTACATTGCCGACGACGGTACGACTACATGGAAGTTCAACGCAATGGAACGTTTTCGGATCTCTGTGGAGCGAAGCTCAGATCTACCGGCTGTCACATCAAGTGATAACGGGAAGTTCGCCCAGGTCGTAAACGGCGCGTGGGCGGCTATTGAGGTAGCCTCCGCGGAGGAGGAGACGTTCTGATGTATACGATACAGGGACCGACCCTTGTAAATATCGCCGACGCGATCCGTGCCAAAACCGGCGGGACAGACGAGCTTTCTCCCGCCGAAATGGCGGACGTCATCAACGACAACCTGGAGAATCCGGCAGGATCAACGATCGCGATCGGCGACGGCGTGTATGACGTAGCAAACGCTGCGGAGCTTGTCGTTCAGCATGATCTCGATCCTGACGAATTACTCTATTACAGCTATGACGCCTCCACTACGGTGGTGACGATCGCTGTGAATCCGAACGCGACCTATGTATACGATGAGATAGATATCGACTCCGTTTTGGCCGATTTGTATATCGGCGTCAACGAACGCGGTTATGCAACGCCGGTGATGAAGGGTATGGATTGGTTCAAGGCGTGGCTGATTACGAAGAGTTTCGATACTCTGGCAAAATACAGGAACAACAACAGCAAGGCTGCTTGGTATTTCTTCCGACGTGCAAAGCTGGCAGAGGGGACAACCACGCCAAAGCAGATGCTCCCTTCCAGCGCCTCCTATGTAAATCAGAACGGCGAGATCAAGGACGGCAATGACAACACCGTCGGGTCGATCACTGCAAGCTACAATGCGGCGAATAGAGCGATCACCACAGTCTATGACTTCACGGCACAGGGCGCGAGCAGCGTTAGCTTTTCCAGCTCCACCGCCCAGGTATTTTCCATCGCGAGTGACGACCTGCCGTTCGGTACTTATCGGGCTGGCATCCAGGTATCCTACAGCGGAGACAGCTTTACAGGGACGTGGCCTGTGTCGATGGATATCCAATTCCTGGGAGGTATGGAGAGTAAGGCGAAGGTGAATGTGGCTGCCGGGAGTACATATGATTTTTCGGTGACCCCCACTTCCCCGTGTGCAGGGAAGGTGTACTTCACAGTCAAGACGGCCTCCAACGGAATGAACATATCTACCGTGGACGGAGCAACGATCACACAGGTGGTCACGATCTCTCTGGAGCTTTTGTCTGTGACTGCAAACACACAGACAGCGAAGCTGTCGGATGTGCTGCGGTACGCAGATACGATGACGCCGAGGTATGCGCTGAAATACAACGGAGCCGCCTATCCCCTGCTCCTGATCGATCCGTCGGCTTCCACAGCAAAAGGGCATCCGCTGGATTCTGTGGACCACACGATCCGCAACAAAACGGAAACGGAGGGGGCAAGCGACATCACCATCTCAGCGGATTGCGACTCTTATACCGTGGAGGACGCGACCGGGAATCAGATCACCGTAACGAATATGAAAGCAAAGTATGCACCTACCGGGAACGTGATCGGCTCTCTTTCTGGCAGAACATTCACTTACAAAGTCGGTCGGAAGGAGGACGCGGATGGCTGATCTTTTTATCCTTTGGTCTACGCTTACGAGGATCGCCAACGCGATCCGGGAAAAGTCCGGCTCAATCTCGAAGATGACGCCGGCC
>Ga0310691_10006993_pt1 | contig 11891 bp, 10 predicted proteins | sample 176DNAGHGlowgp2_FD_203887 | JGI IMG/M metagenome (GOLD analysis project Ga0310691, IMG submission 203887) | Sheep rumen microbial communities from Palmerston North, Manawatu-Wanganui, New Zealand - 1766 DNA GHGlow gp2 (v2) (version 2) | ecosystem: Host-associated > Mammals > Digestive system >... | reverse complement strand
TCGAACTGGCCATAGCTCTGGTCGCGGAAATACTCGTGAACGGAACCGTAGTTCTGTCCGTAAGGGTTGTTCTCACCGTTCATCATCTGGACGAAATACTCGTGTTTGCTGGTGCTCTTGAAAGCCTTGTCTGCGAAGTTTACAAGAATCACAAGGCCCTTCTTCTTCACTACAGCGGTCTCAGCACGGCGGGCAGCCTTGCGAGCGGATGTGAACATCTTGTTTGTCTTGGCCAAACGATCCAGACGGTGAGCGTTACGACGCTCTCCAAGCTCCTTGCTCGTCTGCTTTACGAGCTCTTTGGAAACAGCTTGCCAACGGCCGTCGGCAGTCTCAACCAGCGGAGTTCCGTCTGTGGTCACATAATAGTGGAAAGCTTCGTCACCGGCAAGAGTTGCGGTAACTGTTTTTCCATCGGTTAGAGTCAAGGTTTTCTGTACGCCGCGTTTTGCGGGGATTGCGAGTGCAACAACACTGATGGCAGCAAAGGCCATCAACATCAACATTTTCTTCATTATTTATTATTATTTTACGATTTTGCAGCCCAGCGGTATCTTTGACGGCCGCCTTTAATTTTTAATTTCATTTTGCGGCCTTTCGATTTTTCGATTATTCGTTTAAACGATTATTCGGGTTTTCGCCTGGCCGCCTTTAATCTCTAATCTTTAATCTCTAATCTCCCAGCATCCCCCTTTGGGGGATTATAGGGGGCCTCTAATCTTTAATCATCACTTTCTTCCCGTTCTGGATATAAACGCCCTTCGGCAATTGTGAACCCTGAAACTTGAAACCTGAACCATTAACCCTGCGGCCTGCAAGGTCGAATATCTGACCGTTGGCTGCGGACTGCGGAGTTGCGGCAACGGCACTTAGCTCGGTGGTCATGTCGTCGAGCGAGGCATAGAAGTCGAATGATATAGTCTTGTCCTTATCTTTATTCTCGCGAATGTTCAGGATTGGCTTGTTCATGAATTTTGTGCCGTCGGTGTTGGTGTTGAAGAGAGTGGCTGCTGGCGTGGAGTTGCTCGTGAGCGAGTCGTTCACACCCACAAAATCACCTGCATCATCAAATATAGCGAAGGGATACATATTACCTTCCCACGAAAGTAAGATATCGTCCCATGTGGCGTCACTGCGCGATGTGCCGATATAGCGGTTGTTCGCCGCAAAGATAGTCATGCGCTGGTGGGCAGCCTCTGTATTTACACTGTTATTATTCCATTTTGTCTGGTCGAAATCCACATGCGTCACCTGCAGGCCGTGTCCGTACTGGCAGATGCCCAGGTCGGCCGCTACACGCTGGCGGTTCTCCAGAATATAGTACTCTTTCGAGTTGCCGGGATTCACTATCTTCAGTCCCTTGCCGCCCGCAGCCGTCGGGAGCAGCGTGATATTCTTCTGGCTCACAGTCAGTTCCTCTAAAGGCTGCCAGCCCATGAAGTCACGCTCGTAAGCGGTGTAAGAGCAGGGGCAGTAGCCATTGCTGCCGTAGCAGCCGTAGTCCATCAGACTCCACAAATCCATGCCAAAAGCCTTGTAGCTGGTGTCATAGAAATCGGGCAGGCCGAGAGCGTGACTCAGCTCGTGGCACATTATACCAATACCATCCACAGCGCGGGTGTTTCCGCTCGGGCGGAGTTCTCCGGTGCAGGCGCTCGAAGCGAATTTGATGCCATTCACCGTTGTGCTGCTGGTCTCTTCCTTTGCCCAGATGCGATCGGGATCGTCGCTGTTCGCCTCGCCCAGTCCGGCAAAGAGATAGAACACGATATCCACCTGCCCCTTGCCGCGGTTGTCGAACATCCCGAGCCAGTCTATGTCAAATTGCTCCACAGCCTTGCGCACAGCCTCGCTGGTGAATTGTGAGTAATTCTTGTCCTTGCCGCCGCTGTTCTGACCATAATGGGCGTAGTTGTTGGCCAGTTTCACCGGGCCGATGATAACGAACTCCGGCTGGAAGAGGCTGTCACTCTGCTCTATGAAATAATCGCGTATTGAGCCGCGGCTCTTATGTGCGGTGTAGAGCTGTCCGTCGCGCGTGCCGTTGCAGTAGAGGTCGTAGAACTCGCGCACCTTCTCGTCAGTGTCTGCCACCGTGAAGTCTTCGTCAGCAAAACTGACCAGAAGCACCGGAATCTTCGGCGATCCAACTGAAGGCAGCGGAGCCGTGCTCTGCGCCCCGATTCGGCGGGGAGCATGTCTGTGGTGACTTTCTGAGAGAGCTACCATGCGCTGGCCTGCCTCCTCCAAGGTGAGAGAGGTGCGTACAAAAAGGCCGGGCTGCTCTTCCGACTCCTCCAGAACGATGCCGTCGTCCGTCAGCATCCAGCTGTAATTGTGATTGCCATAGAGCGTGGCCATCACCTCTGTGCCGTCAACGAGGCGCACAGAGCAGCGTATATGCTCGGCCGGAACAGCCATGATATTGGCACATAGTAATAAACCCAGTAGAGTTAGCAGCGATTTTTGAATAGTATGTTTCATCGTTTCGTAAATATCCAATTTTGCGGCAAAATTACTAACTATGTCTCACACAGCCAACGAAATTCTGTTAAAAAAGCCTCATTTACATTTTTTTACCAATTTATCCCCATTTTGTCTTGCAGCCCTTGCCACTTTTTCCTACCTTTGACCCGCTTTAATCATTGAACATTGAACATTGAACATTGAACATTGACCATGATAGTCTATCCAAACGCAAAGATAAACCTCGGCCTGAACATCGTAGGCCGCAGACCCGACGGTTACCACGACATCGAGACCGTCTTCTACCCTATTCCACTTCTGGACGCGCTGGAGGTGAAAGAGTCCGACGCCCTCTCCTTTCGCATGGCAGGCACGCCGTTGGACTGCAACGCAGGCGACAACCTCGTCATCCGTGCTATGCAACTCCTGCAGAAGGACTATGAGATTCCGCCTCTGGACATCTACCTCTACAAACATATCCCCGCCGGAGCCGGACTGGGTGGCGGATCCAGCGATGCCGCCTTCATGATGAAGCTGATAAACGAGCGCTTCCAGCTCGGCCTCTCTGACGAAGCTCTGGAAGAGAAGCTCGCTACGCTCGGCGCCGACTGCCCCTTCTTCGTTCGCAACCGCCCCGTCTTCGCCACCGGCATCGGTAACATCTTCACCCCAATCTCCCTGGAGCTCATCGGGTGGCATATCGTTCTGGTCAAGCCCGACATCTATGTCAGCACACGCGAGGCGTATGCCGGCGTAGAGCCTCAGCGCCCCACCCTGCCCCTAACGGAAATCGTCAAGCGCCCTGTGGAAGAGTGGCAGCAGCTTATGAAAAACGATTTCGAGCGCAGCGTCTTCGCCCGCTATCCCGTAATCGCCGCCATCAAGGACCAGCTTCTCGACCTCGGTGCCACCTACGCCGCCATGAGCGGCAGCGGCTCCGCCCTCTACGGCCTCTTCCGCGAACCCATAGACCATGTCGAAGAGAAGTTCTCCGGCTGCTTCGTCCGCCAACGGGGGTTATAATTTAGTTTTAGACTGAAATGTCATTCTCTTCAACCTACACAAGAAAGGCTGACCCCGAAGTGTCAGCCTTTCTTGTGAATAAAAAGAGATTAAATATTATTTCTTTTCCTTTTTCGGCGGCAAAGGTACGGCAATTTGAGCGAACCACCCAAAATTTTCATGTATTTTAATGTCTTGAACGAATTTAGACGAGATCGAACCCCACGTCTTGATGATATATGGGTCTTGAAAGAGCAGTGATTTGTCAAGCAGTTGTCCCGACTCCTCCAGCTTATCTCTGAGAAATATCATTGCATTCTGAATCTGTTTCAGGCCATAACCAAGATTTCCCAGATCTCCTTAATTCTCGTCCTTGTAATCTTCCTTGCTGCGATTAGCCATATCCGTTTCTTCGGGTTCTGGCTGCAAAGATACAACTTCTTTTGATGAATCATGCTTCTTTAGCCAATAATTCAACACTTTGACACAGGAAATCTCATGACGACGGCAAAATGCATTTTTGCTCAATCCTGATTCTTGATACTCACGGAGTAAATTGAGTTGCTCCTCTTTACTGTACGTTTTGCTCTCTCTACTCATAATAGATAAACATTTTAATTGTTATTAAATGTGTCTACCTATATCAGTATAAGTCAGAAATAATGTATTCAGAATAAAAAAAATAAGAGTATATTTGTTTGTTTCAACAATTTTATTTATCTTTGCCACGGATTCGGGGAGAAATCCGGCATTCAAAATGCCAACATAATTATTTCACACTTTCTAAGAAATTTGAAGGTCTGAGTTTCTTATTTATTACTAACAAATTACTATAGTTATGAAGAAAAAAAACTTAATTTGGATGCTAACCTTTATGATGGTAGCAACTATGTGTGTCTGTTTCACATCGTGCAGCAAGGATAGCGATGATGACAACGGAGGTATTATTGGCAACTGGATGGGAAAAGATAGCAGAGATCAAATTACCCTATCTTTCAAAACTGGCGGTTCTGGCACTTGGCAATTCATTAGGTACAAAAAGAAGACTACTCCTCTAGTTGTAGAAGAAGAACGTACTGGTTCGTTTTCTTATGTTTCGAAGGATGATACTAAAGGAACGATAACTGTTCCTGGCTATTTTGAGCCCGAGAGTGAACAGTATGTGAGTTATGACTACGTCATCACTGGCAATATGATGTACCTATATGATAGTAAACATCCAGATGACCTCGAATGGACACTCACAAAACAATAAAATCGTTAAATATGAGAAAAAATATCTTTTTGACTTTGCTGATCTTTATGATGGCAGCAATAATGGGTATAGGTTTCGCTTCGTGCAGCAAGGATAGCGATGATGGGAGCAAAGGAAGCGGTGGCAGTGCTAGCAGCGCTCTTGTAGGAACTTGGAGTCGTAGTTATCAAACTGGTGATGGCAATAAAGCCAAAGAAACATGGACTTTCAATACTTCATCTGGTTCTTATAGCAATGCTTACCAAACTGCAACATTCACTTATTACGCTGCGCAGGGATATCTTTACTTGAAAATTAAATATAATGATATGTCTAGCTATGTAGAAGACGTGAAGCAATACTCCATCAGCGGTAATACACTTTATCTTGATGGCAATCAGTTTACAAAGCAATAGACTCTCTCTCAAAAACACCATCTTGCATATCAGCTCGTCGTCACATTGCTGTGTGTCGACGAGCTATTTTACTTAAATGGTCATGTGATTATAGGGTCGTTTCTCTTGATCATTTTTTGATTGATTGTGCCTCGTCGATGATTAATCTTTTAGGAAGAAATGGCTGTTTTTATTTTCTTTTTCTGGCGAAAGTCCTCTCGTCCTTCAGTCATAGACACCATGAAGGGTTAAGTTAGACTCCATGGAGACTGCGCAAACCCTCCATGGAGACTAAACAAGCACTTCATGGACGAGCGAAGCAAGACAAAGAGAAAAAGAGTCAACAAGTCAACGAGGCAACGAGTCAACGAGGCGAAAAGTCAACAAGTCAACGAGGTGACCAGGTGACGAGTTAATGAGCCAAAGAGGTGTATTGGTGGGGTGGTTGTGGCCGTCTTAGGCGTAAGCCCCTCCTCTTAGGGCCCCCTATATAGGGGGCCATAGAGGGGGGCTTGCCTCCTCCTCATAAGGTTATTTGGGAGGGTTGAGGGATGAAGGATGAGGTATGAGGGCTGAAGGAAGAGGGTTGAGGGATGAAGGTTCAGAGACGGGGGATGAGGGAAGATATGCACCCAGCTCAAGCTATCGGCTTAACTTCTTAACTCCTTTAACTTCTTAAACTTCTTGAACCTCTTAAACCCCTTAAACTTCTTCAGACACTTCAATGAAGTTACTGTCAACTCTCCATGGGGTTTAGGCAAGAAGTCCATGGGGTTTCGGCATACTCTCCATGGGGTTTCGGCAAGAAATCCATGGGGATTTGCTATAAACCATTGGAGGGTGAAAGAAAAATATATTTTATCGTACCGGAATGTACTGGAAGAGCAGGTAACGGTTTTTGCTGCGAATAATTGCTGTACATTTGCAGCGCAAAAACAAAAAAACTATGATGAACTATGATGCAAGCGAACATGCGATATTGGGAAATCCGGTACATTACCGATTTGAGCCGCAAATATTGGTAATTAATGGACTTTCTACCGAATTTCATCTTGCTTTTTTGGGGATTTTTTCTAATTTTGCGCCGTATTTTTGAGCAGATTGAAAGTTGGTATTCTTATTTTGACAGATAGTATTCAGATTATAGTATTCATAATAATTAATAATAACCACAAATGAACATGACAATGAGAAAAAAAGTATTTTTCATGTGCCTTTCTTTAGGTTGCGCGGGACTACTCGCTTCTTGCAGCGCCGAAAACGATGCTGAGGGGACAGAGCAGGCCTCAAACCAGAAAGGTAAGGTTACGTTTGACCTTGCTTCGAGCGTGGAATTCACGACGGGCACGCGTGCCGTTGACGAGAGTTCGTACCAGAACTTCGACAACTACACGGTAAACATTCTGGACAACAAGGGCGCCAGCAAATTCTCCGGAACGTTCGCAACGTTGCAGAGTCGTCTGCCGCTGGAGCTCGATCTGGGTTCCTATTCCGTCACCGCTTCCTACGGAACAGAGTACGACGCTTCGCGCGACGGATTTAAGGTTGAAGGCAGCAACACCTTTACCATTTCCGCTGCCAACACGGTAACGACGACCGTGAACTGCACGCCCACTGCGGGTAAGGTTCTGGTTGCTTTCGACGCTTCCATGAGCAAATACTACGACACCTACAGCGTGACGTTCTCTGGCACAGAAGCCTTAGGCACAAAAGTAGCCACTTGGGGTAAGGACGACACCCAGCCCTATTATCTGGCTCTGAACGAAGATGGCGAAAGGGTTACTTATACCATCTACCTCACCGCCAAGTCGGACTATGCCACCATGCAGAATGGCAACAAGGTCACCGAGGCAACAGCCACCGGTTCCTTCGTCCTGCAGCGCAACGCGGCTAAGCAGCTCACTATCAGACCCAACTACACCCCGACAACTGATGGCGGTCTGGCTGTAACAGTTACCATCGACGACAGCACGAACGACAAGCCCATCGACATTGAGGTTCCTGTCAGTTGGATAAATAATTGATTTCAATAAACATCTTTAATAGAAAAAATCCACACAATGAAACGATATAAGTTATTTCTTGGATGTGCAGCTGCGCTGGCTCTTGCCAGTTGCGTGAGCGAGGACATCTCAAAGCTTACGGACAAGGATGCCGGTCAACTTGAAGTGAGCGTAGAGACTCTGCAGCCGATGCAGACACGTGGCGCGACCTATACCGTCACGAACTTCCCTGTGACCATTTATGAAGCCAACGGAACGACCAAGGTGGCCAGCTATGACGCTGTCACAGCAATGCCTGAAACCGTGCTGCTGCCTGTTGGTGACTATGTCCTTGAGGCACACACTCCGGGTGTCATGGAAAAGATTATGACAGCACCTTATTATAAAGGTACGGAAGTGTCAACCATAGTGAAGGATGTCACCACTCAGAGCACTATCACCTGTAAGCAGGCCAACACTTCCATAACCGTTCACTACGATCAGGACTTCATTGACCTGTTCACCTCTTGGACAATCACCTTCGACGACGGGAACAACAACGCCCTGAACTTCACCAACGAAGACGGCACGACCCCCTCGGCCCTTTATTGGGACCTTGGAGAAGGCGTTGAGCGTCTGATGGTTACGTTCCGCGGCGTCAATCGCGACGGTACCGTCACAGCCAGCATGGTGCTGACGAAATCACAGGCCACGGAGACCTACGACGGCCAGAGCACGAACTTCGAAGGCGGCGACGGCGTAGTTGTGAACTTCACCCCGACGGAAGCCACCACCGGATACGTAACCGTCGGCATCACAGCTTCTATCTTCGGTCTGGATGCAGAGGAGGTTCCTGTAATCATGGAAGTGGTTGACAACGGACAGTTTACGCCCGATTCTGGCGACGACCCCGTAAATCCCGATCCTCAGCCCGACAACTCTATCGCACTGACCCTACCCGCTCCTATCACCTTCACGATGGGCGAAGGCGGCAGTTTGGACAAGGCCCTCGGCAACACTATCATCGAAGCCGAGAACGGTATCCACAGCCTCATGGTAACAGCCCAATCGACCAATCCCGACATGGTAGCTTCGCTGGAAGCTGTAGGTGCAGGCTATGGTCTTGACTTTGTCAATGACGGCGTAGAAGTGGTTGGCAACAACGACCTTGTCAGCTTCTTCAGCAGCCTCGGTCAGACGCTGAGTGTTCCCGCAGAGGGTGACACCTCCTACCAATTCCCCATCGGTAACTTCTTCGTCCTGCTGGACGTTATGAGTGGCACTCACACCTTCAACTTGACCGTCACCGACATGAATGGCAAGACAAAGAGCGGCAGTGTGGTTATAACCGTAAACGAGTAAAGCACAAACACATAAATGATATAATGATATGAAAAAGATATTTTCCATTATCGCCATCCTCTCCCTGACGCTGGTTACAGTTTCTTGCTCCAGTGAGGCGGATGATATGGCCAATGCAGAAGTGGGCTACCTCAAGCTCGGCGTTGAGACCAATGGCACCACGCTATCCCGTGCCAGCGCTCCTAACGGCTACGACCCCACACAGCTCTACGTGGAAGTGAAGAACTCTTCCGACGAGGTGGTGTTCAGTACCGACGACATTGAAAACGAGAGCCAGCTTGCCAACGGACAGTACCTGACAGTTGCACCCGGACAATACACCGTCATAGCTCACTCAAACAACTGGGACGGCGACGGTTCAGGCTTCAACACACCGTATTATTATGGTGAGACAACTGTAACCGTGAAAACGAAGACCGTGACTACCGCCAAGGTGACCTGCACGTTGGCTAACGTAAAAGTGACGGTGAACTTCTCTCAGGAGTTTCAGGAGAGTTTTGCCCGCGCCAACTCGACAATCGCATCTGCTATAGATGGCATAAGCTCCCAGACCTTCACCATGGGTTCCGACAAAGGCTCTGCCTACTTCCCCGTAGGTGACCTGACAGCAACGCTCTCTGTGTTCAACAAGGCCGGTCAGGGCTATAGCCACATGAAAGAGATTACTGGCGTGCAGGCTCGTGACCACTACATCATCAACTACACAGTGGCCGCCTCTGGCAACCAGGGCAAGGTGACGGTGCAGGTTGACCCAACCACCAACACCTACACATATACCTTCGAAGTGCCTCGTAAGGGCGGAACAAGCCTGGCTGCTTATTCAGCCAACGCCTGGAGCTCATTCGCCTACCTCGAGGGCGGCATAACCGCCAAGAAGGGCGATTTCGACCAGACTAAGCTTCAGCTCCAGTACAAGGCCGCTAACAGCGAGACCTGGAACAGCATCGACGCCAGCCAACTCACCATCAGTGGCGACAACCTCAGCTATAAGCTGACGGGCCTGACACCGGAGACCGACTACACCTACCGCTTTGCATATATCACCGGCGACGAGGAGGTATTCAGTGCTGAAAGCTCGTTCACTACAGAGCCTCAGACTGCGCTCTACAACGGTGGCTTCGAGGATTGGTACAGTGTAAGCAATTACTACAGCCCGAATGCCGACGCCAACACCAAGTTCTGGGACACATCCAACCCAGGTTCTGCCAGCTTCAACTATGTTGTCACTGAGCCTGAGACGGAATTTGTACATGGAGGTTCGAAGTCTGTTAAACTGGCTTCAAAGTATGCTGTAATCAAACTGGCTGCCGGCAGTATCTACACAGGTACCTTCGGTAAGGTCAGCGGCACCAGCGCCACCATCAACTGGGGTGTTCCCTTCAACGGACGTCCTACAGCGCTCAAGTGCTATATCAGCTACGCTCCCGGAAGCGTCAACCGCGGTACTAAGCCTAGCATCGCTACAGCTCCCGACAACGGCGCGAACGACCATTGCGGCGTGCGTATTGCACTCATGACCAAGTCTGTCACGATCAACAATAGCAGCAGCGCCTGGTATATTCCCGACTGGGAGAATGATGACTTCGTCGTGGCTTATGGCTACTATGAGCAAAGCACAAGTGACAACGGCGAGTGGCGCGAGCTGACTATTCCGCTCACTTACCACAGCCTGACGAAGAAGCCGACACACATAGTCATCACCGCTGCTTCAAGCGCATACGGTGACTATTTCTACGGCTCCGACGCATCGGTGCTCTATCTCGATGACTGCGAACTGATCTATGGCGACACGCCAACAGTCAGATAATTCACAAAAATCCAATCCCTGTATTACCCAGCCCCTGCAACAACACGGCAGGGGCTGGGGTTTCGCAAAATGAAACACGACACAAACGTACTACTCCTGTCCGCGGTCTTGCTCCTCACGGCTGTGTCTTCTATGGCTCAGGTGAAGACCGACACGACCCACCAGCGTTCGCTCTACGACCGTTATCTGGATAGTCAGGAGAAGCGAGGAAGACATATCGAACGCGTGAATCGCGAGGACCTGAAAGCCACCTTTATCCCTAAGGGACAGTGGATGGCGGGATTGAGCTTCGCCTTCAACGAGTGGAACGCCAACAACCTTAACTACCTCGTTCTGAAGAACATCGACTTCGAGGGGCATACGTTTTCGGCAAGTCCTTATGTGGGTTATTTCTTCAAGAAGAACCTTGCCCTCGGCTGCCGTTTCAGCTACAGCCGCAACTATCTCTATTTAGGCAAGTTTGACCTTAACTTAGGCGAGGATTTCAACATCAGTCTTCAAGATCTCTATTACCTTGAACACCAGATTAACGCAGGACTCTTCCTGCGAACCTACCAGCCACTTGGCAAAAGCAAAGTCTTCGGCTTCTTCAGCGAAGTGCAGCTGAACTACGCCTACGCCAAGGGCAAGAACTCCACGGGCTCCGGAGCCGATTACGACGGCACTATGGAGCATGTGAACAAAATACAGTTGGCAGTTTGTCCCGGCCTCACCGCATTCGTCACAGACTTCATGGCAATAGAATGTTCCATAGGTGTGCTGAGTCTCAACTACAATTGGACAGACCAACAGACCAACCGCGTCGAAACGGGCAAGAACCGTTCAGGAGGGGCCAACTTCAAGCTCAATCTACTGAGCATCAACATAGGAACGACATTTTATCTTTAATGCGAAAATTGAATAATATAATAACGATTGTGATCAGGAGCTATAAATTGTTGATTTTGTGGCTGTGTCTGATATTTGTCTCCTGCATCCCCGATGATATACCCTACCCCATTGTCGAGTCCGAGATCACGACGTTCGAGGTCTATGGACAATGCGACGAGACGGGCGAGGGCACGGCCTCTGCAACTATAGACAAAACAAATCGGGTCATTGAACTCTACGTTAATGACGAGGTAGATATCACACATGTCAGAGTCAAAAAGATTGAAGCCGTCAACGACCCGCACATCATCGTGAACGACACCATCCGTCTGCAATCGCCCACATATCCCACTGACTTACCAGTTGCGGACGCGACACCGATATACCTGGACTTCAGCCAGTCGCAGACCATCACCCTGCACACTTATCAGGACTACCAGTGGACAGTCAAAGCCCATCAGGTAATAAAGCGTGAGGTTGAGGTAGAAGGTCAGGTCGGCAACGCCGTAATCGACCCCGAGACACGCGTGGTCATCGTCTATGTCAACGAGTCACAGCATCTGTCAGCTATCAAGGTGAATAAGTTCAGTCTTGGCGGCCAGCATGGCAGCGTGGAGCCCGATCCCACCACACAGGAATCGGTGGATTTCACCACTGCCCGTCACTACGATGTCAGGTACGCTTGGTCAGACACCGTCTGTCCGTGGGTCGTTTACGTCTATCAGACGGCAGGCACGGTGGAGCCCACTATGGAGGTGTCCCGCACCGCCAAG
>Ga0310691_10006992_pt1 | contig 11892 bp, 10 predicted proteins | sample 176DNAGHGlowgp2_FD_203887 | JGI IMG/M metagenome (GOLD analysis project Ga0310691, IMG submission 203887) | Sheep rumen microbial communities from Palmerston North, Manawatu-Wanganui, New Zealand - 1766 DNA GHGlow gp2 (v2) (version 2) | ecosystem: Host-associated > Mammals > Digestive system >... | reverse complement strand
GACAGTACGCCATATTTACCAAACGTACCCAGTACCTGACCTTTATAGCGTGAACCCATACCTTCAGCGGCATCCTCTACCACAGGGATGCCATACTTGTTGGCAATTTCCATGATGCGGTCAGCCTTGTACGGCATACCATACAGAGCTACCGGCACAATGGCCTTAGGATACTTACCTGTTTTCGCCTTACGGTCAACAATGGCTTTCTCCAACAACTCAGGATCAATGTTCCAAGTATCAGGCTCAGAATCTACTAATACAGGTGTGGCACCCAAGTATGTCACAGGGTGTGTTGAAGCACAGAACGTAAAGCTCTGCACAATCACCTCATCACCAGCCTTCACTCCGCAGTTCAGCAATCCCAGATGCACTGCAGCAGTACCAGCACTCAACGCAACCACACGTTTGTTTTCACCAACAAACGCTTCCAAATCTTTTTCAAAACCATTTACATTAGGACCCAGGGGCACTACCCAATTAGTATCAAACGCCTCTTTGATGTACTTCTGTTCAAGACCTGCCTCGCTCATGTGGGCAAGGCAAAGATAAATTCTATTTGCCATATGGTTTACTTTATTATTTCCTTATTATATTGTTCCAGAGCCTTCTCCAACAAGAACAAAGCCCTTTGTATATCTTTCTTATTCAGCACATACGCCAAACGTACTTGATTCAATCCCATCCCTGGAGTGGAATAGAAGCCTGCTGCAGGAGCCATCATTATGGTCTCCCCAATCTTGTCAGAAGGCGTTTTCTCATCCTTCCAGCAGAACTCGCTCAAGCACCAAGCACAGAACTTCTCCGTATCTTCCACTGGCAGCTGGGCCACAGTATAAAATGCTCCCATAGGTACAGGTGTATAGCATCCGGGAATACGATTCACGCCATCAATCAAGCACTTTCTGCGCTCCACATATTCATCATACATCTCACGTGAATACTGCTCTGTTCCTTCAATGGAAGCCTCTGCAATCATCTGACCAATTAGAGGAGGAGAAAGCCTTGCCTGACAAAACTTCATAACCGTCTTTCGCACCTGTTCATTTTTGGTAATCAAAGCGCCAATACGAATGCCACACTCAGAATACCGCTTGGAAACGGAATCAATCAGCACCACATTCTGTTCTATTCCCTCCAAGTGCATTGCGGAAATATAAGGAGAACCCGTATAGATAAACTCACGGTATACCTCATCGGAGAAGAGATACAGATTATATTTCTTCACCAAATCCCGGATTTGGTTCATCTCCTTCTGTGTATAGAGATATCCTGTAGGGTTGTTCGGATTGCAAATCAGGATGGCCTTCGTCCGCTCGCTAATCAGAGCTTCAAACTTCTCTACCTTGGGCAAGCAGAAGCCTTCTTCAATAGTTGTGGCAACGGTTCTAATGACCGCCCCGGCTGATACGGCAAACGACATATAGTTGGCATATGCAGGCTCCGGCACAATAATCTCATCACCCGGATTCAGGCAGCTCATAAAAGCAAACAAAACTGCCTCGCTACCACCACAGGTGATAATAATCTCATCCGCATCCAGCTTTATCTGATAACGATCATAATAATTCACCAATGCCTTACGCAATGAGCGATATCCCTGTGAGGGGCTATACTCCAGCGTCTTTCTATCTACATGCTTCAATACATCCAGCGCCTTCTGTGGCGTGGGCAAGTCTGGCTGACCTATGTTCAGCCTGTATATCTTCACTCCTCTATCTTCCGCTGCGTATGCCAAAGGGGCCAGCTTTCGAATAGGTGACGCTGGCATCTCAACTCCGCGTTGAGATATCTGTAGTTCGTTAGCCATTCAACTTAGCTTCTATATAGCGGGAAAAACTTACTCTCTGGATTGAAATCCGTATCTTGCTTGGCTCTCAGAGCCACCAGTTCATCATATTTCTCTTGGTCAAAAATCTCCTTTCCTATGGAGAATTGATAATCAGAGTTCTTATTAAAGGCTGCCTTGAATTTATACAGGTTATCTTCACCAGAGCCTACGCCACCGCCTAGATGAAACGTCTTGCAGCCTTGTTCATGACCCCAAAGGGCAGCTTTATAAAGCAACAGGTTTGAAGGTGCCAAGTTCCTGTATTCTATATCAGAACCGCTCAGGTGATAGTTCAACCGACCACTGGCAAATATCATAATAGACATCGCGATGGGACGTCCTTCATACATGGCGTAAAACATCTCATAGTTGTCCTGCAAGTCACGGTCAATGCTCTCATAGAAAGGACGTTTAAAGTAGTAATATTCCTCTGCGTGATCTTTATCCATTGTGGCATTGTAAATCTCCGTGAACTTATCCAGCAAGTCCATTCCTTTGCCGTGCTCTATGGTGATGCCATTCTTCTCTGCCTTACGAATCATATTGCGGTTCTTGCTGATGATGTTCTCCCAAATCACTTCGGGCGAAGCCAAGTCAAAGGCAACAGTCTTACCCAGGTCAATGACCGTAGTGATTTGCTTCATAGGAACGGCATTGGCCAGCACGGGGTGGTAGCGGACAAAGTTATCTACTATCCCCTCTTCCTTCATTTTCTCCACGTATGCTTTCCAGAACGCCTGAAGATTATTCTCTGATGTATCTCCATCAAATAGCACCCCACCATAACCGTAAGGTGTCACACTGTCGTAATAACCTACAATAGCAGTCTTACGTTTCATATACACATAGATAGCCTTCAACCCGTCTGCTTCATAATAAAGCAACTGCGGGTCACCATCTCCGTGTATCTGGAAAGCTTTTACATAACCACTCAGATAATAAACATCGTACTCAGCGAACGACTTTACTGTTTCGTCCCACTCCGTAGATAGGGACATATCAATAATCTTTATCACGTCTTATAAAACTGATTCAATAATAGATTTCATTGTTACAATATCATCCCTTGTATATCTGGCATCACAATGAATAGAGAGCATTTCCCAGGAGAATTTGAATATTTCACCATTTGTTGTGTTTGGAATGTTCCAAAGAATAGCAGGATAAATTTGATGTTCAATCAAAGCTTTTCTCACCATGTCCCTGTCTGTCTGGAAGTCAAATACCATTACCAGCGAGAAGGGATAGCAACCATAGTTCTCAAAGCCTAATACTTGAACACCTTCTTTCTTGATGTCACGCAGGATTTCCCAATTCTCCCTTTTCCTTTTATACCAGTCTTGAATGTCATATAAACTAAGATACTCTTTACTTCCTTCGTCCAAATCACATACCGGAGCGGTATCAAAAAAGGGTTCCGTATCTACATAACCTGCTCGGAATGATGCTTTTTCAACGTCCTCTCCTGCCAGATAACGGGCTTTCAGTTTCATTGCCTCCCATCTAGTGGCGGCTACCCGCTCATTCTCATCAGATTTAGCTGGTGGCTCAGGCAACTTAAGCCCAACGGGCGACCATAGTATTCCACCTTCTGGAATAGGGAGCGTCTTACGTAAGGAGGCAATGCACCAATCTGCATGGCTATTCATTGCCCAACCGCCTATCAAGTCGTGGGTATGGTCTTCCACAACCGCGGCAACTGATAACTTTTCGGGGCTTCTATAAGCACGAGTACCGAAATAGTTTACCCTTAATATTGCATCTGTGGGTTTAAAATAACCATTCTTCTGAATTGTCTCTAAAGCCAGACTATCGCCACCATATCCAGGATAATCTGCATAGAAGACAGTATTTAGTCCTGCCTCTTTCAGCGAGGAAATTACATCATAGCAGAAATACTCCGGAATCCATATCCGTTCCCAACCTTGAGTTCTGTACAGATGTATCAACGCTTGCCTTCCATCCGCGTACAAGTTTGCACGCGGATAGAAGTCATAAAGCGTTTTTTCAGCTCTCGTTACAGGGGCTATATAGTGAAAGTCAGAACCAAATTCTTTCACGTCTTCTTACTTACCTCTTAATTCAAGGAAACGATCAAGAGCCATCTCTTCCTTATAGTTCTCGAACAGCTTATGAACATCATATACAGGTTCGTATCCAAGTTCTTCCTTGGCATTCGAGATGTCCATCAAGAAACCACCACCGCTCTTGCGATCAGGATCAACATACTCAATCTTTGAAGGATGATCTTTCGGGGAGAACACATCAATAATGGCTTCGCACTGTTCCTGAAGAGTTACAGGAATACCTGTCCCCACATTATAGAAACCACCATCACGGTTTGCCAGAACAGCCTTGCAAATCATCTGAGCACAGTCATAAACGTGAACCATATCTTTTGCATAGTTCTTATCGCCCCAGATGGTCAGAGGCTCGCCCTTAATAGCTTTATTAATCTGCTGATAAAGCGGACGCATAGTCTTTACTCCGTTCGGGAAATAGTATTGATAAGGGCTATATTCATAGATGGTCGGGAAGCGGAACACAAACTTCTTGATTCCAAACTCCTGCCAGTAATGCTCCATCATTTCAATGGCACAATTCTTGGCAATCACATACACTGCATGGTCGCCTGTGTAGGAGAAATTGGGCTTATCATACGGATCAAGCACATGGTCGGAAGGATAGAGCGATACATCAAACACAGTTTGACTAAACATCATACGGTCTGCCTTCACCTTACGACAATACTCAAGAACGTTGGTAGTACCAATCACAATGCTGTCAATATACTTACGAGGATGATACTCGTTCATATATGAAGGTATCTCTGCGGCAAGATGGATAACAGCATAAACATTTTCCTTAGGGAGAACATCAAAGTCTTCAGACTTGGTAAGGTCAACAGAGTAATAAGGCACGCCCTGTTTCTCCCAGAAATCAGTCTTTCGACGGCCAGAAGCTATCACTTCATACTCGTCTTTGTTGAAGAAATTCAATGCGTAGAGGGTTAAATAAGAACCCACGTTTCCGGTTGCACCGAAAATGATTATCTTTTTCTTTGCCATAGGAATTTATTTTTTGTTACGAAAATTCTTTTCAAATAGTTCTTCTGCTTCTTTCTTTCTCTCACCCCAGCCAAGATCATCCACTTCGTTCTGCAAGCCGTTACCGATATCTTTTCTGCGGATTACATTCATAATCGTCATCCACAGAATCTTTATATCAAGGGCCAATGAAAGGTTATCAACATACCACACGTCGTATTCAAATTTCTGGCTGTATTTGCACATGTTACGACCATTCACCTGTGCCCATCCTGTGATACCGGGACGCACCTCGTGACGACGAATCTGGTGTTCATCATAGAGAGGAAGGAACCAAGTAAGTAAAGGTCGCGGACCAATTAAAGCCATATCACCCTTAACAACATTGATAAGCTGCGGCAATTCATCCAATGACGTTGCACGGACAAATTTACCAAATGGTGTAAGCCTATCCTTATTAGGTAAAAGCTCACCAGTTGCATCCCTCTCATCAGTCATGGTTTTAAACTTCACAACCTTGAATATCTTGTTATTCTTACCTGGACGCTCTTGAAAGAAGAACACGCCTGCCCCTTTATTGAAAAAGTGGAGAAGGACAGCTACAATAATCAGGATTGGACTGACACATATCAATGCTATCAGCGAGATCCAAAAATCAAAAAACCGTTTAAAGAAATGTTTGTACATATATCGTCTTATTTTAACAAGTCATTATAGAAATCCACGAGACACTTCTGAACAAGCGTCTTGTCAAATCTCTTCATAATCATCTCACGAGAATTAGCAGCCAGTTTCGCCCTCATTTCATTGTTCGTTACCATTTTCTCCATGGCCAGATATAGTGCATCGCTATTTTTCGATGGTATTACCATACCATTTTCCCCATCTTTAACTATCTCCCTGCTACCATTAATATCTGTCACGATACTGGGCAATCCCATGGCTCCCGCCTCTAATACCGTATTGGGGAACCCTTCTCTATAGCTCGGGAATACAAAGCAATCAGCTGCTGCATAATAAGCGAGTAATTCATCGCCAGATTTTTGCCCAACAGCTTCGATGCTATTATCACTACTAATTATTTCTCTTGTTTTATCAGAAACTGGATCAAGCGTATCTTCGAATCGTCCCACCAAAAGTAAACGAATAGATGAATGTGATTCTTTTAATCTTTCGAAAGCCTCACATAGTTCATTAATACCTTTGTCTTTAACAATTCTACCAACAAACACAAAAGTAAAGATACCCTCTCGTTTCAAGGGTTTAGCAAGTTCCATCACTTCTAGCCGTCTGCTAAATCGAACCATATCCACGCCCTTCACATTACCATATCCAAGAACTTTAATGGGTTTCTTCGTAATACCGTTATTCAACAAATCCATCTTAACGCCTTCACCTTCAGGTATTATGTGAGTGGCACAGAAACATGTGATTTTATCAGTCAGCATCAGCAATTTACGCTTAAAGCCTGTTTCTGTAGGCCATACCAAACCAGTAAATGTATGTACCCTTACAGGAACCTTCGTAAGATATGCGGCCATCATACACAAGAGCCCTGCTTTTGGTGTCATACTATGAACCATGCTTGGTTTCTCCTTCGAAAAGACCTTTATTAATTGACACAATGATTTCATGTCTTTCAGAGGTGACAACCTGCGGTACATTTCGACTGGATGTACCTTTATTTCGTACTGCTCTTTTACAGAATCCAATTCTTTCCCAGGTGATGACAAATATTGGACTTCATGATTCTCTGACAACTTTCTCATTGTCCCCTCAAAGAGGTCAAATGATACTGGTACGGTCGTCGCTCTAATTATTTTTTTCTTTTCCATTTTTACTTATTTGCGTCTTCTGCGAATCCATTGATAAGAAGAAAGTATCCAGGTTGTCACCTTTATACCAAAAAGTTTATACCACATGGAGGCCTTCTTTACTTTCGAATTCAAATCATACTTAAGAATCTCCTGATAGGAATACAACTCCTTTTTTGTTTGCTTGTCTATTTCTGGATATGTTAATAGAATGCAGTATTCGTAAGCTAAAAAAGACTTGATCGCATTCTTCGCTTCCTCACTGAATGTCCGCTGTTCAATCTTACTCAACTCGGTCTTGAAAATATCGAAAAGACTATCAAAACTCTTACGACCGCTGACTTTAGTAATAGAACCTGCCACATTCTGACGATAAGCATAAATATATTCGTTTACAAAACTGCACTTATCAGTTGCATTCAAAACATTGATAAACCAAGGTATATCTTCTGCTATCTGTCCCTTCTTAAAGAACAGCTCATTATCAATAAGGAAGTTGCGTTTAACGAATTTTAAGCAGGCACTCATTGGAAATGTTCCACTCTCCACCAACGCAATTGTCACCTTATTTTTATCCGTTGGACTTGCCAATTCATCTGCATACGGGACCCATGACGTCATCCTATTTGAATCAGGATAATAATAATTGCAGTTGAAACCTATAAAATCAAGTTCCTTATGTTCACTGCCAATAGCGACCAACTTCTGCAATGAGTCGTTTTTTATCCAAAAGTCATCACCATCAATGAATACCACATAGTCGCCTGTTGCTTTCTTTAATCCTGCATTTCTTGCATCCGATAAACCTCCATTTTCCTTGTGTAGCACCACAATACGACTATCCTTCGCAGCTAGTTCATCACACAAGGCTGGACAGCCATCTGGAGATCCATCATCTACGAGCACCACTTCGACATCACGATATGTCTGTTCCGTGATACTTTTGACACATTGAGACAGATACTGCTCAACTTTATAAACTGGTATTACAATAGATATTTTCATTATAAATCACTTACACCTACTTAATATCAAACCCATTCTTTTTTTAAATCAGATTTCTTTTTGAATGTACAATTATCCATTCTTATATTTTTACCCTGACTATAGTGGCAAATCTCATCTATTATACAATCTTTTATATTTACCGTATTCGCCCCATGAATTAATAACTTGCCAGTTTTGCACTTGTCTATAGTAATATTATTAGATGAGACATTTCCAGAAGTACCCTTTTTGACTAATCTTATCAAATTAGGTTCCAAGCAAAAATCCCGCTGAGGGTGGTTATCATGGATATTGCAATTATAAAAAGTTATATTATCAACTTTTACCTCATTTGTACACCATGGTTCTATGTCTACTCCGCATCCTGGATCAGCGATACCATATTTGCCTGTGTATGCAAATTCTGAGTTCTTTACCAAAACATTTTTCCCAGCCTCAATGCTAATTCCTTGTCTGCGATTATATAGACACTTTACATTATCAATCGTAATATTACTACATATTCCCTCACCTGCGGATGTTTTAGCATTATAACGACCTTCTATGATATCTATCCCATCGCCCCAGAACTCTCTACATGTCAAGTTCTTCAGAACCACATTCGTTGCGCCCGCCAGTTTGATGCCATGGCCCCATTCGCCATCACTACCAGTGTGCGTCTGAACGTCACCGACAAATACACCTCCGTCAATGGTCACATTGTCTGATTTATGTAGCAGCACAAAACCATATTTAGGGCTTGACGTAGACAACTGCCGTAATGTTGCCAGATTGTGCCAATAAACATTAGAAGGAACTTTGATGTACGATGAACCAGTGGCGACAGAACAGTAGAATGTTCCAGATTGCATATATAAATCTGTCATCATATCACCATTGCACAAAGTCATTAGGTTCTTGAAGTCCTGCGCATTATCCACCTTTTCCCCTTCAACAAAATCCATCCATTCACTATAAACTTTATCATTCTTCCATGTCCCGCTAATTCTAACTTTCACAAAAACAAGACTCTTACCTACACATACTTTTGTATTATTACCTATAACAGTGCCGTTGCGAATAGAACCTCCTTTGAAAAGCAAGGTACTTTTATTTGGAACAACTAAAACCTGACCATTTAAATTAAGATGAACCTTTATCACATAAGTAGCAGCTTCATACTTAAATTTTGCTTTCCAATTACTGGATGAAGTAAGGGTTATCCTTTTATTGCATGCTTCAGCATTAACACCTACCGTAAATAAAGTTAATGAAAAAATAATTTTCAGCAACATCATTGTAGCATTCGTCTTAATGGGACGAAGGTAGTCTATATACGACGGCATCAATCCACAGTAATTCTTCATTATCTATAAGAATTAATCGTTTGTTTCAATAGTCTCAGATAGTCGCGAGCAGCTGCCTGCAACCCAAACTTCTTTACTAAATCCTTTTTGTTCATATCAAAGAGTTCGGCAATAAAAACATCACGATTATCTGGGCGAACGGAACTATGCGTGAGATTATAGTTACCATCGATTGCTTCCTGTAAGTCTCGTTCCTCGTAATAAAGATCTGGTAGTTCGTTTAACAGTCCTTCCGCCTTTGGCGTATTTACCAAGAGCATTGATATACCCTGATATGTTGGATGGTTGAAAGGTATCTTTACCCCAAGCCCCCAGTAGTCTGCCATCGTGAAATCGCTCACTCGACCGACCTGAGCATAAGGACAGATGTAACAAGTTTCGTTAAACATCAAGCTCTTGTTGAAAGCACGCATATACCAAGCCTTAGAAGGCAAGACAGGCTTGCGTTTGTCACAAGGGGAGTTAAAATCTCCAGCCTTAGTTGATATATATTCTCGGGCGAGTTGAAATCCCCATCCTTCCGTAAATCGGAAGCTGATACCGTCACACGTTCCGTTCAAATGTGTTCTCTCGCAGAAGGCATCAAAAGCCCTCTGTGAGGGTACACCATGGCATACCATGTCACATGTTATCAAATTCTCGTACTTCTTATGTAGGAAAGTGAGGAGGCCACCAACTTGGCATGGTGTTCCTGTAAATAGTACCAAACGGCCATCCTTCAAATGATTGCGTACCTGAACATACGTATCACCTAGATATGACTGTACATATTTGCTACCTTGTAATCGAAGAATATCTTCAGCTTTCTCAACACCAATGTGATGCACTTTTAAGTCCTTACTCATAGTAGCACCAAAGACCACTCCACTTTGACTTAATACCCTACGAGCCAAAACACTGAAAGCACCTCCAGAAGAGCTTTTCTTGCGGTCAGATGTAACTTTCGTCCAGCAAGCCAGTGTTTTTGCTGGAGTATTGCGCTCAAGGTTCTTCTCCAACTGATGGCATGCACGCACACAAGCGCCACACTCCACACAAATCGATTCATCAATTTGGGGTACGGCAAAGCCTTGGCCAGCATCAACCATTTTGATGCAACCCTTCGGGCATGTGTTAACACAAGCCATACATTGGGTGCAAGTCATCCTATCGCATAACTGTATCTTATTCATTCTTCAAGGCATTTTTAAGGTAATCTAACGACTGATGACGCAATGCCAGCAAACAACGTTGCTCTTCTTCCACATCATAATTGAATCTTTCCTGAGTGGGGAAAGCATCGGAGATAGATAATATCTGTTTTTCCAGACCTAGGTTTTCCATCAGACTAACCTGTCGACTATCGCTTGCATTCTTATCCTTTACTATTGTAAAGACAGGCTTACCATAATTCACAGCGAATGCGGTTCCATGGAAAGAAGTGGTCAATACCATCTCCGAATCACGAACCAAGGCAAGAAACTCTTCTGGCGTAGCACCTACTTGATAATGCGTATGAGGCATAAAAAGTTTATGTGGAGGACGAGATACACGCACGATTTCATATCCAGTCTGCTTCTGCATATAATCTGCCAGCTGATCCACATAAGGGAAAGAGTTGAAAGTGTAGTTAAGGAAATAGCAAAGGATATACTTTTTCTTAAACTGTCGATTAGGAACTGCAATTTGGTTCCATTCGTCTCTGCTAAGGATAAGTGTGGGGTCAAGCACCACCGCTACATCTTTCCCTATGATGTCTTTAATAACTTTCCGACCACTATTCTCACGAACGCCAATATGTGCATATCTACTAAGCAGTTCCTTGTATCTTGGAAACAATTCCGCTGGAATAGCATTTGCACCGATGCTGGCTGCATACGAAATTTTAAGAGCATCGTCAGGAGCGAAATGCAGCATAAAAGCAGGGTCACCATTACAGTAACGAGGATTCCACAGTTGGTCACTACCTGTTATATATACATCATAAGTAGGGGCTTGTGCATTTAATTCATCAGGAGATGAATACGAACTACGGCTCAAATGCTGATATTTCTTCACGAAAGTATCTATCCCTTTGTGCTGGTGCATCAATGCCTTTGCAAAGAGCATCTTAATCCACTTGGGTTCATTTGGCAGGATATCACCTTGCGTCTTAAACTTATTATCAGTATGGAACTCATTGGGAAAAGTGTAATCGATAATCTCTACCTTAAAGCCCATTTCTTCACATACCTTCTGTAAAGCATATGCTTGAAGAACAGAGCCGTAGTTGTGTATTTTGTGAATCGTTATTATCCCGATTGTTTTCATATCTTTATGCTGTTGGTATCCTTAGGTAATGAATGAAAAATTTTATTTTTCTTTTTAATGAAACCTTGGGGTTCAAAAGCATCTTTATATTAATTTCCGGATACGTGTTTTTCCACAATCTATAATACTTATCATTGCGAACAAGAGGCCCAAGCCATTCTCTTTTTTGAGTAAGAATCGTTAAAATATCACTCTCATATTTTTCGTACAAACCATTCTTTTTGAAAAAATCAAGCAGAGGCTTAACGTTCTTTTGAGACTCAGTAAAACGGAAGAGTATTGATTCTTCTTGAGGTCTACGCATAATTGAAGCATTATTCTCGTAATAATAATATAATGGCTCATCCAAATACAAATTATTCTTGCTATGCAAAGCAAAGTTTAAGTTTATGATAAAGTCTTCACCCATATTCCCTAATGGAGCAATGAAAGACTTTTCATTGAATAGACTTCTCTTATACATTTTATTCCAAAGAGAGCCGAGTACACGATGAGTCATAAGGTCAGACACCAAATCATTCGAAAGATGCTCGGCGTGTGTTGCCGTTACTTGTTGA
>Ga0310691_10006991_pt1 | contig 11894 bp, 10 predicted proteins | sample 176DNAGHGlowgp2_FD_203887 | JGI IMG/M metagenome (GOLD analysis project Ga0310691, IMG submission 203887) | Sheep rumen microbial communities from Palmerston North, Manawatu-Wanganui, New Zealand - 1766 DNA GHGlow gp2 (v2) (version 2) | ecosystem: Host-associated > Mammals > Digestive system >... | reverse complement strand
TGCTGATATAATAATAGGAAATAGAAATAAAACCAAGATTATAGAGTTACTTGATAGATTTAATAAAGAAAAGAAAAAGATTATTGCTATTAATGATATAATGGTACAACCATTTGAAAAGATGCAGTTAAATAACTTTAATAGAACTAGAGCATTTGTTAAAATAGAAGATGGTTGTGAAAACTTCTGTTCATATTGTATTATTCCATATGCTAGAGGTAAAGTTAGAAGTAAACAACCATCTGATGTAATAGAAGAAGTAACTACATTAGTTAGTAATGGACATAAGGAAATAGTATTAACTGGTATACATACTGGTCATTATGGAGCAGATTTAGATGATTATTCATTTGCTAATTTATTAAGTGAATTAGTCAAAATAGATGGATTAGAAAGAATTAGAATATCATCTATAGAAATGAATGAATTAAATAGTGAAGTATTAGAAGTAATAAAAAATAATCCTAAGATTGTATCACACTTACATATACCTATTCAATCAGGATCTGATGAAATATTAAAATTAATGAATAGAAAATATCTAAAAAAAGAATTTATGGATAAAATAGATGAAATAAGAAGTATTAGACCAGATATAAATATAACAACAGATATTATAGTAGGTTTTCCTGGTGAAACTGAAGAATTATTTGAAGAAACATTAGATACTGTAAGTAAAATAAGATTTAGTAAAATACATGTATTTCCATTCTCACTTAGAAAAGGTACTAAAGCAGAAGAACTTCCAAATCATATTGATGATGTAACTAAAAAAAGAAGAGTAAAAAAATTAATGGAAGTAAGTAACGATTTAGAAATAGAATATATGGATAAATATATAGGAAAAGATTTAGTATTTATTCCTGAAGTATATAGAGATGGTAATTTAATAGGACATACTGGTAATTATTTATTAATTAAATATAAAGGTAATGAAGACTTATTACATCAAGATGTAACTGTTAAAGGAGTAAAAGTAGAATACCCATATCTAATATGTGAGTAGTCACAATTGTTTAAAAGAATAGAATAAATAGATTATATAATAAAGGCATAAAAAGGAGGAATATTATGAATAATTTAGATCAAAACTATTATTCACATTGGTTAAGTACAGATGAATTATTATCTAATACTAACCAAATTAAAACTATAGGACATGATAATCTAGATAGACTAGATACAACTGGTATACCAGTTGGAAGTATAAGTAATAAATTAATTATAGATAAATCAATTGATTCAACTTTAATAATAGGTTCTATGGGTAGTGGTAAAACACAAGTGGCTACTCTGCCACTCTTATATCAATCATTAATATCTGGTGAATCTGTAATTGTAACAGATACTAATAATGAAATGTATGATACTACAGCTGGTTCATTTGTAGATGCTGGATTTAATGTTGTAAATATTGACTTAACAAAACCAGCTTTAAGTGATTCTTTTAATCCATTTACTTTAGTTAAAGAATTATATGATGCAGGTTCTAAAGATGAGGCTGCTAAATTAGTAGAAAGTATTGTTGAATATTTAATAGTTAAAAAGACTCCAGGTGCTGATCCATTCTGGGATAATACTGCTAGTCAATATTTAACAGGAATTATATTAAGCTTTTTAGATAATAAAGTAGATGCTAATAAAATTAATTTTAAATCATTAGCTAAGTTTGCTAATACATATAATTCTGAATCTATTATTGATTATCTTAATTCAATTGATAAGCAATCATTAGCTTATCAAAATATTTCAGCAACTCATTTAGCACCACCAGAGACTAAAGCATCTATTATGTCAGTTTTAAACCAAAAAATGACAGTTATAAATAGTAAAGAAGCATTAGTTTCTAAGTTATCTAAATCAGATTTTGATATTAATAGAATAAGAGATAGTAAAACTATAGTATATTTTAGCTTTGATAATACTGATGAATTAGAGAGTGCTATATTCAATATATTCTTTGAAGAAGTATATTATGTATTAAATAATGATTTAGCACGTAAACCAATTAATATTATCATTGATGATTTTGATGAAAATGTTAAACCTATAAAAAAATTATCATCAAAATTAACATATTTAAGAAGTAGATATGCTAGAGTTGTACTTAATATAAAAGGATTTGATAAATTAGAATCAGTATATGGCAAAGAGGAAATAGAGTCATTAAAATATGCTGCATCTAAAATATTATATTTATTATCAAATGAATATAATACATTAAAATTCTTATCAGATTTTTGTGGCAAAAAGAATGAAGAATTTAATTTGGTATCACCAGAAGCACTAAGAAGAATGCCAATGTGGTCTTGCTTATTAATTAAATCAAGATTAATGCCATATTATAGTACTTTAATTCCATTCTATAAGACTGGATTAGAATTTAAAAAAGGAAGTACAATTGTAAAAAAGGATAATGAAGTAGAAGTATTTGATTTAGAAAATATTTAAAAGAAGGGGTTCTATGACTGAGGAAAAGGTTACAGAAATACTTAAGTATATAGAGGATAATATAAATAATTCTATTAAGATAGATGAAATAGCTAATTATTTTCATTTTGATAGATCGTATTTATCACGTAGTTTTAAAAAGATTACTGATATATCTTTAATAGATTATATAAATGAAAGAAAAATAATTAAAAGTATTTATTATGTAGTTAACACTGATGAAAAAATGCTTAAAGTAGCACTTATATCTGGTTTTAACTCACTTGAATATTTTTCTGAAACATTTTATCGTATTACTAACTTCAGTCCAACTTCACTTAGAGATAATACTCTAATAAATGGTATATTACCATTTAATGATAAAATATCTATTGAATCTTTAAAGGAAAATCATAGTAAAATTTTAGAAATAAGAAAATTATATAAACCAAAAACAAAAACATTTGGAATATATAGATAAAACTCATTTTGAGTTTTATCTTTTTTTATGATATTATAGTGCAATCTAAAAAGGGAGATTTGTATGGAAAGACTTAATATTGAAGAAAAAATTAGTGAATATTTAAAAATGTTAAATGACGGAATACTAGAAATAGCTAATAAAGATATTGGACATTACTTTTCTACTGGTGAACCAGTTGCATACTTCTTTAATAACTATAAAAGACGTTTATATAAAGAAGTATCTAAAAATCCAAAATATATTGAGTACGATAAAGCAAGAGAAAAAATTCTAAATCTATTTGATAAACCTGATTATATAGCGGAATATATTGAACTAGTTAATTCAAATCAAATACCATTATTAGCTATTGATAAATTTAATTTCTTTAGTAATGGTAAAAAAATAGGTGAGTTTTATAGAGTAAATAAAGATAGTATTATTGAAAGACTAATAAAAGATAAAAAATATCTTAAAGGTTATGAAACTATAAAAGGAAAAATAGTTGGAAAATTATTTGACAAAATTAATGAATATATTATTTTAGTTAATGAAAATAAAATAGAAGTAAAAAATAATGATTCTAATAGTTGCTTTAGTAATGGAGATAGAATAAATAGATATTGGAGAATACATAGTAAGGAAATATATGATACTATTATGAATGATAAAAGATATATATTTGGTTATGAGACTGCTAAAGAAAAAATAAAAGAAGCATATTCAAAAGTAAAAATTAATACTAAAATATCTTTAAAACAAAAGATAGATGAATATATAAATATGTTAAATAAAGATTTAATATCTATATCTTTATTAGATATGTATAATAAGTTTAGTAATGGAGAATTAATTAATAAGTTTTGGACTATATATAAAGAAGATATTATAAATGCATTATATACTAATAAATATAAAACTGGTTATGAACATGCTAAAGAGTTAATATTTAATTATAAAGAATCACTAGATATAATAGATGAATTTATTGAGAAAGCAGAACCAGTTGTAGATATTATAGATACAACTGATATTGTATTAAGTAATGGATCAAAAATATCATTCTATTTAGGTAATCATAGAAATAAAATAGCTGAAAGATTAGAAAAAGATAATAAATATAAAAAAGGTTATATTAATTTAAAAAGAAAATTAGGTTTAATAATAGATGATAAAGATCCTGAAAAAATTAGAGAAGATATATTAGATGTTATGATTGAAAAATTAAATAATCCTAAACTTAATATTACTAAAGAAACAAAAACTAATGGTAATATACTTAAATTTTTTAGATTAAATAAATCTCAAATTGCTTTTAAATTAAAAAATGATAGTAAATATAAGTATGGGTATGAAGTAATTAAAACAAGAATATTTGGTTCTTCTAAAATAGAAGAGTATATAGAATTATTAAATAATTATGTAATTGATGTTTTAAAATTTGAAACAAATATTCATTTTAAAGATGGTGAATTGATTTCAAACTTTTGGACTAAAAATAGAAAAGCAATTGATGAATATCTAAATAGTGATGAAAGATATATACGTGGTTATGAGATTGCTAGAATAAAAAATGAGTTAGGATGTAGTGCTCAATCAAAGTCAAAAGAAACATTAAAGAAATCAATTATATGTGAACAATTCTTGATTAATTATGAATATAATAGAGAATTATTAGAAAAAATTCCTTCGGTAATTTTTGATGCTTTATTAGAGTTTTATATAAAAAATAAAATTCATTATTTAAATTTTGATGGTACTTTATCTAATGCTTTTCTTATAACTGAAAAAGAGTTTAAGGAAAAATATAATATGTATTTTAGTGAATTATTAAATAAAAAAGAAAAAGTTAATACTTTGTAGTATTAACTTTTATTTTGATTTTTTATATTTTTTAGAAGCATTTATAAATGCATCAAATAATGGATGTGGTCTTGTTGGTCTTGATTTAAATTCTGGATGGAATTGACCTGCTACAAAGAATGGGTGAGAAGGTAACTCTATAATTTCTACTAAGTTACTTGGTTCATTAATACCTGCAAATACTAAACCATTCTTTTCTAATTCTTCTTTATATTTATTATTAAATTCATATCTATGTCTATGACGTTCTAATATTTTAGTTTGTTTATATATTTTATAAGTTAAAGTATTTTTATCAATTGTACATTCATAATTACCTAATCTTAAAGTACCACCCATATTAACTATTTGTTTTTGTTCTGACATTAAGTCAATAACTGGATTTTTACAAGTTTCATCAAATTCTCTACTTGATGCATCTTCAATTCCACATACATTACGTGCGAATTCTATTACTGCTATTTGCATACCTAAACAAATTCCTAAGTATGGGATATTGTTTTCTCTAGCATATTTACATGCTTTTATTTTTCCTTCAATACCACGTTGTCCAAATCCACCAGGAACAAGAATACCTTTAGAATTTTTAAATACTTCATCTAAATCTGTAGAATCTTTTTCTAATTTTTCAGAATCTACCCAATTAATTTTAATTTTTAAATTATGTTTATATCCAGCATGTTTTAAAGCTTCCATAACAGAAAGGTAAGCATCATGTAATTCTACATATTTACCTACTAATGCTATTTCAATTTCATTTTTAAGATTATTAACTGTATCTACTAAATCTTCCCAATATTTAAGATCACTTTTCTTACTTTCTAAACCAAATCTATTTAATATAATATCTTCAATATTTTGTTTATGAAAGTTAATTGGTATTTGATAAATATTAGTTACATCTATTGCTTCAATAATATTTTCTTTTGGAATACTGCCAAATAGTGATATTTTGTTTTTAATACTTTCACCAAGTTCAATATTAGAACGAGTTACAATAATATCTGGTTGAATACCAAGTCTTCTTAAGTCAATAATACTATTTTGTGTAGGCTTAGTTTTAAGTTCATCAGAACCATATAAATAAGGAACTAAAGTAGTATGTACAAATACAGTATTATTTACACCTTGTTCCATTCTAAATTGTCTTAAAGACTCCATCATAACAGCAGATTCTATATCTCCAACAGTACCACCAATTTCAGTAATAACTATATCTGCTTTACTAGTATGACCAGCTTCATATATTTTATTTTTAATCTCATTAGAAATATGTGGAACTATTTGTATAGTAGCACCTAAATAATCACCACGTCTTTCTTTTTCAATAACACTTGAATAAATTTTACCATTAGTAATATTAGAAGTGTAATTTAACTCTTCATCAATAAATCTTTCATAATGACCTAAGTCTAAATCTGTTTCACAACCATCAGCTGTTACAAACACTTCTCCGTGTTGAATAGGAGACATAGTACCAGGATCAACATTCATATAAGGATCAAACTTTTGCATAAATACTTTGTATCCTTTAGCTTTTAATAATAATGCAATTGAAGACGCTGTTATACCTTTACCTAGACCAGAACAAACTCCTCCAGTTACAAATACATATTTTGTCATATTAACCTCCCAATAAATAAAAAAAAGTCCAGGAGAACTCACCTAGGCTCTCTTCAATTATATCACTTCTAAAAAAGTGATGTAAAGAGTATTTTTTAATTTGACAAAAAAGTTTAATAAAGTATAATAACTTTTGTAGGAGTGATATATTATGCCTGAAGAAAATAATAATGAAACTGGTAATAAACCAGTTAAACATAGAAAAAGACATTTGTCTAAGAAGGGTATAGCAGTACTAGCTGGTGGTTTTATACTAATTACAGGTGGTATATTTAAAATAAACCACCATAGGAATTATGAAACTCCACTTGAACTTGATTCTTCTGTTTCTTATTTAATAACTCATGATGATACAGTTACTATACTAGGTTATTCATCTTCAGATTTAGTAAAAGAAATAGATTTTTTAGATTGTGCTAGTAGTGTTTATACTAAATTACATAGTATTGATTTAGATACATATGATATGGGTTTAGATAGAATTAGTATTGATGAAATGGATGAGAAATATATTGATGATTTAATAAAGAAATATACTAGACTTAAAAGAGGTGATTTAAAAACTCCATCACCTGAAGCTATTGAGTTTTATAATGTTGTTAATGAGTTAATATCATATAGAGAGGCTTTAACTGAAGAAAGATTTATAAAAGGAATTGATACTATTAATATATTTTCAGATATAGTATTTAATTCAACTATTAAAGATACTTTACATGAAGAAATGGATTATTTTTCTATTAGTAGTAATTTAACAGATAGTACATCTAAAGATTTAGAAATACATTATATTACACCATCTAATATGGATTTTAAATTAGAGGTATCATATTTCTGTGATTTAGAATATTTTAAAGATAGTTTAAATAAACTTAATACTATGAAAGATAATTATTATAATGGTACAAATACTAATATAAAATCAATAATAAAACAAGAGTACAATACTATACAATTTATTAAAACTTGTATATATAATGAATATAAAATAAATAATGGAGTAATATCTCAATACGAAAATCATAATGAGGTAAAGCAAAAAGTAAAAGTAAAATAAGACTTATAAGTCTTTTTTATTTTGTATCTAAATGATATAATTGATATGGTGATTAAATGAATGGTGCTTTTTTTATTGATAAAGAAATAAATTGTACAAGTCGTGATGTAGTAAATGAAATAGTAAAAAAATGTGAAACATCTAAAGTAGGACATACAGGTACATTAGATCCACTTGCTACCGGAGTACTTGTAGTATGTGTAGGTAAAGCTACTAAATTAGTAAATATGTTAACATGTGAACATAAAACTTATGAAGCAGAAATAACTTTAGGAATTGAAACTGATACTTATGATATTACTGGTAATATATTAAAAGAAGAAATACCTAATATATCTGATGAAGAGATAATAAATGTAGTAAATAGTTTTAAAGGAGAATATGAACAAGAAGTACCTATATATTCTGCTGTTAAAATAAATGGTAAAAAGTTATATGAATATGCTAGAGAAGGAAAAGAAGTAGAACTACCTAAAAGACTAGTTAGTATAGATGATATAAAAATAATAAGCGATATAAAAAGAGAAAATAATAGAATAATATTTAATATAGATGTAAGTGTAAGTAAAGGAACATATATAAGATCACTTGTAAATGATATAGCACATAAACTTAATACTATAGGTGTAATGAGTAGTTTAAGAAGAACTAAATTAGGTGATATTAGTATTAGTGAATGCAAAAGTATAGATGATATAACATTTTCTGACATGATATCTGTAAAAGAATTACTTAAAAGATATGATATAGTGAAAGTTTCTGATGAGTTGAAAAAAGACATATTAAATGGTAAAATTATAGATAATATATATGGTAAAAACTTAATAGTTTTTTGTGACTTAGAAGATAAAGTACTTGCTATATATAAAAAATATGATAAAGATGAAACAAAGATTAAACCTGAAATCGTGTTAGGAGGAATATAATGACATTAGTAATTATGGCAGCAGGAATGGGAAGCCGTTTTGGAGGTTTAAAACAAGTAGAACCAGTAGGACCTAACGGAGAATTTATATTAGACTATTCAATATATGACGCTATTAAAGCAGGATTTAATAAAGTAGTATTTATAATAAAAGAAGAAAATTATGAATTATTTAGAGATACAGTGGGAAAACGTATTGAAGGTAAGATTAAGGTAGAATATGTATTCCAAAATTATGATAATGTACCTGGTGATATTAATATACCAGGTGAAAGAGTAAAACCTTTAGGTACTGGTCATGCAGTATTATGTACTAAACAAATGGTTGATGAACCATTTCTAATTATTAATGCAGATGACTTTTATGGATATGATGCATATTTAAGTGCTAAAAAGTTTATTGATAAAAATACAAATGATAAGAATTATGGTTTGATTACTTTTAAACTTGGTAATACATTAACTAGTAATGGTACTGTTAAAAGAGGAGTATGTACTATAGAAAATGGATTTTTAAAATCTATAAATGAGTCTAGATGTGTTAATACAGAAAGTGGTATACTAGTATCACCACTTAATGGAGATGAACCATATTATACAAATTTTGATACACCTGTATCAGTTAACTTATTTGTATTTTATCCAAATGTATTTAATTATCTTGAAAATGATTTTTATGAATTTTTAACATATTCAGATAATTTATTAGAAGATGAGTTCTTCTTACCAACATGTATATCAGATCATGTTAAGAGTAATGATATAACATGTGAAGTGGTAGAAAGTAATGCCGTATGGAAAGGTGTGACGTTTAAAGAAGATTTAGATTCATTAAAAGACTATATTAAAGAAAGCATTAATGAAGATAAATATCCTTTAAATTTATATGAATAGGAGGGTTTAAATATGACATTAGTTATAATGGCTGCTGGAATGGGAAGTCGTTTTGGTGGTTTAAAACAAATAGAACCTGTGGGACCTAATGGTGAATTCATAATTGATTATTCAATATATGACGCTATTAAAGCTGGGTTTGATAAAGTAGTATTTATTATAAAAAAAGAAAACTACGATATATTTAGAAATACAATAGGAAAACGTATAGAAGGAAAAATAAAGGTGGAATATGTATTCCAAGATAATTCACATGTTCCTTCAGATATAACTATTCCGGAAGAAAGAGGTGCTAAACCTCTTGGTACAGGGGACGCTATATTATTCTGTGAGGATGTAGTAAATGAACCATTCTTAATTATAAATGCTGATGATTTCTATGGAAGTGAATCATATAATAAAGCTATGGAATTCATTAAAAATAATAAAGATGAAAATAATTATGGTGTAATAGGATATCAAATAGGAAATACTTTAACAGAAAATGGTTCAGTTAAAAGAGGTATTATTAAAGTTATTGATAATAAGTTAGACGCTTTAATAGAATCAAAATGTATTTTAACTGAAAATGGTGTACTTGCTTCACCACTTAGTGGTGATGAGCCATTCTATGTATCTTCTGATTCACCTGTATCAATGAATATGTTTGTATTCTATCCAAATTTTTTTAAATTATTAAGAGAAGATATTGAGGTATTCTTTAGAAATAATGATTTAGCTAAAGCTGAATTCTTAGTACCAGATATTGTATTTGATCATTTAAAGAAAAAAGATAGAACTTGTCAACTTATTGAAAGTAATGCCGTATGGAAAGGTGTTACTTATCTAGAAGATTTAGATGAAGTAAAGAATTATATTAAAGATTTAATAGAAAGGGGAGTCTACCCAGTAGACTTATATAAATAGTTATGATGACAGATATTGAAGCATTTAAATTAGATTTAAATAAATATTTAGAAGATTTAAAAGAATTAAAAGCATCTAATGATCCAGAACTTGATAAAAAAATTAAAGATTTAGGGGAACAATTTAGAAATAAAGTACGTAAATATTTACCTACTTGTTTAAATATAATTAATACTAATTTTGGTTGTAAATTTTCATTATATAAAGTTGGAAAAGATTACAATGCTGCTTTTAAAGTAGTAGAAACAAATGTAAGAAAATCTAAAGAAGAAGTAGAAAATGAACTTGCTGCTTTAAAAGCATCAAAGGATTTAACTACTTTATCACCACAAGTTGTATCTCAAATAGAATTAGCTTGTGATATATTAATTACATATGTAGATGATGGCGTAGAACCTAAAGCTAGTCAAAAATATTTAGATAGCGCTCCTGTAGTAGCATCTTCAATAATGACTAATGTAGCATCACCACAAGAAAGATTTGAACAACAAAATAAAATGGAACAAAATAATATTAATTTTAACCCATATGCTAACCAACCAATTAATTTAGGGGAAAATCAAGCAACTGGTATTAATACACCATCAATAGATACTAATGCTTTTAATAGTAGTGTTGCTTCAGTACCTAATCAAGCAGTACCACAACCAGTTAATCCAGTAAACAAACAAGTTAATGCTGATTTTGTATCTACTGGAATTAAAACTGATAGTGAATATGCATATAGTGATGTAATAGATGCATCATCATTATCTATATTTGGTGTTGGAAATAATAATAACAATAATAATTAAAAAAGAATGTAATTAATAATTACATTCTTTTTATATTTGTCTATATAATCCTATTGCTTTACCAAGTATAGATACATTAGGAAGTATTATTGGTTCCATAGTACTATTTTCAGGTTGTAATCTTATATGATCAGTTTCTTTATAAAATGTTTTTAGTGTTACTTCATTTTCATCTGTCATAGCAACAACTATTTCACCATTACGAGCTGTATTTCTTTTTTCTACTATAACAATATCTCCGTCAAGTATTCCTGCTTCAATCATACTTTCTCCACTTACTACTAAAGTAAATACATCTTTATCTTTTGGTATCAAATATGATGGAAGTGAGAAGTATTCATCTGGATTTTCTATTGCTTCAATAGGAGATCCAGCAGTAATCTTACCTAGCAAGGGAACATCTACAACAGAATCATTATTTTGCTTAAATTCATTATCTACCATTAATTCAATAGTTCTATTTTTATTAGAACCTTTTTTAATATATCCTTTGTCTGCTAATCTATCTAAGTGTGCTTGTACAGTAGCTGGACTTGATACATCTAATTCTTTTGCTATTTCTCTTACTGTTGGTGGATATCCATGTGATACTATATACTCTTTTATAAAATTAAGAGTATCTTCTTGTCTTTTAGTTAACTTTTCCATATGACCTCCTTTACTACTTTAATAGTATCATATATATATTTTAATGTCAAACATTTGTTTGTTTAAAATAACTATATTGAGTGTTATAATTATTAAGAAAAGTAGGGTGGTATAGTGAACGATAAAATAGTTTCAAATATAAAAACATTAGCTTTAGATATGATAAATAATGCAGGTAGTGGACATCCTGGAATAGCACTTTCTTCAGCACCTATATTATATACATTATATTCTGAATATTTAAATATAAATCCTATAGATACTAATTGGTTTAATAGAGATAGATTTATA
>Ga0310691_10006989_pt1 | contig 11896 bp, 9 predicted proteins | sample 176DNAGHGlowgp2_FD_203887 | JGI IMG/M metagenome (GOLD analysis project Ga0310691, IMG submission 203887) | Sheep rumen microbial communities from Palmerston North, Manawatu-Wanganui, New Zealand - 1766 DNA GHGlow gp2 (v2) (version 2) | ecosystem: Host-associated > Mammals > Digestive system >... | reverse complement strand
CTAACCGGCACCGTGCGGGAACTTATTGACGGAATTGATGAGGATGACAGGGACGTTCCTTCTGTTTGGGAATGCAAGACCGTGCTTAGAAGGCTGGATTCTTTTGTTACCCTTTGCAAGAATTTTTGTGAGTGGAACGAGCACGATGATTCCGTCTCTTGGATTCAGCTGGTAAGGCTTCCTCCAAAGAAAAGCGGGGATGAGCCGCTTGTATTCCCCCAGTTTACGCAGACACCGCTAGACATTGCCCACATGATGAATTCCGGGGTCTTTGAACCTATGTCTTCCGTTGTCTGTACCAGTGCAACCCTTAGGACTGGCGACAATTTTTCCTACTGGATGAGGCGGACAGGGCTTTCTTTTGTTGAGGACGATAGGCTTTTGAGCGGGGCTTTTGAGTCTCCCTTTCCATACAAGACAAACGCAATCTTTGCGGTTCCAAGCGATGCGCCTTTTCCAGACAGTCCATACTACCAGGGCTATGTGGAAGAGACACTTCCCAAGCTTATCTTTGCGGCAGGGGGAAGGACACTTGTTCTTTTTACCTCTTACGAGAGCCTTAGGAGTGCCTTTTACAACTGCCGGCAGACTTTGGAGGGCGGGGGAATTTCCCTTCTAAAGCAGGGGGATGACGACCGCTTCCGCCTTCTTGAGCGCTTTAAGGAGGACAAATCCAGCGTTCTTTTTGCCACGGACAGCTTTTGGGAAGGGGTGGACGTTCCCGGTGAAAGCCTTAGCCAGGTTGTTATAGTTAAGCTACCCTTTGCGGTTCCAAATGACCCGGTTTTTGCGGCAAGGGCAGAGGCTGTGGAAAGAAGGGGTGGCTCTCCTTTTATGGAGCTTAGCGTTCCCCAGGCGGTCATAAAATTTAGGCAGGGCTTTGGCAGGCTTATACGCAGGGGTGACGACAAGGGCGTTATCGTCGTGCTAGACAGGCGCATTGTGGAAAAACGCTACGGCAAGGAGTTTACAAAGAGTGTTCCCCAGACAAGGCGCATGTACAATCCTCTTTCTTTTATAGTGAATGAAGTTGAAAAATTCTTTTCCGTGTGAAGACTTTAAGGTTTTCGCGATGAAAAAGCAGGCACGGCCGGGATTGGAGGGGCGGTGCAACCGTTGCCGTAGGCAATGGAGCGGGCAGGGACCCGCGGAACCCCGGAAAGCCCTTAGCAAGAGAGACTGCCGCAAAAAAAGGAATATGCCAAAAGTTTTTCTGAATTTTATAGATTTTTTGGAATTTTTGCAAAAAAAAGAGATTTTTGTAAAGACATAAAAGATTTTTTGTTATATAATACGAAGATGTAGGGAAATATTGTAATATCGGTTTCCAGGTGGATTATTGGAGACCTTAAGAACATTATTTATTAAGGGGAATTTTAATGGACGAAGCAAAAGTTAAAGCATTTTTGAACATAAAGGCCGGAACTACGGAAGATTCAACTTTTGAATCATTCAAAGCGGAACACGGCGGAGACCTTACTGCATCTGTTGCGGATTATCTTGATGCGGCCGTGGATGCCGGAAGCATGAACGGTTCTCCTGACTATATGGCCTGGTGCAAGACTGCCGCTGCTGACATTATTGGCGGAAAGTATGCTTCTCTTGCAGATGTTCAGGCAGCTGCAGATGCTTTTGCAGCCGGAAAGTAAGCATTTTTACCTATGAAAATTCCAAAGCCTCTTAAAAGCGGAAGCACGATTGCTATTACCGCGCCATCTTTTGGTTGTACGACGGAGCCGTATTTGTCGCGCTACAGGGAAGCTGTGCGTCTTTTTGAGGAGCGGGGCTACAAGGTTGTCTCCGGTGCCACGGTTTCCAAGGATGACGGCATAGGCATAAGCACTTCTCCAAAGGTTGCGGCATCTGAACTGATGGAATTTTACCTTGACCCTTCCATTGATGCCGTTATTTCTGCGGGTGGCGGTGAGCTTATGTGCGAGACACTGAGCTTTATTGACTTTAAAAGGCTTAAAGATGCTCCTGCAAAGTGGTTCATGGGCTATTCTGACAACACCAATTTTGTTTTTCCTCTTGCAACTTTGTCCGGGACTGCTGCCATATACGGCCACTGCATTACCGGTTTTGGAAAGCCTTGGGAGCAGAGTGAGTATGACACTCTGAACCTTCTTGAGGGTAAGAGCAGCACTGTGCGCGGCTACGGCAAGTTTGAGCTTCCTGACGCAGACGAGCGCTTTGGCATTACCGATCCGCTTTCTCCATACATTTTGACGGAAAAAAAGACACTCCGCATTTTTACTCCAAAAAACGCTTCCCTTGCGCAATCAGATATTCAACCGGATATGCAGCCGGATATGCAATCGGACGGGGGAGTGCGCTTTGAGGGAATTCTGCTTGGCGGCTGCCTTGACGTTCTGAACAATATTGCAGGAACCCGCTTTGACGGCGTAAGGGATTTTATTGCAGGTGCGGGGAATGTTGTGTGGGCGCTTGAGTCCTGCGACCAGAGCCCACTGGACATAAGGAGAAGCCTCTGGCACCTAAAGGAATGCGGCTGGTTTGATACCGCTTCCGGCTTTATTATAGGAAGGCCCCTTTCTGCCTTTAGCAGGGAAGCCTTTGGCGTTAACAAGTACAATGCCGTTTCGGATGTTTTGGGAGAACTGGGTGTGCCTCTTGTTATGGATGCGGATCTTGGCCACGTTCCCCCGGCCATGCCCTTGGTAATTGGAAGCCGTGCCTGTGTAAGCGCGGTGGGGGATGACATTTGTGTAAAGATGGAGCTTGGGGTTTAGCGGCGACTTGCTCTGTGATTTGCTATGATGCTTTCAACAGGCTTGTTAGAGTTGACTATCCCGGCGAAATGACGGATACTGTATATGTATATGGAAAGGCTTCCGACGGCAACAACCTTGCCGGACGGCTTGTCTCCAGAACGGATGCGTCTGGTACCGTTAATTACATGTACGGAAAGCTTGGGGAGATTACGCAGGAAACAAGAAAAATATCCTCACACATAGACGGAATTAAGAAGGAACGCACAGCAACCATGGAATACAGAAGCGACTACCTTGGCCGCATGCAGGAAATGACCTACCCGGACGGAGAGCGCGTGGAGTATGCCTACGACTACGGCGGAAACGTGTGCGGCATAAGCGGAACGACAAAGGAAGAAAATGACTTTTCCTACGTAAGGGACATAGGCTACGACGAGTACGGCCAGAGGAACTTCATAGAGTACGGCAACGGCGTAAAGACCGAGTACGAATACGACAGCGAGAGAAGGTGGCTTTCTTCCATAAGGACGGAAAACGAAAGCAGAATACAGTACCAGAACATTGAGTACAAATTTGACACTCTTGGAAACATCCTGTCCTACACCAACGACTGCTTAAATGCCGGTGCCTACAAGACAAGCCAAAGTTACACTTACGACGCATTAGGACAACTCACCAGCGTAAGCGGAAGCACGGAGCACAATCCCTACCGTGCAAGCCAGCCAGTTCATGTAAGCGAATACAAGCAGAACTTTGTCTTTGACGGGGCAGGACTTGGCCGCATGATGAACAAAACGTCTTCCGAGACAACCCTTACCGGAACAAGGAATGGCGATGACCTTAACTATGCAATAGACTACGTATACGCAAGGGGCTTTGCCCACCGCCTTGAGCGCGCCGGGAACCGCTTTTACAAGTACGACGCAAACGGAAATGTAACGCAGGAGGAATATGACGGCCTTTCCGAAAGCGACAGCAGGGAAGTTACCGTGACCGACTACGGGAACGACGTTTACGGCGTGGACAGCGCATGGGGCTACTTTGAGACGGACAATGCAACAACTAAAGTAAGGCAGGAAAGGCACTACCGCCGCACCTACGTCTGGGATGTCCGCAACAGGCTTACGGAATCGCACGACTCCACGAACGACGTATACTACGTCTACGGTGAGGACGGAATCCGCACCAACAAGTATACGAGGAATGCGGAGACAATCTACTTCAGCAACTTCTGGACCTGGCACAAGGACGGAGGTTCTGAATTGGACGGTGGAAAGAACAGCAAGCACATCTTCCTTGGAACGGAGCGCTTGGTTACAAAAGTAAACAGCGCAAACCGCCCGACCGACAGCGAAGAAATGCACAGCCAGTACTTCTACCACAGTGACCACCTTGGCTCTGCACAGCTTGTAACAAACCAGGACGGCGAAGTCTACCAGCGCATAGAGTACACGCCCTACGGCGAGACATGGATAGACATGCGCACTAACATAACCGCGCTCTACGACGTGCCCTACCGCTTCACGGCAAAGGAGTTGGACAAGGAGACTGGCCTGTACTACTACGGGGCAAGGTACCTTGACCCCAAATACAGCCGCTGGATTAGCACAGACCCGGCTTTGGGGGAGTATATTCCTGCTGCGGGAAAAGGTACGGCTGATGAAGCTGGCAAACTGCCTGGTGTTGGTGGTGCATTTAATTCGGTTAATCTGAACTTGTACCATTACGCAGGGAATAACCCGATAAAGTATATTGATCCAGATGGAAGAGCTGCCTGGGAAGATGAAAAAACTTGGGATTCTAGTATGGAAAATGAGTTCCGAGAGAATTTTGTAAATAATGCAAAGCAAGTTGTTTTGCAAGCACAGAAAGAAAATAAAATTGTTGATTGTGCCGATGTGGCATTAACAGCTTTTGTAAATACAGCTGCTGATATGGGATTAAGTATTACATTTGAGTTATGGAATTCTGAAAAAGGCAAATATGAATCCATTTCATCTAATGATGATAAGTTTACAAATAAACAGCAGTTTCTCGATTATGTGAAAACAAACATGGGAGCGATTACATTACTTGATTGGAAAACAACAAAACCAATAAGTTCTCCTAAAAAAGGTGATTTAATTATGTTTGATTTAAGAAATGATAGATCACCGGAGTATCAAGGACATACAGTTGTTGCATTAACAAATCCAGATGCTAATAATTTAGTAAAAACTGCTCAAGGTCATATAGGTGGTTCTCCTACATTGGAGAACTATAAAATAGGTAATATGATGTATGGAGCAGAACCTGATTATAGGAGTTTCAGATATGAAAAAATTCTTAAATAAGATTATTTTGATTATTTTATTAATAATTCATCCGACCTTATTGTTTTCAGCTCAACCGAAAATAATAAAAAGTGGTTTTTCAAAAGAACTGTTTAAAGTTTCAATTCAAGAGGTAAAAAAAGATTTTAACTTTGGTGATTTGATTGATGTTTACTACCCGAGTGAAGTTATGCCTTGCTTTATATTTGTTTTTAAAAATGAGAATTACATATTTGAAGTTTTGGCTAATTCTGAAAACTGGTCTTATATAAGATTTTCAGAAATGAATTTAAGTGAATATATCGCTTTAGGTTTTTTGAAAATAAGTAATTTAGAGACAAACAAGACAGGTGATTTCTTTTTTACCGGCAAAGAAAAGAAATTTGAATTTTTAAGTAAAATTGGGCAATATACTTCAATCGTGGATATAGAGAAAAAACTAAATATGGAATTAGTTAAAATTGATAAAGGCGGTTTTTTATTTCCATTTTATACATTCATCTATAAAAAAGATAATCACATACTTGAAGTTATCTGCAGTCCAAATGCTGATAAGAATAAATGCTATTTTGTAGGCGGATGGACTTATCATTAATTATATATATGGAGTTTCTAAAAACTACAGTTTTTTGAAATTCGCCGAGAGAATTTTACAGATTTGTACTACGGTTTACAAAACCATATCTTTCTTCTATCATGTTGAAAGATTTCAAACACCCCGCTTCCGGCTGCTTCCATGAAAGTGGCCGGGGGCAACCGTTCTTTGACAGGAGAGAGGCGGCTCAGAAGAATCATGGGCTTTTGAGCCGTAAAGGAAAGGCATTTATGACTAATGCTACCCTATTTTTGTGCTTAACATCTACAGATGCCGAATCAAGTTCGACATGACTGATAGAGAAAGAGTGTCTTTCCTTTGCGGAAAAGCCTTTCTGCAGACAACCGGTTAGGGATTGTAGGGGCGGCGTAGCCGTTCCGAAGGAATGGAGCCGAAAGGCGGAACCCCGAAAAGCCCGACCTGCCTTTAGGCAGGGAACCACCAGGTGCGAGACTCGAATTGTAACGAAACTTGCGGCGGATGGTGAAAGAACTATACACGAGGAGTACTACAAGCAGTTCTATTACCACTGCCTACAAATACGACTCATGGCTACGCTTGAGCGAGATGCGCACTCCGTACGATACCGGCGAGGTACCTGCCGTGCGCTACGAATACAACATGCACAATGACAAAAAACTCATGTGTGCAGTGACCTACCAAAAGATAAGGACAGATGCCGCTGATGAGTCCGTAATGCGCACCATAGTACAGTGCGACGGCCTTGGAAGGACGGTGCGGACTGCAAAGCAGGGAGAGGTTCGCGATGCAGACACGGGCGCAAAGACCAAGGGCTGGAACGTGAGCGGCCCGGTGGAATATGACATAAAAGGCAGGACTGTAAAAGAGTATGCGCCCTACTTTGTTGCGGGAGAAGGAACAGAAGCTATAGAAGACCTTGACGAGAAAAAAGTTCCTTTTGAGTACGCAACGGAACATGAATACGACGAGCGCGACCGCAGCACGCTGAACATCCTGCCGGACGGAAGCGAGTGGAAAACAGGCTATTATATAGAAGAAAGTTATGCAAACCCAAGGTCTGTAGTGTGCTCCACGGATGCACAGGGCAACGTTACGGAAACCAAGTCGGATGTGCGCGGGAACATCGTGGCCATGGCAAAATATGACGCGGACGGAAAACTTGCGACGCACACCCGCTATGAGTACGATGCCCTTGGCCGGATGACGCTTGCCTATGACGCGGAGGACAACCCTGTGTGCGTGGAATACGACATGCTGGGACGGCGCACACTCCTTTCCAGCGTGGATTCCGGGTACAAGAAATTTTATTACGACAAAAGCTCCGGCAACCTGGTGCAGGAAACCGACTCCGTAATGGACGAGAAGCGGCTCTTCATAAATTATGAATACGATGCCTTCAACAGGCTCCGTAGAGTTGACTATCCCGGCGAAATGACGGATACTGTATATGAGTATGGAAAATCTGACAACCGCAGCAACCTTGCGGGCAGGCTCACTTCAAGGACGGACGCATCGGGAACAGTGAGCTACATGTACGGAAAGCTTGGCGAGGTTACAACGGAAACAAGGACAATTGACTCTCATATTGACGGATATCCAAAGCCGCGTACCGCTAAAATGGAATACGCAAGCGACTACCTTGGCCGCATGCAGGAAATTGTCTACCCCGACGGCGAGTGCGTAAAATATTCCTACGACTACGGCGGGAACGTGTGCGGCGTAAGCGGAATCCCGAAGGAAGGGGAAGACTTCCTCTACGTAAGGGACATAGGCTACGACGAGTACGGCCAGAGGAACTTCATAGAGTACGGCAACGGCGTAAAGACCGAGTACGAATACGACAGCGAGAGAAGGTGGCTTTCTTCCATAAGGACGGAAAACGAAAGCAGAATACAGTACCAGAACATTGAGTACAAATTTGACACTCTCGGCAACATCCTCTCCTACACCAACGACTGCCTTGGCTCCGGTGCGTATAAGACGGAGCAGAGCTACACCTACGACGCGCTGGGCCAGCTCACAGGCGTAAAGGGTACTACGGAACACAACCCGTACAAAGCAACGCAGCCGCTACACATAAGCGAATACAGCCAGAAATTTGCCTTTGATGAGGCTGGCCTTGGCCGCATGATGAGCAAAACGTCTTCCGAGACAACGCTGGCCGGAACAAGAAACGGCGACGACCTTAACTATGCAATAGACTACGTATACGCGAAGGGCTTCGCCCACCGCCTTGAAAGAGCCGGAAACAGGTACTATAAGTATGACGCAAACGGCAACGTAACCCAGGAGGAATACGACGGCCTTTCCGAAAGCGACAGCAGGGAAGTTACCGTGACCGACTACGGCAACGACGTGTACGGCGTAGACACCGCGTGGGGCTACTACGAGACGGACAATGCAACAACTAAGGTAAGGCAGGAAAGGCACTACCGCCGCACCTACGTCTGGGACGTAAGAAACCGCATGACCGAAAGCCACGACTCGAATAACGATGTCTACTACATCTACGGCGAGGACGGAATGCGCACAAACAAGTACACGAGGAACGCGGAGACAATCTACTTCAACAACTTCTGGACATGGCTCAAGGACGGTTCGTCAGAACTGGACGGAGGAAAGAACAGCAAGCACATCTTCCTTGGAAGCGAGCGTCTGGTTACGAAAGTGAACAGTGCAAACCGCCCCAGCTACAGCGAGGAATGCGGCAGCCAGTACTTCTACCACAGTGACCACTTGGGAAGCGCACAGCTTGTAACAAACCATAAAGGTGAAGTATACCAGCGCATAGAGTACACCCCCTACGGCGAGACATGGATAGACATGCAGACGAACACAACTGCACTCTATGACGTACCCTACCGCTTTACGGCAAAGGAGCTGGACAAGGAAACAGGCCTGTACTACTACGGGGCAAGGTACCTGGACCCCAAGTACAGCCGCTGGATTAGCACGGATCCTGCCCTTGGAGAGTACATCCCTGCCGCAGGCAAGGCAAACCTCAAGGATATGGCAAATTTACCCGGAATGGGCGGAATTTTTAATCACACCAATGCCGGTTTGTTCCATTACGCCGCAAACAACCCGGTGCGCTACATAGACCCGGATGGCAGACTTCATGGACTCCCACCAGAAATTCAGAAAAGACTTGATAATCATAAAAAGCTAAATGAATTAAGAGTTATTGCTAAACAAATAAAAGCTACAGATATGGCAGGAGACAAATGTATTAATTTCAAGCCAGAAGGGGCTAGTGATGACGGATGTTTTGCTAGAGCAAGTTTAATTGCAGAACATTTACGCGAAAAAGGATTTAAGGTTAATTATGCAATTGTAAATCATCCAAAGTGGGCTAATAATGGAAAAGTAATAGAATACTACTTTCATATAGCTGCATGCGTTGAACTTGGTGATGAAAACTACGTTGTTGATCCTATGTTAAATTGTGAGGGACCATATTCAGGACTGTCAAAATTTGCAGCTTGGAGAGATTTTCAAAAACCTATGAATGACTACCAAAAATATGGAATTCCAGATACTGGTCTATATACTGGATATGATACCAATGGAATTCCAATCGAAAATCGATTCATTCAGAAATTCTATAAGAAATATAATAAAAATCCATCGTTAACAGTTCCTGAATATGCAGAAGGATGGATAGAACATTTTATAAAAACAAGGGATACGAAATATGATGGTTTTTAATAAAATTAAAATTGTGATTTTGACTTTACTATTTGGAGTTTCTATGGTTTCGTGTGCAAAAGAGAAAAAAGATTGTTGCATAATTTTTTGGATTACCAAACCTGGTTTGTCATTTGAGTACCTCGATAAAACAGATTATTTGGAATGTATAGAAAAATTTCCGGATTATATAAAAATAGATTTCTCAGAGATTAAACGATTTGATTATGATTGTCAGGTATTAGTTCTTAAAAATGAACTAAATAAAGACAGAAATAAAAGAATCGGTGAGTATGACCAGTTTTATGTATCTATTGTAGTTGATAGCGAGATAGTACTAAATGGAGTTAGTGGAGAGCGCTTGTTATCTGCAAGAATGGGCCCTGAAATACCATCTGAAGAATATAATTTATTGATTCTTGAAAAAGGGAAATATCTTGTGATATCAAAAAATTTATTCGACGAGGAGTGTTTCATAAAACGAAATAGTATTGATCCTAATGTTAAAAAACTAATCAGTATGAAAATTAAATAACCCCACATCTAGTGTTTTCTGGATGTGCAAAAACACCCCCGTTTTCTCCGACAGATAGGCATTTGTCGGAGAAGTGCGGAAATTGCCCCTTTTTTGGGGCAGTTTGCAGTAAAAATTTTGTAAGAAGAGGAGTTTAGGAACAAAAAATGGAAAATTCCTGCCGGAAAAAATACAAACCGTCCTCAAAAAAATGGATTTCCGCATCCAGACGCACCGGATTCCGCAGGAATTCCGCCTTAATCCCAGCAAATGCCGGTTTGTTCCATTACGCGGGGAACAACCCGGTGCGCTATATAGACCCGGATGGCAGGGAAGATAAAAAAGCAGATCTTAATCATCTAAAAGAGATTGCAAAAGAAGTTCATGATAAAGGCTCTATTAATGGTATAAATTTATACAGAAATTATGGAGGTGATGGTTGTTTTTGCAGAGCAACTATAATTGCAGACGAATTGAATAAAGAAGGTTTTACCATACAGTATATTATTGTTGATAATCCTACTGAACCTGGTTCTACAGATAAATTTACTTATCATATATCTGTTCAAGTTGATATTGATGGTAAAAATTATGTAGTAGATCCATACTACAGTAGTGATAAAAAAACATCTCCTGGATTAACCACAAGAAATGAATGGATTTATGGACAAAATTGTAAAGAGGCTAAGAATGAAAAAGCTGTAGATAAAAACGGTAAATTATGTAGTAGTAAAGTGTTTGCTTCATTCTATAATAGTAAAAATAAAGGAGGGTATGATAAATCAACGTTTGCACAAAAATGGTTGGCTCATTATGCAAGTGTAGCAAAAAGTGCAGCAGAAATAAAAAAAATGAGTGACGAAGAGTTTGATAAATATATAAACAGTTATGCAAAGTATAACGTGGAGTAAAATATATGAGGAGAATTTTATTCATTATGATGGCTTTAATAATTGGACAGAATGTGTTTGCTGAAAAGGCAAATAAAAAAATATCAGAAATATTATTTTGGTCAGAAAATAAAGAACTTTCTTTAAAGGAACTTGAAACAAAATCACTTAAAGAGCTTTTGGATAAATATGATGTGCACTTTGTTTTAGATATGGCATTATTTAAAAAGTATGAAAAAGAAACTAATTCTTTGTATTTTAATTATTGCAATATAAAAAACAATTATGATGAAGATGACATAGAATATTATAATAATCCTGAGGTTAATATTTTCTATAGTTATAGGTCAATATTTGAAAAAATAGCATTCAAAAATACTTTTTTTTCTATTGTGGTAGACGGTAAAATAGTAATGAATGGAATAAATAGAATCCAACCGTTATCGGCCGTAAAAATGAAATATGATGACGCTGATATTCCAAAGCTGATTTGGGAAGATAAAGATACTGTAAGATTACGTATTTGTTATGATTTTATTTCACCTTATGAATCGTATTCCAAAGATCAAAAAATAAAAGAAAAAAAACTCTATATAAAAGAGTTGGATTATTTTTTTAATAAAGATTGAAAAGTATTAATAAAATAACTTGATATATCTTTTATATGGAAAAGGCATTTTGCAAACTCGCAATAAGACTTTCTTTTTTCGAGCAACCAGCGATTGCTAGACAAAACGGTATTTTTGTCTACGCTATGTATAGCGTTTTTGCAAAGTGTAAAAACACCGCCCTTTCCCCCGCCAAATAGGTATTTGTCGGGGAAGCGCGGAAATTGCCCCTTTTTTGGGGCAGTTTGAAGTAAAAATTTTATGAAGCGAGGAGTTTAAAAACTAGAAATGGAAAATTCCTGCCGGAAAAAACACAAACCGTCTCCCAAAAAATGGATTCTTGCGTCCTCATATCCAGAATTCCGCAGAAATTCCGCCTTAATCCCAGCAAATGCCGGTTTGTTCCATTATGCGGGGAACAACCCTGTACGCTATATAGACCCCACTGGACAATTTGAAATTGACTCTCATAATCCGAATAGAATATTTGCTAACTTAGACGATGCAGATGATTTGATGAATGCGGCGGCATATTTGCAATCTCCAAACTCTGGATATACGGTCACTGCTTAT
>Ga0310691_10006988_pt1 | contig 11902 bp, 14 predicted proteins | sample 176DNAGHGlowgp2_FD_203887 | JGI IMG/M metagenome (GOLD analysis project Ga0310691, IMG submission 203887) | Sheep rumen microbial communities from Palmerston North, Manawatu-Wanganui, New Zealand - 1766 DNA GHGlow gp2 (v2) (version 2) | ecosystem: Host-associated > Mammals > Digestive system >... | reverse complement strand
AGATCCGGCCAAAGTTTGGTATATTTGTCTATAGAAGCCACAGTCTCACTTGTGATATACTAAAGACGGCGGCAGTATGGGCATAAGGTCAGCCGGCCGTCAAATCCACTAATGACCAGATTAGAAAGGAGTTGTATTTATATGAGTAAGGAAACACTTAACAACCTGTATGGCAAGATGTGCTACGCAGGCACAGACAGTTTTAAGGAAGTCTACCATTCAGGCAGGACACACGCTGAAGATGATGAGCTATTCAATGAGGATGAGCTTAACGATGCAATTTTTAATACCTTGATTAACTTAAGGAAAGAGGTTAACAGCTTATTGCACGAAGAACCTTACAAGTCAGAAGATATTGATGCAATCTATGAGCACGATATGGCAATCCATCAGGCATTGCGCAAGATAGATAAATATATAAGGAGCGTGATTTAATGAGATCATCAGAAGATTTTGAAAAATTTCAGGCACTGGGCAGAGTTCGGAGTTTTGCCCAGTTAGCGGCGCAGATGCAGCCGATCGGCCAGAAGGTCAGAATAATATCCGGATCCAGATCAATCGATATCGATACAGCAGGCTACATTCAAAAAGGATTAAGGCCGCAAACCGTTTGTAAGTGGCTGCTATTTATAAGGGAGGTATTAAATGGATAATTTAATGACAATGCAGGTTATAGAAGTAATAGACGGCAAAAGACAGAAGCTTTTTGAGCAGGCAGAAGGCAGGGCCTTCGAGTTCCGTGGCGTTGCGCTGCATATACGCAAGATCGGCAGCCTTTGGGTGATATCATTATTTAATAGCGGAATGCTGACAAGAGGATCGGGCAAAACGCTGCATGATGCAATGGACGCATATATAGCAAACGAAGGCCAGCTGATAGAAGACTGGAAGCAGGAAAAAGGGATCAGGCACTTATATGAATATAAGAAATGTTATATTGAAGATAATACAGAGCAGGAACTTGATCTTGAATTTAATGAAACGACTTGCCGGCTTGTTACCGGCAAAAGACAAAAGGCAGGTGATCTTATTTGAAATATTATATTGTCGAGCATGACGGCAAAATCAATCAGATAATCGATAAAACTGGAAAGCCTAATAAATACGGCGAGCCAAAAATATTTGAAAGTATGGCTGACGCAAGAAAATGGATTTTAAAGCATACTTATAAAGGTATGACGCATTCATATGAAGTAAAGGCAGGTGATTGATTTGAAATATGAAGAAATGTGCACGGTGATTGCTGATTTGGTATTGCATCCAGGCGTTTATATTGCAAAGCTTGACTATAGTTATCAGTCGGAAATATATGGAATTTTTGACGAGCGCGAAAGCTGGGAAGTATTTGATTATGATGGAAATACGATAACATGGTTTAATGACTGGTATAAGGGACAAGATAATTGTTCTTTTGACGAAATTGTATCAATCAATGAGCTGTTAAAAGACTATCGCATTATTAAAGAAATAAGAGGTTTGAGAGGATGGCCAGAAGATTGTTATGAGCAGATTTTACGAATATTTGAAAAGGAAGGTGACCCGATATGATGCCACTATGGAAAGTTATTGAAGTATTGGAAGAAATGAGCTGCAATTCAGATATACATAATACTGAAGCAATATATGCAGCTGCATATTATTTAAAAGGAATGCAAAATTTTTGCAGAAATTTTGGACAGTTACAACGTGATCTACATCACAAAACAACTGAAATGCAGTTAGTTATTTCTGAAATGCAGAAAGCAGCTGAGAATGGGTTTACAAATATATGATATTAAAAGGCAGGTGTTTCAAAATGACCACAAAGCAGGCATTGAAATGTATCAAAGAAGATTTTAAAGTTATAGAAGGAAGCTGGCAGGAGCAGGCAATAATAAGAATAGAGGATGCTATAAATACAATTACAAAAATAGTATCAAACTATGATACCAGTAGCGTATATGAAGATGATATTAAAAATTTAACATTTAATGAAATTGTTGATGATTTTATTAATTTTAGTTATGATATATCAAAAATCAAAGCTATATTACTATAAGGAGAAAATAAATGCCAAAAGTAAAATCATCAGCTGCATACCGTGCAGCCGATACGCTAAATAAGCAGTTAAAAGCAATGTATGACAAGTTCGGCGAAGATTCAGAAATGTATCAGCTTTATGTTAACAAGCTGACTGCTGCATTACCGGGCCAGACGCATATAAGCAGATCAGGCGTCTTACAGGTGTCAAAAGGCAAGACTTCCGGACTTACGGCACAGCAGATAAAGGCGGCAAGAAAAGGCTTACCGTCCGTATCGCGCGTCACTAATACATACAAAAGACAGATAGCCGAAGAACGTCTGGGCACAGCCGGTATTATTTCGCCGTCTGAATCGCAGATCCAGAGAGCCGCAAAGGGAGTAACGCAGGAAGATGTTAGGCGTTATGTCGATGCTAAATCATACGTTAAAGAAAAAGAGGACAGCCGCGGAAAACTCCGATATGATGCATCCGTTGCCGACTTAATGAGTGCAAAGGGCGCAAAATCTTATGAGCTTTTAGCTGCCATATTAGAGGAAGGAGAAAAAAGAAGCAATGCCGAAGCACAGAAAGAAGCTGACACAGCAGCCGCAGTTGAACGGGGCTATACAAACGGTAAAGCTCAACTTGATAATCAAAGGGCAAAGGCAGGAAGTTGACTGTTATGTCTACAGATATACAGAAATAGGTCAGGAGCTTCCGGCTTTTCCGCTGGGCGGTGATCCGGTATCTATTAAAAAGATTGTCAACGGAGAGCGGCAGGAAAGCTTGTACCTGCCTTTATATTGCGGTTTTGACATAGAGACTACAAACATAATCACTGAAGATTCAAAGGCTGCATATATGTATCATTGGCAGCTTGTAATTGCTTCTAATGAAATAGGCTTTATATATTTAGGCAGGACATGGACAACTTTCAAAGATATTTATTATCGGATATGTCATTTTTATCATTTAGGCCCGAAGTACAATAATAGAAAGCTGCTTGTCTGGGATGCAAATTTAGGTTTTGAGTTCCAGTTTTTGCGCAAGCGTTTTCTATGGGATAGTGAAAATTTCTTTGCACGTGAAGAAAGGCATCCTCTGGCAGCTCCGACAATAGACGGTTGGGACTTCCGGGAAGCTTTGAGCATATCCGGCGGAAGTCTTGCACAGCTTGCTAAAGATTACTGCACTACCCAAAAGCTTAAAGGTGATCTTGATTACAGTATTTTAAGAACGAGTAAGACACCATTATCGGAACAGGAAGAGCAATATTGTATTAATGATGTTGCAATCCTTGCCGAATGGAGCAGCTTTATTTTTGACAGATATATCTACCCTGACAAAAAGATCCCGTTGACAAAAACCGGGCTGCTCCGGTCAGAAGTCAGGAGTGAATTAAAAAGTCTTTTAGACTTCCAGCAAATAAAAACATACAAGCAGTTAATCAAAGCTTGTTTTCCCAATATGGAAACTTATCAATATTGGTTCAGGTGGCTATTTCGTGGCGGTTATGTACACGCAAATATAACAAATGTTGGCTATGTGATAAAAAATGCGCTGGGTGAAGATGAAACGTCAGCTTATCCGGCATGGATGAATTTCGGCTATTATCCGGGCACGCCTTTCGTAGCCGTATATGACACAGAAAACCTTGAAAAGTATATCAATGAAAAATGCTGCATAATAACCGCCGTATTTCATAATATTGAGCGCAAGACATCCATATCTTACGAAAGCAAGCATAAATGTATTGAGCTTGAAAAACCGCTGATCGACAACGGCAGAGTAGCTAAAGCTGACCGTATGAAAGTAGTATTAACAGAGCTTGATTATAAACTTTACAAAGAGCTTTACACATGGCAGCATATGGAAATTGTATGTCTATGGGTTTCAGACAGGATCAGGCTGCCAAAGTTTATTTTAAACGTCCTCAACCGGCATTATCTGAACAAAGCCGGAATGAAAAAAGCAGGGCTTTCCGGTACTCCTGAATATGCTATAGAAAAATCAGGAGTAAATGCAGCTTATGGCCTTATGGTTACCAGAATGGAGCTGGACAAAGTGACATATACTGATGACTGGGAGATCGTGGAAAATGAGCTTGACTTTGCGTCAGAAGCATCAAAACAGATCCTTTTACCGCAGTGGGGCATATGGGTGACAGCACATGCACGATGGGCGCTATTTCAGCCGGGGTTACAGATCATCAAAGAGCTGGGAACGGAATATATAATATATAATGATACAGATTCTTACAAATGCAGACAGCATCCGAAAGTATTAGAGATTTTTGAAACTTATAATAAATGGATTGCCAAAAAGCTTCAGGCGTGCGGACTGACAGATCCGGCGTTTGATGATCTGGGCATGTTTGACTTGGAGAGCCCGAATATTACCCGTATAAAAACACTGGGTGCAAAAAGATATCTGACCGAAGAAGACGGCAAGATTAAAGCAACCGTTGCCGGGATGCCAAAAGCATCAATATTAAAAATCAAAGGCGATCCTTTTGATGCATTTGACATTTTAGGCATGAAGTTAGAAGCTGAAGTTGCTGATAAGAACAGTATACATTATGAAGATACGGAAACAATCTGGAAAGCTCCGGACGGTATCACCATGAAAGAGCTGTCAAGCGCTTGTATATTCCCGATATCGTTTAGTATGAAGCTTGATAAATTTTACAGAAGTTTCATCGAAGCGGATCTTGAAGAAAGGAGAGTATTATGATAATACTACCTGAGGAGATAAAATATATTGACGATAAGCCGGCAAACGGCATCATAGTCGACTGGAAGAAAGTCTTTGCATTTTATGACAAATTGAAAGTCCCGAAAGGCAATTACAATCCTTCAAAGGAGCTTAATCCGACAGAAGCCGAATGGTTTATACTGATATCATCCAGAAGCACCGGCAAGACTACAAACCTATTGCTGATAGGCCTAATACTCTTTCTTATGTACGGCATAACAATACCATATATCAGGCAAAAGTCCGATATGATAGCAAGACAGAATATAGAAAAGCTTTTTGAAGTTATCCGCGCTTACGGATATATTCAGGAGCTCACCAATGGAGAGTATAACAATGTATACTTCTTTGGCCACAAAATGTATTTATGCAGCATAGACGAAAACGGCAACAGAGCCAGACGGTCAGAAGCATTTTTATACGCCCTTGATCTGACGCAGAATGAAGTATATAAATCGTCTTTGAATATGCCGACAGGCGACTTTATTATCTTTGATGAATTTATAAGCAGCACATATGCAAACAACGAGTTTGTCACATTGTGCGACTTGCTGAAGACAATACTTAGAGACAGACTGACCGGAAAGATATTTTTACTGGCCAATACAACAAATTATTATAATGAATATTTAAGAGAGTTATATATTCAGGATGAAGTTTTAAAAGTCGGAGAAGACGAGCCCTTCATAAAGCTCACAAAGAAAAAAACAAGGATCTTTGTGCATCTGATATCCAACAGAAACAAACAAAGGGCAAAGGTAAACACTTTATACTTCGGCTTTGACAATCCGAAGCTTGGCAGTGTTACCGGTGGAAGCTGGGCAGTTGATTCTTATCCTCATTTCTTTAGGGATGAAGAAAGGGAGCTTGTGAGCAAAGACTTTTATATTGTATACGCCGGCAAAATTTTACAGCTTGACTATTATATCAGCCCGACTTTGGGAGAGCATATCTTTGTACATGATGCAGTAAAGATAAACGATAAGGCCAGACGCATTTACACGGTAGGGGAAATATCCGACAGAAAACAGGCCTATAAATTCGGCAGTTTGCCTATTGATAAAAGGATTTGGAAACTGTATAATGCTAATAAGTGGTATTATTATAACAATGACATCGGCTTTACTGTTGATACATACGTCAACAAAGCAAATAAATTATGAGTGCTCAAATAGAGCGGAAAGGAGCCAATTATGGCAGGAAAAAACAACACAAAGAAGAACACAGCAGAACAGGCAGAGCAGGAGAACGGAAAAGTTTATCTTGCAGGCACGATCACAACGGCAATGTATGGCAAGCGTACTTTTGCAAATGGCAAGAGCGACAAGAACGAAAAGTACCGCTTATCGATGAAGCTTACAGCTGAATCAATGGACAAACTGAAAAAAGCAGCAGAGCCCTTTTATGTTGACGTGGAAGACAAATGGATGCCCGACTGGCTGACTGAAGAGACAGACAAAGACGGCGGATATATCAATCTATCATCCAATTATGATATCCGCACCGGTGAGTATGTCAACGGTGCAATAGTTGACATGGGCGGAATGAGCGACTACGTAGCTGATAACGGCGGAAACATTAACGGCAGCAAAGCAGTTGTGCTTGTTATCATCAAACCCGGCGCAATATATCCCGGAGCGCTTCTTATTAAAGAGCTGCATAAGGTAGATATCGGCAGCATGTTCGACGCCGATGATGCTGATTTCAGGGCAGTATTTGACGGGGACGATTTACCTTTCTAAAGTTTTAGTTGACAAAATTAAATAATTATTATACTATGAGTGTAGAAAGATGTTGTTTTTCTACACTCATTATTTTTGAAAGGAGAAAATTTATATGTCAGTTGAATTTTTAAACAGTAATGCTGTTTATTCGCTTGTAAGTGAAGCTTACAAGCAGGCAGTCGGCGAAAAAGCAGTTGCTACACAGTCACTTGCTGACTTTATTGACGGCGGTATCGCTCACGATGATCTGGGCAAATATCGCGAACAGTTCACAAAGGCTCTTATCCTTAACGGCGTTAAAACCGTTTACATGGACAGCCTTTACAAGAGAGCAAAGTCTTATGGCTTCCGTGTTGAAGATATGCAGTTTAAGGCAATCCTTCAGGCGGTTACTATCACAGCTCCCGAGGTTCAGGCGGCCCATAACTGGAAGACCTTCACAGACGGCGACAGCATCGGCACATACAATATTAAGCTTCCACAGGTTGATGCTACACTTTACGGAAAGACTTCGAGCTGGGAGCTCCAGTATGATATCACCGGCACACAGTGGGATGATGCATTTACTTCCGAAGCGGAAGTTGAAAGCTTTGTCGGAGCTATCCGTCTTGCGGTTGCTAACGCAATCGAAGCACATGACGAAGAGCTTGACGATGTATTAAGAAATGCTTTGATAGCTGATTGTATAAAGAATGATGCAAAGGTAACTGCTCATTCTTTGAGCGTTGTTGATCTTCGCAAGGCTTACAACGAAGAAATGGGCGGAAGCATTTCAACAGCTTCAGAGTTCTTGGCAGATGCTGACTGCTTGAAGTTCATGAGCCGAAAGCTGACCGAGTTCAAGGATTACTTTAAGAAGATGTCAAAACTATTCAACATCAGCCAGCGTGCAACCTTCACACCTGAAGACAGAATTAAGCTTCAGATCTTAGGCTATGCAGAGCAGGCATTCAATTCAGTAGTGCAGTCCGGGACTTTTCATGAGATTTTTACATCACTTCCGGGATATGAAACAGTGCCCTATTGGCAGGGTTCAGGCCTTCAGGATGCAGACAGTACAGCCCTTTCGTTTGATGAGCTGTCAAAGATATCTGTTACTGATGATAACAATGTTTCAACTACAGGCGTAGGCATTGTAGCGCTCATGGCTGACCGCTGGGCAGTGCTTCACGGAGTAAAGGAAAGACGTACAGCAACAAAATACCATGAGCCCGAAGATATCCTTCAGACCTTCATGCAGTTCCGTGACTTCAGGGCAATACTTCCTACACAGAATGCAGTTGTCTTTGTTATTTCAACCACTCCAAGCGTTACGCTTGACAGAAACGAAGCTACAGTTGAAGCCGGAAAGACCGTAACTTTAAAGGCAGGCACATATCCGGCAGGCGAGACGGTAACATGGTCAAGTGATGATACATCAACCGCCACAGTTGCAGCCGGAGTTGTTACAGGTGTTGCAGCAGGCACAGCTACAATTACAGCTTCGATCACAGTAGGCGGAACAACTTACACAGATACTTGCGAGGTAACAGTTACAGCAGCCGCTGCTTCGTGATGATCTCATAATGCATGTAAACTCCAACAAGAGGGGCAGGGGATATAAAGTCCCTTGCTCCTTTTGTTTAGGAAGAAAGGAAAAATATGAATATACTTGAAGATCTTAAGAGACTACGAAAAGAAAATATTCCATATACAAAGCTTGCACTTAAAGAGTATATAGTTGACATTATGGAAAATTTCTTCTTTTCTATGTTTGAATATAAAAATTTTCCGGCATCCATGCCGAAGGAATATGCAGAAAAATACTTCCTGTATTATGGGACTTGCGCAGCTGACAAGATACCGGAAAAATATAATACCGGATTGTACAAGGGCGATGCTGTTTTCCTTAAAGCAGATCCTTCAGACGAGCCGGACGTTTACGGCGTAGGAAGCAAAGTAATACTTACCAGTATGAACGGATATAACGAGATAAAGGACTTTGACAAGGTTGCCTTTGGCTGGAATAATTCAGCGCACACAAATTTAAGACAGTTTATATGTCTTGTATCAGATGCCCTTACTAATGCTCTTGTATCACTTCGCAGCGGTGTGAGCTATTCAAAAAATCACCCTATCTATAAGGCAACGGACGACAAAGAAGCAGCAGCTTTAAATAATTACTGGAAGACAGTCAAAGATTCGGACGGCGACGATGATCTTGCAATCGCGTCGAAGAATATCCTTGATGAGCTGGAAGGCATTACTTCCGGAGCTGCTCAGAATGTAATCAATCTTTCTGATCCGCTTAATTCTGACAAACTGCAATATGTCGACCGAGTTATTGACAGTATGATCCGCCGTTATTTTTCACTTTACGGCCAGAGCGTGCAGGGCGGAAACAAGCTTGCGCAGGAGAGCGTTGACGAAGTGAACGGGTACACAAGCACAAGTTTTATATTGCCTAATGACATGCTTTATCAGCGCAAATTGTGGCGTGATAAAATGAAAGCTTTAAAATTAGTCCCTGAGGATGCAGACATTGATTTCAGCACAGCGTGGAAAATTGAAGAAATAAAATATAAAAAGGAAGCTGAAGCTGAAGAAGTAACAGAGCAGGAGCAACAGCCGGGTGAACAGAAAGGAGAGCCGGAAAATGAGTAAAGTATTTTATAAGCTGGAAGACATTGAAGACTTTGACGGTATTCAAAATTTCTTTGCTGGCCAGGGAACACCCACATATAAAGAAAATGCAGCGCCCATTACTTTGTGGAACGAAGAGCAGTTTGAAGATGTTTTTGAAAAGCAGAGCGGCAAGTCCTTATTTGTCAAAGAGACTGATGATCCATGGGGAGCTTTTAAAAATAAATATACACAGTGGATGCGCAGAAATAGTGGCTTTATAGCTAATCAATTAGCAGCACTGCTTGAAAAATACAATCCGATATATAACTATGACCGGCACGAAGTTTATAGCGGATCCGATACACAGCTTAAAACTCCCGATGGATGGAAAACTACAAAAATAGAGACGCCAACGGGATGGAAAGAGACAGTGACACAGACGCCAACGGGATGGAAAGAGACAGAAACCCAGACGCCTACCGGCTGGCAGGAACAGAATACAAAGACGTATGAGCAGTATCACGAGACGGAAACACAGACGCCGACAAACTGGGAAAAGACGGAAACACAGACGCCGACACAGTGGCAGAAAAGCAATACAGATAGTTTTACAGACTATCACGAGACAGACACCCAGAAGCCGACAAACTGGGAAAAGACTACACAGACGGAAGGCGGAAGCAGCGCAAACGGCGAAGCCACACAAAATCAGATCATACCTTTTGACGGTTCGGACTTCGCTAATGTTTCAAAATCAACTACCCAGAGACAGCAGAATATCAAAGAAACACAGGGCGGCACTTATGAAACTGATAAAACAATAACCGGCACAAAGTCGCATACAGAGACACAGAGTGGCACATATCAGACAGTTACCGCTCAAGATGGTACCTATGAAACCGACAGGACAAAGACGGGCACAGAGACGGACACAAGGACACAGAGCGGCACGTTTAAGACCGAAACGGAGCACACGGGAACGTTTAAGACTGAGACGGAGCACACAGGTACCAGATCGGAGACGGAAGAGCAGACCGGCACGCTGGAAGATAAAACAACCTATGGCAAAATGGTTAATATTGAAGGTAATATCGGCGTGACAACTACAGCAGAAATGATTAAGCAGGTACTTGAATTATATGATGTTGATTTTATTGACCGATGGATCACAAAGTTTATTGACAGCTGCTGTGTATATGTATAAAAGAGTAATTTTATTGGAAAGGTGGTGTAATAATTGGCTGAAATAATTGTAAATAATGATTATAGATACAAAGGAATGTATCAAAATTATTCAGCAAGTTTGGATAGTAATATTGATTGGGAACCAGTGACAGAAAACGCTGATAGTAATAAATATGTTCAAATAAATAATGTAAAATTTTATAATTCAGCGGCATTAGTTACAAGTAGTCAAATAATTTTCTTTATTGTATCTGAGCAATCGGGATATTTTAGGTTTAAATATACTTGGGCATCATCTTCATACAGTTATGCAATAACAAGAAGTAGTGACAATGGTTTATTCGGGCCGATAGTAGATGATTTTCATGTTGATACTGAAGCTGGTGTTACTATTTATTATACTGATTATCGTAATTTCAGTAATAACAATTATAATATTGTTGGACTACCAATATTTAATAATCCAACCGATTATGTAAATTATATTTGTAACGCAACAACACCGCCATATAATTGGCAAAGTGTACCATCAATTAGCGGTAAAAATGGGATTTCATTGTTAAGTCATGTGAGAGACGACAGTATACTTACCGGGCAGGACATAAGCAACCTGACACCGGCACAGGTTAAACTTGAAGGTACAACACAGATTAGCAGCTTGATTGCAAATGTGCCTATCGGCAAAGCTGTCAAGGCTATTTATGCTGGCAAAGTTGACTTTTTAGGAATACTGAAAGACAACAGCGCTTCAAGTACTGTAAGGATTAGCGTTGCTGGCAATAATGTTTATTTATCATCATTTATCAGTCAAAAGAATTATATCGGCTTTATTATTGATGACGAAAACGAAGTTGCAAAGCTTTCATATATAATGCCGATATATGACCCGATAACTGAAATATTAGATCATTACGAAATGCATGTTTCCTCTGACGATGAAACAGAAATGCATAATATATGGCTGTTCATCCATTCGCACATTGACAATGAAGACGATAACCCCGAAAATAATGAAGCTGACGAAGGAACACCGGACAACTACCAGCCGGATATTGCAATAACAGGAATTACAAAACCGGCTTACGGTGCAATTGACACAGGCTTTACAACAATGTACCGCATGTCAAAAGGTGAGCTGCAGAGACTCAGTAATTTCTTATGGACTGACAGCTTTGTTTCAAATGTTAAAAAGTTTTTCAATGACCCGCGTGAAATTATTGTTGGCTTGTCAATCATGCCGGTTTTACCTGATACGGAAGAAACACCGGGCAGCGAAGTCAAGGCCGGCGGAATTTCAACAGGCGTGTACGGCTTAAAGCTTACAGATCAGTACAAGCTTGAAACATACGGCGTAATTAAAGTAAAAGCAGAAAAAGGCAACTTCTTAGATTATGCACCGTATACACAGGTGACAGCTCATTTGCCTTTTGTTGGTGCTCACTCGCTGGATGTTAACGACGTTATGGGCAAACAGCTTGCTTTAAAGTATATATTTGACTTTTTGACCGGTTCATGCGTTGCCGAAATTGATGTGTACGACGATGAAGAAAAAGTGCTGAAGCCTCGTTATTTCTTCGGCGGCTCATGCGGAATACAAGTTCCTTCAAGCTCCGAAGACTTCAGCCGTATGTAT
>Ga0310691_10006987_pt1 | contig 11907 bp, 9 predicted proteins | sample 176DNAGHGlowgp2_FD_203887 | JGI IMG/M metagenome (GOLD analysis project Ga0310691, IMG submission 203887) | Sheep rumen microbial communities from Palmerston North, Manawatu-Wanganui, New Zealand - 1766 DNA GHGlow gp2 (v2) (version 2) | ecosystem: Host-associated > Mammals > Digestive system >... | reverse complement strand
CTGACGGAGAACAAATTGAAGTCGGCGGTGATGATAGATATGTGTCTTTATGTAGAAAATGCTATTTTGAAAAGACAAATAACCCTTTGTATAATAAAAATGATTAATTATGGCACAGCCACAAAAAAAAGCACCTATTAAAAAGAAGAATACCATTTCAGATTTAAAAGCAAAGATGGGATTTGGTGTCAATGTTGAAAAAGGTGAAATTCAAAATGCAAGTAATGCAGATAAACCAATTGATTGGATTTTAATGCCTGAAGCATTTCAGGATGCTATTAAACTTCCTGGTTTCCCACAAGGATATGTTACTACAATTTGTGGGCATCCGAACACAGGTAAATCAACTTTGGTAAACCATGCGATTGTGTCGGCACAAAGACAAGGAATTGTTCCTGTTATTTATGACACTGAGAATAATTTTGATTTTCAGTATGCAATAGATATGGGAATGGATGCAACACCTGTTTATGGAGATGTTAATGTGGAAGTTGTTGACCCTGAAACTGGTGATGTTTCAATTGTTAAAGAAAATAGAATTATTGAATATGACGGTCCGTTTGTTTATTTCAATAATGCAATATTGATGGAAAGATATGGAGATATTGATTATTCAACGGGTAAAAGAGGTGGAAAAAAGAGAAATTCTGCTGTTATTGAAGATATTGTATATTCAATTAATGAGTTTTTGGAAGCGCAAGCGGAAGGAGATATAGACCAAGGCTTCTTGTTCTTATGGGATTCGGTTGGAAGTATTGGCGGATTGAAGTCATATAATAGCAAGGTTGGAAACAATATGTTTGATGCCGGAACGATTTCAGCCGCTTTTCAAGATATAATGGATAATAAGATACCTTCATCAAGAAAAGTTTCTGCTAAATATACCAATACAATGGTTATGATTAATAAGATTTGGCTTGATGGTACTACGAACCCAGTTGCGCCACCTAGTATGGAAATGAAAGGTGGAAAATCAATCACATATCGTTCAAGGCTGATTATTCTTCTTGGCGGGCAATTAAAGGCTTCTGTTAAAAGACTGTCTGCTGTATCTAAAGGACTTACTTATAATTATGGTACACAAACAAAGATTAAGGTCCTGAAGAATCAATTGCCAAGCCCGTTCAATGTAACTTATGAGGGCGAGTTTATATGTACCGATACTGGCATAATTGGTACTGATAAGGATTCGCAAGAAGAATATAAGAAGAGAAGAATCCCTGAAATACTGAAGAAGTTGCATGAAATAGCAATAAATAACGGGAAAGACATTCAGTTTAATGGCGAAGATGTTGATTTCGTTGAAAGCGAAGGTGACCAAATTGAGTGATTATACTATTTATGTTATAAAGTAAATTACAATGTATTGTATGGCTTTTAATATAAATTAAACAACAATAAGGTGCTACTATGTAGATAGTAGTGCCTTTTTTTGTTGTTCGTTAATAATACTAAAAAACTATTTTTATGGCTAAGAAAAAGAGACTTGTGGAATCATTAGATGAAGATGAACTTGAATACATCAAAACAAAAATGAATCCTGAAAAGGAGGAAGCCAATTCAATTCCTTCAAAGTTATTAAATTTTAAACTAAAACTTAAATGTAAAAACCAAAAACAAAAAGAGTTACATAATTTAATAAAAGAAAAGCAAATAGTTTTTTGCCAAGGTTCGGCTGGAACTGGAAAGTCTTATATAGCAACAGAAACAGCGCTTGATTTACTAAAAAACGGGCCATATAGAAGAATTATAATTTGTTGCCCAAATGTAGAATCATCATCAATGCCTTTAGGACTTTTGCCTGGCACGGTGGACGAAAAGTTACAGCCATTTCTTGATGCAATTGAATTTACAATAGAAAAAATATTGGATGATAGTGGAAACTTTAACAGCAAAGATGTTCTTGTTAATCTGCTAAAGAATGATGTTGTTATTGAGGAAGCTGCTTCGTTTTTGAGAGGAAAAACATTTGATGATAGTATTATAATTGTTGACGAATCAGAGAATTTTAACAAACAGGAAATGCTTTTGATATTAACGAGAATAGGTAGAAATAGTAAAATGGTGTTTCTTGGCGATAATATGCAAATAGATAGAAAAGATATTAAGAAATCAGGGGAAAAATGTGGACTTGATTATGCTTTTGATGTATTAAAAGGTATAGAAGATATTGGATTTTTGGAATTTACGGAAGAGGATATTGTTAGAAATCCGATAATTACTGAAATTTTGAAAAAATGGAACAACATAGAGCTTTGATTTTTGGATAAAAATTTGTATATTATATAAAAAGTGTGGGAAATGGGTCAACCTGTAAGGCCAAATATAAAAGAATTACATCCTGAGTTGTCCGCAAAGCCGTTTTTTACGTTGATAATTGACGGAAACAATCTTTTGCGCCAATGTATGGCTGATACTAAGGTGAATGCTGATGGTATTCACTATGGTGGTATATTCCAATTTTTGCTTCAAATTAAGTTAATGCTAAAAGACTATCAATATTCGTATGTTTATGTAGTTTTTGATGACTCTGAATCTGGTATTTTGAGGTATCAATTATACAATGAATATAAAGCCAACAGAGATAAAAACTATGCAAAGCATGTTATTGATGGCGATGAGGAAAGTGACTATTGGAAACGCTTGAATATGACTATTAAGTGTATGGAAAAGGCCATATATAATAAAAGTAAGAAAAAAGAGCGTGAAGAATCGCTTTCTGACGAAGAAAAGGCGTTAAAAGAGGAAAGAAAGAAGAAAAAAGAGATTGTTGATGAAAATTTTGAACGAGAACGGAACATTATAATGCAATATTGCGATGAATTGTTCATAAGGGTACTTTTTGATAACAAAACTGAGGGTGATGATTTCATTGCGTACTACACATTACATAAAAAGCCCGAAGAAAGGGTTGTTATAGTAAGTTCTGACCAAGATTTAACGCAATTAATAACTCCAACTGTTTCAGTTTATGATAGAAGAATTAAAAAATATCTCTCTGTTAAGAACTTCAAGTCAATTAAGGGATATCCAATTGAAAATGTATTAATAAAAAAGATTTTGTGTGGTGATACATCGGACAATATAGGTAATATTAAGGGACTTTCCGAAAACAGATTGATGGAATTGATGCCTGAAATGGCGGATAGACCGATTACAATTGAAGAGGTAAAGGAAAGGGCCCAAAAACTGATAGATGAACGAATAGAGCAAAAGAAAAAGCCATTACAATGGCATGAAAACATAGTAAATGGCGTTTCAAACAAGGAATATGATGGGGATTTCTATGAAATTAACGAAAAAATCATTGATTTAAAGCATCCTTTACTTACAAAACGAGCAGAAAATGATATTGAATCAATGATGTATGCACCTATGGACCCAGAAGGCCGTTCTTTTGAAAATTTATACGAAATGATTAAGCGTGATGGCATAGAAGATTTGATGAATCCGAATTCTTTTTCAAGTTTTTTTGTTCCGTTTAAAGAATTGACAGATAGGGAAAAGAAAAAATTTAATGAAGAAAATTGAAATTATTTTTTTGCTTTTTTAAGAATAATTTTATATAATCTAAGTACAATTTTTAACTCAAAATAGATTGTTTAATTTTTAAAATTTTAAATTATGGTAGATTTTAAAACGAAGTCCAACGAATCACAACAAAAGGACTATAAAGAAAGATTCGAGTTTGTTTTTACTACTGATGGCAACATTATTTGTCAGCGTTACTTCAGAATTAATAACTTTAATCCTACTTCGTTGCGTTCTTATGAACTGACAAACGCAATTAGAAGGTGTGCTTCTGTTATTGACAGAGACCTTAGGGACAAAACACAGATTTATCTTTCCATTTATGCTCCAAGAGTATTTGATACTCAAAAGCAAATGGAAGAATACATTGCAAAAGACGAAAATTTTGCAAAGATGACGATTGGGGAAGGACTTGTTGTAAGGGGAAACACAGAGACTGATTTTGTTCTTTGTGCAGACAAGACAGCAAAGCCAATTGGCAGTAAATTTGACGATGGCGAACTTACTGAGGCAAATCCTGAAGATAATAAATCTTCATATAAGTTTGCATTTAAGGTTGATGGGCAGGAGGTATGCTCAATCGCTTGGGATGGGTATTATCCTAAGTTTGTGAGAGATAAAATTGACCTTTCCAACAAGAGAGGTAAGTTTTCTGAGGAAGATACGGAACATTTGACGTTTGAACAGTATCTTCTTTATATGATGGTCAAGGACAAGTCTGACCTTGTTTATGGCCTTATTAAAAACATTTGCTACGCTTGTAGCTATCCCGATAGCAAGGATTATACGGTAGACGTGGATGATATTTTTGATTGTTGGAATCACGATTCTGCTGTATTGCTATATAATTTGGTATAATTATGTGATAAGTGGGTAAACAATTAGATAAGAGTAACTTAGGTTACTTAGATTTGGAATTTCAATATAAACTCGTAAAGATTTTTGTTGAAGAACCAAGATTTTTTGAAGATATCGCATCAATTGTTGACCAAAACGCATTTACTGACGCATTGCTTAGAACTTTTGTAGGCACAATTAAAGATTACTACAAAAATGAAAATGTAATGCCATCTTACGAAGTCATTGGGTTTTTGCTGAATCAAAAGGCAAAAACCCAAAATGATTTAGATGAGTGGAATGCGCTCATTAAAAAACTTAAATTTGAAACAAGTTATGAGGGTTATACAATTGTAAAAGAAACAGCTTTACGATTTTTTAAGCAACAAAACTTAATTAAGGTTGCTAATAAAATTCTTGAAATTGCGGGAAAAGGTGATATTGACCGTTATGAGGAATGCCAAAGAATGCTAGACGAGGCGGCAATGGCCGGACAGGATGAGGATTTTGGGTATAACATTTATGAAATGATGGATAAAGCATTGGCAAATGATTATACTGTTTCCATTCCGACAGGCGTAAGCGTTCTTGACGATGTTCTTGGCGGAGGCCTTGATAAAGGAAAATTAGGTCTTATAATTGCGCCGGCTGGCTTCGGTAAAACAACATTCACAACAGCAATATGTTCATATGCAGCATCGTTTAAATGCGATATGAATAACAATAATGGTTATAAAGTGTTGCAGATATATTTTGAAGACGATGATGTTGATATAACAAGAAAACACTATTCAAGGATTACAGGGTGGGAAGCTAGGACAATGAAAAGGCTTTCGACCCAAGATAGGGATGAAGTACAAGAATGGCTAAATAACTTTGAAGACAAGGAAGCGCTTAAAAACAACCTTAGGCTGAAACATTTCAAGACAGGGACAAAAAGTGCAAGCGATATTGAAATCTTTGTCAGAAGATTAATTAACACAGGATTTAAACCTGATTTGATTTCAATAGACTATTTCGAATGTCTTGCGCCTGAAAAGGGTGGATATTCAACTGACACAGAGTGGACACGTGAAGGTGTTACTATGAGAAAGTTGGAGAATATGGCACATGACCTTGATTGTGCAATTTGGATTCCTACACAGGGTACAAAAGATAGCATGAATAGTCCTGATGTCGTTAGAATGGACCAAGCAAGCGGTTCTGCAAAAAAAGTACACGTTGCACAGTTAATTCTTTCAATAGCAAGAGCGATTGGTGATATAGATAAGAACAAAGCGGTAATTTCTGTTCTAAAAAATCGTTCAGGAAAGTCAGGAAAAATATTCAATAATGTAAAATTCGATAATGGAACAAGTACTATTTCTTGTGACGAGGTTCAAGAGTTTGATGATTCCCTTGCTTGGGATGAAAAAGCGGCTGAACTTCAACAACAGCAAACCACGAAATTATTTAGGGAAATAAATTCTAAAAAGGATGAAATAATTTCGCAAAAAACTGATAATAAAGATATTGGAGAAGGTAATTTTGTTGGAGTAATAAAGCCAAATGATAATTTTTAAAAAAAATATGGGGCTTTTTCAAACAAAATGAAAAAGCCTCTTATTTATTAAAATAAGAAAAGATTTAAGATATGAATGTAAGAAAAAGTAATAATTCTTTAGAAGAATTTGACAGAGAGAAAGTTAAGAATGGTATTTGTAAAGCATATGAGGCTACTGGCGAAGAATGTGATGAATTAATCCTTGAGAGTATCGTCAATAGTCTTTTTCTTTATGACAATATCAGTAGTTCTGAAATTAGGAGACAGGTTGAAGATGCGCTTATGAGTGTTAATAAAAAGGTAGCAAAAGAATATTCGAGGTCTTATAATGAAAGTGTTCCAAGGAGAAAGAAAAACGATTTTATTCAAGCGTATATACACGCAAAGAATGCAGCAACCGGGTCAAAATTTGATTCAAACGCAAATGTTAGCAATAAAAACATTGTAACACTTGGTCAGGAATTGTATAAAGAAGACAATATTAAACAAAACAGGTACATTCTTTTTGATAAAATTAGGAAATTATATTCAAAGAAATTGGCTGAACAGTATATCAGTGACCTTGAAAGCCACGTTTTATACAAACACGATGAGTCAGGTACTCCTGGGTATCCTTATTGTGTTGCTATTACAATGTATCCATTCCTTGTTGATGGATTAAAAGGTCTTGGTGGCGAATCAACGGCTCCAACAGATTTAAAATCATTCTGTGGTGAGTTTATTAACCTTGTTTATTCTGTTTCATCACAATTTATGGGTGCTGTTGCAACTCCTGAATTTTTAATGTACATGGATTATTTTATTAGAAAGGATTATGGCGAAGATTATATTAATAGGGTTGACGAAGTTGTTGATTTGAGCAGAAAAAAGAGAACCATTGGAGATGTTATTGACAATGCGTTCCAACAAGTGGTTCACAGTATGAATATGCCGGCTGGCAATCGTGGATATCAGACTGTATTTTGGAATATAAGTTATTTTGATAAACCTTATTTTGAAGGTGTATTTGGCGATTTTGTTTTTCCAGATGACACAAAGCCTGTATGGGAAACACTTTCGTGGCTTCAAAAGAGATTTATGAAGTGGTTTAATAATGAAAGACTGAAATATACATTTACATTCCCTGTTGAAACAATGGCATTGCTTACTGATGGTGCAGATGACTTTATGGATAAGGAATATGCTGATTTTACGGCGGAAATGTGGTCTGAGGGCCATAGTTTCTTCTGTTATTTGTCAGATAGTCCTGATTCATTAAGTAGTTGCTGTAGGCTTCGTAATTCATTAAAGGATTTGGATAATGCGGATGAAGACCATAACCATACGACACACCAATATTCAATGGGTACCGCTTCTGTTGCTACTGGCTCAAAATCTGTTATGACGATGAATCTTCCAAGACTTATTCAAGATGCTACAAGAAAGTATTTTGACGATGAATATGGAATGACATTGGAAAGCGGCAAAAATGTGGTTGAAATGGGCCTTGAATATGATAAGGAAGAATTATATGAATACATAAGAGAAGAAGTTAGGGAATTAACTGAACGTGTTCACAAGTATCAAACAGCATTTAATGAGACAATAAAAGACTTTTTGGAAGCAAATATGCTTGATGTGTATAGGGCTGGTTTCATTGATATGAAGAAGCAATATCTTACCGTTGGCGTTAATGGAATTACAGATGCTGCTGAATTTCTTGGGATTAAGGTTTCTGTAAATGATGAGTATAAAGAATTTGTTAACAATATTCTTGAAACCATAAATATTTCAAACAGAAAGGATAAGACAAGAGATTGCATGTTCAATACTGAGTTTGTTCCTGCTGAAAATTTGGCAGCAAAGAATTACAAATGGGATAAGAAAGATGGATATTGGGTAAGCCCTAATAGAAACCTTTATAGTTCTTATTTTTATAACCCTGAAGATGATAGTCTTAGTGTAATTGACAAACTTAAATTACATGGTGAATTTTTTGTTAAATATTTGGATGGCGGTGCTGCCTGTCACGAAAATTTAAATGAGCATTTATCAAAGGCGCAATACAGACAAATAATGAAAATTGCGGCTAAGAATGGCTGTAATTATTTCACATTTAATGTTAGGAATACTGTTTGTAACGATTGTGGATATATAAGCAAACACACGTTGGAGGAATGTCCACATTGTGGAAGTAAAAACCTAGATTACCTAACAAGGGTTATTGGGTATTTGAAGAGAATATCGTCATTTGCTGAACCGAGACAAATTGAAGCAGAACATCGTGTTTATACTTCAAAAATTGAATAAATTTTTAGTATTGGTTTATAATGGTTAAATACAAAGATTATTACATAGTTTTCGAGGAAATTCCAGACAAAGTAACGCTTGCTGTTAATATAACAAATTGCCAAAATAGGTGCGTTGGGTGTCATTCACCTGAATTAAGAGAAAATATTGGAACTGAATTGACAAAGGAAGAGATTGACAAAATGATAAAAGAAAATGACGGAATCAATTGTTTTCTTTTTATGGGTGAAGGAAATGATAGAGAAACTTTGTTGGAACTTGCTAAATATGTAAAAGATACCTATAAGATAGACATTGCTCTTTATTCAGGCAGAGAAAAATCTGAATATGACTTGTTAAAAATATTTGATTTTATTAAGATAGGTCCGTATATTGAAATGTACGGACCTCTTAATAAAGAAACAACGAACCAAAGATTATATCATATAGAGCATTTTGAAAATAGTGATGTTGAGTTTAGAATCGTTGATATTACAGAATTGTTTTGGAAGAAAAAATAGAGGCTGTAATTTTTGATATGAAAAAAAGACTTGTATTTTTTATTTATGTTGATACGTTGTATAGAGGCAGCAAGATATATGATTTACATTTTGCATTATTAAAAAGATATTCTAAAATATTCGATGCTGCAACACTTTATTTTTCTTTAAAGGAAATCAATGACGAAAATTTGGAGTTTGCACGTGAACTTGCAAAAAGGATAATTGATTGCGGTTTTATAAAGGATGTTGAGATTAAAATAAGGCAAAATACAACAATGAGAGAAGTTGATTGCTTTAAAGAAGAGGTTGTTGGTAGAATAATTGACAATGTTCCTGAACTTGTTTTTTTCACACACACAAAAGGTCTTTCTAATGAAATAAATGATAGCCTTTTGGATTGGATTTGTGGAATGTATTATTTCAGTCTTGGATTTATTGAAGATGCTGAAAAGAGTTTAGTATATAGGGCATTGCCTGATACTGAAAATAGGGGTAGTATATTTTATGGCTTTCCTCTTTTAAAGAGTAGAATTGAAAATTATTTAAAAGAACGCATTTTTTATGCGGGAACAATATATTGGATTAATTGTGGAAAGGCTGCTCAATATAACAAGGCGTTTGGCGTAAATCCTGAAAAAGATTATATTTATGGGTCTAGGTGCTTTGCTGAAGAGTTTCCTGGTAATTATTTTTTGGGCTGTTTATCAACTGGCCCTTTTTTACCGAGTGTTGAAGAATTTTCGTTATATACTGAATTTGACAATCAATTGAGTAATATATACAGAGATAACATCGGATGGTTTAATGGGTCCGGATTTGATGTGTTTTGTAATGAGATAAAACAAGAAGTTTTTTATGATTAATAGATTAAAATGTATTATATTTGATGAATTGAAAGACGAACATATGCCTCTTACTGAGAATATTTTGTCTGACGCTGTTTTTGATTATTCTGAGCGTGGCTTTGATATAGTAATGTCCGATGGCAAGGAAAGTATAAAAAAACTCTTGTATGACAACAAAAACATTGATTGTATAGTCACAGTTGGTGACGAAAAAACATCATATTATAAAGAATTGTGTACCTATGGGTTTGATATTAGGAAAAAATGGGTTAATATACCCGAATATAATTCGGAGAAAATTGCCAAATTAATAATTAATGTTTTTCTTGGCAATGTTAATAGAAAAAGGTCAGATTCAAATAAATTATTTTCAATATTTACGTGTACTTTTAATACTTCCGAATATGAATTAACAAGGTTATATAATTCTTTGATAAATCAAACATACAAAGAATGGAATTGGTACATACTTGACGATAGTACAAACGATGAAGTCATTAATTTGATAAATTCGTTTGAAGATTATAGGATTACCGTAATAAAGAATGTTACAGACCACGGAAGCATTGGATTCAACAAGAGAACCATTGCAATGATGTGTGATGGAGATTATTTGGTTGAGGTTGACCACGATGACGAGTTGACAAATGATTGCTTATTTTATTTAAAAATAGCATTTGACGAATATCCTGATAGCGATTTTGTGTATTCAGACGCTTTGGAAGATATAGAAGGTGAATCTTGTATATATGGAGATGGATGGGGATGGGGAGAAGGAACCCACAGGGAAGAAGTTGTAAATGGAAGAAATGTTAAATTGTCAGTTAGTCCCGAAATCAATCCATTCTCAATAAGGACAATCTACGCACAGCCAAATCATATTAGATGTTGGAAAAAAGATTTTTATCATAGGATAGATGGACATAATGTTTCTTTTGGGGTAATGGATGATTGTGAACTTTTGATAAGGACGTTTTTATATGGAAAAATGACAAAAGTTGACAAGGTTCTTTACATTCAATATGAAAAAAGAAATAGAGGCGATGGTGATGGTACTACGCAATCAAAGAGATTTGGGGAAATACAACGAACATGTTGGCTATTAAAAGAATTTTATGATAAGGATATTCATAATAGAATACTTGAACTTGGCTTTTCTGATTATGCTTGGGATGAAAATGAAAGTAAATCAATTATATGGAAAAAACACCAACCTGGGCTTGAGATAATGAGCCATTTGGTAAAGCCATAAAATCAATGTATATTTACTATACCGCTTTCGCTTGCTTTGAAATATTCATATATTTTTCTAAAATCTTCTGAGAAAAATTGTGATTCTGTTTCAATGACAAGCGTTTTTTTATTGCTTTTGGATAAAGCCTCTTCTATTGAATTTGCCGTTTTACAAAAACTTGGAATGCTATTGTATTTTGAAATAACACAAATATCGTTGAAGTATCTGTTTGCGTAGTATATTAGAGAAGAAGAGCAAGAATCTGATTTGATTATGACCATTGAATTATTGATAAAGTCTTTTAATGAAATCACATTTTTATAGTCTAATACCTCATTTTTGTTAATTTGGTACAATAGTTCGGACGTTTCAATGTAATCTTTTATGAAATTGTATTCTAATTCTTTTTTTGCCAGATATTTGTAAACGTTTTCTAAATATGGTTTGAATAAGTCATTATTCCTATTTTCTTTAAAAAACTCGAATGCTATGTATTTTGCGTAGTCATTGTCTTCACTGCACTGCATTTTGTCAAATAAAAGTGCTATTTTATATTTATCATTTTTTATTGAAGGGTCATTAATTTGTGATAATGCGTAAAATTCATTTTCTGATATTCTGTTTTCCATTAGCAATATTGTTCTGAAATCATATGATGTTTCCAATAATCTATAGTCAAAACAATACCTTAATAAATATTTTGATAGCGGAATGTCATTCCATAGCATTGTTACATCAAAATAATAGAAGTAGGCAGCATCGAAATTTGTTGGGCTAAAATTTTCAGTGATTGATTTGAGGAAAATTTCTTTGTATTTATTATATTGCGATTTTGCTCCACCGTGCTTTTTATGTAGTATTTTTCCTTTTGTTAATTTTGATGATGTGACGTTCTTATCTTTTGTTTTAATGTATTCGTGAACTGGGTTAATCCAATATGGCTTTTTTGATTTTTTTATGATGCTTCTGCTGTCATAATAAAACAGTTCTGACTCTTTTTGGCTTTCGTCAAAATTAACTAATGGAATATATATTTTATCAAAATTGAAAAAATTATTTGTTTTGAAATATAATATTTCGTTTTGTAGTGATTCTTCAAACACTTCATCTGCATCTGTTGTTAGAACGTATTCTGAAGTTGTTTTG
>Ga0310691_10006986_pt1 | contig 11907 bp, 13 predicted proteins | sample 176DNAGHGlowgp2_FD_203887 | JGI IMG/M metagenome (GOLD analysis project Ga0310691, IMG submission 203887) | Sheep rumen microbial communities from Palmerston North, Manawatu-Wanganui, New Zealand - 1766 DNA GHGlow gp2 (v2) (version 2) | ecosystem: Host-associated > Mammals > Digestive system >... | reverse complement strand
CGGCGGAATAGTGCCACATGCTGCCAACGGTTACTATGTGCCGGGCACTCATGCCAGTGGCGACGTGACTCCAATACTGGCCAATGCTGGCGAGCTGGTGCTGAACAAATCGAGCCAGAACAATCTGGCCAACGAATTGAAAGGAGCCGAGGCACTGGTGCAGACCATCGACCGCTATCAGACATCTATCATGCGTGGCTCGCAGTACAACTACGGCACACCAACAATAGGCGGAGGAATGCTGGGCAACATGAAGCTGGAGACAATGATAACAGGCGAGCAGATCAGACTGGTACTGAACAACAACGGACGCCGAACTGGTCGCGGCGAATATATCACCACTAATTTTAAATAAGCTATGGCAAGAGCAATTAGATGGACCATACCATTTAAAAGTTTCAACGGCACCAGCTGCCACGTCGACATATACGACGAGGGATTTGCAGGTGAGGTGACCACGCTGAAGGGCGACGCAGAGCCATTCTACTACGAAGAGGGCAACAGCAGCGACCTGCTGAACGACGTGGTGCGCTATCGCACAGGATATATTAACGTGATAGAGGAATCCGCCACACAGCTGGCCGACATCTACCCCACCACCGACAAGCAGCGATACGTGGAGTTCTACTACGGCGCATCGCTCAACTTCTGCGGATATATCCAGGTGCAGTCGTTCGATGTGGATTGGACGGCCTATCCTCGCGTGGTGAGTCTGCCGGTATTGTCGCCACTCGGCATCGCCGACAAGCTGCGATTCGGCACCATCTACCCGCCGGTGGTGAAGACACTCGGCCAACTGCTCGATACGGTGATCACCGGACTGGGTGCAGCCTATACCCACGTATATCTGCCACACATCACCGACATCGACTTCAGTCTGGAGATATTCTCGCTCATCGCTTCGCCCTGGAACGAGAACTATCACCACTCCATCGCAGCCGCCACCGAGAGCGTATTCATGGGTGCCGAAACGTATTGGTATTTTATCGAGGGAATCTGCAAGGCATTTGGATGGATGGTACACGACACTCCGAACGCGCTGATGTTTACGATGTTTGACCATATTGGACTGTACGACCAATACACCGTGGGGCATATAGGCGACGCGAACTACAAGACGGTGGTGCCCGCACCAACCGACGCCGTGTTACCGCTGACCTACTGGTTCACATATCGTGACAACGACGCTAAACAAAGTATGATATTGCCGACGGATAGCATCGAGATAGACTACGACGGAGAACTGGAAGACGGCGTGGAGTGCGGGCTGGAGCGCACGCGATATGTGAGCGTTTCGGGCTACGGCGACAGATACAATACAAGTGTCTGCAACCTTGACCCCGTGACAAACGAGGTGCAAGTGACTGGAGGTACTGTGGTATTTGATGCAAACCACCACGCAGCCTACGGAAACTATGCAATAGCACTCGGCGACGAAGAAGGCATACTTTGCGCCCTCGATCCCGCGATGTTATCAGACGCCACTCTGTTTAAGGTGCGCTATTACACCAAGACATCCGGACGCCACTGGCAGCTGGACTACGACATATCCATCGGAGAATTTATCGCGAATCTGGAGCACGACGATGCCATCCGAGACAACATCCACACCACGATGACCATCGCCGACAACTACATAGAGGTGGAGTTTAAACTATTTTATAACACCACCTATCCATTCCCAACGGCCAAGCTGCTGTTCTTCACTCGCATCCGTCTGGACTTGATAACCAACAACGAGCTGTATCTGAGCTACAAGATACGCCCAGCGGACTCGGCCGACGTGCTGCCTAACGTGAGTTACATGGGCGCATCAGAAAGCGTGTCGATGCCATTCTCACTCTATCGCGAGGGCACCAACCTGATCGGAAACACGGTGAAGACCACCAAGCTGACCACCTACCCCTATATGTTCGCACCACGCAACCAACTGATAGCAAAGTTTGTGGGAACATTGCCCGGTATGTATGCAGCGGGATTGTATTCTTTCTGGAAGACGGGATGGGTGTGGCGCATCATCGCCGTGGCATTCTATCCACGCATGGACGAGTACGAGCTGACCATGCAGGAGAGCTCGGCCATCGAGGACATTCTGAACGGCACAGCCACTCGCAGTCTGCCCGAAGACGAAAGCGTGGAGGTGGAAGAAAACGACCCACCCCAGGAGGAGCAGGTCGTTAGGCGATCACCATCCAAGAACAAAATCATCGGCCCACGCATCATCGACGGAAATGCCGAAGGAGCGGGTGCCGGTGGCGAGGCCACCACTCAGAATCGTCAGCCGATTGCGCTCGAAAGCCACATCCGATAGATTGATTTCAGTAATAGCGGACTCGTCACTTCGGCGAGCCGTTATTTTTATGTCGGTAGAGTAGCCATCAATCGGGCACAGACTATATGCGGCCACAGTGAGCGTGCCGGTGGTTCCGATATACGACGCTGGAACACTGACCGAACGCTCCGCAGACTGAGCGCCGTCGGCCTCGCCCGTGAGATAGTTGAGCGCATAGTACCATGTTCCCTGCCATGCTATCGACGCAATATCAGCGGGTATCTCGTCGCTCGGAGCGATGCGCAGTCGAGTGGCCACGCGCTTCAGCAGCAGCGACACGTTGTTATCGCCAGTTGGTTGCAGGTCAACAGTCTTTGCCAGGTAGAAGGTATCGCCAGGCTTGGCCCACGTGATGGTAGTGCCATCGGTGGAGGGCTCGCTACCGCCCGAGGCCACCACATAGAAGGTGTGCTCGCCGTAAGTAATACCAACAGAAGCTGAGCCGAAGCCCGCATCGGTGCTCGACTGGTGAACCGTCTGCACAAGGCTATCGCCCACGTAATCATACAGCCAAATGTCCTTCATCTTAACATCATCAAGCGAGGCACGGGTGCGGTAGTCATCGCCGAAAGAGATGCTGATGGTGATGGTGTCTTCCCATTTCGGCGTCTGCATCGAATCGGCTGGAGCGTCGGTTGGTGTTTCGGTTCGAGGTTTGTCGCAACCCACTGCGACCATGCATGCCAGCGCTATCGCCACTGGCATCGAAAAAGATTTGCGTTTCATAATTTTGAGTTTTTGATTAAGTAAAAATTAAGTTCGTACAAAGTACAGATTTCATTTATTTTTTAGATTTCAGTTTTTTCGCGACCATCTCAAAATCGTCGTACACATCCTTGGCCAGCACCTTTGCATAGCGTTGAGTCTGCACAATATTCGTGTGGCCCAGCATGCGACTCACATTCTCTATCTTCGCATCGTTTGACAGCATCCATGTGGCGAACGAGTGACGCCCCATGTGCGAGTGCAGGCGCTCAATACCAATCACCATGCCGATGGCCTTCAGCAGCTGATTGTATCGCTGATTCGTCATCTTCGGCACCTTCCACCCGTTGCGCTCCAGCACCTCCACCACCGGCGGCAGCAGCGTCGACACATAAGGCACGCCAGTCTTGATGCGTTCGCCTATAAACCGCCATTCGCCGTCAACCTCGCGATACTTCGATATGTCGAAGTGCTGGGTATCAGAGTATGCCAGCCCGGTGAACATCTGGAACACGAAGAGGTCGCGAGCCATCGCCACCTGACTGCCAGGCACAGGCGTGAGTTCCATCACCTTGAACATCTGTTCCTCAGTCAGATAGTCCACCACGTCGCGGCGGGTGCGCTTAAATTCTCCTTTCATGCGGTCGTATGGGTTAACGCTGATTTTGCCGAATTTCAGTGCCCTGTTTAGCATCGCCTTTAGGCACTTGTGGTAATTATACACCGTATCGCTGCTGATGTGCTCCGGCTCCACGCCTGCATCTATCTGGTTCTGAGTGAGCGGTACATACTGCTGGCGCAGCCACACATCGAAGCCGTAAATATTTTCCGGCGAGAGATGTTCCCATCGCGTCAGCTGCCCATAATCCACCAACTTATTGATGAGCGTCTGGTATCGCTTTTTCGTCGTCGTCGATATGTTTGCCGTCGATGCCATGTTCTTGATCCACTTAATCAGCGTGGGCTCGTCTGAGTCTTCCGCAGCTACATCCCACACTTTATTGCGTATAGCAACCACATCGACGGGGCGGCGTTCTTCCAGGCACAGATTCACCTCTTTTTCTACCAAGCGTACGATGGTTGTCAGTCGCTCGTTCAGCAAGTCAGCATCCGTCGAGAATCTATCGTCGCGGATGGTATTGCCAACAAGCCGCTCTTTGCGCACACGCACACCCGTATTAATATAATATGGTTTGCGATTAATGGTTACACGAACCTCTACGGGGCCTTCTTCGCCTTGTGGTGTTCGTTTGTGGTGGTCATAGGCCAAAGCTATCTTTATCATCTTAAATATATTTTTTAAGGTTTCCCCATTATGGGGATATTTGGGGAAACGCGGGTAAAACATTCGGGGAAACTACTGCGCCATTTTGCGCCAAAATGCACCGATTTGCACTTGCATATTATCTGCCACAATCCTTCCGAACCTCCCGAAACCGCCGTATTTCCGGCCATTTCCCACAAAATTATATGTGGAGCTGGAGGGGACGGATGCGGGATTGTGGGCTCCCTTTATTTATGGGGGTTGGGGTGCGGTTTTGGGGTATATCATTTTATATTTGGGGAAACAAATTGTTATTTATCGGGGGTGATTGGGGTGCGATCGTCAGCGACACCTTGGGGGAATGTGGTGCCGGAGGAGTAGCGAGCAAGCTGCGCCTGAAGGAGTTTGATGGTGGCGTCGCGCTGGGCGAGATCATCAACTTGGCGGTCGTAGTTTTTGCGAACTGCGGCCAAGGTGTTTTTGATGTGGTCCAATTCGGTTTGGAGACTTACGAGTTGGGTGCGCATTGTGATTACCTGCTCATGGTTTTCTTGAATCGTTGAGTCTTTGTCGAGGACCAACGATTTGAAATATTCCAAATCCTTTCGCATGTCCTCAATAACTTTTGCATTAAGTTTCAACGCATCGTGATAGAAGTCAACGTCGACAGATGGTGATTCGTGTGTATTTGCACATTCGTGGTGATTCTTGTCGACAAACATGAGCTGACCGGGACGACCACGAAGCCATTCCATATTGAAGTCGTACTTTTCAGCCAAGATGCGCAGGGTTGCATCGGAAGGCTGAACCTTACCAGTCATTATACGCGATATAGTGTTTGCGCTGATGCCCGTGGCTTCAGCCAAACCCTTCTGTCCATCAATCCCTTTGTTTTGCACAAGCCAGTCCAGAGCCGTTGCAAAAATTTCATTTTTTATATTCATATTATACACAAATCACCTCAAACATCCACAAATATACTTAAATTAGGTTAAAAATAGCCACAAATCTACATAAATACACACGGCGTATCAATTTTTTATCTTATATTTGCACTCGAAATCAATAAACGAATAAAAACCAGCCTAAAACGCACCTAAAGCGCATAAAGCCCGTTAAACACCAATAAGCGGGTGCAAAGGTAAGAATTTAAAGCTGGAAATATTACAAAACAACAATAGAATTAATAAACATTAAGAAAATGGCACAGGAATATGTAAGCACCCAGGAACTGATGGACATACGTGTTGGAGGCACCCGCGTATTCCAGCTGAATGACCCGAAGAAGATGCAGTCGGTGGCCAGTATGTGCACCCGACTGAAGAACGAGGGGCGCGGCGATTGGACCGTGCGCAAGGACTATGAGAGTACATCTGTAAGTATTACCCGAAACAAATAAAGAACTATGACCAGAGAAGATATAACAGAATTAAAATCCGTGGTGCGCCGGACGATGGAGGAGCAGATGGAGATGTACACAGAGGTATGGCTTACGGCTGACCAATGCGCCAACACATTCCCATCGCTGACAAAGAGTTGGCTGAAGCGTTACGGTCACGCGATACAAGGTCGACGCCAGGTAAAGGTGGAGGACGAGCGCGGTGAGCAGCATGTATCTGGGTGGTCATACCCGATGCATAGGATTCAGCGGATGTTCGCCACAGGCGAGATAGAGCAGCTGAAATGCAGAGCAGTGATAACAACAACTTAATAGACCATAGCAATCTTGGGTAGCGACCCGATCCAATCAAAGTAATTTAGTTGAGTTTATGATGGATTAGATTGGAATTGAAGTTTCAGAGAACAAGAACCCAGCCCGCCGTGATGGTTCGCTGGTTTACAATTAACCTAAAAGATAAGTACCACGATACAAGGAAGGAAAAAGCCGGAAACGATGGAGCAAACCGGCAACTTGGGAATAAGGAGAATAATCTCGCACACCGACCGATAAAATGCTACGGCATCCTACCACAGCGGCGGTGATTCTCCGAAGAGCCTCGGATGAGCAGGCGTTTCGAGCACGCCACCTTCCACTAACAATATGAAAATCGGGCGGAGCTTGATGCCCAATGAAGTCCTAAAGGCATAGGCAACCAGTACGCGCCAGCTGGATAAATACAGGGCGAAGGGCCGGAGAGTGAAGACGGACGGAGTGATGACATGCTGAAGCAACGACGATCGAGGGTGACGAACGTGGAAATAGAAAGCAGAAATCAAAACAGAAAACACAACGCAAGCCCACGACAAGCATCAGCAACAGAGCGACGAACGACAGAGCGAGTGAAAGGGCGGTGGCAGCCTGGATGAATCGGCATCGAAGTCACACCATAAGCAGGAGTGAGCTGCGCAAGGCATAAGCTCCAATGATAGCCGAGGTGCAAGAAGCAGGGCGAGAAGCAAGCCGGACGAAGCAGTAATGTGGATAGGTCAGCAGCCTGATAAAAAACATTAATGTGGCCGATGGCGGTTGCAAGCCCGCAGGAAGAACACAGAGCATTGTTGAATATTCATATTATCTTATTATATCATCTTAAAGAGATTTTATTTTTCCATTCCGACTGCTGCCAGCCGTGAGGCTCGCCCGGATATTAACTTTTAAATTAGACATATTGTTTAAACAGCCGCCGCCGCGAGGTTCCGGCTGTTTTAATTGATTATTCACCAATAAAAATATAAAGCTATGAAGGAATTTATGCAAATTTTCGTTGAGCCATTTCAGACGAAGGAGCTCAGCAAAACAGAGAAGTTTGTCCTCGGCGTGGTTGCACCCGCAGCCTTCGTCGCAGTAGTAATCCTTTCACACTTGCTGCCATGATGGACTTTGTGGTTAAGATTATGACCGCCGTGTGCATCGTGGTGGTCGTGGTAACTCTCGAGGTGATGGCGTTCAGTATAGCGAAGACCATCGTAGATACGAGCGACGATGGTCTGAAACGCAAGCTGAAGGAACGCCAAGGCGAGCAGTCAGACAGTAAGGACAAAGAAACAGATGAAGAAAAATAACACAAACTTAATAACATAGAAAATTATGGAATTTACAGGACGAGTTAAGAAGATACTGCCACTGAGGAGCGGCGTATCTCAGCGCACTGGCAACGAGTGGAAATCGCTGCCATTTATTTTTGAGTACTACGAGCACGAGACCGACAGATATGCCGACACGGTACTGCTGGAGACCTTCGATACCAACGTAATCGACAATCTGAAGGATGGTATGGAGATTTGCTGCGGATTCGGACATCGCACCCGTGAGTACGATGGTAAGACCTACAACGAGCTGCGACTCTACAAGATAGAGAGCGTGAGAGGCGCACAGGCCGCACAGCAAGCCGCACAAGGCGCGAACGCATCGGCAGCGGGTAATCAACCCACCCCACCATTTCCGCAGCCACAGAACCCCTCAAATCAAGCCGACGATGATGATCTGCCATTCTAAATCTAATGATTATTTTGCCGAGAGCCAGCCGATGGGTTGGCCTCGCGCATTTTCGGGAACTTCACATCTACCCAGAAACTTAAAAAAGCGAGGACTATGATAAAAGATGTATTAATCATCATCTACCTGGTGATGTTCGTTGTGATGACGGTTGCTATTTGGTTGCATGCCGGAGGCGATCGCCGCTACCGCACCATATTTGCTGTGGTGCTCGGTATATTCTGGCCTGTACCCGCCGCAATCCTTATATATCTATGGCTCCAGGCGATGCTTAACGCAATCGCTGATTGGATTGACCGATTTAACGAGGGGCATAAGCTATGAGGAAAAAGAAACTACCCAAGATTGAAGTTCGCACGACGCCTAACGGTTACAGCATGGCGATTGAGGGCCACAAACAAGAGTATCAGTATTTCTCGCCTGAGAAGCTGATGGAGGGTGTGATGGTCCACATCGGACTACACATGACCGAGCAGTTGAGCCCCGACACCATCAAGAGCTTTATCGACTCGGCTCTGGAATGGAACAATCTCAAGGCCAGCCACAAGGAACTACAGAAGGCCAAGCGCGAGATTGAGAGCATCACCAAGATGTATCGCAATACCGTTAAACGACTGATTGACGAGCGTCACCGAGTGCTGCGCCTGTGCAAGTTGGCCAAGGCATGCGTCACCGGTCATCATTCGCTCACCGATGCCCTCGCCACTCTACATGCACGGGTGCATCAAGACATCCAGCTGAAGGAGCTGAGCCTAAAAGATTTCGGAATCACCTCTGACCAAATAATCGACGACGATGAGACCCAAGAAGAAACTGAGTGAGCAGGCAATAGCAGCTAAGATTGAGGAGTATCGCAAGGCCGACGAAGCGGCGCAAGCTCAATACAATGAGACTAAGCGCCAGTGCAACATCAAGCGGTTGGCCGTGCGCCAACTTTATGAGCGGCAGATAGCTGCGCTGAAAAAGGAGATGGCCGACGCGAGCTATGCGTATCATAAGATTCACACGCAATACGCAGCGATAATGAGATATTATAAGGATTAGGTAACTATGGCAGAAGAACAAGAGAGTAACAACATACCGCAGATGCGGACGCCGGAGGAAATACGATGGGACACGCTGCGGCCTTACCTGCTCGACCCGCGCAAGAACTATCCTGAGCCATATCACATCCTCGAATTCAACGAGGTGGGATTTGGTAAGATAGGCGGATTCGGAGCCATCAGCGGACAAAGGAAGAACGGTAAGACGTTCCTCATAGTCCAGCTGATGGCGGCGATACTTGGCTGCGACGGCAACGAGCGCACCAAGCAGTATCTGCCAGGGCTCGTGGTCCCCGACCGCACGCTGGAGTTCCTCGGTCATCCGCCGCGAGTGCTCTATGTGGACACGGAGATGGAGAAGCTGAGCAGCGCCAAGGTATTAAGGCGCGTGCACTGGCTTTGCGGTCAGGACACGAGCCAACCATTCCCCGGTGACCGATTCTCGGTGCTGTGGCTGAAGAATATGCCAAGCGATGATGGCGTGGCTGTTCACCGCAAGCGCTACGACATGATTCGGTTGGCCTTGGATGCCATTCAGCCCGATGTGGTGTTTGTCGATGGTCTGCGCGACCTGCTGTCCTCAATCAACGACGAGGATAGCATCACAAAGATACTGAACGACTTCGGCTCGCTGGCTGAAGAGCGGAATATCAACATCTGGATGGCTCTGCACCAGAACCCGAGCCGCAAGAACGACGACGACGAGGCGAAGATGCGAGGCTGGGCTGGTACTGAGTTCGGAAACAAGGTGAGCGACACGCTGGTATCAATCAAGAGCAAGACGGCCAACGGCGTAACGTTTACGGTGAAGCAACAGGACGCCCGCGACAAGGATATGGACGACTGGAAGTTTGAGGTAACCGAGGATGCCGGTGCGCTTGGCGTGCCGAGGATCATCACCACGGGCACCAACCTGAGCAGCAAGAGCAAGGAGGAGCCACTATATGATGATCCAAAGTTGATACGTGAGTGGATTGAACAAGCCAAGGACCATTACGAGTGGCCAATGACCAGGGCGAACGTTAAGAAGACGGTATTTGGTGAAATAGGCGGACAGAAGAACACCGCCAAGCAGCAGGCCGACTTGAACGTGGCGCTCAACATGAAGTATCTGGAGGAATCGACAATCAAATCGGGCAATGGTTCTTACATGTTGCAACCACCCGAAGATTTGCCTTTCTAAACTTTGTACCAAATTCTTTTTATACCTAAAGGTATAAAGAACTTTGTACCAAAGGCCAACCGCCTGCGAGGTGCGATGCCCCTGCCCGCCATGAGGTGGGCGGGCGTTGGGCAGCGAACCTTCACACGCGGGCGACGCGCGTATGTGCGCGTTTTGGCTTTACAATAGGATTTTATATTCACCGCGGTCAATCTTCAAACTGACCACGGTCAATCTTCAAACTCACCGCGGTCAATCTTCAAACTGACCGCAGTCAATTTTCCCATTCAATGCGTTGAATTATCATGGCTAAAATCGACGAACTTATAATCGAAAAAATAATGGACGCGGCGAAGATCGAGGAGGTCATCAGCGACTGCCTCGGCACATACAGCCGCGACAACCCTCACGGGCTGAAGAAGTGCGGCGTAAGGTATAAGGCACTGTGCCCATTCCACGACGACAAGAGCATGGGCTCGTTCATCGTTTACCCAAAGGGCAACTGTTACAAGTGCTTCTCGTGCGGAGCAAAGGGTGGAGTCATCGAGTTCCTGATGGAGCACGAAAAGCTGAGCTACCCAGACGCATTAAGATGGCTGGGCAAAAAGTACTCGATACCCGTGGACGATGTGCCCGTGAATTGGACCTACACCCCGAAGCCGGCACCGCCGCCACTGCCCACCTTAGAGCTGCCGATGTCGATGGTATTGCGCACCCAGTATGCCGCCACGCCTGAGAACGACAACCTGATAAGATGGATTGGCGAGGCAAACAAGTGGGACTCAGTGCAACGCAAGCGCATCCCGCTATCGTTGGCTGACTATCATGTGGGCCACAGCAAGAAAGGGCACACCATCTTCTGGCAGATAGACGAAGCCGGCAGGGTGCGCACGGGTAAGATGATGAAGTACTACCCGCCAGGGCACGCCAAGTATGGGCATCGCGATCAGGATTCAAGTTGGAACTTCGACTTTATCCACTCGGTGCTCTCAAAGCATTGGGACCCCGAGCTGCGCGAGTTCACCGACGAACCGCCCTACCCTTACCCAAACATCTACAACCCCGACAAGCAGGAGGCGCGGCTGACATTCTTCGGCATGCACCTCACTCAGCAGTATCGACGAGCCACCATCAAGTTGGTGGAATCTGAGAAGACGGCTGTGCTGATGAGCATCGCCTACGGTAACAATCAGCAGGACTTGTGGATAGCTTGTGGCGGACTCGAGATGATTACGCGAGAGCGACTGAAGCCACTCATCGACCAAGGCCGACACATCATTCTATATCCTGATAGGGATGGCGTGGAGAAATGGAAGGCTAAGATGGCCGCTATCAACTACGACCGAATGAGCATCGACACCGACCCAGTACTGAAGTGGTGGCGACCAGAGGACGGACCGAAGGCCGACATCGCGGATGTGGTACTGCGAATGATAAACAACTCGAAACCCCTGACTAATATCGACGATGTGGCCGACAAGATGCCCAACGTCAAACCATTAATCGACAAACTTGATTTAGAGATAGACCAATGAGTGAACAAAAGAACAGCGACAAGTACGAGGTACTGTCGGTAAAGATTAGACCCGACCAGGCTGTGCTGCTTAATGCCATCTGCGACACGCTGGGCGTCAACACCTATCAGATATTCCAGATGTTCTTCTACGTGCTTTGCAAGGCATCATCGCCTATGCACGAGCTGAGCCCGGAGATAAGGAAGCTGATGACCATGATGGAGGCCGACGCATCGTGGGCCGAGGCATTCAACCTGGCCAACCCTAACGAGCTCGATGTGGCTCAGGTGATACTCATCCTTCAGCAGAAAGGCAAGCACGGATTCGGAGCGGTGATGATAGACAAGCCGTGGATGGGGATGAAGCCCAAGATGGTGGACGACCTCGACCCGATGCGTGGCGACCCACAGATGACTGAGAACGTGGACGACATACTGGAGCGAGTGACCGA
>Ga0310691_10006985_pt1 | contig 11908 bp, 12 predicted proteins | sample 176DNAGHGlowgp2_FD_203887 | JGI IMG/M metagenome (GOLD analysis project Ga0310691, IMG submission 203887) | Sheep rumen microbial communities from Palmerston North, Manawatu-Wanganui, New Zealand - 1766 DNA GHGlow gp2 (v2) (version 2) | ecosystem: Host-associated > Mammals > Digestive system >... | reverse complement strand
CCGTCGGACGATAGATGATGTCGATCCTGGGGTGCATGCCGTAGGTGATAGGCCTGCGATAGTGGAACTGCAGGTCCACCAGCGGGGCAAAGTATCCCTCGTCGGCCATACGCATATACTCCAGCCCGTATTCCTTTCCGAAGGCCTCACGGGCATCCTCGAAATAGAGCATGTAGGACCCGTGCCACACGACCTTCATCGAATCGACCTCACTGAAGCGGATGTCGAGCGTCTTCGATGTCTTCAGTACCTTTTCCTCCATCGCGTCACTCCTGCGCATCGATATCGGTCAGGGCGATCTTCATGTCGGCTGTCACGATCACCTCCTCGCCCACCTTCACGCGGGCCTTCACGAGCGTCATCTGCAGCACCTCCTGCACCACCTCGACCTCGGTGGTAACCACCTCGCCCAACCGTGCGGGCCTCACCACCTGCAGGTGCTTGATGTCGCCGATGAAGCCCAGCTTCACCTTGTCCTTCAGGATATACTCGTTGATATATCCCAGCCTCGCGGCACAGGTCTGGGCGATGTTCTCCACCAGGGCGCATGAGTTCAGCACCTCGCCTTCCATGAAGGTATTGTCTGCACGCAGACCAAAACGCGACGTCGTCAGCACCTCGTCGAAGTGGGTCAGACAGTCTATCATCACAAACGGCGGCCGCTGCGGCAACAGCGTCAGCACGTCGATCTTCTCTAATTCCTTATCTTCCATATATGTTCAATTTTCCCAATATTCAAAATAGTTATACCATTGTTCGGGATATGCCTTCAACACGGTCTCCATCTCACGCGTGAAACTTCTTGCCAGTCCGGCAATTTTCTCTTCTCTTCCCTTTTCACTATTCATTCCCTTTTCGCTCACCTCTCTTATAATCACCTTGTAGCGATAGGCCGAGACCTTCATGGCAAACATACAGATCGTCGGCACCCCGCGCTGCAGGGCTGTCGCAAAGGGGCCCATCGGCAGGCGTACCCTGCCGCCCAGCAGTTCTGTCTCCACGTAGCGCGACGAGCCGAAGATACGGTCGGCCGGGATGCTCACGATCTCCCCGTCGGCAAGGGCCTCGTTCATCACGAAGATGTGCGACATATCCTCCTTCACGGGTATCAGCCTGATGTTGTGCTTCGAGAGGATGCGGTTGCGCTGCTCCGTCACCGTTGCGGCCTCACCTGAATAGACCAGTGCGTTATAGCGTTTCTTGTCGGCAGTGAAGGTGTAGCCCACCATCTCGTAGTTGCCCACATGACAGCTCAGGATGATGAAGCCTCCCGGCTGACTGCACAGCTCATCGAAGAGCGGCCCGCCGTCGCGCTCGAGTTCGAACCGCTGTCCGGCATAGGCTGCAAAACGGTCGAGCACCACCTGTCCGAAACGGTAGTGGTTCAGCCAGACATAGCGGAACGACTTCCACACGCCGAACCCGTGACGCCGGCGGAAATAGTGGTACATCGCCAGATAGCCGCGACGGGCGAAGAGCATATAGAAGGGGATAACGAAGACGGCCATTCCGAGATAGACCACCCTGAGGTTCATAAACCGCAGCGAACGTATCAGCGCACGGTGCATCCACACCGTCCCGCTGGTACTACCCTGCCAAGCCTCATGCGCCAGCCGCTCCCCCATCTCCTTCCTTCTTACTTATTAACCTTTCCCTCAATATAGTCGCAGAACTGGCTGAGCGTCTTCACGTCGGCCATCTCCTCAGGTTTGATCTTGAATCCGAACTTCCGTTCGACAATCACCACGATATCCACGAAGTCAAGACTGTCGATACCCAGATCGTCTTTCAACAATGCCTCCGGGACAATCTTCTCCTCGTCGATCTCCAGATCGTCAATCAAGAACTCCCTTACTTTCTCGTCAATTTCCTTTCTATCCATATTTCATTTTTTATTTTTCATTTTTCTTTCCTGCACACCACTATCGAGTGCCCCAGCCCCAGCCCGTCGTGGATCGTCTCCACCTCGAGTCCGGCCTCAGCTATCACGCGCGTCAGGTCGTCGGTGTTCATCATCTTCGAGTTGCCGTTGGCCATCGCCGTGAAGTAGAGACTCGTCATCGTCAGACAGAAGGCTGCCGTCTCGTAGCGCTGACGGTCCCAGAGGGTCTCCATGATGTAGAGACGGCTCTCTGCATCCATAATCTCCGATGCCCGCTCCAGGATACTCTGTATCTCGTCCTCGCTGAAGCAGTCGAGAAACTGGCTCATCCAGATGGCATCGTAACGCTTGTCTGTCGGGAAGGTGCTGCGGCGGTCGAGCAGGTCGGCAGCGAAACCCTCGATGCGGTCTGCACCCGGCTTGCCCTCCGTCTGCTGTCTCATCAGCGCTATCTGCTGCGGCAGATCCATCACCGTCACCTCTACCTCCTTGTCGTAGCCCACGCACTGCAGGGCCCAGCGCCCCGTATTGCCGCCCACGTCGAGCAGCCTCTTCACCTTTCCTCTCTCCTCTCCAAAGACGATCCTCAAAGCCTCTTCGAACGAACCGTCGCTGTAGAAGTGGTCGAAGGCAAACCAGCTCTTCTGCGCTGCCTCGGGCAACGAGGAGAGGCCCTCATAGATCGTAGGCCAGTCGCCAAACGTCTTCAGTCCTGCCGGACGGCCCTCCTTCAGCGCCGCCTCCAGATGGAACATACCCTCGTAGTTCACGTCGTGATTGAAGTCCATGTTCACCCTTGTGGCAGCGTCGGTCAGCAGCATCCAGCCTGTCTTGGCCAGCAAGAACCGCTCCCCATCCTTCTCTCCTCTCACAAGCACCGTCCCGATGGCGAGCGAGGCCTCCATCAGCACCTTCACGGCATACGTCGAGAGGCCTGTCCTCTCAGCAACCTCGGCGATGGTCATCCCCTCGTCGCTGTCGCGCAGCAGGTCGAGGATGCCCAGCTTCACCATCAGGCGCGACACCTGGAACACCACCGGTGCCCAGGCGATCCACTCCGCCCTGGCCTGTGCCTCGCGGGCGGAGAGGCGCTCTTCCGTATATGCTTTATCCAGCGTCGGCGAAAGGTTCATTTCTTATAAACCATAAACTGTAAACCATAAACTATAAACCATAAACTGTAAACCATAAACTCTACATCACCCTCCCCACTGATTCAGATACTCCTCGCGCTCGTATTCCTCGATGAGGATCTCCGCCAGCGCCTCGATGACCTCGATGGGCACTTTCAGGCGCACGTCGTCGCTGTGGGGATTGATAGACGTCAGGAAATGGTGCATCTCGCTCTTATAGACATCTTTCATGCGCGTGCCCCGATGACCCTCGCCCGTACAGGAGTACGTCACGTTGGCCAGACGGTCGCAGAGCTTCACAAACGGAGCGTAGGGCGTCTCGCGGATACCTTTATAGTATTTGTCCCCTGCCCGCTCCGCACGCGTGCGCCCCTTGTCGTTGGTCAGCGCATACACGATCTCGACGGCCATCAGGGCCTGTTCCTCGGTCATCAGCCTGCGCGCCTCGCGCATCACGTCGTTATACGACAGTCGGGCGTCCTCGATGCTGTCGTGATAGTAGGCACCGAAGAACAGCGGCACGACGTCCTCCTCCCTGGCACACACCAGATGGCCGTAGTCGCGCACGCCCTCGGCCACCATGTCGAGGTGGAAACCGTAAGGCAGGTTGTCGCCGTAGGTCTGGTTCACACTCTGATGCAGCTCATGGGCCATCTGGCGACACTCGTTGATACGCGCAGCATATTTCTCGAGACAGTGCTGATATTCTTCTCTGGTCATACTCCGTAGATTTTGCAATTCAGTTGCAAAGATACAACATTTTTCCGAGTAAGGTAAGGATTAAGCAGATTTTTTCGTAATTTTGCACCCGTAATGGAGAAAAAGACGATTGCAATACTCGGTATGATGTGCGCAGGCTGCTCGGCGCGCGTCGAACAGAAGCTGAATGCCCTCGACGGCATCGCTTCGGCCAATGTGAACCTGCCGGCCCGCACGGCACTGGTGGAATACGACCCGCAGCAGATATCACTGGAACAGATGAGAGACGCCCTCGCGGCCATCGGCTACGACATGGTGATCGAGGAAGACCGCAACGTGGAGGCCATCGAGCACCACCACTATACGATGCTGCGCCGCAGGGTCGCCGTCTCGTGGCTCTTCGCCCTGCTGGTGATGGCCGTCTCGATGGGATGGGTCAGCATCGGGTCGCGGGATGCAGCCAACCAGACGATGCTCATCATCGCGCTGGCCAACCTCCTCTACTGCGGACGGCAGTTCTACGTGACGGCCTGGAAACAGCTCGTCCACCTGTCGGCCAACATGGACACGCTCGTGGCTCTCTCCACGGGCATCTCCTTCCTCTTCAGCACCTTCAACACCTTCTGGGGCGACGCCGTCTGGGGCGCACGCGGCATCGCGTGGCACACCTGGTTCGACGCCTCCGTGATGATCATCACCTTCGTGCTCACGGGCCGACTGATGGAGGAGCGCGCCAAGAACGGCACCGCCTCGGCCATACGCGCCCTGATGGGACTGCAGCCGAAGACGGCCCACCTCGTGGACAGCGGCACCGTCACCGAGGCCCCGATCACCGTCCTGCAGCCCGGCGACACGATAGAGGTGCGCCCAGGCGAGCGCATCCCCGTCGATGGCCGCGTGGTGGGCGATGCCGACGCCTTCATCGACGAGTCGATGATCACGGGCGAGCCCGTGGCCGTCGCCAAACGGCAGGGCGACAAGGTGCTGGCGGGCACCATCGTCAAGCAGGGCACCTTCCGCTTCAAGGCGGAGGCCGTGGGCCGCAAGACGATGCTGGCACATATCATCCGCATGGTACAGGAGGCACAGGGCTCGAAGGCCCCCGTGCAGCGACTCGTCGATCGCATCGCCCTCGTCTTCGTACCCTCGGTGGTCGCCGTCAGCCTGCTCACGTTCGCCGTGTGGCTGCTCGCCGGAGGCACCGCCGTCTTGCCCCAGGCCCTGCTCTCGGCAGTCAGCGTGCTGGTGATCGCCTGTCCCTGTGCGATGGGACTGGCCACGCCGACGGCCCTCATGGTGGGCATCGGCAAGGCTGCTGAGAAGAACATCCTCATCAAGGACGCAACGGCACTCGAGGAGATACGCAAGGTCGATGCGATGGTCATCGACAAGACCGGCACCCTGACGGAGCCCAATAAAGACGTGGACTTCACCAAGGCCGACAGCCTCTCGCTCGAGGAACGGGAGACGCTCAAGCCCCACGCCCGCGAGGCAATGCAGAGCCTGCAGCAGCAGGGCGTCGCAGTGTGGATGTGCTCCGGCGACAAAGACGAGGCCGCCCGCTACTGGGCAGAGAAGGCCGGCATCGGCCACTACCGCGCCGAGGTGCTGCCGCAGGACAAGGAGGACCTCGTGAGACAGCTGCAGCGCGAAGGCCACCACGTGGCAATGGTGGGCGACGGCATCAACGACTCCCAGGCACTCGCCGCCGCCGATGTGAGCATCGCAATGGGCAAGGGCACCGACGTGGCGATGGAGGTGGCACAGGTCACGCTGATGGGCACCGACCTGCGACGGCTCCCCGACGCCATCACACTCTCGCGGCGCACCGTCGGCATGATCCGACAGAACCTCTTCTGGGCCTTCATCTACAATGTCGTCTGCATACCGCTGGCGGCTGGCCTGCCCTACCTCTTCGGCGCCCACTGGCAGATCACGCCCATGTGGGCCTCGGCCCTGATGGCCTGCTCCAGCGTCAGCGTCGTGATGAACAGCCTCCGACTGAAATTTACGAAATAATGTGCACACAGCGTCCCGTCGCGGACCGACCGATTGATTTAAATCAAAAATTCAGGCTGTTATCGTACACAGAAGCAAAAAAGAACGTTTCATTTCCGAAAATCGGTGTATCTTTGCAGTGCATTTTTTTTAAACTGAAACGATTATGAAGAAGATTATGATGATCGCTGCCATGATGGTAGCTACAGTAGCAGCTAAAGCTCAGTTCGAGCCGGGCACGTTCACTCTCCAGCCAAAGGTTGGTATCAACCTCTCTACAATTTCTGCTGATGACTCTAAGTATAAGTTCGGTATCGGTGCCGGTATCGAGGGTCAGTATCAGCTCAAGACCTGGTTCGGTCTGTCTGCCGCAGTGATGTACAACCAGCAGGGCGCAAAGGTAAAGGACAGAGATGCAAAGCTCAACCTGGAATATATCAATATCCCCATCATGGCTAAGTTCTACCCCACCAAGGGTCTCTCACTGAGCGTGGGTGTACAGCCTGGTTTCCTGACAAAGGCTAAGGCTAAGGCCAGCGGTAATACTTATATTGATGACGGAAACGGTAACCGCACACAGAATGCCGACGTCAAGTCAAACTGCAACAAGGTTGACTTCTCTATCCCCCTGAGCATCGGCTACGAGTTTGAGAATGGCCTGTCTCTGGAGGCCCGCTACACTGGCGGTCTGACCAACGTCGCCAAGGATTCCGATAACAAAGGAAACTTCAGTTATCTCAAGAACAAGAACGAGGTCTTCATGCTGACCGTCGGCTACAAATTTGAACTCTAATCTCCGAATTAGATAGATATTTACTGATTATTGGAGGGGCACGCAGTGATGCGCGCCCCTCTGTTTTTTCAAGCCTTGATGAACGCCACCTTACGGCGGTTCTGTTGCCCCGGCGGCCTAACGGCGAAGTGCAGCCAGCAGACGTTGCCCCGCTGCTCAAAGAGCAATTCGTCAAAAACTTTCCCCGCGTTGTCGGCGATGTCGAGCAGGATCGTCGCATAGCGTATCATCTGCTCCTTACTCGCACAACTGGGGCTCAAATCCGCCCTCCGACAAATCACTGATAATTTCATTAATCTCCTTCTGACTCATAGCTCTAAAACACTCTCAACGTAGTCGCTCATCACATTGAAGAGCACTACAGATAATACAAACAAAATAAATAATCCAGTCATAACTCATTAATTATTGGTTTACGGCTGCAAAGGAAAAAACGAGGTGTACCGTAAGTGTGTACACCTTGGGAATTTAACAAAGATTTAACACTTCTATGAGTTCCTTCGGAGTGCTTCTTCCAGGATGACCCGTATCCTGGCCCGCAGGCTCTCGGGCTTCAGCACCTCCAGACCGTCGATCTTAGACAGCAGCTCACTGATGAAGTCGATCGACGGGCGGATGTCGAGCGAAAAGTCCGCATAGCCCTCCCCGCTCTCCAGTTCGCGCTGCGAGGCGTGAAGCGGCAGCGTGCGCAAGAGGCTGGCCATCTTTCCGTAGGCCCTCAGCCGCACATGCGCCAGGGGCGTGCCGTCGGTCATCACGCCATAGTATTCGGCAAAGTAAGCCTCGGGCGAGAAGTCATCAGGCCACACGAAACGCTCCTCAGTCAGTGCGACCGACTGCATGCGGTCGAGCGAATAGACCGACATGCGCTCACCGTTGTCGGCCAGCATATACCACCGCTGGCGGAACAGTCTGACGGCATAGGGATTGACCGGCTTCTGATAGGCCTCCGAACCGAACTTCCGGTAGCCCATCATGATGACGCGCTTCTGGCGGATGGCCTGCAGGATCACAGGCAGGAAGCCGTAGCCGGCAGGCACGTTCTCCAGCAGGATGCTGTCCTTGATGGCCGAACTGTCGCTCAGCGTCAGACCGGTCATGATGGTCGAGAGCATCCATTGCTTCGTCTGGTCTTCGTCGATCACTTCCGGGTTGCTGATATAATAGCGGTTGGTCTTGTCGCACTCGATGACAAGTCCGAACATATCGAGGATGGCGCCGCGGTACTTGTTGAAGCTGCTTCGCGGCAAGGGGTTGCCTTCGGCCACCTCATGCTCCACCCACAGGTCGTTCAGCCGCCTGAGCGTCAGCCTCCCGTGCTGCCGCAGCGTATTCACGATCCATAAATAGTGCTTGAACTGCTGTCCTGTATTCATGCCTGCAAAGGTAATTCAATTCCCCGACATCACCAAATTTTTTCCCTTGATTCACAGTGGGAAGGAATTAGAGGATACTTTCTTTGCAGATTCCCGCAATGTGAAGGCTGTCGAAGAAGACATTGCCAAGGCTCATCAGCCTGGGGCGAAATTCACGCGTCTTGAGAACAAAGAAGATATTACGGCATTTATCAATTCGCTGTAGGTAATGGCAAACCACATGGACGGGCAAGAATGTGATTTTCAAGACGGATTTGCTTCTGACGGAAGTAACCTTCTATCGTCAGGACCATAATGGGGGTGTGTAAACTCGATAACTGATCACAGATTGTGACCGTATACCCTAAACTTATACGACGTTAACATCTTACATTTAGAACATTATCTAATCTGGTACAAAGGTAAGAGGAACAATGTGTAATTACACGTTCCTGACCCCATTGTGTCACTGACCCCATTGTGTCACACCGTGTCACACAGCGTCTGGCACTTTGTGAGTACTCTGTACAAAATCTAATAAAGTAATTCTTTGAAAGTCGGATCCCAATTTTCTAGTTCCTTGTTATAACTGCTAATCTCATAACCACCCGAGTTTTCTTGGTATCTCTTTCTAATTTCTTTCATCCTTTTCTGGTTCTTTATCACGCGATTCCTGCGTTCTTCAATTGTGAAATTCTTAAAATCGGTCTGATTCTTTATACCCTTTATTTCCAAAAGACAATCCAAATACTCATCACTTAACTTTGAGCCTTCATTCATACGAAAGAATATCTCAGAATCCTCCTTGGCTTTCTGCTCTTCTTCCTTCTTAAACCGATCCTGTTCTTCCTTCCGCTCTGCCAGCTCACTATCTTTTAATTTTGTCCCATTTTTTATTTCTTTCACAACGTCAGATAACTGGTTACGCAGTTCTTTCTGGCGCGATTTCAGACTGGCTAATTCCTCTTTATGCTTCTTATAGTTCTTTGTAGATGACTCTGTCTTTATTACGTCGTGGAGTCGATCGCTTATTAGTATTCTAACCTGGTCTTGTCTTCTATAGTTTTTCTTCAGTTCTGCCTGTATTTTTTTGTAGCGGGCTCGAAGATTAGGGTCAATACTTGGATCATCAATATCAATACCTCTAGATTCTGGATCTCCCCGCAAGACACCACGATTGTCTCTGTTGGACGAATTTCTGTTACTTAAAGTCTCATTCTGATAAGAGTCACCTTGCAAAGAATTACTGCCAGCCACACGCCCCTTTCTAACGGCATCTATATCAGATTCGCCGTTCTGTCTGTCTCCAGACAAAGCATTCGTAAGATCCAATATGGAATTACCGATAGTTTTCCAGGCAATCGTATTGTTTTCCGTTGATACTTTTTTCCTTAGCCAATCATCCACAAAATCCCATTTCTCACGGATATTTCTTATGGTTTTTCTCTTCGATTTCGATTTCGGCATGAGTTTTAGCTTTTTCAAGTGGCTACGATTCTCTTTATAAAGGCGAGATACAGCCTTGCTGTCGCTCAACACTTCAAACTGGTAATCAGCAGAAGGGAGCATCTCCGACGGTTTTACCTTATAGTTAGAGTACGCCACGAGTTCTAAGGCAGTCACGCTTTTCATCTTGCCGATTAGCGGAACGGATATAATCTGTGAATACACACCTCTTCTAACAATACCGGGGACAGGAATACCATAGAACATGTAATCAAAATTCTTTGTGATCTTATACCTATCCCATATCCACATTTCTGCACTAAGTCGGTTGTTATCGCCACGCATTATTTCACCTTTATAGACTCCGTGACTTTCTCCATCATAAATTGCTTTCTCTTTTGACAGCAACAATGTGGATGTTATTGGCTGCGGATCGAGTCCTGGCACATTATAGTCGGGTGACAGCATCCTTACATATTGCTCCATCTGTTTAAGACTTCCTTTAACACCTTTGCGGGTGAGATCACTGAACAAATATACGATATCATCTGAAGGGTTCACTATAGTATGCAAATGCAGTGTCTCGTCATTTATGTGAATTGCCTGTCCTTTGACTATTACAGATATGGTACGCTCACCATTAAAAGCTGCTCCATAAGAGAATTTTTTTTCGGCTGCACTATGATATTCTTCATTTCTATAAAGCAATGCTCCTTCGAAGAGAGAGGATGTCTTAGTCTTGGAGGCAGATGAGGCTTTTTTCTTTTGTCGTTGAACAGATACATTAGCTTTTCTCTTCTTGGTTTGGCCTACACAGATTGAAAATGAACCACCAAAACTATTCCCTATGATGAATAGGGTTAGGAAAAACAAAACTTGAAATTCTCTAGTGATTAATCTGCCTTTCTTTGTAATCATTTCCTATGATATTAAGTTGTTTGTCAATTGAAATCAATGAGAAGAATCATTCGTTTATTCCTGCATTTCTGTCAGAATCGGTCTTCCAGAATTACCAACAGAAGCCAATTCCGCTTTGCGATTGCAAAGGGGTTTTGCTGGTCTGTCGAGTATGCAATTGAGTAGTATATTCATCGCTTTAGCGTATTTGTTTTCATTAGTCTGCAAAGATAAAGCAATTATTTTACACCGCCAAATTTTCGGGCGTAAATTTGATTGTGCTAACTTACGGAACCTGTCCCAGTGAATTCATTACAGATTACAGATTACAGTTTTATTTTTGCGAGGGGGTATGCAAAAGGCTTGGAAGAAAGTTATAATTAATAATAATATATAAGAAATAATATAATATATATATTATATTATTTCTTATTTCAGATAGCCATCATCATAGGGGGTCGCGATATTTAAACTGTAATCTGTAATCTGTAATGGAATGTATATGATGCGCAACATTCTCAAGGTGCGTGCTTTTTTGCGTGCTTATTTTTGCGGAATATTTGGTGGACATCTGAAATTTTCGTACCTTTGCAACGTCAACCAAAAAAGACGAAATTTGCGGCCTAACTGGGCGACAAAAATTGCATAGCGCGCAGGCAAGTGTTTCCTGGTAAAAGCGCAAAACGGAGTCTCAACGGCGACAAGTAAAATTCTTGGACAAGCCAAGCGGCAAAGCCGAGTTATTAACAAAACAATTTATTAACCATTAAAATTAGAATTTGAATTATGGCATTGAAAGTAAAGGCAGTAGAAAGACTGGTGAAGTTCTCAAAGGAAGATGCGGGCACCTACCGCTACGTGATGACCCCGGAGCTGTATATCGCGCTGACGCAGGCGAAGGTGATCCGTGAGGCTGCGCTCCGCAGCGGTGTGAGCCAGGGTGTGATGAAGGCTTGCTGGGACGCAGCCGGAGAGGTGATCAAGGCGTGGGCGACGGAAGGTCACTCGGTGGCGCTGCCCGGACTGGGTACGATGCGCTTCGGACTGAGAGCCAAGTCGGTCGAGAAGGTGGAGGACGTGAAGACGGGTCTGATCACCAGCCGCCGCATCATCTTCACCCCGACGCAGGACCTGAAGGACGAGCTGGCCGACACCGCCATCCAGATCACCTGCTACGACAGGAACGGTGAGATCGTGAAGCGCGTGACCTCGGCTGACGCGGGCACCGTGGAGGATCCTGAGAGCGGCAACGGTTCGAGCACCGACACCACCAGCGACACCACCAGCGACAGCGGCAATCAGGGCGGCGGCAGCAATCCATCGACCACGCCCGGAGAGGGAGATTAACCATTAAAACCTAACCATTATGACGAAGAAAGAGACTTTTAAGTGGATTGTGCAGATTATCGCGTCGGTGGCAACGGCGATTCTGACTGCGATGGGAACGACCTCTTGCATGGGGTATTAAACAAGAGAGGGTGTGTCAAAATAGGCACACCCTCGTTTTTATCGCAAAGCCCCGACTTTCTCAAGCCAGGGCTTTGTTATGTCCAGGATTTTTTGTACCTTTGGACCAAATTTTTTAAAGCATGGCAAAGATACACTTTCGTCCTTACACTACCAAGCAAATTCTGCTTTTTCCGCAGCGAATCGATGAAAATATTGCGGAAGACGACCCAGTACGTCTCGTAAACGGTCTGATTGA
>Ga0310691_10006984_pt1 | contig 11909 bp, 13 predicted proteins | sample 176DNAGHGlowgp2_FD_203887 | JGI IMG/M metagenome (GOLD analysis project Ga0310691, IMG submission 203887) | Sheep rumen microbial communities from Palmerston North, Manawatu-Wanganui, New Zealand - 1766 DNA GHGlow gp2 (v2) (version 2) | ecosystem: Host-associated > Mammals > Digestive system >... | reverse complement strand
GCAGAGTGTAAATCTCATTTGCAGTGACACACAACATATTGAAAAAATCGGCGAAATATGGTATAATAAGGCCAAGATATGGAAATGATAAGTGCAGCGGATGCCATCAATATGTAATCAATATTTTTAAGAATCATATCTGTATGAGCCGCCGCATTTACATAAAATACGCAAGAAAGGAGAAGAGGGTATGAATATGTATCTTGTCTGGGTGATTGCGATTATTGCTTTCGGCATCTTCGAAGGCGTCACGGCGCAGCTTGTGTCCATCTGGTTCGTCATCGGCTCGGTTGGTGCGCTGATTGCCACCGCCTGCGGCGCGCCGATATGGCTGCAGGTTGTCATCTTCTTTGCGGTGTCCCTGATTGTGCTGTTTGCGGTGCGACCGATTATCAAACGGCAGATGAAGGAACGCACGGAAAAAACCAACGCCGACCGCTGCATCGGGAAGGACGCCATCGTGCTGGAAGCCATCGACAATCTGCTTCCCACAGGACAGGTCAAAGCGGACGGTAAGGTCTGGACTGCCCGCTCCTCCGACGGAAGCAATATACCCGTGGGCACCATCGTCACCGTGGATAAAATCGACGGCGTCAAGCTGATGGTCAGCCGCAAACCCAACGCATAACCGCCGCAGGGCAGTTAAATTTACAAACAAAAATTATAAATGAAATAAAAGGAGAAAATTATGAATCCGGCTTTAATTATTGTGATTATTTTAATCTTTTTACTGGTCGCCGTTCTGGTGCTGACCAACATCCGCATTGTGCCGCAGTCCAAGGCATTTGTTCTGGAAAGGCTCGGCGCCTACTATCAGACCTGGGACACAGGCCTGCACGTCAAAATCCCGTTTATCGACAGAATCGCTAAGACCGTTTCGCTCAAGGAACAGGTAGTGGACTTCAAGCCGCAGCCCGTTATCACCAAGGATAACGTAACGATGCAGATTGACACCGTTGTGTTCTTCCAGATTACGGACCCCAAGCTTTACTGCTACGGCGTGGAAAGCCCGATTTCCGCTATCGAAAACCTGTCCGCCACCACGCTGCGTAACATCATCGGCGAGCTGGAGCTGGACTCCACCCTCACTTCCCGTGACACCATCAACGCCAAAATCCGCGTCATTCTTGACGAGGCCACCGACCCGTGGGGCATCAAGGTAAACCGCGTGGAGCTGAAAAACATCATCCCGCCCAGAGAAATTCAGGACGCGATGGAAAAGCAGATGAAGGCAGAGCGTGAAAGACGTGAGGCCATCCTCCGCGCCGAGGGTGAAAAGCAGAGCCGCATCCTTGTTGCCGAGGGTCACAAGGAATCCAAAATCCTGGAAGCCGAGGCCGAAAAGCAGAGCGCTATCCTGCGCGCAGAGGCTGTGAAGGAAGCTAAAATCCGCGAGGCAGAGGGTGAGGCGCTCGCCATCGAGCAGGTGCAGCGTGCGCAGGCGGACGCCATCCGTATGCTCAACGAGGCCAACGCCAATGAATCCGTGCTGAAGCTCAAGGCAATGGAGGCCTTCAAGGTGGCGTCCAACGGCCAGGCAACCAAGATTATCATCCCCTCCGAAATTCAGTCCATCGCCGGCCTGGCCGAGGGCGTTGTGGAAGCTGTTAAGAAATAAAATGATTACGCTTTTTAACCGAAAAAGAATCTATCGCGGTTATGATTCTTTAAAGTTCAACCATCTGCGTCAACTGCTTGAACAGCACAGCATTGAGTGTAAACCAACGGTTTCCTCATTTGGCACATACTCTCAAAGCGCTGACCCAACGGAATATCGCATATATATTAAAAGAAAAGATTTTGACCAAGTCGAATTACTGCATTTAATATGAGGAGAATACGATGAACGATAAAAGATTGGTGCGCGACACCGCCAACGGAAAACTCGCCGGCGTGTGCGCAGGCTTTGCCAACTACTTTGACATTGACGTCACCATCATCCGCATTATCTGGGCGGTCATCACCCTGGCAGGCGGCTCCGGCCTGATTGCCTATCTGATCTGTGCCCTGATTATGCCGGAAAACTGAATCACTAAACAAAGGCGGGCACCTTCGGGTGCCCGCTTTCTAAGAGAAAAGTGGATGAAAAATTCTGTGTATTTTAAGTTTAATCAAACCCAACCGTATCGCCGGCGCAACACGGCGTTTGCCCTTTTCAGCCTATGCGCCGATGCACTCGTTGCGGTCATTTTGTGCTATGCGCTGTCAAATTTTGTGTTACTGTGTACCGACAGCGATATAGATGTAACGGATATGCCATATGTGACCGTTTTTGTCGCTGTTTATATTATCACCGCCACGGTGTTGATAACCGTTTATTTTAAAACGCAAAAGGGCATTGTCGTTACCGAAAACGAGCTGGTTATTACCACCGGCTACTCCGCAAAGCTTGGCTTTTTCCGCATTAAAATTGCCCTGTCTGACATAGAAGGCGTAACGTATATCGACGCTCCGTGGACAAAGGAACAAAAGCGGGATTACAGAAATTATGAATACGCCTGGCATACCGTGGGCATCGGTTTGCAAACGGTGCCGGTTATCCGAATCAATACAAAGGGCGAACATCCACGCATCATTCTGTTTTCCTGCAACGAACCGGAAAAACTGGTGGATGCGCTTCCACACAGATAAAAGAGCGGACGCGACGCGTCCGCTCTTTTTGTTATAGGTATTTATTTGCTCGCTTTGACTGCTTCAAAGGTATCCACAATCTCCTGCTCCGGCTTGGGTGTGAGAAGCGACACAATCACGTTCACCACCAGGCCGATCAGGAACGCCGGAAGCAGCTCATAGATGGCGAACACACCGCCGACCTTGACCGCGATGATATATTTCCAGATAAACACCATCGCGCCGCCGGCAATCATACCGGCAATCGCGCCGTACTTGTTGGAGCGCTTCCAGAAGAGCGCCAGCAGCATCACGGGGCCGAAGGCCGCGCCGAAGCCAGCCCACGCGAAGGACACAATACCGAATACAGAGGAATTGGAATCCCACGCAATGACAACGCCGATGACGGAAATCACAATCAGCGTGACGCGCGCCACCACCATTTCGCCGGTTTCACTGAGCTTCAGCTTAAACAGACCGCCGAGGATGTTTTCGCTCGCCGAGGAGGAGGCCGCCAGCAGCTGGCTGTCAGCCGTGGACATTGTACTGGCAAGAATGCCCGCCAGGATAACGCCCGCAATCAGCGCAAAGACCATGCCCTTGCCGGAAAGCAGGTCCGCAATCTGCACGATAATCGTTTCGCTGTCCGCCAGCGGAGAAAGCACACCGGCCTTGACCATACCGAGGCCGACCACGCCGATAATGACGGCAATCGCCATCGAGATAACCACCCAGACGGAGGCCACACGGCGGGAAAGTCGGATTTTTTCCGGATTCTCAATCGCCATAAAGCGCAGCAGGATATGCGGCATACCGAAATAGCCGAGGCCCCACGCCATTGTGGAGGCAATGGTCAGCGCGCTGTGGCTGACCGCCTCGCCTGTTTCCGGATTATACGTGTTGAACATACCGAGATAGCCGGACAGGCTGCGCGCGTTATCCAGAACAGCGTCCATACCGCCCGCCTGCGACACGCCGAACACCAGCACCACCACCAGCGCCACCGTCATCACGATGGACTGAATGAAGTCTGTGGTGGACGCGGCGTTGAAGCCGCCGAGCGACGTATAGCCGACAATGATAATGGCGGAAATCACCATCGCAATATGGTAATCCACGCCGAAAAGCGTGCCGAACAGCTTGCCGCACGCCGCAAAGCCGGAGGCGGTATACGGCACGAAGAACACGATAATAACAAGCGCCGCAATCGCCATCAGCACATTTTTCTTTTCTTTATAACGCTGCGAGAAGAAATCAGGCACGGTGATGGCGCCGATTTTTTCGGAATAATTACGCAGCTTTTTCGCCACAATCAGCCAGTTGAAATACGTGCCCACGGCAAGGCCGATGGCCGTCCATCCGGCATCCGCGATACCGGTGAGATACGCCACGCCGGGCAGACCCATCAGCAGCCAGCTGGACATATCCGACGCCTCGGCGCTCATCGCCGTCACCAGCGGACCGAGCTTTCTGCCGCCGAGATAGAAATCGCCGACGTTCTTCGTTTTTCTGGAATAAATGACACCGATGAGCACCACCACTGCCAGATAGACAACAATGGAAATCATAATGCCGATTTGCGCTTTTGTCATAGCATTTCCCCCTGTCAAGCAATTTGATGATTTAATGTGTTAAAGTTATCATAGCACATCTGCGCCGACAATGCAAACATAATTTATAATTTGTGAAGAAAAACCGCACCAAATCAGCCGTTCCACGCTCCGTGGAGGGCTTCCTTTCAGCGTGCCTTGCAGGTTTGGAGGCGCCGTGCTATACTGATGGCGAGGTGAAAATCATGGACGCAACCAAAACCGGCGCCTTCATCGCGGCGCTGCGAAAGGAGCAAGGCTACACGCAAACAGCCTTCGCCGAAAAACTGAACATCAGCAACCGCACAGTTTCCAAATGGGAGAACGGAGACGGCTATCCCGATATTACCATGCTGCCCGCGCTGGCCGAGGCACTCGGCGTCAGCACGGACGAGCTGCTCCTCGGAGAGCGGATTCCGCAGGCAGAGGAAAAGCAGCCGGTGTTTACTGCGACGTTCACAGAGGACACTGCCGGCTGGAAAAAGGGACTTTCCGCCTGGAACTCCCGCAGGCGGCCGGTGTATTTTTCCGTTGCGCTCTTCCTGTTTGCGGAGGCATTGTGCATGTCCGGAATCATTTATTTTGACGCGGTCGGGCAATACGGGCTGAAAGCCTTTGTGGCGGTGCTCGCCGGTCTGCTGGCGGTGTTTCACGGTCTCGTCTTTCTGTCCGTCGCGCTGTATCCCAAAATGCAGCTGCGCAAAATCCGTCAGCTCAACGGCGGCAAGGTTCCGCCGGTGCGCTATACCTTTTATGAGGATACGCTTGCGGTGGAGCGCGGCGTCGGGCGGCACACCTTTGCGCTGGGCGATATTTCCGAGCTGCGCATCGCAAAGGATATTTATTTAATCGTGGTGCATAAAAACGTCCTGTTTTATATTCCTAAGGCAACGCTTGACGGGCAGAACGAGGCGTTTGAAGGCTTCATCAAGGCGAGCGCCGGCACGGTCAGCGTTGCCCAAACGCAAAAGGAGCACAAGGTCATCGCCGCAATGCTGACGGCGGCAGCCGCCGCGCTGCTGATTCTCAATGGATTGGCGGTTTACAACAGTAACGACAGTTATTTTTACCGCAATCTGGAAGCGAAAACACAGTATTATTATGAAAATGCAGAGGAACTGACGCACGGCGTCGAGCTGATAGAGGCGGGCCGCGACACCTACGGGGAGGAGCTTGAAGCGGACGGCGTTGCCTATCTCAACCCCGCCGATTACGCACTGCAGCTGGAGAATATCGACTGTGTGGATGTGACAAAAAGCAGCCTCTGCTTTGAGCCGGACGGCGCGCGCTTCTGGTGCGGCTATGTATATTATGAAGGCAACGGTATGCCGGCCGTCTCCGACCTCGGCTTTTTCAATTTAAAGGAGCTGGATAGCGCAGAGCCGGTTTTCATAGAGGCGGATAACGTGTACCTGTTCGGCAAAACAAAAAACGGCACCCTGACCTCAAAGCCGTGGTACCTGCTGGTGCCGCTGGAAAACGGCTGGTATTACTATGAACTGCACAATTATTAAACAGCAAAGAAAAAGCCCGACTCCGAAGAGTCGGGCTTTGTGTTACTTGCAATTACTGCTCAACAGGGTATACGGAAACCTTTTTTCTGTCCTTACCCATTCTCTCAAAACGAACGGTGCCGTCGATAAGAGCATAGAGAGTGTCATCAGAGCCGATGCCAACGTTGTTGCCCGGATGAATGTGGGTGCCTCTCTGGCGGTAAAGAATGTTTCCGGCAAGAACGAACTGTCCGTCTGCTCTCTTGGCGCCGAGGCGCTTGGATTCGGAATCACGGCCGTTCTTAGTAGAACCCATACCTTTTTTATGAGCAAAAAGCTGTACATTTAACTTAAGCATGGTTATTCCTCCGTAATAGTTACTTTAATTCTTTCAGGATGCTGCTTTTCCAGCTCGGTGAGGTGAAGCCTCAGGCCGTTTAAAATATCCTGTGCCTTGTCGGGACTTCCGGCTATGCGCAGGCGCATATAGCCGTCTGCGTCGGCCGCCTCCGCCTGCAGACCGATAATGTCTGTTACGGTGTTGGCCGCCATATAGCAGGCGCTGGAAACAAACGCACATATCACGTCGCTGCCGCTGTCCGCGGTGCCGGCGTGGCCCTTTGTTTCAAAGCCTGTCAGCAAATCGCCGTCCCTGAAAATTTTTACTCTGATCATTATGCGTTGATAGCGGTGATCTCAACCTTGGTGTAAGGCTGACGATGACCCATCTTGCGCTTTTCGTTCTTCTTGGGCTTGTAGGTGAAGACAGTGATTTTCTTGCCCTTGCCGTTCTTGAGAACCTTGGCCTTTACGGAAGCCTCGGCGCAATCCTTACCGGCCTTGAAACCGGCGTCAGTGCTGACTGCAAGAACGTTATCGAAGGTAACTTCCTCGTCTGCTTCCACAGCGAGCTTCTCGATGTAGAGAACGTCACCCTCAGCAACCTTATACTGCTTACCGCCTGTTACGATTACTGCGTACATACTTGTTTTACCTTTCTTAAGACTCGCTACGATAGGCGGATACGGGGTATCGCTTAGGGGGCCTATAATATGCGGCTTATAAATTATAACATAATAAATCCATTTGTCAAGAGGAAATTTTCGATTTACCGCTCGCGTTAAATTTGAATTCCAGTGATTAGTGGTTAGTGGTTAGTTGAGGGTCGCTTCGCTCCGATGGACAGTATAAATGTCGTGTGCAGCATCCACGGACTTCGAACTTGACGCTTTATACGTTTTTATTGCTTGATGGTCTGGCGGCAACGAACCTGAGGCTCGGGCAAAATTAGGCTAAATCGGATTTTCTCGCGAGCGGGAGCTGTACGTTGGTACTGCCCCCGAGCGAAAAATTCGAAACGCCATTGTTGCCGGAAACTCAATGTTTCCGGCAACAATAGATGGTTGGTGCGACGAAATGCATTATTTTTAGATGCCGTTATTTCGGGCAGATTTCATCCGCATTTGATTTGTGGCGTGGTTTAGTCAATTTGGCACAGCCTCAGCGATAAACTGGAATTTATCGATGCTTTTCTTCCAGCTGCCGCTTGGCTTCCGCCCACTTTTCGCCGGCGAGCGGATAGAATTTCATCGCCACGGCGCAGATGATGAGCATCGCGGCCGGCACGGCCATCCACGCCACCAGAATGCCCTGCTTCGCGGTTTCGCTCTGCAGCCCGGCGGTGAGCGCGGTGTTGTAGCCGAACGCCTTGGCAATCATCAGAAAGGCGGAATTGGCAAAGCTGATGGCCGGCTTGGTAATCAGGCTGTTCACGCCGGCATACATTCCCTCGCGGCGCTGACCGGTGACAGTTTCATCGTAGTCAATGACATCACCGTTCATCAGCGGAATAAGGAACATGCCGCCGGCAAAGCCCATGCCGGCTGTGAAGAAGGCAATGCCCGCCACAATGCTGTTCTTGCCGAACAGCGACATCGCCGCGGCGCCCGCCGCAAAGATAATGCACATCAGCAACGTGCATTTTTTGACGCCCCAGGTTTTCACCTTGACGCTCCACAGCACCACGCCGAACACGGCGCCGAGGCCGAGCACACCGTATGCCACGGGCATCGGCATATCGAACTCGTCAAAGTAATAGATGACGCCCTGCATCAGAATTGTCTGGATGAAAATGACGGTGAAGGACAGGATTTCAAAAATGACAAACGAGCGGTTTTTGAAGCAGTCCACCACGGATTTGAAGATGTTTTCCGGGTTTTCGTCAATATCCGTTGTCACCTTTTCCTTATAAAAGAAGGTGGAGGCAAAAATGATAACAAACGCCGCTACGCCGATGGCCGTCATAATCAGCTGGAAGCGCAGCGGACTTTCGCCCACCTCCGGCTTGATAAGCGGGAACACCACCAGCGGCAGCCCCATCGACACCAGCGTGAAAAAGATTTTCATAATAAAAACGTTACCGCGCGCCTTGTTGGACACCGCCATCGTGTACGGCATCACGTACAGCGAGGTGGCGATGGCCGTATAGAGCGTATCAAACAGGAACAGCGTTGCCAGCATCTGGATGAACAGCGCCGTCTGCGAATTGCCGAGCGGCCATTTCACCCATGTCAGCACGAAGAACAGCGCGTAGAAAAATGAGCCGTAGCGGATATACGGAATACGGCGGCCGAGCTTGCTTTTGGTGCGGTCGGACAGGTAGCCGAACAGCGGGTCGTTCAGCGCGTTCCAGATGGCAAAAATAATCCACACCGTGCTGGCAAGCGCCTCGGAGAGCCCCAGGAATTTTGTAAAAAAGTACGTCATACCGCCGCCGGTCAGCAGACCGTTGACCGCGGAGCACAGGCAGTCTGCCGAGCAGAGCCACAGCTTGCTGGACAGCTTGATTTTTTCTTCAGCGCCGTCAAGCGCCGCAGCGTTTTCCTTCATTTTGTTACCTCCTGAAAATGCGATTGGTTTTGTATAAAATACCGTCGCTCTGCGGCGGGTATTGCTTTGTCTGCGGCAGCAGCGAATTGGCCGTGCGGCTTTGCAGGATTTCCCGGCCCCACTGCACCACCGTGCCGATATACTCACGCGTCAGCTCCGGCGTGCGGTGGCCCCAGAACACACGGTAATCCGCGCTTTTTTCATACAACCACTCCGCCGACGGCAGCCACTCCTCCATCGAGGTGCAGCCCGGCAGGTGCATCCACAGCGCGTCGCACACGTTGTCGCCGCTGAAGATGATTTTGTCCTCCTCGTCAATGAGCGCCACGCTGCCCTTTGTATGGCCGGGCGTGAGGTGCGCCGTGACGGTTTTGCCGCCAAGGTCAATGGAAAACTCCGTAAACGGGATGAGTTTAACTTTATCGGGATAGCGCGTGACGTCCTTTGCGGAAATGCCGTGCGCCTTGACGGCGCCGTTGCCGGCGGTAAAAGCCTTGCGCATCGGCACGGACAGCTGCACACGGTTGAGCAGCGCGCAGTCGTTTTTGTGCACATAGATTTCGCCGAACTGCCCCGCCCCGCCGATGTGGTCCACATGGCCGTGCGTGGCAATCACCGTCAGCGGTAAATCCGTTATCTGCCGCACAGCCGCCTTCATATCGCAGAAGCCGGTGCCGGTGTCTATCAGCAGCGCCTTTTCGCTGCCGACAAGCAGATAGCAATTCGTGCCGTCAAATTCGTTAATCAGATAAATTCCGTCCGCAATGCAGCGGTACGGGGGAATTTTGCGCATTGTTTTCACCTCGCGGAAAATTATAGCATAACAGACTTTTTTTGACAATATTTGTGAATAAATTGTCAGACTAAGTTAATTTAATAACAATTGATTTTTTCTAATAATATGTTACAATAGAGAATGTATGATTATGTATATCATCAACTATACCGTTTGAAAGGAATAAGCAAATGAAGGTTAAGACATTCAGGAGAGGCGTGCATCCCTACGACGGAAAAGCGCTGACCGCCGACTGTCACATTGAGCCGCTGGAAGCGGACAGCGTGATGGTTTACCCCGTGTCGCAGTGCCTCGGCGCGCCGTCCAAGCCGGTTGTGGCGAAGGGCGACCGCGTGCTGAAGGGCCAGCTGATTGCGGAAGCGGGCGGCTTTATTTCCGCGCCGATTTTCTCCTCTGTATCCGGCACCGTCAAAGCGATTGAAAAGCGCCTTGTTGTCAACGGCAGCAAGATTGACGCCATCGTGGTGGAAAACGACGGACTGGACGAGGCGGTGGAGGGCTTCGGCACCGAGCGTTCGCTCGACGGGCTCGGCACGCAGGACGTAATTCAGATTATCAGGGATGCCGGCATTGTCGGCCTCGGCGGCGCAGGCTTCCCGACCTGCGTCAAGCTGGCGCCGAAAAACGTGAACGACATTGATTATTTCATCGTCAATGCGGCAGAGTGCGAGCCGTATCTCACCTCGGACTACCGCCTGCTGGTGGAAAAATCCGACGAGCTGATTCTCGGCATCAAGGCGTGCCTGAAGGCGCTGCCCAACGCGAAGGCGGTTATCGGCATTGAGGCCAACAAGCCGATGGCCATTGACCTGTTGCAGAAGAAAACCGTGAAAGAGGACAAAATCAGCGTGCAGGTGCTGAAAACGAAGTACCCGCAGGGCGGCGAGCGCCAGCTGATTTACGCCATCACCAAGCGCCGTCTCAACTCCAAAATGCTCCCGGCGGACAAGGGCTGCATTGTGGACAACGTGGGCACGGTTTACGCCATCTATGAAGCGGTTTACAAAAATATGCCGCTGATACATAACATTATGACCATCACCGGCGAGGGCGTCAACAAGCCCTGCAACCTGGACGTACCGCTCGGCGTCAGCCACAGCTACGTGCTGGAAAAGGCCGGCGGCGCCAAAGAGGACGTGAAGAAATTCATCTCCGGCGGCCCGATGATGGGTATCGCCATGGGCAGCCTGGACGTGCCGGTTATCAAGACGACCGCCGCCATTCTTGCCTACACGCACGACGAGGTGGCCGACGCAAAAGAGACCGCGTGCATCCACTGCGGCCGCTGCGCCAAGGCATGCCCGCAGCACCTGGTACCCCAGCTGATGGGCCGGGCGATGAAGGCCAACGACCTTGACACCTTCGCGTCACTCGGCGGTATGGAATGCATTGAATGCGGCTGCTGCTCCTACGGCTGTCCGGCGAAGATTCCGCTTACCCAGATGTTCAAGCTCGGCAGAATTCAGCTGCGCGAGCAGAACGCGAAAAACAAGAAAAAGTAAGGAGGGGACTGAGTATGTATAATGTATCCGTGTCTCCGCATATCAGAGACAAAAGCTCCACACGCGCCATTATGCGCGATGTAGCCATTGCGCTGCTGCCCACCCTTGCTTACGGTATTTACCATTTCTGGGGTGATTTCGGCGCCCGCCCGCTGATGCTGGTGCTTGTCAGCGTTATCAGCTGCGTCGGCTTTGAGGCACTGTTTGAATGGCTCACCAAACGGCCGATAACCGTGTTTGATTTTTCCGCGGTTGTCACCGGATTGATTATCGCCGTGAACCTGCCGCCGACGGCAACGTGGTGGATGCCCGTGCTGGGATCCGCCTTCGGTATCGTTGCCGCGAAGATGCTCTTCGGCGGCCTCGGCCAGAACTTTATGAACCCGGCGCTTGCCGGCCGCTGCTTCCTGATGATTTCCTTCACGCAGCGGATGACCAACTTTGCCGTTGACGCCACCTCCTCCGCCACACCGCTGGCGCAGATGAAGGGTGCCGACCCGCTGCCGAAGATGGACCTGCTGCAGCTCTTCCTGGGCAACCACTACGGCTGCATCGGCGAGGTTTCCGCCGTGTGCATCTTAATCGGCGCGGCCTACCTGCTGATCCGCAAGGTTATCTCCCCGACGATTCCGTGCATCTACGTGCTGTCCACCGTGGCGTTCATTGCGATTATCCGCCTGCTTTCCGGCGACGAAATCACCGTGAACTATCTGGCGGCGCAGCTGCTTTCCGGCGGTCTGCTGGTTGGCGCGTTCTTCATGGCAACGGACTACGTCACCAGCCCGATTACCTCCAAAGGCAAGGTGGTATTTGCGCTGCTGATCGGCCTGCTGACGGCGCTGTTCAGAACGCTGGGCACCACGGCCGAGGGCGTTTCCTACGCCATCATCATCGGCAACCTGCTTGTTCCGATTATCGAAAAGAAAACCATTTCTGCTCCGTTTGGCTGTGAAAAGGTTATGAAAATCAAACCGGCAAAGGAGGAGAGTAAATAATGGCAAAAGCAAAATCCAACGCACCCAAAAACATT
>Ga0310691_10006983_pt1 | contig 11910 bp, 8 predicted proteins | sample 176DNAGHGlowgp2_FD_203887 | JGI IMG/M metagenome (GOLD analysis project Ga0310691, IMG submission 203887) | Sheep rumen microbial communities from Palmerston North, Manawatu-Wanganui, New Zealand - 1766 DNA GHGlow gp2 (v2) (version 2) | ecosystem: Host-associated > Mammals > Digestive system >... | reverse complement strand
CGGCGAATACGGCGTGCTCATGCTTGCTTTCGGCTTCCTGCTCATGTTCACAGTGGTGGCTTCAAACTACTACATGATAGCTTATAAGCAGGCTTACGTCAGCACGGCGGCTGAACGCTCCCTCCTCACGGTGAGGGCTGATGACAGTCAGGGGACTATCTTCGACCGGAACATGAAGCCCCTCTGCAATACCGGTGTCAGGTACGAAGCGATCGCCGTTCCGAGGGCTCTCGACCGCAGTAAAACAGAGCCTTATGCCGTGGACAGGGAAGTCTTCAACGAAGCCTTCGACAGGGGAGAGCCCTTTGTTTTCGAGTGCCGCAGCGATACTCCGCAGTCGGACGCGCTGACCGTATTTTCAGTTCCGGTACGCTATGGGGAAAGCCAGCCTGCACAGCACGTTCTCGGCTATATTTCGGACGGAACAGGTGCTTCCGGGATAGAGTGTGCCTACGAGAGGATACTCCGCGGCGAGGGCGGAGAGAACAGCGTTGTATACTCGGTTGACGGCTTCGGGAGGGTCATGATAGGCGACGGTAAAAGCGTCACCCGGAGCTCTGCTGCGGACAGGGGAGTGGTCACCACGCTCGACAGGGATATCCAGCTCATCTGCGAAAGAGCCGGAAGTGCTATCCCAAAGGGGGCGGTAGTGGTCTCGGAGGTCAAAACGGGGGATATTCTCGCAATGGCGAGCTTTCCGCAGTTTACCGCGGAAGGCATCGGAGAGGCGCTTGACGACCCGGCAAGTCCTCTCATCAACAGGTGTCTCTATTCCTACGGCGTCGGCTCGGTTTTCAAGCTCGTGACTGCCTGCGAGGCTATCGAGGAGGACAAGGGCGATATCGTCTACGACTGCAAGGGAAGCATCAACGTCAGCGGACAGAATTTCAACTGCCACAGGCTCGACGGCCACGGTAAACAGACAATGTCCCGGGCGATGACGAATTCCTGCAACACCTACTTCATCAGTCTCAGCCAGATGCTCGACACGGCACGTTTCCGCAGCAGGGCTCATGAGCTCGGCTTCGGGCGGGAGAACTATCTCTGTTCCGGCATCATTGGTTCAGCCGGAGTGCTTCCGACAGTCAGGGAGCTAAGAGTTCCGGCAGAGCTTGCGAATTTCTCTTTCGGTCAGGGAAGGCTCACTGCGACGCCCTTGCAGATAAACCGCTTCACCTGTACCATTGCAAACGGCGGCATAATGCCTTCTCTGCGGCTCATAAAGGGGCTGACCGCTGACGGAAGGGAGGTCTCCGGTGAGAAAAAGCCGCAGACCGAAAGGGTAATGGACGCGAGGACTGCCGGTCTGCTCAGGCAGATGATGACCGCAGCGGTCCGTGATAACCGCGAATCAAATGCACGTTCTGAGATAGTCTCCGTTGGCGCAAAGACCTCCACCGCACAGACCGGGAGATTCGGCAAGGACGGCGAGGAGCTCTGCCACGCATGGATAACCGGATTTTTCCCTGCCGATGAACCGGAATATGCAGTGACGGTCTTGGTCGAGGACGGCGGCTACGGCAACAAGGCAGCAGCTCCGGTTTTCCGTGAAATAGCCGAGAGGGTAACGCTTCTCCGGAGGTGAATGTGCCGGACTGCGAAAAAACTAAAAAACTATAAAATTTTAGTTGATTTTCACAAGAATATGTGGTATAATATCTATTGTGAGTAAATTTGTCCGGGGGAACGTGTTAATATCTGGACTTTATGACTGGATGTGATATAGTGACTGAAAAAAAGATAAAAGAGATAGCAGTTATCGTAGCCGGTCTCGATGAAGAATACCAGAGCGAGGTCATAGGGGGAGTTGCAGAGTGTGCACGCACGGAGAATGCCAATATTTCCTGTTTTTCTTCGTTCGGCGGTGTCATGAGAGACAGCCTCTTCGATGTCGGCGAATACAATATATACGAGCTTGTGAATTACAGCAAATTTGACGGCGTTGTACTTCTTACAAATACGATCTGCGATCCTGTCGAGAGGGAGAGGATCATCGCTAAGGTGAAGTCTTCCGGTATACCAGTTGCTGTGCTCGACTGCGATGACTATCCGGATTTCTACAATATCAGGATAGACAATTCCGAGGCTATGCGCGAGATAGTACGCCATGTCCTCGAGGTCCACAATGCGAAGACAGTGAACTTTATATCGGGTCCGCTTGCCAGGAGGCTGCCGAGCGTTACAGGGCGTTTCTTGATGTCATGAGGGAGCATGAGGTCGAGGTCGATGAGCGGAGGACCTTTTTCGGCGAATTCCGCTCAAAGGACGGCGCCTTAGCCGTTGAGGAGCTCATAGCGTCAGGTCTGCCTCTCCCTGATGCGATAATATGTGCAAATGATGCAATGGCGCTTGCTGCCGTTACCACACTCGAAAAATACGGATATACCGTTCCCGATGATGTTATAGTGACCGGGTTCGACAATACCTACAATGCAAGCCATTACTGTCCCGCACTTACAACGGTATCGCGTCCTCTCAGGGAGGCTGGATACAAGGCCTGTGAGCTTATCATAAGGCTTTCCGAGGGCGAGAAATTCGATAAGGAGATAGTCCTGAGATCAGAGCCGGTCTTCTCAGAGAGCTGCGGCTGTGTAAAAACTGCCGATTCCTTTGAGGGGATAAAGATCTACAAGAAGAGCGCGTACAAGTTCATCGAGCAGTGCAAGAACGATATTTTCCTGCTCAATAAGATGACCTCCGAGGTCGCTGAGACCGAGAGCGCTGATGAAAATATCAATATTATCGGCAAGTTCATGTCAAGGACCGACTGCCGTCAGGGCAGCATTTGCCTCTGCTCAGACTGGGAGGGTGCATATGCGGACAAGTGGTCGAGATGCAAGGACCGCGATTATCAGGTACACGGCTACACTAAGAAAATGAGCGCCCCCTTCATATGGGACGGCAATGAGGTCAGCTCGGTATCCTCGTTCAATTCGGAGGATATCTTTCCGAAGCCCTTCACAACAGGCGGCAACATAAGCTTCTTCCTGCCGCTTCACTTCCGTGAGCGCTGCCTCGGCTACTACATACTCTCAAACGGAGATTTCCCGATGAAGAGCCTTGTGTGCCATTCCGTCATGATGAATGTCAGCAACTCTATCGAGAATATCCGCAAGCTTCTCCACCTCAACAGCGTTATTGACGAGCTCGATAAGCTCTATGTCATTGATCCGCTTTGCTCGATATACAACAGAAACGGCTTTATACGCAATGCCGATTCAGTGTTCCAGAGGTGTGCAGATGAGGGTTCTCAGATCATGATATCCTTCATTGATATGGACGGTCTGAAGGACATTAATGACTGCTACGGTCATAAGGAGGGCGATTTTGCCCTGCAAAGGCTTGCCTCCGTTATCAGCGATTGCAGCCGCGGCGGAAGGATATGTGCGCGTTTCGGCGGCGATGAATTCATTATCTTCGGAAAAGGCGGAACTTCCGACGATATCGAGCCTTTCGAGCTCGCATTCAGAAAGCGCCTTGAGACGCTGAACAGTGTTATTGATAAGCCCTACAGGATAGATGCAAGCATCGGTACTCTCGTAACCACGGTCGAACCTGACACAAAGCTGTTCTCGCTTATTTCGCAGGCGGATCAGCTCATGTATGAGCGCAAAAAGCGCAAGAAGACCTCTCGGTATCTCAGAAAAAAATGACACCAGCAGTGTGACCGCAGAGCTCTCAGCTTTTCAAAATGGTATAAAAATGTCCGGAAGCAAAAAAGCTTCCGGATTTTTTTGTGCTTGAATATCAAAACATAATAAAACGGTTCTGAACATGGGTCTAACGCAAGATGTGAATGTCGGTTATCGCGCACTGGTCGCCGGTCAGGGCGGTGAAAACCTTGCCGATGCTGTCCGTTACCGTCGTCACGGAACGTATATACAAGCCGCAGTATTCAGTCTCGATAGTGATACTGTTCTCGCCGAGGTGGTAATGCAGCTCACATTCCTGACCTTCCTTGTTCCTTTCCTTGAAGCTGTTCCAGTCCGTGAAGTCCTCGAGCTTATTGACGTAGACCTTGTTATCGGCATCGTCGTCCTCCTCCCAGCCTTCGCCGTCGAGACGGATAACGGTGAGCTCACGGTAGTTCTTTCCGTCCGTTTCCCCGTTGTCTGACGAATAGAGCAGTGCAAACGGACAGTGCCATACAAGGCGGGCTGTCGGAAGGCTCATCGCGTGGAACCGGATAGTCATGTCGTCCGTGACCTCGATGCCCTCGGTCGAATCCGAGCGCCAGCCATCGACCTGAACATTCGGGATATCGCCGACAGGTTCGTTTTTGATATAGCTTATCTCCTCGGCGATACGCGGTATCTCGTCCGCACTTACCTTGACATTAGTCTTGGTTATGTCGATAGGAGCTATCGTGCATTGCTCGCCGGTAATAGCGAGATAGCAGAACCTTGTGCTGTCCGGAAGCGCAATGATTATCTCATGCGAACGGAACTGGTTTGCGAGCTTTATGCGGACATGGTCCTTGCAGCGGACCGCTTCAACAGCATAGCTGACCTTCTCATACAGAACAGCCTTTGCCTCTGCTGCCGCACCTATGGTCTCAGTAACGGTGGTCTGGACGTTTCGAGCACCTGTAATCTGAACCATACCGTCTGCACGGACGGAGGCATACTCAAAGTAAACGAGATCGCGCTGTTTGCGTTCATCGTCATGGATATGTCCGTCGAGTGAATCGAAGAGAATGAATGAAGGGATATTGATATCATCGCGGCTGTCGTCCATGTAGCTGCTGAGACGTATACGCGTGATGGTATTGGTAAGGAGAATGCCGTCTGACCTTACTGCACGGTAAGCGCCGCAGACGAGTGATTTTATGCTCTCACTGTCCTTTATCTCTTCGCGTTCCTTCATCGTATACTCGGAATCGAGGTCGATAAGGTGGAGCATTATCTTCGCGTAATAGGGATCGAACTGTGTTCCGGTACCCTTTACGAACTCCTCGCGGACGAGCTGCTGAGGGATAGGGTCACGGTAGCTTCTCTTGGAGGTCATAGCATCATAGGCGTCCGCAACGGCGATGATACGTGCGATATCGGGGATATCCTCGCCCTTCAGTCCTTCAGGATAGCCTCTGCCGTCATAGCGTTCGTGGTGATAGTGAGCGCCGATGCTGAGGTAGGGCGACTGGCTTATGCCGGAGAGTATCTGCATTCCGATGACAGGGTGTGTTTTTATAACAGCGAACTCCTCGTCAGTGAGCTTGCCCTCCTTGTTGATGATGCTGTCGCTTATTCCTATTTTTCCGACGTCGTGGAGGAGAGCAGCAAAGTAGAGCTCATTTATCTCCTTCTCGGACTTTCCGGCGTATTTCGCGATTTTAACGGAATACTCCGCAACACGGCGTGAATGGCCGTGAGTGTACTTGTCCTTGGCATCAATAGCGTTTGCGAGAGCAGCAGCGGTCTGCTCGAACATGACACGGATATTATGCTGCTCTTCACGGATAACTTCGACCTCACGCCGGTTCGCACGTTCGACCATATCGTTCATGTCGATGAGCGAGAAAATATAGAGCAGGATAGCGAGTCCAACGAGAGTAACGTTCGTGAGAGACAAGCCGTAGAGGAATATCTGTGCTATCGAGGAAACGATCGGTGCTATCGAAAACATGAGCAGCGATATGTATATCAGCTTCCGGAAGCGCCTGAAATTCTGGAGGATAACTGAGAGGTCGAGCGCAAGAACTATCATCGGGAAGATATAGCATATTATGAAGCCGTCCGCCCTCTGATAGCAGTTCTGGTCGTCAAATGTATAGTAGAAGCCCGTAAACTGCGAAATGATAAGCAGCACTGCGCCTATCACGCACATTATACACGCAAGCTTCAGCCGGAAAGGCGGACTCTCAGCGCCTCCCTCATGGCAGTAAAAATCAATGATATAGAAAGTGAAGATAAGTATAACTGCCAATATCAGCAGATACACCATGAAATTGCTTATCCGGACCATCCAGAAAGCGGTATTGTCTTTTTTCCCACGGAAGAAATAGGCAAAACGGTCGAATGAGAGCAGGAACATCGAGCAAAGTTCCAAAGAAAGCAGTATCCTTTTTCGCGATGGCGAAAGGGGCTTTGTTATAGCAACGAAGAACGCCAGCATACCGCAGATCATGCTGAACGCCAGCATGATGTTGAGCTGGTATTCCTTCAACGTTTCCAGCAAGACAAGTTCAACTCCCCTCTGTTAAGTCTTTCCCCGGCGACCGGGACTGTAAATATCATATCATTTCTGTGCAGGTGAACGTTTGCGTTCAGGGTGCAGCTCGTAATAATGCTTCTTGTCAGCATACATCTTCTCGTCAGCACAGTGAAGTGCAAGGCGGATATTTCTGACATCGCCTTCATAGACCGCACCTAACGCAAAGGAAAGGTTGGGGTAATGCTTTTCGGCTTCTTTCAGACGGCTGACCTTTTCGCGGAGCTCGCCCTCGGTCACAGCGGTGAGCATCACAACGAATTCGTCTCCGCCGGCACGGAATATCTCATGCACCGCAAAGACCTCACGCAGAGCGTTCGCGGCGTCCTTCAGGAGCTGGTCTCCGGCATTGTGACCCATTGAGTCGTTGACAGTCTTGAGACCGTTCAGGTCGGCAAAGATAACGCCGACGGACTTTCCGGAATTGCTCTGAGACAGCGCATCGACGAAATTGTTCATCTCGTTGCGGTTCATGACTGAGGTGAGCATATCTGTAGAGCTGAGTATGTGCAGCTTTTCCATCATGCGGAAGCTGTAAAGCTCAGATGCAAGGATAAAGGCCGTGAGCGAAAGAGTTTCCTTGATAGTATCAGCTGCATCGGCACTGAAATTTATCGCCCATATATAGCCGAGAAGTTCGTTCTTGAACAGCAGCGGGAACAGTACGATAGACTTTCCGCCGGCGCTTGTAATAGATTCGTACCAAACGGGATTGCGTTCCTTCACGACCTCCATATCATGCTCGTTCTTGACGATGAGGCAGTTGCTTCCGGCAATGGTAGCCTTCCAGGAATCAGCGATATCGTAAAAAGCATCGTCAACGTAGTGCTCCATGGGAAGCAGCTTCGTGTCCTTAGAGAAAGCCTCGCAGAGAACGGAGCATTTCCGTTTTTCGGTATCCATCATGAGGATACAGCAGTGCTCGGAATCGCAGAGATCACGGATATCCTTGCATATCGAAGTCATGGTCTCCTTGAAATTCTCCGGGCTTCTCAGCTTGATACAGGTCTCCAAAACGGCGGAAGCGATATCCGAGGAAATGGTGGACATACGCTTTGCGTCCGGCTTGAAGCTTATCTCCATTATGTACATACAATAGCAGATATTCCCGTTATCAGGGTGCAGAGGCAGAAAGGTCATGTTGAACCATACATCGAACCTGTCCGGGTGTGCATACGAATGCAGACATTTCTTCATGACGGCAGCATTGTAGCAGGCGTTCTCGAAATTGAGATCGCGGTTGAGGTAGTTGGTATACTCGCTGTTCGGGACAAAGGTCCTCGAAAGCATCGCGAGATTGGATGCCGGATTCTCGATAGTATCTATATACAGACGGTTGCCGGTCACTATGCGGACCTTTCCGTATTTTCCGTCATCGAGCTTTTCTACGGAAATAACGCAGGCAGCGGTAGGTATGCTGTCAACAAAAGACTGAAAATCCATATTCCCTTCCTCCTTCTTACCGCAGTGATATCTTTGTATTATTATAACATAATGCGCTTCAGAATTCAATAGATTTAATATAATTTTAACATTTTTTGTGCGATTTGCAGGAAAATCTGGAGCTCCGAAATACTGCCCGAACGCATCGGTACAAGGAACATTATAAAAAGCGCTGCTTTTTAGCAGCGCTTTTTCACCGTCACGGACATTATCTTACGGTTGAAAGGAAATAGCTGAGAGATATGCTCGGATCGTCTGCAAGTGCAGCGGTATAAGCGAGAATAAGCGAAGCATCAGCAGCATTTATCTTTTTATCTCCGCTTATATCGCCGAATTCCGTACATCTTGATTTCATGAGCTGGTCATCGAAATCCTCATTGGCAGAATCAGCCACATATTTAAGAAGGTAGGAAGCGTCCTTGGCATTAACAAGACCGTCCTCGTTGATATCGCCGGGAACGTTTTTGGACTTGATATAAACAATGGAGCCTATGCTCGCATCTATCCTGTTGAGCGTTTCAAGGCGTTTCCTGAAAGCGGGCTCAAAGGACTCGATATCGTCCCGAGTTCCGCCTGAACCGAAAAGCGTCCGCACAGGAGCATTTATGTAACAAGCTTTCCCGCTGCGGAATATCATGTACTGTGCAGAAGATGCACAATATGAAAGGAGGAGGCTTATGAACCTCGATCTGTTTGATAATATGAACGGATTTATTATGCGTGAAATGGAAAGTCAGCTTTCCGGAAGCGCTCAGGATAATGCAGCGGGAACGCCTATGCCGCGTTTCCCTAAGAATACTCCGCTTGCAATGGCTTATGTGCCGTTTCAGCAGTGGGGAGATGTTTACGGTGAGGACGATGCCCTGAAAAGCGGCACTCTCTTCCCCGAGCTCGATCTTCCCTTCGGCAGAGGAGGCGGCAAAGAATGAACGAGAGACAGATGCTCCTGGAGAAGATAAAGAAGTACGATTTCGCGATAAAGGAGCTCAACCTCTATCTCGATACTCACCCGAACTGCCGCCGCGGTCTGGCAATGTATTCAAACTATACCAAGCTCCTGAAGGAAGCGGTCTGTGAATACACTGAGAAATTCGGACCTCTTACCCCTGACAGGAATACCGATCCGCAGCACTGGGACTGGGTAAATGACCCTTGGCCGTGGGAAAGGAGCTGACACTATGTGGATATATGAGAAAAAACTATCATATCCATGTTGTACATAAGGCTTATAAGAAATCCGCATCCAAAGTTAGGTCTGAATCCGGCTTGTTTTTGCACATTCTCTCCGTCTTGTAGTAGTAAATCTTTCTGACGACTGTGTGCAGCAGTCTGTTTTTTTCTTCAGCATCTGAACCATCAAAGTTGTCGATCACATATTTCAGACGTCTGATAGCTTCATCCGGCGGAAGCTGTGGAAGCTTCTGCTCGCTTTCGATTTCCTTTATAGCCGCTTCAAGCGATTTTATCTTGTCATTTACTATCTTAGAGCGTTCAAGGAATGTATTCGTATCGTAGACCTCCTGCTCCAGCAGGTCATACATTCGTGAAAGCTGACGCTTTGCCTTTTCAAGCTCTGCTACAAGCGGAGCTTTTTTATCCGGTTCGCTCTCAAACTCGTTAAAGCCTTTGCTTTTTAGCTTTTCAAGCTGCTTTATACGATAACGAAAAGCCGCAATAACAGACTCGTCTATGGCTTCCATGGATGAACTGACAATCTTACCTCTGCACTCCCTGTAAACGCACAGCATATGCTCGTGACCGCTGCTTGCAATGAGGCGGCGCTTCAGCTGATGTCCGCAGTTCTTGCAGTAAAGGATATTGTGATAGTAGTTGAGCAGTTTGTCATTCGGATGAATCTGAGCGACTGGATTTGTACGCTTTTTCTGTTGAGCAGAATTGAAGACTTCTTCGCTGATTATCGGTTCATGCAATCCCTTATAGAGCGTGTCTCCGTTGGACTTCGTTTTCCAGCCAACCATTCCGCAATACAGCGGATTTGACAGTATTTTCTTGATGCTCGGCGGCTCCCAGAATTGACTTTTCTGTGGACTGATACCCATGCGGTTAAGCTCGTTTGCTATGAACTTTGCGCCGTGTCCGTCGAGGTACAGCCTGTATATCAGCCTGACTATCTCGGCTTCTTCGGGAACTATTTCAAGGGTATGCACTTTTGGTTCGGGATTTATTTTGCGGTATCCATAGGGAGCAGTAGTGCTTATGTAGTTTCCTTCCTTGATAGAAGCAAGTCTGCCAGCCTGCATACGTCGCTTGATAGTCTTGTACTCACGTCGGCTCATAAACAGCGAGAACTCGAAGTATTCCTCGTCAAACTCGTTATCAGGGTCGTAGGTCTTGGTGGGAGTGACTATTTTAGTCGAGGACTCCCTGAACGCCTGAGCGACTATACCTTGATCTATTGTATCACCACGGGCGAGACGTTCTATCTCGACAACGAGAACTCCTGCGTATTTGCCTTCGGTAACGTCAGCAAGCAAAGCCTGCATCTGCGGTCGGGCAGCTATACTGTCTCCGCTGACTATCTCCTTGTATACCTTAACTACGTTAAGTTTCTGCTTTTTGGAAAGCTCCATGAGCATATTCTGATGACGGGTGAGAGTTTCACCTTCTCCCCTTGCCTCGGCCTCAACATCTGCTCTTGACTTTCGCAGGTACATACAGTATTCCTTCATATTTCTCCTCCTTTCATGTTGGAGTATTGCCGATGATTCAAGTATAGTATAGCACATCTTCCCTCAAAAGTAAAGATAGTAATACGTAACCGCCCATGAAAGGCGGTATTATCAATAAAAAACAGGCGGCTCGAAGGCCGCCTGTCTGCTTGTTACACTGGATCTGTTTCGTTGCCGCGGACAAGACTTGTTGTGATAACGTCCTCGGTATCGAACTCGATTATCTCCACTTCGGGAGTTGTATATTTCTCCATTTATTTTACCTCCGATAAGGTTATTATATGTTGTTTCTTATTCTTAAGGCTCATAATAATAGGGACTATCAAATACATCCCCCTCTGTGCCGCCAATAAGGATTCCACCTGGGGCGAGTGTACAGCCAATGGTTACAACACCGCGAGACTCGTAACGATTTGGTAAGCCAATGGTGTTAATAGCTGTTTCCTTACCCTTAACTGCTGTAACTTTGGTAACAGTGTTAGTAATAGTGATATCGCCGTATCTGCTCCAATCGTTCCCAGAGCTGGAACCGATTCCCGGCGCATAATTTCCGCCTTCTGCGTAGATTCTTCCGCCGGTTATCAGGATATTGCCGCAACTACCATAATCGCCGCCGCCAATACCTGCGGCGCTACCAGTATTAGAGTTATAGTTGCCGTATGCGTAGATGCTTCCGCCGCTTATCGTGATATTGCCGCAACGGCTATAACAAGCTCCACCGATACCTGCTGCCTGCACTCCGCCATATGCGTAGATCGTTCCATTTTCAATATTGATGTTTCCACATTTTTTATCACAGCGGGCGCCGATGCCTGCAGCGTAACATTGTTGGCTTGCATAAAGAGTTCCTGTACCGTTGATCGTCAATGTCTTGGATTCAGCAATGTAAATGCCGGGGTAAAATTCATGTCCGCCCCTGACATAATTCTCTCCTTCAAGCGTGATCGTAGCATCGTTATCACAAGTAATACCGGCAAATTCAGCCGAATGACCGTCATACAGATTTGTGATATTTACGTTTTTGAGCAAGATATTTGCGCCGTCAGCAACGGTGATCTTGTAATCGCCTTTAAGAGTACCTGTCAGGATATCGCCGTCCTGTGCTTCGTAGTCTCCTGTGAGTGTGCCGAGGTTGACCACATTTTTAAAATGCGTAGAATAAGCCTTCGCCGCAGTATAGTACGCCATCAAAGCCTTTGCCATTTTGAAATTCTTCTCGCTTGCGTTGGAGTTGTAGAGTACACGGTTGCACCATGAAAGCGCAGAGAATTTATAATCAGTACCACCAACTGTGATAGTCTGTGGATCTGCAAGCTCTTGCGGGAGCAGTCCTGTGATCTCATGAAAAGACGGATAATCCGACTGTGTTTTGATGATCGCACTTGCTGTTCCTGTTTCATCACCCTTGACATACAGACGAGCAGACGTACTGGAATCAAGTACGAGCGAGATCACAGCCTTATCGCTGGTGAAATCCGGTGCATAGAGACTCGCACGGGAGTATGGAGAATAGCTTTCAAAGTCTTCCGTATAGCCTGAACCTGTGCCATAGAAATACTCAGCAGAA
>Ga0310691_10006982_pt1 | contig 11910 bp, 11 predicted proteins | sample 176DNAGHGlowgp2_FD_203887 | JGI IMG/M metagenome (GOLD analysis project Ga0310691, IMG submission 203887) | Sheep rumen microbial communities from Palmerston North, Manawatu-Wanganui, New Zealand - 1766 DNA GHGlow gp2 (v2) (version 2) | ecosystem: Host-associated > Mammals > Digestive system >... | reverse complement strand
GTCCCGTGTCCCGCGTCAAATGATATTGAAGTTTAGTTTTGAACAGTTCCTTAATACAATCTGCATGAAGAAGTCTATAGTATACGACGGAAGAGAGCTTCAGGATGTTGAACTCCAGAAAAATGCCGCCCGCGATGCCGCCATGTTGGAGTTCCTGACGCAGTTCATCACCGACGAGCGAAGGCGGCGTTTTGAAGAGATTCTCGACTATCGCACACGGCATATCACCGTCGTTTTGGAGGATATTTTCCAGCCACACAATGCCAGTGCGGTGTTGCGCAGTTGTGAGTTGCGCGGCATCCAGGATGTCCACATCGTGGAGAACATGAACCATTACGACGTGAATCCCGAGGTGGTGATGGGCAGCACGAAGTGGCTTAACCTGTATCATTAAAAGGAGTTCAACACGTCTGTGGCTTACGAACGCTTGCACGAGAGGGGCTACAAGATTGTGGCCACCTGTCCGCATCGCGACGACTTCACGCCCGAAACGCTTCCTTTGGACCAACCCATCGCTTTGGTCTTCGGCACGGAGAAATTGGGCCTCTCTGATTATGCCGTCGAGCATGCCGACATGCACGTGCGCATCCCGATGTATGGCTTCACGGAGAGCTACAACATCAGCGTTTCGGCGGCCTTGTTGTTGTATTCGTTGACGAATCGTCTTCATGCCTCCACCGATATCGACTGGCATCTCACCGAGGAGGAGCGCAATGCCTTGCGGCTCGTTTGGACGCGACGCTCACTGAACCGCATTCGGCAATACGACAGGAAGTTCCTTCAGCTACATCCCGAGTTTGCCAAAGAATAATGAAAAAAGGAACGCCGCAGCGTTCCTTTTTCTACTATTCGCACATTCCCAGAATTTTTTCGCTATCAAGACCGCCATGAGAAAGAATCTTTGCAAGAATATCCCGAAATTGTTCCTCATAGTAATTATCCTTGGGACATATTGGGCATTTGAATAAGAACTCAGTAGTTATTGGTCCGTTTGTAATCGAAAGATTAATAGTTGGTTCTGGTCCGGCAATAATCCAATAAGCAGATGTCTTCATCTTTTCCGATATTATTGTTGAAGCTATCTGATAACATTCACCAGCCAGTTTATTGAAATCTTCTTTGGTAAGGTTAATGATTGTATCGGTAATAGTTTTCGAACGATAATAGTGACTTGTATTGGTGACATGATCTCGGACTTTGGTCGAACCTTTGCTAAACAAGGTTTTCTCAGTGGAAACAGTCAGCCAATAACCATGCGTGAATATGTCGTACATCATTTCTACATGCTGTCTGTACTTTGGAGAGGCGGGGTCAAAATAATCTATCTTGACAACTAACCCTTCATATTGTGCCTGCATTGGAATGCATAGACCGAGTGTCATAAAAAACAAAATAAGATGTTTTGCTTTCATAATAATACAATTTGAGAATTAATATTTAAGGATAAAATTGTATTGATAACTATGAAACAGATGAGAATAATTATAATTCGTGACCATTTGTGGTTCCTGTCATGGGATGAACATGTTGGTGCTGTCGGGCTTGGGGGAGAAGTGGCGGAAATGAAATAGATCTTGTTCTTGACAAACATCGCCAGAATGCGGATTCTCGCATCTTGTGATGATAAATGTAGTATCATTGAGAATGCGGCCAGAAAAACGTAGCACGGGATCTCCTCCTTCCAGAATGCCCCATCTTTCAAAAACAATACTATCGTCATGTATTTCAAACAAGCCCCATCTTCTTCTGTCCGTTCTTAGACGTTGCAAATAAAAATCTGAAGCAAACCAAGTATCATACATGTTAAGGTTGTTGCCCAAAGTATCGGATGCTATGCCGCAATGCAGAATTCCATTTCTATAAAAGAAATACGTGCTCCAAATCTTTCCATCTTCCATGTCGTAATAGTACCCGTCGGTTCTAAGTTCATTCCCCGTATAAGGTGTCTTTTGCAAGGTGAGTTTTTCGTTTTCCAGCCATTTGGAGCAACTACTCATACCTATAAAAAGCATGATTATTCCGATTAATAACTTCGTATTCATAATTCAAATGTTTTTAAGTTGTTACCATATCCGATAATATCCAAATTGGAAGTGAATTTTATCAAACTGACTGCAGATATTTTTGAAAAATCCGCAACGTAATTGCGGATATTCTTGGAAAATCCGCAACGATTCTGCAAAAATAGTAAAGTTTAATAAATAGAAACAGGCTGTTAGAAAAAAATGAAGTAATACAAAAAGCACCGCCAAAGTTTGACGGTGCTGTTGCATGGTATCTGGCTGGTAGAGACGCGATTAATCGCGTCTCTACAAACCCAGATGGTTTATTCTACGACGAACTTGCCTACGACATTCGTCGTCTCATTGCTCACGCGGATGAAATACACGCCGCTCTGCAAGTCGCTCACGTTGAGGCGCATCTCGTTGAGCCCGTTGACGACATAATGCTTCACCGTCCTGCCGTTCATGTCGAGGACCACCACCTCGGTGCGGCCTTGCAGGTCGGCATTGAGGTTGAGCACGTTGTGGGTCGGGATGGGGTGGAGGCTGAGTTTGGCCAGTCTGGATTATCGACTGCAATAATACTAATTTTTCAGCGTTTTTACAAGACAAAGAAAAAAGTTGTAATTTTGCAGTGAAAAATGAATTGAGGATGAAAAAGTTATTGTTTGTCATACTCGCCTTGGCCGTCGTGGCTTTGCCTTCATGCAAGAAGACGCGTTATTGTCGCTGCACCACCATCCAGAATGAAGAGGTCGTGAACCTGGGCGAGGAATATTACACTATCGAGGACGGCTCTTCCTGCTCCGACAAGTCGAAGGAAATAGAAGGTTGGGGCCAAGTCATCTGCTACGAAGTGTCGGAATATGAGGTGACGGGCGAGAACCCCAGTTGGTGGGAGAATCTGATCAATAATTTCAAACCGAAACAATAGGTTTGGCCAATTCCTTCGGCAAATCGGCCTTGAAGGTTCTGTTGGGCCTCGTTTTCATCGTGTCGGCTATCTTGAAGGTCGTCGACATGGATCGCTTCGAGATTTATGTCTACAGCTATCATTTCTTCAGCCTTAACGCTTCTTTTATTGTTGCCCGTTTGGCCATCATCCTTGAGTTGGTCTTGGGAATAGGCTTGATTTCGCATTGTCTTCACAAACTGATGTGGTGGGGCAGTATGGCTATGCTGGTCGGCTACTCCTTATTATTAATATATGCGCTGAGGCTCGGTCGCACCGACAGTTGCCACTGTTTTGGTGATTTTCTGCAGCTTGACCCCAAACAAAGCCTCATCAAAAACGGAGTGCTTATGGCACTTTTCTTTCCAATCTTTCGGATGGAAAGCTGGAAGACGCCCTTCCGTTGGCTGATTCTCATCATCGCTATCATGGCGTCGAGCATCGGTGTCTTTGTGGCTTCGCCGCCCGATAACATGGCCAATACGGATCCTGCCCACAACCTCCAAATAGAACTGTTTGAAGAAATGTTGGATGAGGCGCCGCTGGACAGTCTGCATTTGGATGAAGGGAAACAGATCGTGTGTTTCTTCTCCGCAGGGTGCGAATACTGCCAGACGGCGGCGCGCAAACTCTCGCTGATGCAGCAGTTTCATGGCTTCCCGCGAGAAAGGATCACCTATCTTTTCATGGGTGACGAAGCGGAGGTAGCCAGGTTCTACGAGCTATCGGAGTCGGACCGTTATCGTGAGGTGATTTATCCTGACGCCCGTATGCTGAAAGTTGTCAAAGGCAATCTGCCCACGATTGTCTTTATGGAAAACGGCGAAGTGGTTAAGGAGTGCGGACTCCGCGACATGCAGGAGGATGAAATTAAGGCGTTTTTTGACTAGTCATATTGAGGGAGGAATGGCCTTCAGTTGGGGTGTTTTCAAAAAAAAGTTTGTACAAAAAGCGTTCTTGTCTTATCTTTGCAGCATAAAAACGAAAATGCATTCAAAATGAAAAATACAATAATCATTTCCGCCGCCATGGCTTTTGCTCTGTGCTCGTGCGGCACAGGCAACAATCAGCTTCAAGAACAAAACCAAGGCAAATTGGAACAACCTGTCACTGAGGTTGTTGGAGAAAGAACCTCATTTGCTTTCGATGACCTCGTCTCGGATGAGGTGGATGACTTCTTCGCTGTGGGCGACCTCAACAATGACGGCGTCAAGGATTTGGCCATCATTGCTCAAAACGAAGTGCATCGCGATAAAAACGAGGGAATTGAACCTGTGCAAGGCGACGGATTGAGAATCTATTTCGGCGATGCCGATGGCAGGTATTCTTTGTTCAAGAAATACGCTGTCAACACGCATCCTGATGAGTTCTATGCCAACTGGATTAATATGGCTATCGGCGATGATGGTCTGCTATTTATTCAAGAGGGATACGCCACCGATGGGGAAGTGGTCCAGAATTACTATCTGAAGTATATGGATGATGACTTCTATCTAAATTCATTTAGTGCCACTTATGGCGTTGACGACGATAATGTCGTCAATTATGACTTGGTCAACAAGAAACTTGTCGTGGATGTGGATTGGCATGAAATGGATACAGACATCAATCATCACAGGACCGATACCTACGAAATGAAAGATGTTCCATTGAAGAAACTTTCGGATTTCAAGATCGGTGACGAGGTATGTGCGTTTGACGAATATGTTGAAGACGACGGCTTGAACATCTTTGAGGTGTCGGGAAAGACCAAGGAAGAGCTATGTGCGTCGGAGCATAATCCGACCTACGAAGAGGGCGATCTCAACAATGACGGTGTTCTCGACTTGGTCGTCAATGCCCTCAATTCGACCTTCGCGGTTTATTATGGGGATAGTTTCGGCTCCTACAACATGATGTTCCAGGGCAAAAGCTTTGACAGAGACACCGAAACCTATGCCTACATCGAGGAAGGGAACCTGATTGTCAATGCTACTACGGAGTCAGAAAAGTCTTATACATTCCGCGACAACGGCTATGGCTATTATCGTCTCATCGAGTTTGAGCAGTCGATGGTATGGCCCGATGGCGGCGGCTCGTATTATCAGTTGATCGATTTCGTCAATGGCAAAAAGACAGAGCAGGAGGACGACAAACCTGCCACAACTGTCAGTATCCCCAAACGCAATCTGGTCTTTGAGGAAATCCATTTTGGCAACATGGATGAAATTGAACAATTTATCATGGAATAACATTATGGAATAAGAAGATATTGAAGTATAATCCTAAATAATTAGTTATGAAAAAAGTATTTATTCTACTCGCTGTCATTTCATTTGCACTGTGTTCGTGCGATGGAAACGGTAACAACAAAAACAATGGGGAATCGACCCCAGAACAAAATGAACAAACCGTTGATACACCAACGGACATCGGTGATGCGGCATTATTCAAACCAGAAGGCACGGCCAAAGACTTGTTTCCGAACAATTGCGACACGGTCTGCTTCCAACAAGGCGATCTGAACAATGACGGAATCCAGGATATGGTCATTTGTGCAACACCCCGTAATTCGGAGAACATGATGGTTCGTGACGATGGCTATGAATACAACTTCAACAAGCCCGTCTTGGCCATATATTTCGGCAAAGGCGACGAGACGTATTCGCTTTTCAAGGAATATCCAAACACCATACCCGGAGCAGAGGATGAATTTTCCTTTGTTACGGTGACGCCGGAAATCAACGAGGAAGGCGTTCTGAGGTTCGATGTTGAGGTTTTTTATTCTGCAGGCAGTTCACAGACTGGTCAAAACAGTTATCTCTACAGGTTCCAAGACGACGATTTCTACCTGATTGGCTCCGAAACGGGATCGTTTTCCCGCTATTCGGGCGAAGCGGAAGAAGTGAGCAACAATTATCTCACCAAAAAACAAAAGACCACGACATCCAATGTATTTGACGACAAGGTGAAACCCACCGAGACATGGTCGGATTTGCCCGATGAGCCCTTGGAAAAGCTGGGGGCCCAGACACTGTATTAATCCCATAAAAACAGCAGATAACCAAAATGTTTGTAGGGCTGTCACATCGTGGCAGCAGCAGGGTAATTCACCAAGCGGCTGCCATGGTATGGCAGCCCTACAAACATAATTCAAACAATCATTCTGGTCTCCTGAAACGGTCCCCCGTCTGCTCGATCACGGCCTTTTTCCATGAATCCGGATAGCCTGGCTGTTTTGGCTTGGCAGGATAGCCATAGCCGTTGCGCTTGAACTGACCGTTTTCTTCCTGCTTGACATTGCTGTCCAGGTATTTCACCAAAAGGTAATTGTCCAGCTCTTTCCATGTAGCCACGGTGTTGTGCCCCGCTTGGTTGGAGAAGTCGGTGAGGTAGGCGATGGCTTTCTGCGGGTCTTGTGCGTATAGAGTCAAGGCTTCGTTGTCGGCATAGTTGACTTGCTCCTGATAGCCAGTTTCCAGCTCGTTCTGCACGGCTTGGATGTCGCCGATGACGCGGTTATAGAAGAGGTATTTGAAATGAGCCAAGCGGTTGAAGACCCAGAAGGCGGCATTCTCGCTGTAGGTCAGCATGTCACCGTTGCCCACACGGTATTCAATCGGAACCTCGGTGATGGAGCAATAGAAGGGCGTATAGACAGTCGAGTTAGTGTCGTCGACGCCGAACCAAATGATGCCACCGATGGGATTGGGCAGCCACGAACGGCTCTGTGCGATGAAGGAGAAGCCGGTTTGAACTACCTCGATGCTGCGCTCGTTGAGATAGGGCTTGCCTTCGTATTCCCAATACAAAGGGTTGAAGCGGAAGGGGGATCCGAAAGGACCTCCACCTACATCTTGGGTTTTGTCCAACTCGGTGCCTTGGAAGTGGTCGCGTTGGAACGCCATCATGTCGGATAGGCTGATTTTGCGGTTGGGCTTGACATAGAGCGGCATACGGTGGGTGAGGTCTTTTCCTGTGACATAGTCCCAATACGCGTCCATGCCGTCGCAGACCTTGTTGAACATGGTCCACACGCGCAGGTCGCACACGCGGGCGGCACTGAAGTCGACGGGAGCGTAGGCGGCCGAGAAGTCGAAGTCCTTGTCCTTGCCGCTGAAGTAGCCCTTGCGACGGGCGAAGTCGATGATGTCGTGCTTGTAAATCACCTCAACATCCTCGTTATATAGTTTCTTCCAGTCCTTGTCGGTGATGGAGGTCTTACCGTTGCGCAAGGTAAAGGTGGTGATGCGTGCGGCGTTGGCGTGACCGCTCACATAGCCGTCAGGGATGCGGATGGCCACCCACACCGCACCACGGTCGGCATTGATGGTGTCGCCAGTCTTGGTCACTTTGGGCGTGTATCCTTTGGGCATGATTTCCATGTACCAAACCTCGTTGGCGTCGCTGATGCTGAACGACTCGCCGTCGGAGCCGTAGCCGTAGGCATCCACCAAGTCTGCCATGATTTTGATGGCTTCGCGGGCTGAACGGCTGCGTTCCAAGGCGATGAACATGAGGCTGCCGTAATCCACGATGCCCGTCGGGTCCATCAGCTCTTCACGACCGCCAAAGGTGGTCTCGCCGAGGGCAACTTGGTTCTCGTTAATATAACCCACCACCTGGTAGGTATGAGGCGGTTGTGGCACGCTGCCACGGGGCGCGTTGGTACCACGGTCATAGCACACGCGCATGCTGCCCGCTGGCCAATCGGCGGCAGGAGTGAAGTAGAGTTCACCATAACGAATATGCGAGTCGGCGCAATAGCTGATGAAGTTGGAGCCATCCATGCTGGCGCCTTTGGTGATCAAGAAGTTGGTGCAGGCCTCTGCTGTGCAGAAAGCGGTCAACAGGGCGATGAGGATGATGTGTCTGATAGATTTCATGATGTTGTCTTCTTTTGGGGCAAAAGTATGAATTATTTTGCTTACCTTTGCGCAAAATATTCAGCGATGCAATCCACCATCCCATTAGCGGAACGCCTGCGGCCCACGACGCTAGACGACTATATCGGGCAGAAGCACATCATCGGCGAAAACGCCGTGTTGCGTCGTGCCATCGAAAGCGGTCGTGTGCCTTCCATGATCTTCTGGGGACCGCCTGGCGTGGGCAAGACCACCTTGGCCTACATTATCTCCAAACAGGTCAAGCGGCAGTTCTTCCAGTTGAGTGCTGTCAGCAGTGGTGTGAAGGAAGTGCGCGAGGTCATCGACCGCGCACGCATGGCACCCGAGGCACCTATTTTATTTATCGACGAAATCCACCGTTTCAGCAAGTCGCAACAAGACTCGTTGCTTGGTGCCGTTGAAAAAGGCTTGGTAACGCTTATTGGCGCGACGACTGAGAATCCCTCGTTTGAGGTCATCTCGCCTCTGCTGTCACGCTGTCAGGTGTACGTGCTCAAGTCGTTGGAGAAAGAGGACTTGCAGATCCTTTTGGACAAGGCAGTGAAGGCGTTGGAATATGACTTCGGCAAGAAGATTACCGTCAAAGAGCCGGAGGCCTTGATGCAGATCAGTGGTGGCGACGGACGCAAGCTGCTCAATGCCATAGAGTTGGTCGTCACTTCGCTGAATGATTTGGACATGTCCGCAGAAGAATTGGTCATCACCAACGACTTCACGACCGATTGCATCCAGAGCAACCTCGTGAAATACGACAAGCAGGGCGAGATGCACTACGACATCATCTCGGCTTTCATCAAGAGTATGCGCGGCAGCGACCCCAATGCGGCCTTGTATTACCTCGCCCGCATGATCGAGGCAGGGGAGGACCCCTTGTTTATCGCCCGCCGTATGCTCATCCTCTCTTCCGAGGACATTGGCAACGCCAACCCAAACGCTTTGTTGTTAGCCAATGCCTGTTTCGATGCCGTGAATAAGATCGGTTGGCCCGAGAGCCGTATCATTTTGGCGCAGACGGTGACCTACTTGGCTTCGTCGCCCAAGAGCAACGCTGCAGTTGCGGCCATCGATGCGGCACAGGACTTGGTGCGCAAGACCGGCGATTTGTCAGTGCCGTTGCACCTGCGCAACGCCCCGACCAAATTGATGAAAGACCTTGGCTATGCTGATGGTTACAAGTACGCCCATGCTTATCAAGGCAACTTCGTGGAGCAAGAATTTTTGCCAAGTGAAATTTCTGGCACGGTTTTGTATGTACCACAAGATAATCCCCGTGAGCGCGAATTGCGCAAGAACCTGAGGGAGAAGTGGAAGGAGAAATATGGGTATTAACCTGTAGAGACGCGATTCATCGCGTCTCTGAAAACAAAAAAAACAATGAGCGAAACAACCAACGAAAACAACACCCGCCTAACCCTGTGGAACAGGGTGCTGGCCACCAGCGTGAAGATGCCTTTTGTGAAGGTTGACCGCGACGAGTTCCTCAACAAGGAGCTGTCGAAATTCTGCACTCCGATGGAAGTGATGACTGCCATCAACGAGAGTCCGCTGAATGTCCTAACCAAGAAAGAGATTGACAAATTGGCCAACCAATGCATCAGCTATCACCTGACCATGGTGAGTGGCACTTCCGCGCTGATGGGCATCCCGGGAGGCTGGTGGATGGCAGGGACCATCCCTACCGACTTGGCTCAGTTCTACGGCCATATCCTCTCCATGATGCAGAAACTTCTTTATCTCTATGGCTGGCCTGCGTTGACCGATGCCAAGAACCAGTTGGACGACGAGTCGCTTAACATCTTGACCCTGTTTGTGGGCGTGGCGATGGGCAACAAGTTAGCTGTAGAAGCTATCGGTAAAGTCGTCTCACAAGTCTCGAAGACGGCGAGCCTCAAAATCTCGGAGACCGTCATGGCGAAATATGCCATCAAGATTGCCCAATGGATTGGCATCAACATGACGAAAGAAGGTTTTGCCAAAGGCGTGGGTAAAGTGATCCCTTTGGTGGGGGCGCCTATCTCAGCTACCATCACCTACTACACCTTCCGTCCCATGGCGCGCAGGCTCAAGAAGCATCTTGACGAGCTTTACGAAATGCGCCATTTCCCAATCAAGCGTATCGAATAGAGACTGCTATAAACAAAAAACACGTCCATGTCATTCATGGACGTGTTTTTTTGGTCGTGAAAAATCAATGCTTGAACTCAAAGAGGTACATATCGTGCACCTGATGGTCGGGCGTTTGTAGGATAGCCTTGTAGTTCAGCTTCTTTTCGGTCATAAGCCACTCAATGTATTCGTCCACGAAATCCTTGACTTCGGATTGTCCCATTTTGATGTAAATCAGGTTGAGTTTGGCTTTGGCTTCGGTTTCGGAGAGACCGTCGTTCTTGATGATGGCCTCGGTAAGTTTGTCCATGAATTTTTCCATAGTATGCGTTTTTTTGAGTTTTAGGATGCAAAAATAAGAAGAGAAAACCGTTTTGTCAAGGGGAAAAGGAATAAAAAGTTCAGATTATTTGAAAAACGGTTGTTTTATAGCTCCGAAACACTAACGAAAAGACAAAAGGAGTGGAAATTTTTTCCAAAATGTGCGTTTTTTCAATAACAATACTTGCAAAAAATCAAAAAATAGTATTTTTGCAACGGTTCTTATCATTAAGACCTGTGGCTGTGAAAGCAGTCGCAAGTAAAAGGTTTCATAAATTTTGGTTTTTGGTTCTTGAAAATCCTGGCTTTGGCTGGGATTTTCTTGTTTATGGGAACCAAGTTTTGTGTTGAGAAAACCAAGGAAGTCTATTATCGTTTAAACGGACAATCTACCGAGCAAGAGGCGCATTTTCCTCCGTTTTCTGTCTTTTTGCCGTTTTCGCCGCATGAGCATTGGCTCTTGCCCATCCGCAGGGCGCGGATGGCAAGGACGACCATCGCAAGGACGACCAACAGCACTATGACGGAAGCGAGGTTCATGCGATGATGGCGTTGGCGATGAGATAAGCGAACCAGGCGCAGAGCCAGGCCACTACACATTGGAACAGGATGATGAAGAACATCCACTTGCTGCCCAATTCGCGGCGGATGGCGGCCATGGCAGCCACGCAAGGCGTGTAGAGCAGGCAGAAGACCAGCATGGAAATGCTCGTGACGGTGGTGAACAACGGCATGGCGTTCAAGACCTCAAGAGTGGCCACTACGCTTTCCTTGGCCATGAAGCCACTCACCAAGGCAGTGACGATCTGCCATTCGCCTAAGCCCAAAGGACGGAATATGGGGGCAATCCAGCCGGCAACGCTTGCCAACATGCTGCCTTCGCCGTTCTCGACCATCTGGAAGTGGAAGTCGAAGGTCTGCAGGAGCCAAATCACCAAAGAGGCAATGAAGATGACGGTGAAGGCCCGCTGTAGGAAGTCCTTGGTCTTGTCCCAGAGCAGATGCGCAACGTTCTTGAGGCTTGGCAGTCGATAGTTGGGCAGTTCCATGACGAAGGGTGCCACGTCGCCTTTGTCGCCGAACCATTTGGTGAACAGCGCAGTGATGATGCCGACGATGATGCCTAAGAGATACAAACCTATCAGCACCAGTCCTCCGTGATGGGGGAAGAACATGCTGGTGAAGAAGGCATAGATCGGAATCTTGGCCGAACAGCTCATGAAAGGTGTCAGTAGGATGGTGCGCCAACGGTCGTGGGTGGAGTGGAGGGTACGTGTGGCCATCACAGCGGGCACGGTGCAGCCAAAGCCGATGAGCATGGGTACGATGCTGTGGCCAGTGAGGCCGAGCTTACGCAAGAAGCTGTCGCTGACGAAAGCCACGCGTGCCATATAGCCGCTGTCCTCCAACAGGCTGAGGAAGAAGAACAACAGAATGATGATAGGCACGAAACTCAACACGCTGCCCACGCCACCGAAGATGCCGTCGACGACGAGTGACTGTATGGCTGGACTGACGTTCCAGTTGGCCAAAGCGTTGCCCGTCACTCCGGCGAGCCATGAGATACCTTGGTCGAGCCAATCTTGCAAGGGCGCACCGATGGCGTCGATGCTGAGCCAGATGATGCCCATCATGACTAGGA